>ERZ791927.661-NODE-661-length-33031-cov-4.231593_pt1 | contig 33031 bp, 46 predicted proteins | sample MGYA00510130_ERZ791927 | MGnify/ENA primary metagenome ERZ791927 (study PRJEB30046, sample SAMN00792055) | human gut metagenome | study: EMG produced TPA metagenomics assembly of the A metagenome-wide association study of gut microbiota in type 2...
GTTGGAAATCAGGGCGAGAGACTGGTCAAACACCTGTTTTTCCACCAATTTGTCAGATTTCTGGCGATTACAGCACCAATGTGCCAACTGCAAGTTTGAAATATCCGAAGGATGACCGCCTTTTGCAATGGGTATGATATGATCTATGCAAGCTGACAGTGGGTGTGGATATTTCAGTGAAAAATCAACAGGTTTCCCACAGATACCGCAAACTGTTTGGGTAGCGTAGATTTTCTTCTTGTTGATACGGAACTGCTGTTGGTGTGAACCGCTTCGGTCTGGTCTTGGTATTGGCATTGTATACCTCCGTGCAACGCAAAAGGCACCCCATAGGAGTGCCTCTTGTGAAAATAATTTAAGGAGTTTTGTAAATGGTGGAGCAGATGTTGAGCTGGCACGCTCTCGACCTGCATTTTTTGCCGCCGCCTGCTCAGCCCTTGCGGCTAGGTCCCGTTAACGTCAGGCTGTCCTGTAAGCCATTAACTCCGATTACACTTACAGCAACACATATTCATGACTATGCGGAGTAGTTTCACTGGTGCAGGCTTTAAGCTCGTGCACTCTCAACCTGCAAATTCAAAGCTGTATCTGTTGCAATACAGCTTTGCGATCCTGCCCGAACACTCGTCAGTGTTGGCAATGTTAATGGAAAGGTGCTTTTCAAAAAGTAGGACTAAGCACTAACCTGTTGGAACAAACCGCAAGCTCATGCACTCACGTTCTGCATAGCCCCTTTCGGGGCTTAGAAAATTGGAGGTGACTTCAATGAAAGTACAAGTCTGAGGTACATCTACACTTTCCTCAGTTTAAATTATAACATAGGTAAAACGAACAGAGCGAACAAGTTTAAGCATTTTGCAAAAATCTTTTGACCGCCATTCTACAGCCGTCCGCTGTACCTCCGACCTTGTGTCCTATCTGTATCCAAGTAAAGCCTTTTACAAACCTGAGTACAAATATCTTTCTCATCTGTCTATCCTCTATCCCCTTGATAAACTCCTCCACAGCCCTCTGCTCACGCTCTAGCCGAGCCTGCTCGCACAGCAATGAAAGTGTATCACCGCTTGGTAGAAAGCCGTCTATGCGTGTGCTGTGTGGCGTGTAGGACGGCGGAGTGCATACGCTGATACTGTCGGCAACGTACTTGCCTGAAAGCTCTGCCTTGATGTCCTCAATGGCTGAGGCATTCCTGCGGTAGGCTTTCAGGCGTGACATGGTCATTGGGTCGTTTCTTTCCATAGGCTATCTCCTCTCTTATTCCCATCACAACATACCCATTCTTTATTCCCCAGCCGTTGAGGATATATGTTATCTTGTATGTATGTCCTGATATCTCATGTTTTGCGTGTTCTCTTACTGTGCCGTCTGAGCTACGATAAGACGTTCCGTCAGTCGGTATAAATCTTATCAGATCTCCCGTCTGAAAACCCCTGTCATTCTTTCTGACCTCAAAAATTTTCTCACCGCTCAGAACAGCGTCACAAAATTCTATGCTAAGTTTCAGATTATGTATTTTCATTCTTTTGCCTCCTCACACCTCAACTCTTCCAGCCTACAATACACCAACGTATTGCCACAAGTCTTGTCAGCGATCTCTGCCTGATAGAAGAACTGACCTGTCTTGCTGCTCTTGCGGATAATGCACCCTGTCAGCTCGTAGCAGTCAGAGCCGTTGTAACTCACCCTGCGTCCAAGACTTTTCTTTACTTCGTGTATCGTCATAGCTCCTCTATCCTCACATAAATGCCAGGTATGTCCGCCCAAAACTTCTCGCATATCTCGCTCGCCACAAGTTGGTCGTCTGTCCAGAAATCAAGCTTTGTCATACAGTCCTTGAACATCTTCTGCAAGTTATCTGTGTCAGGCTTGCTGATCTTGTACTCTCCGTCTTTGTGTTTGCCGTCATTTGGAAACAGCCACTTTGTTACCAACCTTATCCCACAGATGTACTTCTCAGGCGGTCTGTGCCTTGCTAGGTTTGCCGTGAGCTTTTCTTTTGCCGCCTTGACATCGGGTGGGTCATAAAATATCGGCTTGCCGTTTCTCACTGCCACCTTGTGTTCCTGAGCCGTAGCCGTCGGCGGTATCATTGCCATAAAAAATTCAGTCATCATCTTCCTCCTCGCATTTGAAATCTACTCCGTGCCACTTGTGTGACTTGTCATCATACACCAATGCTCCCGACTGTTTGACCATATCCCAAATGTATTTGAGTACCTGCGGCTGTTTCACGAGCCACCAAAGCGTGCGTGATTTTCGATAGTCGAAATCTTCATTAGGCAGCTTATGAAAAAGCGGTGGCATTTTCTTAGCTGCATTAACAACGTCTTGCCTTGCCTTACTTCTTGTTGCTTTCATCTGCGTGTGCTCCTCTCGTGCGTCATTATTCTGATTACTTTTTCGTCGGGGCAGTTTCAAGCCCCCGACAAAAAGTATTGTTTATAATAATAGATTTGTCTGTCCGTCCGACAAACTCGGTAATTTTCGATATTGTCCGACAAGAAAAAAGTTCGATTTTGTCCTGACACTTTTTCGATTTTTTCCTGTCTGTCTAAAGTTCAAAAATTCGATTTTGTCTTGTCTGTCTACTGAGCTTTTAAGCCGCATTCTCCCTCTTCTATCCAAAAGCCACCATGCTCTTTGAGGTATCTTCCAACGGTCTTTTCGCTCTTTCCTATGTACTCCGCCAGCTCAGAAATGCGGCACTTGCCGTTCTCCTGCACACCGCTGAAAGCTGTTTCAATGCTCTCCTTGCGCTCCTTGCTGCGTTCTTCATTGGTCTTCTTCTTGCTGAAATTCTTCTTCCAATTCGGTGTGATGTCCTCTACCTCGCAGTCTTTAAGCACGCCCACAGTGTCCTCTCTGTGAACAGGATAATCAAACCACATATCGAGGGGAGCAAACTTCGGGAACTCTCTCAGAGTACCCTCTATACGCCATGCCGTGCGGTTTCTTACTGCAAGCTTAGCCTTGTCTATGTCGGCCATCATAAGCTTGTATGAGTTCGGGTGCAGGTACTTGTGTGTTATCTCAAGCATTTTTGACGGCGTAACAAGATCGTCCTGTGAACAAAGATCATCAGTATTTCTGTAAAATCTCCTCATCCAGTTCTCACAGATACGGCAAACAGTTTCGTCCTCCTGCTGTTTGTAAAGGCTGTCTGAGATGTCAAGCTCTGAAAGGTCAAGAAGTGCGTCAGGGTCACGGGCGAATACTCCTGAACCGCTGGCTCTGTCCATTGAACGCTTACCGCCCTGTGAACCCTTTGAGTGGTGGTGGCAGTATATGACCGCACAGCCAAGCTCTGTGCATACCTTGTCAAACTGGTTGCAAAAGTGTGCCATTTGGTCTGCTGAGTTCTCATCGCCTGTTATGACCTTGTAGATAGGGTCTATTATCACGGCAATGTAATTCTTCTTGCTTGCTCGGCGTATAAGCTTTGGTGCAAGCTTGTCCATTGGTACGCTGTGACCTCGCAAGTTCCATATGTCTATGCTGTTGAGGTTTTCAGGCTCTAGGTGCATTGCGGTGTACACGTCCTTGAAACGGTGCAGACAAGATGCTCTGTCAAGCTCTAGGTTGACGTATAGTATCTTTCCTTTGGTGCATTGCCAGCCAAACCACTTGCCCCCCTCAGCTATCGCCACGCACATTTCGATAAGTGCATAAGACTTGCCTGCCTTTGACGGACCTGCAATGAGCATTTTGTGACCCTGTCTGAGAACACCGTCAATAAGTGGTGGTGCAAGCTCAGGCAGGTTATCCCACTCAGCACTCAGGCTCTCAGGGTCAGGGAGATCATCATTTATGCTTTCTATGTAGTCTTTCCATTCCGAAAAGCTCTCCTTGCCTATGTTCTTGTCAATGATGAACTGTTTCTTACCGTTTCTCATTACACCCGGCATACGGCTAAGACGTGAGGGATTGCGGTTTTGTTTATCTATGTCAAGACCGCTTTCCTTGCAGACCTTGTAAAGAAAATCAACACGCCTGCGGTATTCATCATAGTTGGGAGCGTCTATCTTGACGATAGCGTGAACGCTCTTTCCACCGCTGTATACAAGCGCAGCGATAGGAAGTTCAAGCTCTCTCATCACAGCATTCTGCTGTTCTATAGGCATACTGTCGCTTTCAACAAGAGCATAGCGGTAGTCTGTTACATTCTCGTTCTTTACGCCCTTGCCGTCAAGAGGATTGAAGCGTATCCACGCTCCTGCTTCCTCTTTGTAGTCACCGAACACCGCACCTATGTCGCCGTTACATTCGCCAAGCCTCTTGATAAGCTCCCCTGCCGTCCTGTCACAGCAGCCCTTTGTGGGCAGATACCTGGTCTTGCCGTCCTTTTCTGTTTCCCACGTTTGCGTAACATACCCCACGTTCTCTCCTGCTTCAAAGAGTGTTTCAAGATATGTGACTATCTCCTTGACAGGATCCCATTGGGCAGGCTCGGTGATCGGTATGCCCTCACCGCCGTTTACAAGGGGACTGCTTTCTTCTGCAATTATCTCGCCGTCCCAATCGTATGCCTTAAACTCATGGGGGCTGTATCCTCTTTCCTTTGCCATTTGCACGATAGTTCCTGCAGTCACGGGCTGAGCATTGCCGTTAAAGCCTTGCCACTTGTGTTCACACTCACCGCTGTGATAACGGCTGTCTGACCTCGACCAACTGTCCCAATCGTTCACGGAATAGCCCTCGTGCTTGAGAGCCATTCCCACATTGACCCATTCCTGATAATCACAGCTTGCAGGGTCTATGTATTCAAGCATTTTAAGCAAATTTGTGTTATCCATTCACTTCTCCTTAGTTCTCAGGTGTGTATGTTTTCGGGTCGATATCTCTCGGCACTCTCCAACCATTGGCAGAGATACGGGCTATAATTTTGCTTGCACTGTCAAAGCTCCAAGAGCCAACGTGTTCAAAACCCTTGCTTTCAAGCAGCCTTATCTGCTTTGGAGTGGTAAGTCCTGCATTGCGGCGCTTTTCAAGGCGGTCAAGGATAAGCTTTGCTTTGCCTGCGTTGTCTATATCGTCAGGGAAAATGCCCAGCTTTTCAAGCTTTGCTTTTTGCTTGTCGGTAGCAGGAGCACACTCCCAGCCAAAAGCAGGAACATAAGAGGACAAGTCCTCAGCCTGTATTGACATTTCATACTGCAAAGGGTCAACGAGCTTTCGCTTGCGTGTTTTCATTTCTTTGAGCTGCTTTGCCAAAGACTCTTCACGCTGTGCCACAACGTCCTCGCTTGCCTGTTTTTCTGCCTCTTCGATATCCACTGCACAGCCTGCCTCATTGGCAAGGTTTTCGGTCATTTTCTCAGCGACCTCTTCATTCTGACAGATAAGGTGTGCAGGCCTGCAAAGCTCGTGGCGTTCTGTGTGCCATAGGAAATCAAGCAGCAAAAGCTCTGTCTTTCCCTCGCAGAGTCTTGTGCCTCTGCCTACCATTTGACAGTAAAGTCCACGCACTTTTGTTGGTCTTAGCACGATAACGCAGTCAACTGACGGACAGTCCCAGCCCTCTGTGAGGAGCATTGAGTTGCACAGCACGTTGTATTCGCCCTTGTCGAAAGCTTCAAGTATCTCTGCTCTGTCTGTGCTTTCTCCGTTGACCTCAGCGGCGTTGAACCCTTTGCTGATAAGGATATCACGGAACTTCTGAGAGGTCTTGACAAGCGGCAGGAACACAACTGTCTTGCGTTCCTTACAGTATTTGAGCATTTCATCAGCTATCTGATAAAGATAAGGGTCAAGTGCCGTGTCGATATCACTTGCCTTGAAATCTCCTGCCTGCGTTGATACTCCTGAAAGGTCAAGTTTCAGCGGTATGGTGATAGCCTTGATAGGTGAAAGATAGCCCTCTTTGATAGCCTGCGGCAGGGTGTATTCATATGCAAGGCTGTCGAACACCGAGCCTAAGTTCTTCATATCGCCCCTGTCAGGTGTAGCTGTTACCCCGAGTACCTGAGCTTCAGGAAAATGGTCAAGCACTCTCTGATAGCCGTCTGAGATAGCGTGATGAGCCTCGTCAATGATAATGGTATCGAAGTAATTTTCCGAAAAGCCTTTGAGCCTTTTCTCACGCATAAGGGTCTGAACTGAGCCTACTACTACACGATACCAAGAGCCTAAACAGCTTTGCTCTGCTTTCTCGGTGGCACAGCCAAGCCCTGTTGACTTCATAAGCTTGTCCGCCGCCTGGTTGAGCAGCTCGCCCCTGTGGGCAAGGATAAGCACACGCTTACCCTGCCGCACACATTCTTCCGTAACAGCCGAGAAAAGTATTGTCTTTCCCGTTCCTGTGGGCAGAACTGCAAGGACTTTGTTTATTCCCTCAGACCATTGTTCAAGTATAGCAAGCTTAGCCTCGTTTTGATATGGTCTTAAATTCATCATCAGAACGCACCGGCTTTCCAGCCACCTGTCTGAGCAGGCTGACTATACTGTGGTGTCTGCGTCTGAGCAGGCTGAACGGTAGTCACATTCTCGTCATAGGCATAGAGTTTCTTTATCTTGTTGGACTGCCTGTCCTCACCGTCCTTGTTCTTGTAGTTGTCAACGTAGACGTGACACTTGCCCTTTTTGCCTGTGATAGCGTTCCAGTTCATTTTCAGCGGTTCACCGTGCTTTTTAAGTCCCAGTGCCAAGAAAAGTGCTGAGAGCTTCCACTCAAACTTGTTGCAGAGGAAGAAGTTCTCTGTTATCTCCACGCTGTCCTCTGCACCCCAAATGGTGAATGTGACCTTTGCCATATTGCAGGGCGGCACTTTTGCCGACCCCTCGTGTCTTGCACGTTCGTACTTTGCAACGGTGAAGTCATAGTCCCCCTCAGGGAGCGGGACAAAGTCCCCACCCTCGTTGACTATCTCATCTTCCCAGCCGTATTCCATAAAATTATCCATAGTGTTGTCCTCCTTTTAAAATGGTACTTTCTGATTTTCTCTGATAAGCGGCAGCATTTGCTCCCAAGCACCTATCAGACAGCCCTGTACGAAGTCGTCAGGATAGTTTGTGATAGGAGTATCATAAGGGAAATAGTTTCTCTGAGATACCACAAGACGTATATCCGATTCGCTTACGTTGTTGGCTCTCATAAGGTCCGCAAGCGCTTTCGGTATGCCCTCAGGGATAACGATAGGTGGTGCAACGTCCTCAAAGCCGCTGAGATCAGTAAGAGGCTCGTCAGATTTTTGTGTGGCAGTCTGTGCGGTCTGTGTAGGCTGTGCTGTCTGAACTGTCGGTGCAGGCACAGGCTTAGGCATTTCAGCAGGCTGTGTATACGCAAACAGATGAGCTATACCACTATACTCAAAAGGCATTTCAGGCGGAAGTCCGTCACGATTTTTAGCATCCCAGCATGGGTGATGTGTGGTGTACATTACACGGTCACCGCCCTGAGCCTTGAACTTCTTGCCGTCCTTATCCACAGCTACTGCATATGTTTTGTAGTTTGCAAACAGCACCATATCTGCCCATTCTTTCACAAGAGGCGATATCTGAGAAGAAGTTTTCTTGCCGAGTTTCAGTTCCCAGCGGTCATAAGCGCCCAGCTCGTCAGGCTGTTCAAACTTTCTCATCTGAGCGTGAGCCGTAAGCACAACGTTGATACCGCTGTCAACTACCTCCTGCAAGAGATTAAGAAACTTGCCTATCTCCTCTTTTTCGTAAACGTAGCCGTTGCCGTAGCCGAAATCTTCAATGCCTTTCTTCTGATGTGCCGAGCAGATCGTTTCAATGCAAAGCTGTTCAGCCCAATCAAATGTATCAATGACAAGGGTCTTGCAGAGCCTGCCGTTCATAGCTTCCTTTACCTCGTTTTTGAGCATTTCCCAGCTTGTTGGCTTAGGGAAACGTCTGATGTTCAGCTTCTTTGTGCTGCCCTCTGTATCAATAAATACAGGGTCGGGGAACTGAGCCGCAAAGGTGGATTTGCCTATGCCCTCAGGACCATATATTACGACTTTCTGTGCGGAGCTTACAACTCCTGATGTTATTTCATACATTAAAATGCACCTGCTTTCCAAGTTTTCGTTTCTGTGTTTTCTTCCTTATCATTGTCCATTGACCTGCCGTCCTCGATAATGATACTGCACTCGTCACCTGTGGAAACTCTTGTGGCTATCGCCTGCAAGCCCTGTGCTTCAAGCCACTTGCCGAAGTCATCAAGGGTGTCGGTATCCATTTGTTCAAGCTTGTCCAGCAGTACAAAACCGCAGTCAGGATTGAGCTTTCTCACGATAGAGGTAGCGACGATAAGCTGTTCTGCTCCGCTTATACTATCCCACTTATGCCCGTTATACAGCAGCTCTCCGTCCTCAACTGAAAGCCCCTCAAGGGGCAGGTCGGCATTTTTGAGCAAGTCAGTTTTAGCCTGCCTTACGTCCTCTATCTGCTCAGTGAGATATGTATACTGTGAACGGTAATCCTCAGCGTCTATCTCAGCTTTTTCCCTGTCGAGATTTGCTCTTATCTTCTTGTTCAGCTCCTCAATATCTGAGATGTTCTTTTCAAGCTCCGCTGTGCTTTCGTCCACAAGGTCTTGAGCGTCAAGGCTTGCAAGCTTGAAGTTGTTCGCTGCCGCTTCATAGCTTGCTTTTGCACGTTCATAGGCGGACTTAGCAATCTCCAACTGCTTTTCGTAGTATTCTTTCTGGTCACGCTTACGCTGATTTTCGCCGTTGCGAGCAAGTATATCCTGCTGCTGTCTGATAAGCACTGAGGCTGAAACAGGCTCGGCAGGGACGTTTGCGTACACAGGCATTTCCTTTGCGAACTTAGACTTCTGGTCAGCTATCCTGCCGATAGCGGTACGCTGATCATAGAGGGAATGTTCCTTATGCTCCAACTGATAGAGCGTATCGCCCACTCCTATTATTTTCAGCAGAGTTGAAGCTTTTTCCTTGCTTGACTGATTTATGAACTTAGGCAGGTCAAGTGCGAACTGCTCAACGAAGCTGTTCAAAAGCTGCTGACCGCCTTTTTTGCCTGTGCTGTCGGTGACTTTGAGGGAGCTGTTCTTGCCCGAACGCTCCACCACGATACCATTATCGAGGGTGATCTTCAAGTGCGGTTCGACAACAGACCCCTCACGCTGAGGAGAGGACGGCTTATACTTGTCACCACCAAGCGCCCAAGCGATAGCGTCAAGGACAGAGGTCTTGCCCTGCCTGTTCTTACCGCCGATAACAGTAAGCCCGTTCTTTGCAGGCTCAAGCTGTACGGCTTTTATCTTCTTTACGTTCTCAAATTCAAGTGAGTTTATTTTTACTGACATTTTAGTTCTCTCCTCTCAACTTCTCGATATTTTTCTTTAAAGCTACGATATATCCCGTCAGATACTCGTTTGGGTAGTCATCAAGGGCTATTTCTGATATTGCCTCTAGCTCCTCTTGACAAATATCAAGCAATGTGCTATCATCAAGGTGTGTTGAATTGATATTTTTCAATATCTCTGAGCTTGTGCTGTTGGCAGACAGTGCAAGCTCGTTTTTTGTGTTGTTCACTATGTATCGTGTGAAAGATTCAATGCAATCCTCAATTTCCAAAGTTGCGAAAAATGGGCAGTTATTGCAGTCAGCATTTGTCGCACAATGTTTCGCCGCATTTATGATATCTTCGTTTGTAAATTCCTTATTCATCTTTATTCCTCCCTTATCGGCTGTACGCTCATATACTGCTTGCCGTCATAGTCCATCTTCTTCACAGGTTCAATCCCTTTCTCTCTGTCGAAATCCTCACGGGTCTTGTAAAATGCACATCTGCGGCAGTAGTCCTTCGTTGGCGTTACTGTCAGCGCACCGCATTCGTCAGGCTTGACATTTGAATGGAACACGCAAAGGCTTACTGCTCCGCTGCCGTTGTCAAGGGGCTTGTCCCTCTTAAAAACCTCTCTCATCACTATCATCGTTTTCGTCCTCCTCGTTTTCAAAACGTTTCTCCCAGTGCCTATCCGCCACGCTTAACACAAGATACATCACTACATCTATCCCTGCAAGCACGGCTATTGTTATCAACAGAATCAACGCCATTTTACCACTTTCCTTTCGTTTGTATCTCGATCTTGACTATGGGTCTGCCTGCTTCTCTCACTGCCTGCTCCAGTTCCTCACGAACTGTGTCTTCTGCGGTTTCTTTGATATTGCGGTACAGCCCATAGATTGCTAGTGCAGCCAGTGCCACACATAACGCTATGGCTGACGCATGTCTGATGATCTCCAGCGTTGCTATCAGGTTGTTCATTTTCTCACGTTCTTTCCGATCTCTCTGCTATCCACTTGTCAAGCAGCGTTGAGTATATCTCGTACACATATTCGTTAAGCTTAATGGCGCACCCAAAAGGATACACGCCCTGTCTGAGCCCTGCGTTCAGCCTGTTCACGTTGGTGTTGAAGCCTGCGGCTTTCAGCCGTTCCACCGCTTCTGCTGATGATATCACCCTGAGCATTTAGTCCACCTCCTCGATAGTCAAAACATTCTCATGGGGCCAAATAACACTTGCCTTTGTCAGAGCCTCGTACTGACTCTTTGCTGCTACTGTGAACACCCTTTTATAATGATACTGGTCTACTGTTGTTACTTTGTACATTTTCATTGCTTTGTCACTCCTCATTGTGTTTTCTGTCATTTCTGCTTCCAGTGAACATATCCTGCAAACATTGCTAGTTATCATGAGAGACAACGGAATTGTGTTGTCAAGCCCTATTAGCATACATATACCGAATGCAAGCGGACTTGCTAGGCACAACGCAATACCAAGATAGTACGCTATCTTTTCCAAATTCAACGTTTGCCCTCCTCATATTGTGACCTTGTTACAATCAGCTCTCCGTCAAGAGTCCAATACTGAATGACCTCTCTACAGGGGTCATTTTCTGTTCCTGCACCTTTCAAGGCTCTTGTTACGATCACCTGCTCAACCCTAGCACTGTCACACCCTCTTAGAATAGCAGTAATTTTCTGTTCCACTTTCTCACACCTCATTTTCTGTCCGTTCAATCGGACTGTTAGCTGTTGACATTTTCAGCGTTCTGAGTATAATTAATGTCAAGGACTTCATTGATAGCCGTTTCTATCTTGGTAGACTTTATCTCGCCTGTCATTATCTTATACAGATTAGATGTGTCGAGATAAGTTTCAGGAAGAAGCTTCTTGACTTCCTCAATGAGCCATTTCTGTGTCTTGTTGAGCTTAACAAGACGTACCTTGACTTCCACGCCGTACTCTGTCAGTGGCCTTTTACGTTCACTAATAATTAACACCACCTTTGCATAATGTTTAAAATTACAACTGATTATAGTATTGACTTTTACGGAAAAATGTAATACAATGTATTTGTGAGATAAATTATTACGTTCTTCCGTACTGTCTATGTTTGTATTATATTACGTTTCTCCGTAAATGTCAATAGTTAAATTAAATTTTATTACGGAATGTCGTAAGATTGTACGGTTGCACAAAAATTGAGGTGTAACTATGTCAGAATTGTACATAAGAATTGAAAATCTGTGCAAGGAACATAAAATTTCAATAACGGCAATGTGTAAAGAAGCAATGGTAAGTAGAGGATCTATCACAGACTTGAAACAAGGTAGAAGTAAAACTCTTTCCTCTGAGGCGATTTCAAAGATAGCGAAACTTTTTGACGTTTCAACAGACTATCTCATGACAGGCAATGAGGCCGAGCCACAGAGTTCGGATATGGATGATAACATCAAGTTCGCTCTCTGGGGAACGGCAGACGTTGATGATGATGTGCTTGCAGACGTAAAGCATTACGCTCAGATAGCACGGCAGATGAGAGAGGATAAGAAAAATAAAGAATAGAGGCGGTACATATGGATAGTGCTGAACTGCGCAATTTTGCGGAGGGCAGAGACATTATAGTTATTGACGGAAAGCTAAGAAATGAGCAGAAGTCCATATCCATTAGTGATAGGGGACAATGTGCGATTGTGGTAGACTCTAAAAAGATCGCCACGAGAGCAGAAGAAACTGTCATAATGGCTCACGAACTGGGACATTGTGAAACAGGTGCATTTTATAACGAAAGAACGCTGGAGCTTCGTTCTCGAATGGAGTTTCGTGCGGATAAATGGGCAATAAAAAAGCTCGTCACAGAGGACGAGCTGATAGAAGCATTTGAAAATGGTATCCTTGAAATATGGGAACTTGCCGAGTTCTTCGGTGTGACAGAAGATTTTATGGTCAAAGTTTGTGAGTTATATGGATACTATAATAGAGTAATATAGGGATAAAAAGGAGGAGACAACGTGCCATTTGTGATAATAGCCGCCGTTATTGCTATTATCTGCGTTGCAAGGTACTATCATAATAGGAAAGAACGCAATAAAGAAATAACATGGCAGGAAGTTCAAAAACAGACGGACACAAAAAGAAATACCATAAGTATAGATACATCTGAAAATTTTTCGGAAAGCGAAAATGTTCCTGCAAGAGAAGTCCATTCAATAGCGGAGCATAAGCGGAAAATTTCTAACATTCCAAACAGATATGTTGTTATCGACCTTGAAACAACAGGGCTAAACCCACAGTATGACTTTATCACAGAATTTGGAGCGGTGCTTGTTGAAAACTCTGAGATAGTTGACACATTTGAGCAGTTTGTTAAGCCGAAGAAAAGAATACCAGAGGAAGTTGAAGATCTCACAGGGATAACAAATGAAATGGTGTCGGACGCTCCAAGTATAAATATTGTGCTTCCAAAGTTCTTGAAATTTATCGGGAACGATATACTTGTAGGACATAACATTGATTTTGACAGCCAATTTATTTCAGCAGCTTGTCAGCGTTTTAATCTGCCATACAAGAACAAAGTATGTGACACGCTGGAGCTTTCTCAACAGGTGTTTCCGAAACTTGAAAATCACAAGCTGAGTACATTATGCCGGAAGCTTAATGTCACCAATGACTCTGCCCACCGTGCATTGTCTGATGTGTTGGCAACTCAGCAGGTATTTGAAAAGCTAAGCGTGAAAGCGATGCCAAAGATACATAATCATGCAAAATTCACGTTGAAAAAGAACAGCTATAACGTTCGCTACTCAGCAAAGACCAAAGCCATACGAGAACTACAGGAAATGCTGTTGGATATTACTGACGACAATATCCTTACTGACGAAGAAGTTATGGAGCTGAAAGATTGGCTTGATTGCAACGAGGAGTTCTGCAATATTTATCCGTTCGATAAGCTGAAAAGGATAATAGAAAGTGCTTTGGAAGACGGCATACTTGAACAGCACGAGCTTGATGAAATGCTGGAGGTTTTCAATGATATTTGCAAGCCTGAGTTTGACAAGGACGTTTCATCAGAGGAACTTATAAACCTTGACGGCAAGGTGCTTGTTTTCACAGGCGAGTGTCAGCTCGGAGATACAAGTGAGATAACGCCGATATATGAAGCAATGGGTGCAACTATCAGAACGTCCGTAAGCGGCAAGACTGACTATCTTGTAGTAGGAGCTTACGGCAGTCCTGATTGGTCATATGGCAATTACGGCTCTGAGGTACTCAAAGCAAGAGAGCTTCAAGAAGCAGGCAAGAAAGTCAAGATAATAAACGAAGCAAACTTTTTGCCTATCATATACAGCGAAGCAACTACATAATAAAAAAAGTCCTCCGAGCGTTGACAGCACTCAGAGGACAGGTGAACTGATATTGACAGTATCAGCTCGATTCAAATTCACACCCCAGCCCATTAAGAAAGGGCGAATTTTGCCCTTTTATTGTAGCACACTTTTTTAGAAGTGTCAAGAATAGGAGACAAATATGCTATGTAAAAAATGCCGTAAGGAAATTTCCGAAGGTTCACTTTATTGTAACTTCTGCGGTAAAAAGCAGGAGACCACAAAACGAAAAGTCCGCCGCAGACCACGAGGTGCAGGCTGTATAAGGCATAGAACTGACTGCCGTGATAATCCGTATATTGCCTATACTCCTGCCACAATAGGGGGAGCAGGGGAGAGATACTTAGGTGCTTTTACAACTTACACACAGGCTCAGGCTGCTCTTGACAAGTACTTCAACAGCATTCATATACCTTATGGCAGTTTAACCGTCGCACAGGTCTATGAAAAATGGAGTGCAAAGCATTTTGAAGGCCTCACAAGCAGCGGTGAGCAGGGTTATAAGACGGCTTGGAGATACCTTGACAGCATTGCAGGCAGACGAATAGCAGAGCTTAAAACAGCCGATTATCAGCGTTGTGTGGACGATTGTGCAAAGCAGTTCAGCCGCTCCCAGTGTGCAAAGATAAAACAGCTATGCTCGCAGCTGTGCAAATATGCCGCTCAGAACGACATAATCGACAAGAACTATGCAAGCTTTATCGTCCTGCCGAAAGAGGTCAAAAAAGAGCGCCGTATCTTCACCGGTGAAGAGCGTGAAAAGCTGTGGGAACATTCAGATGACAAGTCCGTTCAAATCATACTTTTTATGATTTATACAGGCTTTCGTATCGGCGAGGTGTTTACCATACTCAAAGAGAATGTACACCTTGATGAGGGATACATTATCGGCGGCATCAAGACCGAAGCAGGCAAAGACAGGATAGTTCCTTTACCACCGCAGATACCTGAGATAAAAAGCTTTGTTGAGAACTGGTACAACGAGAGCCGCACACAGCTTTTGCTCAGCGGTGACGTCAATAATTTTCGCAAAAGAAATTTTTATCCTGCTCTTGCCGAGTGCGGCATAATTCCGCCGCCGACTGTTACCAAACTAAAAAACGGCAGGACAACCGAGAGGTACGAAACAGAGATAACGCCACACTGCTGCCGTCACACATTTGCGACCATATCAGCCGACTGCGGTATGCAGCCCGAAAAATTGCAGAAGATCATTGGTCACGCCAAGTATGAAACTACTGCTGACATATATAACCATTCGGGACAGGACAGGGCAGCGTTAGTGCAGGAAATGTCAAAGCTTAAAAAATAGCTTTTGACCTAATTTTTCATTGTACGTTACGTTGTACGTTAAGTCAAAAATTCACAGCATATCACAGAACATCACACAAAACAAAAACAGCTATCAAACCACGCATTTACGCAATTTAATAGCTGTTTTGCTGGAGCTGCTAACCGGACTTGAACCGGTGACCTCGTCCTTACCAAGGAATAAAGAAATCCCTTAAATAGGCACTTTTATTGGCTCGTTGTACGTCAATTGTACGTCAAAATCGTCCTCAAGGGTAGGTCAAAGAGGATAATTGTACATTTTTTTACCCTTATTTTCACCTTGATTGAGCACCAAAATCAGCCGCCTCAGATCACTCGAGACGGCTGAAATTCTACCTATTTGATTTTTATTTTCTGCCCCACATAAATGAGATTAGCGTTCTTGATACCATTATCCTTGACCAACTTCGCAACAGTAGTCTTGTAGCGCCGTGCGATACCTGAGAGCGTGTCTCCACGCTTTACAGTATAAGTCACTGTCTTTTTTGCTGTGCTTGCAGACGGCTTTGTGGTCGAGCTGGTGGTCTTCTTGAAGCCGTTCAGCCCTGCCGCCTTTATCTTCGCAGGATAGTCCACATAGCAGATATCCATGTCAACATTGCCGCTGATACCGCTGACTCTTCCAGTGGAGCTGTACTGCCACATACCATATGTTCTGCCGTAGTTGCAGCGTGAGCCGTACTCAGCGACCCAAAGAGCGTATCTTTTGGCAACAGAGGCAGATATGTACTGCTGTAAAGGCGAACGGCTGATATACAGTCCTGCCCAATAGCCTGCGTGTTCAAGTGCATTGCAGAAAGTCTTGACAAGGCTGTTGCAAAATGCTCTGCCCTTTGCGAACTGCGAACGCTCCTCGAGGTCGAAGTATATCGGATACTCAAACGTCTTGCCCTTGATAGCGTTGATACAAGTCTGAGCCTCTGCCTTTGCTTCCTCGACACTCGCCGCATAGCTGTACCAGTAAACACCAACCTTTAGCCCTGCCGCCTTAGCTGCCTTGTAGTGGCTCTCGAAATATGGGTCTTTCTGATTAGCGTACTTGCCGAAACCTGCACGAATGATAACGAAATCGACCCCCGAAGCCTTGACCTTCTTGAAGTCAATGTTCTGCTGATACTGTGAAACGTCAATGCCCTTAAATGTCTTTGCCATAAAAATTACTTCCTTTCCAAATCATCAATCCTGTGATTAGCCACCTTGATTTTCTCGTCGATCAAAGCATAGTCCTGCTCCAGCTTGTACGTCCGAGCGATAACGGAATTGTGCTTGTCCACACGCTCAGACAGCTTGTCTATCTTGTACTCAATGAGCTTTTGGCTGTCGTACTGTGCCTGTTGCATAGTCTTACGGCTGTTAGATGCTATGACAAGCTGACACACTACCGCCGAAGCAGCTGTTATCAGTGCGACGATAATTGCCTCCGTCACTCGTCATCACCTGACTTTCTTTTGGCTGACTGCGTGCCGAAATAGAACGATATCACCACAGTAAACACTGTGATGAACTGCTCTGCTGAAATCGTGCGGCGCAGTGCCAACACGCAGAACACCGCTGTCAGCAGGATAGTTACTATCGACTTTACGTCAACGAGTTTCGCTAACTTCTGCTTCATGGTATACCTCCTTTGTTATCATCTCATACTCCTCAGCCGTGATCCACTTGCCGACGGCGGTGTGCACCATAGCAGCCGACCACAAACGGCTGTCATAGTATCTCTTGACCTTTGCATAATTCTTACTCATCGCCGCTCACCTCATTCAGCTCTACGCCACTGATCATAGCCAGAAAATCAACGTTTGCCTTTATCCTGTCTATCTCGGTGACTTTGGGCTTGCGAAAATTGTCTTCCGTCAGTCCCATGCTCTCAACCATAGATTTTTCTAAATCTGTCATGTTGTACCTCCCACTTCTGATAGTTTCACGATATACTCTTCTTCGCTTGGCACTGGTATGCGATAGCTGTCACCATTACCGCCTTTGAACGTGATTGAACCGCCCGATTCAACCGTCATATTTCTCAGAAAATCGTCTGGTATCAGGGTTGAAATATCCGTGACAATTGGTTTTTCTAGTTCGTAGTATAGGATAACACCCTGCATTGCCTGTTTAAATGTGGCGGCGTCACTATACGAACTATCCTTGACATATGTGTTTCCGTCACCTGCATTAGCTGTCATTGATTTATCAGGGATACTAGCCAATGAATTGTTGGAAACATTGTATTTCGTACAAATCATATTGTAACCACCTTTTTTGCGGGGCGGCACCGTTCTAAATGAATTATCATATCCTGACACTGTTCCCCAATTCAGCGTCCCCAAATCAACGCTGTCAACACATTGATGATACTGTTTATTTTCGTAATCAACATAGTTCTTAGCCGTTCCTGCCGACCAGCCGTAGCCAGGCAGTGCTTTGATTGCTTCGGGGATTTGATGTGCGGTATCACCCACAGCGACCTCTGTCACCCCAGCACTGACAATCTCACCTGCATTATATGGGTAATAATCGGCAGGGAACATTTTCTCAAATTCTTCCACGCTTGTGGGTTCGTTTCCTGAACCGAACATGGTGGTTAAATCGAAAATCTGTGGTTGTAGTTTGACGTTATCATATGTAACGCCCTCATACACATATATTGTGTAATACCATACTGCATTGCTACTTTCATTGGTGATTATAGTGCCGTGACCTGTAGAATCTTGCCCAAATGATTGCGAACTAAACAACAACTTGTCTGCCCCATAAACACCTGACAATGGGTTTGCAACCATAAGATATTTATGCCCTTTTTGGTTTTTAACAGATTGCAGAGAAATTGCATTACCTGTTGTGGTAGCCGTTCCATTCAGTGTAACAATACCATCGTTAGAAAACGTAAATTTTACGCCCGCTTGTGTGACTACAGTGGGTACTGGTTTAACCAACTGATTCCACACCACCGATTTACCACCCACCGACTTCACGCTCATCAGCTTTGCCCCTGTCGGCACAGTCTTTGCGTATGCTGTTCCGTTGTCAGTTTCAAATTTGTGTGTGATACCCTGACCGATGGAATACAGTGCGTCCACACGCCTTTGCAACTCTTTGTCTGTCAGCTTTACCGCAGAAATCTCAGCCGTGTTTTCAGCTATCTTTCCGACAGCTGTTGTGTAGTCCTCTGGCAGACTATCAGCTATGGATTGTGCTGTCTGCGCAGCGGTATCAGCGGCTGTTCTGTCTTCTGCGACCTTAGCGGCATTTTCTGCCACTGTCGCCTTGTCAACCGTGACCTGTTCCGCCATTTCCTGCACCGCCTGTCTATCTGCCGTAGTGCTGTCAGCGCAGGTCTTGGCAGTTTTAGCATAGCCTGCTGTTATGGTCTTATCAGCCTCAGTCTGCTGTGCTGACGTTGACGCCTGGGCTGCGGATACCTTAGCATTATTCTGTGCTGTGACCGCCTCAGCACGTGCGGTTTCGGCACCCTGCATGGCGGTGTCTGCCTGTGTAGCGGACGTTTCAGCCGCTGTCTTTGCGGTTTCAGCACGGCTTGCTGCCTGTTCTGCGGTATCTGCTGATTTCTCTGCGGCTGTGGCAGATTTCTTTGCATTCTCTGCCACTGTAGTTGCCGTTTCTGCGGCGGTGACGGCTGTCTGCATATCTGCGTGCGCCTGTTTACCTATGGCGTCTATGCGGTCTAGTGCGTCCATAGCCACGTCAGGTGACGGGATAGCCGTATCACCGATTGCCGCACCTATTCTCAGGCGGAAAATGCGTGATTTCTTCACCAGGATATATTCCTGCCCTGACAGCTTCTTTGCACATATCTGACAGCTGACTGTCTGCGCTGAACGCAGTATGTCAGCCGTAGGTGTCCACTGTCCGCCTGTGATATCGACCTCATACGTCACGCCATCGCCATAGTCGATAGTCAACACATAGCGGTCTGCGCCGTCTACTGTCAGCCCTTCGACCGACACAGGACGGGCGTTTGTTTCACCAACATAGCCCAAAAGGGCTGTTGATGTCATCGCATTGTAATTTTCGTCTAGTCTGATTACCATTTTTGCACCCCCTTTTATATGATTGCTATGTAGTCAATGCTGTACGTTCCTGCAGGCACGTTGACAATAGTTGCGCCATTGCTAGGACCCATGCAAATTACTGCGAAATATGCACCCTTGTATACCTGCACATGGGTGCAATAGTTCTGAAATGGACTAGGCGTGCCGATATCCCTCAGTGATACGCAAATTTGTTTCGGCACAAAATCCAAATTTAGCGGTATTTGTACGCTTGACGCCGCCTTTTCCAGCGTGTATTCAATTGTACCGCTTTTGACCTTGTTCTGGTTTAAATCATTTACTGCCTGCTCCGCTGCCGTCAGTGCGTCAACCAACGCCTGACGAACATCGCGGCCGTAAAATGCGTTTCGGACAGTTTCGATTGCCGTTGTCAAATCAACATTATTTGCCATTTTATCCCTCCTAGTCTAGTGTGTGGTTTTTCGTGGTTATGCTATTGCACATGATATCACCTGTTTTGCCGTAGCATTGTATTGCGGTTTTTTCATTTTCGTTATACAGGTACATCGCCCTGTTATTGGTATCAACTGTAAATACCTTTTTACCGTTGTCTGTATACGTTGATATGTTACCGCTGTTTGTGTCTAGTGAAAATTTTAATTCATTATTCCAATAGCCCGACATAGCACCAGCCTGCAGGACGATATGACCGCCGATCGTACTGTTATCAATGCGTATCTCCAGTGGGCTGACTTTCAGCGTCCACTCGTTGTGTGACAACTGAATTGCACTGGTATTTTGGCTAGATGTTTGAATATTAATGCTTCCGCCTGTAATAGTCGCTGATTTCGACGACAGCTTGTTAGCGACCACGTTTCCGCTCTCGTCCACCTTGAACGTTCCACTGCCGTTGTTGATTTTCAACCCTGTCAGGGTCAGGGCGGTTATAAAACTAGCCACCAAATTGCCGTCGATGGTCCACGCATTTGTGTACGGTCCGTTTTTCGCAGAACCGCCGTCCGATGATTTCCAAAAACCTAGCCCATTTTTGTTTAATTGAATGCAATATTTACAGGTATTTATATCAGCCGTATCCATAATCAGAATGCGTTCTGGTTTCTCAGAAGGATCAAGAATGACATGACCGCCCTCTGCGCCTGTAATCAGTTTTGTGGCATTTTCTATCTTGCTGTCTATGACCTGTCTGTTCCTAAACTCTGAGTTATCTATAGCAGATTGCAGGCTTTGTGTTTTCGCTGTCATAAAGCCCGAAAGGGTTTCAAATCGGTCGCCGAAGGTCAACTGTGAAGCCTGCGGATTGTCAAGGTCTATGGATATGCCCACAATGCGCAAATCCTCGTCTATGCCCATAAGGCTATTTTTTACTCTGTACCAACAGCCGAGTTCAAACTGCTCAATGTGCTTGTCTATTCTCGAGAGGTCGAGTGCTGTTATTTGATACTGCACTTTCGCACGATTAACAGATTTAAGATACTCCTTACCCTTGCTAAGAAGATTGCTTGCAAGTGTCACATCGTCCCATATCTGCGTACCGCTTATAATGCCGTACTTTGCGACCAAAGAACTGTCTTCTATGTAGTCCTTGCCGCCATTCACAGTGCCGATGGTCAACCGCTTTTCGCTGTCTGTAAGCTTTGCGCCGAGAGGGTAAAGACGTGTTATGACCGCCGTTTCATCGACTTCTCGTGATATGGTTTTAAGGTTGACCGCAAGCTCTATGGTGGTGTCTGTGCCGTGCCCGATATGTTCCAGATAGTCTATATACACCTTTCCGTCTTTATCACGAAGCTGTATCTCACCACCGAATTTTCCTATAAGCTTGTCGGCAATGACGTCCATTGTCTTGTCCCAATTTGCAGTATATGTGTAGTTGTTGCTTGCCGTAACAGTGACCTGTCCCAGCTCTATACGTTTATCATCACCGACCTGCGCATTGTGTTTAGAAATGAATGACGCTAGCACTGTACGAATGCCTACCATTTTGTATTCAACATACGGCTGAACGCTGTCATAAAGCCAGCCTAAACGCCCCTCGCAGGTGACTTTGCGGCATATCAGACCTCTCTCATCCATGCTGTCAGGACACTTTAAGACCCTGCCTATAAAAACGTCCTTGTCAGTACTTTCATCATAGATCTTGACAGCCGTTGTAAGCGGCTTCAAGAGGTCATACCCTGCATTGTTCGGATATATGGTAAAACTGAAACTATCCACAGCGTTGATAGACTTTGCAACCTTGCCGCCTGATATGCGGTCTGTGCCGTCGCTGTGTATGATAGTGTTTTCAGCTCCGTTTGTTATCGTTACTATGAACATCAGAGTGCCTCCTCATAAAGTTTGAGCGTGAGTGTACCGAAACCATACGCCGCAAGAGTATTCACACCAGGCTGTAAAATCAGCTCGTCAAGGTCGAATTCTTTCTCCGTGTTGCGATATACACTTGCGCTTATTTCTTCGCCATTGAGCGCAAAATAGGTGAAGCCCACACTCTTTGCATCATCCTTTGAGCGCTTGTAAGAAAGGCGTGGGCGTATGGGTCTATCAGCATATGAATAAACTTTCAGGGTCGCAGGAGGTGCGTATCGTGTCTGTTTGACCGCTGTCAGCGATATATCCGTCAAGTTCAGATAATCGGTCTCAAAATTGAAGCTGTCAAAGCCGATATCTGAGTAATCATCAGAACGTAGGAAAGGATACGTTTTGAAGTTCACTGTCAGATCAGCGGTGCGCCGTGAAGTGAACTCAAATGCGGAGGTATCAAACACAGCCGTTGCCCCCACAAAGTGATAGTCCGTCAGAAAGCTTATCCTCAGCTCACCCTTTGCTCCGCTGAGCCAGCGGACAACATCACATTTTCTGTGATAAAGTTCGTTTTCATCTTTTGCAGAAAGGCTGAATTTTATCGTGATATCACGCTGTTTGTACGTCCTTTCTCCTGCCATTTTTGAAAAATCATAAAAGCCGTTCATAAATGGCAAAGTGGCTTCTATTCTGTTTTCCTCCGGCTGAGATATTTGAACGCCGTCCTTTTGGATAACCAAATAGAAATCGGTGGACTTCTTGCCACCAAATTCTATATATTCACTAGGCACTTGCAAGCCTCCTTTCGTTGCTTGTGACCCTCTCACCTAGTTTTCCGTCCACCCTTGACGTGAGCTTGTCACCGTCAAGATAAATGTTTCCTTGCTGTGCAAGCTGTGGGAAGTAGGTCTCTAAGAGGGCGATGATCTTGTTCATTGTATCATTATCGCCGCTATTCACGCTCTTTTCAGGAAGTGCTGAAAAGCTTGGCGGTATGATATCCGTATCCATAAGCGGTTGCAGTGACCTGTTGAACTGCATTGTGATAGTGTCCTCATTGTCAGCAATGCCCTTTGCGAACAAGTCCATCATGTCAGGCGCAAAGGTGTGGAAGTTTGAAAGAGGACCTTTGTCAGGCTCAGAAAAGCCAAGAAAGTCTTTAACGCTTGAAGCTACGTCACATACAGTGTCTTTAAGGCTCTGCCACTTCTCCTTTATGCCGTCTATAAACGCCTGTATCATATCTGAACCCCACTCCTTAAAATCGTTCCACTTGCGTGAAAACCAGTCTGTAAGGTCAAGCAGTTTGTCTGATAAAGCGTCTGATACAGGTGCAAAAAAGTCCACCATACCTTGTGCAATTCCCTTGACAATTTCAACAGCTATAAGTATGCCGCTGGCAAGAATATCAGGAAGATTTTTTACTATCTCTTTGGTTAGGGTAAATACTATTTTAAATGCTGCTTCTGTAAGCTTTTTAGCTGTATCACTATCAGAAAGTGACATTGCTAATGTATCAATGATTTTGACAGCGCCGTCAACAATAAGATTAATATTGTTGGCTAATGTTTCTGCTATTGTTACGATTATCTGTGTAGCACATTCGATTATCGCAGGTAAGCTGTCAAGTATAGCCTGCGATATCAATGGCATTTGCTGCTTTATCGCTTCTGTAAGGTCGGGCAATATAGTTGGCAAAGCCTGTGCTATAGTTGTTATGATAGTTGCCAACGCCTGCACAAGAGGACCTGTGTTCTGTATAAGTGCTGTTGCAATGGTTGTAATGGCTGTTATAGCCGCCTGCGTTATCGTGCCGATATTATCGGAAATGCCTTTTACAAGTGCCTGAAATATCTGCGTGCCTGCTTCTATAAGCTGAGGGAGCAGGTCGCTCACAAGCTGAGGAAGCTCGGCCGCTATGTCAGGTGCAAGCTCGCTGATGAGAGTTGTGACCCCTGAAAGAGCCTGCTTTATGACAGGCAGAATATTCTTTGCAAAGGTCTTTACTGTGCTTACCATTTCCTTGATAAGATTTTTCAGGTCAGCGTTTTTATCGCCCATTCCTGCCATAAGGTTCGCCCACGCTGCTTTCACAGAGTCAAGAGAGCCGGAAACTGTTGTTGCCGCTTCCTTTGACGTAGTACCCGTTATGTCAAGGTCGGTCTGTACCTTGTGAATAGCCTCTATCATTTTGTCAAAAGACACGCTGTTGACGGTCTTTTCATCGACCTTTATCGAATCCCCAAGCACGCCCGAATCGTTGATGAGCCTTGCCATTTCCGACTGTGTGCCGCCATAGCCGAGCTTTAAGTTATCAAGCATGGTATAATTCTGCTTTGCAAAGCCCTGATATGCGTTTTGAATAGATGATATGTCAGTACCCATTTTATTGGCATTGTCCGACATATCCACCATTGCTTCATTGGCTATCTCTGCCGCCTGTGCAGTATCACCGCCCAAACCTTGCAGGAGTGAAGCAGAAAAGCTTGTAACGTTCTGCATATAGTCATTAGCCGATATTCCTGCGGTCTTGTATGCTTCACTGGCGTACTTTACGATAGTATCAGCATTGTCCTTAAATAGCGTTTCAACACCGCCTATGTTCTGCTCATAGTCCGCATATGCGCTCGCAGAGCTTTTGACTATAGCGCCTATGCCTGCGCTTGCTGCCGATATAGTTGCTATACCAGCTTTTGCGGCAAGTGCAAAGCCCTTTTTGATAGTGCTTCCAAAACCTGAAACGACCTTGCTGCCAAGAGAGCTTCCAAACCTGTGACCATCGGGCATACTATCCCCGAACGCTCTTCTCAGCTCTGACGCAAGCCCTTGCATAGACGGAACTATCTGCACATATGCTTTGCCCAGCTGTGTGCCGTTTTCTTCTGCCATGTTAGTCCTCCTTTCCTAAGATTTTTCTTCTCGCTTTCTCATAATCCTCGCCGCTTCGGAACGCTGTTACCTCGCTGTCGCTCTCGCTTTTGCCTATAAGCTTTTCAGCTATGGACTGCGGTCTGTTCACGCCTCTTTGTCCGTCCTTTGTCTGCGACCAGCATATCCATTGTAGGCGGTCAAATATCAGCGCAAGCAGTATTTCAGAAAACGAGCCGCCAACACCATTGAGTTTACGCTTGACCCGTGATGAGCTGTCAAGGCCGCAAAGAAAAGTCGCCACCTTTCGTGCAGGCAGCGACTTAAAATCGTATATGTGATAATACTGCGCCATATCACAGTCAAGTTCATCAGGATAGCGCTCCATGACGGCGGCAAGGACTAGGAGTTTTTTGTTTTAGGGGTCTGGAAAATCTCCACGATCAACTTTGTTATCTCTTTAGCCGATACATAGCCGCACTTTTTTCTTATCTTCTCGAAAGCTTTTTCTTTCTTGCTTCCAAGAGCGGCGTCAACTACCTTGACATATGCAAGGGGATCACCCTGCTCGCACTTGCCGACAGCTTCGATAAACTCATAGTCGTCAAGGGTCTTCTCCTCTATTTCAAATTCAAAACCGCTTTTTGTCTTACCTGTCAGCATAGGTTATTCCCCCTTTTTCATGTATTCATAGTGCGTATTGCCGTTTTCATCAGGTGTGGCTGTGATAGTCAGCTCATAGCCGATAGGCTCATTGTCTTTGTAGGTGATGTCAGATATCTCCGTCACCTTGCCGAACGGAACTACCACTCTTTTCAGTACATTGTTTTTCAGTATCATATCGAATACGAACGCCTGATCTTCATGTTCGGCACTGTTTACCTTGATAGTCAGACCCGTGTCAAGGTCGCCCGAAACATTGCTGCCATTGTAGACAGTTTTCAACACATCTGTATTGGTACACTCTATCAGTTTGACCTTGAAAGTGTCCGTCTTTTCTGTCTGCGGTGTGTCAACGATATCACCGCCCCAGGCTTTGATATTTTCAGTAGAAATGCCCGAAGAATTTGTTACTCCGTCCTCGGAGCAGTAGCCCAAACTTTTGAACGCTGCGTCAAGCGCTGTTGTTGCATCTGTCGGCAGTGTAGATCCTGTGACCGCTGTGAACACCGCTCCGCCTACCTTTGGCTTGCCTGTTGATACGTTATCTTTGTTGTTTGCCATAGTATTATCACTCCTCGTCGTAGTAGGTTACATCGAATACCGCCTGATAGCGGTATCGCTTTGTTTCTGTGTCCGTGTAGTTGTAGTCTGATGTGCACGCACAGCGGCATATATCGCCCTGTGACACGCTTTCAGACATAGCCTTTTTAACTTTTGCGTTAAGTTCTGCCGCCCCGTATAGGCTCGCTGAGTAGCTCTGAACGGCTATGGTGGCAGATGTGATAAAATCATTCTCTGCCGAGCCTAGCTTGTCAATAAGCACATACTCTTTTGGTGGGTTTTTAGGTTCTTCAAGATAAACAGGAACGTCAAGCTTTGCCCCCAGCCAGTCAAGAATTATTTTTTCTATCACTTGCCAAGCACCGCCTTCAAAAGTGTGTTATTTCTAAGATTAGCACGCTGAGCCTTCTTTGTCTTAGCTTTGACGATAGCAACCTTACGGCGCATTTTTGGGTATCTTGTCCATGTGATAGTATACGCTTTATGCCCCGTGCCAAGACGTTGAACGGCTCTGTCAGCATAGCCCTTGACCATGCTTTCAACAGGTTCAGAACAGAGAAACGCCGCAACTGCGTTGTGGTCAAGCTCTATCTTAACTTTGCTCATAGCGTTCCACCTTAACTTTCTTGTTCCATTCAAGGGGGATATTATCGTCAATGCCCTGTGTAGGGATACCCACAGTTTTGAACGTCATTCCCCAGAACTCAACTTCTGTATTCTCCCATATGTGCGTGTCGCCTTTCGGGATAGCAAGCACATAAGCTATGCGTTTGCCTGACAGGTTGATCTCGTTCACAACGTCCTCTGCGGAAGGCTCGCCCACAAGCACGTTTTCGACGACCTCCTGTGAAGTTTCGTATATTGGTCTGTTAAAGCCGTCAATACCTGTCTGCGTTTTTACAGACAACTTGACAGGTATGCCCCTGATATCTAGTCTCATATGTCATATACCTCCATAGCTCCGTATCTTTGTCGCATAACTCCCAGCTCTTTCAGTTCGTTTCTGAGGAAGTACAACTGCTGTCCTGCGTTGAGATATGTCATTGATACCGAGTAGCCCATAGCCGATTGTGAAGCCTGCGAAGCCGCAGGAGAGCTGTCCGCAATAGCGTCAACAGCTCTCAGTGTGGCACGGACTATGATATCCTTTGCCACAAGCTCTATGTCAGGTTCGTCAGCTATCATAATGTCAAGGTCTTTGCCATATTTCTTGCAGGCGGTCGAAAGCTTTGCACAGGCGACAGGCAGCAGAGCCGCCGCCTTTTCCTGCTCCTCAGTCGTGAGCTTTCGACCGAGCCTTATAACGTCCTCGATAGTTGCGTACTCTGCCGCCATTTATGCCGCCCCCTTATTCAGCCGCTGACTGGATAACAGCAAATGCGGACTTGTCCATGATACCCCAGCCGATATATGTTTCAGCTCTGATGTATACCTGACCGTAGCCCTTGAGATCCTGTCCGCTGTTGTCAGGGTCGCCGTATTCAATGATCTCAAGCGGGATTTCCTTTGAGTAGCCCCACTTAAATGCTGAAAAGTCGCCCACAACAGCAAGGTCTTTGCTGGAGTTAAATGAAACTGTGTTGTTTGTAACGGTCTGAATGCCGTTCATCTGTGACGGTGCATTGCCCCAAGCAAGATCAGGATAGATCTTTCTGCCGCTTGTATCCACCATTTTTGCAAGGTCAGCTCTGAATGATGGTGCCATTGTAAGACCTGAGATATCATACTCATTGCCCTGCACTGCGGCGATAGCGTCTTCGATAAGAGCGTCAGGTGTCTTTGGCGACTTGCTGTCCTGTGCAACGACAGTTACGCCGTTATCGAAGTGGTTTGTGCCGATAAGTGTCGAAGCTGTTTTTGATCTCGGGTTTACGCCGTGAAATGCCATAATGTCAAGACCTCTTGCAGTCTTTTTCGCAAAGCCGTCTGAGAAGTTTCTCAGAATCTCTATCTGCTCTTCCTCAGACGCATAGAGAAATTCGTCGGAGATCCTTGCGCCGTATTCGATCTTTACAGGTACGATTATAACAGGGGCAAGTGAAACGCTTCCCCTTGTCTTTTTGCCGTTTTCAGCGACAAGATCAACTTCATCGTCCATTGTGAAGATGAACTCTTTCTGACCATTAAATGCGATAGGTGTCTGATCGCAAAGAGCTGCAAGTGAGGACTTGCCCTTTACCTTGTCAAAAAGTTCTTTTACGAGTACAGGGTCGAACTTTGAGCCCTTTGAGAGGATATCTGCCATAAATATTACTTCCTTTCTTTACTTTATAAGACCTGCAAGCAGCGACTTATATGCCGCATTCTTGCCGTCTGCGTGATTGTGTTCTGCGTGACCAAGAGGGGCTGTCTGCTTTTTGCCGATAAACTTTGCAAATGTTTCAGCGTCCTTCTTGATATCTTCTTCTGTGTCTCCTGAAAGCTTGTTCGCAAGCTCATAAGGAATACCGTTTTCATGGGCAATTCTCATTTTTACCGAGCTGGTCTCGTATGCCTTGTTTTTAGCCGTGAGGTCTGCGATAGCTGTATCCTTTTCCGCAAGCTTGCCTGTAAGGTCGGTGATCTTGCTGTTAAGGTCGGCTGTCTTTGCCTTGAAATCGTCAGGGGAAATGTAACCCTCAAACTGTTTCTTGACTGTGTCCGTGTTGCGGTCGAGCCTTGCCTTTATCGCATTGTCGAAGGCTTCCTGTGTTGTTATAGCTTCAAATTCTGCCATAGTGTTTCCTTTCCCCGCTTTACCCTGCGGTGTAGGTGATATATAATAAACTGTTACCAGCTTATTTTCTGTACTTTCTTTTTATCTGATGAATTTGCACACGCCCAGTGAGCAAGCACCACCGCCTCAAGCAGTGATATGTCAGCACCCTCAAGAATTGAGGTATAGCCAAAACCTCCGCCTGAGCTTATAGCTCTGTGTTCACAGTTTGCAATGACTTGTTCAAGGGAAGGCTGGTCAGCATGACAAATATTCTGTGCGAATACTCCTCGCTCAAAACCTGCTGACGAAGTGATCACATCAGCGACTTTCGGCAGGATAGGTTTGCGCTTGATACCTGCGTTCTTCATATCTGCCGCAAGCAAAGACTGTCCGTTCGCTCCGTCAATGACAGTTTCACGCATATGCGGATTGCGCAGATATGCGATTATCCAGCCGTTTCCCTCTCTTACAGGGCGGCAGTCGATAGCCTCGACAAATATCTTGCCGTCGGTTGTTTTTGCAGCGACAGCCAAAGATACGTTATCCGTGACCTTTGCATACTTAATGCCGAAAAACAGCTCTCTGCTGATATCGGGCTTGCCAGTGATACAAAGTGCCTGCCACTCCCCTTTGCTTATAGCCGACTTTTGGTTATAGGTGAGCCACAAGCCTAAACGCTGGATGTTATCGTCAACCTGGTCGTCTTTCGGGTCGCCAAGCTCAGAGCGTATCTTACGTTCGGTGAGGATAGTGCCTAAAGACGGGTTAGTGGCATACCACAGTTCAGGATCATGTGCGTTCGTTAGTTTTGGTACGGACCATTCAGCCCAACCGTCGTCACCGCCTTTGCCCGATATCGTCTTCTGTCGGTATTTTGTGAAAACTGTGCCGGCAGACACCATTGTTGGAGGTGTTCCACACATCAATGTCTGAGGATTTTGGCTGTCTGTAACGACATATTTTAGGGCTGTTTCTTGGTCAGTGGTGTATTCCTGTGCCTCGTCGATGACAAGCAGGTCATAGCCTTCACCAAGTCCGCCCTTTGATGAACGTGTGCGGAAATTAATAATTCCATCACCCTTGAGCCACTTGATGCACTCAAGACCAAACTGCTTTGCGGTCTTGAAGTCCTCTTTTTCAAGAAAGCCCATTTTTGTGATACGGTCGATTATCTTCTCCCATGCCGAATGTGATGTTGTAGTTCGGTGGGCGGTGTAAAGAACACGCTCGCCATTTTGCAGACCATAGATTGCACGCATGATAAGCAGCTCTGACTTGCCGTTACGTCTTGGTATCGACCAGCCGAACTTCATGTGTTTCCACAATCCCTCATCGTCCACTGCCATGATGTCATAAAGCATTAGCTCCTGCCATTCCTGTGCGGTGCGCCCCGATTTGTTGTACATTGCGATAGCCTCATCGCCTTTGGTCTGCTCATATGGCAACACTACCGATATGGTGGGGGTCTGCCTGCCGACTCTCTTATCCTCAATAGGGAATTACCTCCTTTTAGGTACGAAAAAGCACCCTTTAAGGTGCTTGGTTCCGATATTTGATTAGTCTATTGTCTGCCAATCTTCCGACAACATATCTGCTTGACTTGCAAGCCAGCCAAGTTGTACGCCAGAAGTTCCCACAAACGCTAATGCTTTATTGCCCATATCCTTATGGTTTACGTTTGTCACAGTACCATTAGGTGATTTATAACTAACATTAGTGGCAAGCTCAACATACTGTCCTTTGCCATTCCAACCTTTTCTTGCTATTTTCTTACCTCTCTTTGCTTCTTCGATTGCCTGTCCGAAATTCATATTTATCCGTCCTTTCTGATTTTGGGTATAAAAACACCGCCTCGCCGTAGCGGAGCGGTAAAAATTTATTTTCTGTCTTTAAAGAAATCTGCCCATTCGGGATTTTCTTTGTCAAAAATCTGTCTTTGCTCTTCTGTTAGCTTGTAGGGATAATCACGGAACATATTAAATTCAGTGGTTTTGTCAAAGCTGAATACAAACTCTCCAATAGTATTCGGATCATCTTTCCACCAAATAACATCAGTATCTTCTTCTTTGTACCATCTATTTGACATTACCACTCAACCCCTTTTCCTGTTTACCAACAGCGGTATTTATGTATCCAAGTATATGTTGAAAATCGCTGCTATCTGCAAATGAATCTGTGTCTATTATAACAACTGATTTTTCCCACACCATTCCGAATGACCTGTCAACTGTTTTGCGACACTTGAAACGCTCTTGGAGTGTTGCAACAGTCGAGCCATACTTATTGAACGATGTCCAGCCATTTTGCATTCTCGACTGGAGCTCTAAGTACTCAAGCCCGTTTTCAGTGTTTCTAACAATAGCAGCGTGTTTTCCTGCTGCAACAAAATATTCTTTGTTATGTTCAAGCTTTTTCAGCAAAGCAGCAGTATCAGCTGCTTCCTTTTTGACTTTGACCACAGAGCCTTTCACATTTGGAAGTTCCAGGACTTTCTTTATTGTAGACGTTCTTGAGAATACAGCCCGACTGTTTCCGCCTCTGAAATCAAGAACATCAAGTCCGTTCTTATTACCTATGTAAGCAAACCCAAGTGAAGCACACGAGCCTTTTGTCATATCTCCACCAGCCAATCTGTTTATGATCTCACTGTTGCTTAATTGCTCGGAGAGCTTTTCGACTTTGTTGTAAGCAACTTTATTGGCTTCACATTCGTGCTGAATTTCATATGTAGCCTTTGCATAATTTGGCTTCTTTGCTTCTATTATATCACTTTTGCCCGGCTTGTCAACAAGTCTGACAGGCTCTCTGGCCCCAGCTTTTTTCATGCGTTCAAGTTCATCGTCAGAAACGTTCCACTTTGTCTTATCCCACACGTTTTGAGCCTTTTTGCCGTTGAGATATGTGACAGTACAGCCGCAGTTATCGTGCCTGCGGTAAACGTCTTTCGGAACATCTTCGGGATAATGATATTTGCCTGCAAGCTTTGCACACCACTCACAGCAGCCGCCATGATCGTTGCGGATTATGTAGCAGTCCAGCCCTGCGTCAGAACGAAATTTCACGTTTGCTTCCACATAATCGTTGTAAAAACTCTCAGTGATGTTCTGCGCCGGAGCTGTCATTCGCCGTATCATCTTATCTTCTGCAATATCTGGTATTGAAGCCGCATTGACTACCGCCTGTACACGCTCGGTAGGGAAGGCAGCCTGCTGAGGTGTGATGTTTATGCCTGCTTGGCCGTCAAGGGCTTTTTGACACTCTGTTGCCGCAGAGTTGATGATATCATAGTTATCTTTCAACACGCCCGTGAGTATGGTATCGGCAATGTTGTAGTACATTTTGCCGTCAGGCAAGGCCGCTACGTTGACGTGTGCACCGATAGCCTGAGAGACTCTAAACCCGAGCTGTTTTGAAAGCAGGGCGACTTCTTCCATTTTCGCAGTACCACCCTCTATTTTCTTCAAAACAGATTGAATGTACTTATCAGCCTTGCACGTCTTTTGAAACTCATCACGGATTTTTTCAAGCAGTTCTGCACCGATATCAGCCATTGTTTTCGCCCTCTATGCCTGTGAGCTGACGGATGCCCTTTGCACCCAGATAGTCAGGAACAGCCTGATTTATCTTCAAGATAGCATCGCCCACACCCGAGAGTGCGGCAGAATCAGGTTCAAAAATAGGAAGCCACTGCGGTTTGATGTCACTGAAAGCATAGCGCATATAGGCCGTGTTATCACGAACGCAGGCGGCCAGATACGCCACGTTTAGAAAACCACTGCCAAACGTTCTCTGCGCCTTGCGTGCGGTAAGCCTAAGATTTTCGTGTGCCGCTCTGATCGCTTCACAGCTGGCAGGGTTGGACGTTGCGAAGCCCAAGTCATCAAGGGTCAGCCCTGTTTCTCCGGCAAAAAGAGAAGCTATAGATTTAAGCTGTTCAGAGTATGGTGACATGGACTGCTGCTGAAACTGTCCGACAGTAGGATTGCCGCCGTCATCATCTTTGGTGATAGTCAGCAGTGAGGACATTGTTGCACCCCATTTGTCCATTTTCTCGGCATCATCCGAAAGACCGAGTATATATTTTTGTGGGAAACTGTAAAACTCGGCTGATACTTCCGACCGCCTGAGCGTTCTCATAGCCTCTTGCACAAGCTCCATGCACGCCCTTGATATCCTGCTGTGACCGAAAGGACGAACAGCGTCAGGGCGGTATATGATAGGCACAAGTAGAGGGTAAGGTGCAGGATTGTCATAGATCTCAACATCATAGCCTCTGCGATATATCTCTGTCTGTTCGGCGGTGAAGTAGGCTTCAATGGTGGGGTTGAAATTGTTATCCCTGTCAAGCACTGCATAACCCTCACGGAGCATATTCGTGATAGGGTCGATAATGCCAGTAGCGTTACTGCCATCAATGACCTGTAAGCGTGGATAACCTGTTTCATCAGCCGAAATATACACAAAACAGCAGGAGGACACCAATGCTGAGAGAATAGCAGAATCAAAGAACACGTCACGATTATTGTTGTCAAATATCTCATTGACGTAGAAGCTGTTGTCCTCGAAGCTGTCAAATACTATTCTGTCCGCAAGGGTATCAACAGCCTTTGCACACCAGCCTAGCACAGGACGCATCCAGTTATAGCTTGGTGGTATCATTTTGCCCATGTCGGTAAGGCCGTTCTTCATGTGATAGTAGTCATACCGCACATTGACCCTCGAAGCCTTTGAGGAAAGCTTCTTTTTCAAATATGCCATGCCTTTGTATTCACTCATCTTGTATATCCTTTCCAATTATTTCAATTCTGCGAGAAATATAAGCAGTGTGGCGGTGAAGGTCTTTTTTGACCTCAAAAGGGGGCATACCCCCATATTGTTAATAATTTGTTAAAAATTCTTCCAATCGTAACATTGTGGTAAAATTCGGTTGGAAATCAGGTCGA
>ERZ791927.664-NODE-664-length-32848-cov-5.714177_pt1 | contig 32848 bp, 32 predicted proteins | sample MGYA00510130_ERZ791927 | MGnify/ENA primary metagenome ERZ791927 (study PRJEB30046, sample SAMN00792055) | human gut metagenome | study: EMG produced TPA metagenomics assembly of the A metagenome-wide association study of gut microbiota in type 2...
GCCGCGGGCATGAGGGTCGCACTGTTCGGCGGCACGTTCGATCCGATCCACACGGCGCACATCCGCTCGGCACAGCTTGTCGCGGATGCGCTGGGACTGGATCGGGTGCTGCTCATGCCGACCTTTGTCCCGCCGCACAAGCTGAAAGCGTCGATGGCGCCCGCCGCCGATCGGCTCGAAATGTGCCGCCTGGCGGCAAAAGAGGACGCCCGCCTTTTCGTGTCGGACATGGAAATTCGGCGCGGCGGCGCGAGCTTCACGGCGGATACGCTGCACGCTTTGCGCGCAGCGCACCCGCAGGATGAATGGTTTTTGCTGGTGGGCGCGGACATGTTTCTGACGCTCGGCACATGGTATCATTTTGAGGAAATTCTCGACATGGCGACCGTGTGCACCGTCCCGCGCGACGGCGTCGGTGCCGACGCGCTGTGGGCATATGCGGCGACACTGCCGCAAAACGGAAAATTTTATATCGCCGAAACGGCGGTGGGGGACATATCGTCCACCGCCGTCCGCGCGGCGATCGCGGCGGGGGATACGACGGCGGATATGCTGCCGCCGCGTGTTGCGGCATATATTGCCGAAAAAAGCTTGTATCGGGGGCGGGAAACAGTGAATCTCAAAAGCATGGAGCCGCAGTTCATCGAAATCATCAGACGGCGCGAGAGCGACCATCGCTTTCTGCATTCGCTCGAGGTGGCAAAGTCCGCCGAATATCTTGCGCGCCGCTATGGCGGCGATCCCGACAAGGCGCGTGTGGCGGGACTGTTGCACGATGTGATGAAGGATATTTCTCCTTCGGAACAGTTGCAAATTTTCAAAGATTTTGGTATACTGCTAGATGATGTCGAAAAGGACGCGCAAAAGCTCTGGCATGCGCGCGCCGGTGCGGCATTTATTGAGCATATCCTGCATATCGACGATCGTGATCTTCTGAACGCCGTGCGGTATCACACCACGGGGCGTGCGGGAATGTCCCTGCTCGAAAAGATTGTTTTCGTGGCGGATTTCATTTCCGCCGACCGCAACTATCCCGATGTGGACAAGATGCGGGCGCTGGCGGATGTTTCCCTTGAGGACGCGATGCGGTATGCGCTGCGCTATACCATTGACGACCTGCAAAGAAAGGGCGCGCGGGTGCATCCCGACACGCTGGCGGCGTTGCAGGAGCTGACAGAGGGAGGACAACATGGCTGACAGAGAAAAAAAGCGGGAAAAGCAGGTAAGTCTTGCTTCCACCGCCGGCGTTTCCAAGAAAGCAAAGAAAAAGAAGAAAAAAGCAACAGCGGGCACGATCATTGTGCGGGTGCTGGTTGCCGTTTTGGTCACGCTGTCGCTGGCATTCATCGGCGTGATGATCTTCGGTGTTGTCTCCAGCCTTTCGTCCGGCGGCAACAAGCACGACGTAACGCTCAACACCTATGATACCACGCCGGTGGCGCAGGAGCGCAAGGTGTCATACTTCTTAGTGGGTGTGACGGGCGAGAACGAGACGAGCGCCATGGATATGCTGACGCTTGTCTGCTATGACAAAAAAGCGAAAACGCTGCAGCTGCTGCAGGTGCCGACCGACACCTATATCGGCACGGGCGGCGCCTGGACGGTTTCCCGCATCGGTAATGTCTGGAGCAATCCGACGCCGCTTGTCTGGTGCGAGACCTGCCGCAAGCAGGTGTTTGAGCCGGAGAGAAAAGACGGCAAGCACACGGTGTGCGGCACAAAGCTCACCGAGAAGACCGGCTCGTCGGTGGAAAGCCTGCTGGCGGTCTTTAACGACCAATACAGCATGCCGGTCGATAACTACTTCATCCTGAGCCGCGAAACGCTTGTGAATATGGTCAACTATGCGGGCGGCATCGACATCGAGCTGGAAAAAGCGATGAAGATCGGCGACGTGAGCTATGCTGCGGGTCCCGTGCTGCTCGACGGCGACGCGGTGCTGTATTATGCCAATCAGTATGACTATAACGGCACGCCCGCAAAGGACCTCGAACGTCTCGAAAGACAGCGCAAGGTGTGGGCGGCGCTCATCGCCCGCCTGTCCGCAATGGACGAGGATGTGCTGTATGACAAGGTCATTTCCACCGTGATGTCCGGCGCTGCGCCGATCCGCGCAAACAATGACGCCGCATCGGTGGCAAAAATGCTCGCGGGCATCCATTCCGGCAGCACCGACAACGTCACCTTTGCCAAGGCGCTCACCGAGCTGATCGTCCGCTTCAAAAAGCTGGATCTTGAAAATTCCGCCGTGTATCTGCTGCCGGGAACGGTGGCAAAGCAGGGCAGCGCCACCTACTACGGCGTTTCCCGCGCGGATGCGCTGGCGCTGCTGCAAAGCAAGTTTAATCCCTACGGACTGGAAATGAAGGAAGAGCATCTGCAAATTCCCGAAATTGCTTCCGCAAAGGGCAAGACGGACACAAAGGAGCAGAAGCTGTCTGCTTTGACCGTCGAACAGAAAAACACCGTGACCACGGCGGCAACAACGACCGCCACGACAGGAGCATAAAGCGAATGACACAAAATCTACTGGAGTGCGCGGTGCGCTCTCTTGACAAGCATTTGGCGCGGGACATCACGGCGATCGACGTCACAGCCGTGTCGCCCATCGCCGACCACTTTGTTTTTGCCAGCGGCGGCAGCACGACGCAGGTGAAGGCGCTGTGTGACTATGTGGAGGAAGACATGGCAAAGGCGGGTTTTTCCCCGCTGCGCATCGAGGGCTATGCCGCAGCCAACTGGATTCTGATGGATTTCGGTGCGCTGGTCGTGCATATTTTCACAAAGGATGCGCGCCTTTTCTATGACCTTGAGCATTTGTGGCAGGACGGCACGACCGTCGACATCACCGACTATATGGAAACCGAGGGGATTTGAATGCGTTACAATCACAGTGAGATCGAGAAAAAATGGCAGAAAAAATGGGTGACCGAAAACACCTTTGCCGCATCGGACAGCCATGAAAAGCCGCCCTATTATGCGCTGGTGGAGTTCCCCTATCCGTCGGGACAGGGACTGCACGTCGGGCATCCGCGCTCCTATACGGCGCTGGACATCGTGGCGCGCAAGCGCCGTTTGCAGGGCTATAATGTCCTCTATCCCATGGGCTGGGACGCGTTCGGTCTCCCCACGGAAAACTATGCGATCAAAAATCATATCCATCCCGCCGTCGTGACCGAAAAGAACGTGGCGCGCTTCAAGGCGCAGCTGCAGTCGCTCGGTCTGTCCTTTGACTGGACGCGCGAGATCAACACCACCGATCCGCAGTATTACAAATGGACGCAGTGGATCTTCCTGCAGATGTTCAAAAAGGGGCTGGCATACAAAAAAGAGATGTCGGTCAACTGGTGCACCGGCTGCAAGTGCGTGCTTGCCAACGAAGAAGTCGTGAACGGTGTTTGCGAGCGCTGCGGCGGCGAGGTCGTGCACAAGGTCAAGAGCCAGTGGATGCTGAAGATCACCGCCTATGCCCAGCGGCTCATCGACGATCTGTCGCTGGTCGATTATCCTGAACGGGTGCGGGCGCAGCAGCTCAACTGGATCGGCAGATCCACCGGTGCCGAGGTCACGTTCAAGACCACTCTCGGCGACCCGCTGCAGGTGTATACCACCCGCCCCGACACGCTGTTCGGTGCGACCTATATGGTCATTTCGCCCGAGCATCCGCTTTTGGAAAAATGGGCGGCACAGATCAAAAATCTCGACGAGGTCAAAGCCTATCAGCAGGCGGCGGCGCAGAAATCCGATTTCGAGCGTGCCGAGGTCGCCAAGGACAAGACCGGTGTGCGCCTTGACGGCGTGACGGCAATCAACCCTGTGAATGACACGGAAATTCCGATCTTCATTTCCGACTATGTCCTCATGTCCTACGGCACGGGCGCCATCATGGCTGTTCCCGCGCACGACACGCGTGACTGGGAGTTTGCGAAAAAGTTCGGACTGCCCATCATCGAGGTCGTCAAGGGCGGTGATGTGGAAAAGGAAGCCTTCACCGACTGCGCCACCGGCATCATGGTCAACTCCGGCTTCCTCGACGGCATGACCGTTGACGAGGCAAAGGAAGCGATCAAGGATTTCCTGACGGAAAAGGGCATCGGCGAACGCAAGGTGAACTATAAGCTGCGCGACTGGGTCTTCTCCCGCCAGCGCTATTGGGGCGAGCCGATCCCGATCGTACACTGTGACAAGTGCGGCTTTGTGGCGGTGCCGGAAAATGAGCTGCCGCTGATGCTGCCGCAGGTCGAAAGCTATGAGCCGACCGACAACGGCGAGTCGCCGCTGGCGGCGATGACCGATTGGGTGAACACCACCTGTCCGCACTGCGGCGGTCCCGCCAAACGTGAGACCGACACGATGCCGCAGTGGGCGGGTTCGTCGTGGTATTTCCTGCGCTATACCGATCCGAAGAACGACAAGGCGCTGGCGTCCAAGGAAGCGCTTGACTATTGGATGCCCGTCAACTGGTATAACGGCGGCATGGAGCACACGACGCTGCATCTGCTGTACAGCCGTTTTTGGCACAAATTCCTCTATGACATCGGCGTGGTAGCCACGCCCGAGCCGTATGCCAAGCGCACGAGCCACGGCATGATCCTCGGTGAAAACGGCGAAAAAATGTCCAAATCGCGCGGCAATGTCGTCAATCCGGATGAGATCGTTGCGGAATACGGCGCGGACACGCTGCGTGTGTATGAAATGTTCATCGGCGACTTTGAAAAAGCCGCGCCCTGGTCCAACGCCAGCATCCGCGGCAGCCGTCGGTTCTTGGAACGCGTGTGGGCACTGCAGGAGCAGCTGCTGCCGCAGGAGGACATCCGTCCGACGCTGTTGTCGGCGGTGCACAAGACCATCCGCAAGGTGGACGAGGACATCGAAAATCTGAAGTTCAACACCGCCATTGCCGCCATGATGGCGCTGCTCAACGATTTCTATGCGGCGGGCGGCGTGACGCGCGGCGAGCTGCGCGTGCTGCTCACTCTGCTCAACCCCTTTGCTCCGCACATGACCGAGGAGATCTGGGAACAGCAGCACATGGGCGGCACGGTCGCCGAGCAGAGCTGGCCGCAGTTTGACCCGGCATGCTGCAAGGAGGACACGGTGGAGATTGTCGTGCAGGTGTGCGGTAAGATCCGCGCAAAGCTGACGGTCGATTCCGAAATTTCCGCCGAGGACGCCATCGCCGCTGCAAAGGCAAATGAGCGGGTCGCGGCAGAGCTTGCCGGAAAGACGGTCGTCAAGGAAATTTATATCAAAGGCAAATTGGTGAATATTGTTGCAAAATAATTCTTGACAGAGCCTTTTCGGTATTGTATAATAGCATGTATGAAAAACCCCTGCTTGTCAGCGGAGGGAGGGAATCGATTATGGCAGAAGTTCGCGTAAGAGAAAACGAGACCTTGGACAGCGCCCTGCGCAGATGGAAAAAATCCTGTGCGCGTTCCGGCGTTTTGGCTGAGGTGCGCAAAAGAGAGCATTACGAGAAGCCGTCCGTGAAACGTAAAAAGAAATCGGAAGCGGCGCGCAAGAGAAAATTCAAATAAGCTTTCATCAAAGACGGGCTTTTTTCAAAGCCCGTCTTTGTCTGTTCGGAAAAAAGGGGGGGAGCGGTGTTGTTCCATCCGTTTTTGCTCAAAAAGAATATCACGGAGATCACAGTGGAAGAATTGCAAAAGGTGGGCGTTGTCGGTCTGCTGCTCGATGTGGACAACACCCTCACCGCGCACGACAGCCAGGAGCTGTCCCCCACTGTCGCCGACTGGCTCAAAGCCGTCAGCGATGCGGGTATGCAGCCGCTCATCGTCTCCAACGGCAAGAAAAAGCGGGTGCAGCCGTTTGCAAAAAAGCTCGGACTGCCGTTCACGGCGTCGGCGGCAAAGCCGCTGCCGTTCGGCTTTTGGCGGGCGGCACGGTCGCTGGGACTGAAAAGACGGCAGTGCGCCGTTATCGGCGATCAGATCTTCACCGATGTGCTCGGCGGCAAGTGCGCGGGGATACGGGTGATCCAGCTTCTGCCGCTTGCGCCCGAAACGGACAAACCGTTCATTCACTTCAAACGCAAGCTGGAACGCCGCATCATGCGGCACTGGAAAGAAACGAGGGGGAGCATATGATCGCACGGTTCGGACCGGCAGGCAACTGCAACGCTTTCTATGAGGCGGGCAACACCGCGACGGTGCAGCAGCCGGCATGGCTGCGGCAGTGGGATTTGAACGCCTATGAATATCAGTGCGGCAGAGGGGTGCGCCTCAGTGATAAGACGGCAGCGGCGCTGCGCGCTGCCGCAGAGGAAAACGATGTGCAGCTGTCGCTGCACGCGCCGTATTTCATTTCGCTTGCATCCGCAGAGCCGGAAAAACGCGAAAACAGCGTGCGATATATCCTGGAGAGCGCCGCGGCGGTGCAAAAGCTCGGCGGCGACCGCATCGTGGTGCACCCGGGCGGACTCGGCGGACTTTCGCGCGCCGACGCAACGGCGCTGGCGATGGAAACGCTGAAAAAGGCGCAGGCGGCGCTGGACGCAAACGGGCTTTCCGCTGTGCACATCTGTCCCGAGGTCATGGGCAAAATCAATCAGCTCGGCACGCTCTCCGAGGTGCTGCAAATGTGCAGTCTCGATGAGCGGATGTTGCCGTGTGTCGATTTCGGGCATCTCAACAGCCGCGAGCACGGCGCGCTGAAGGACAGCGCTGCGTTTGCTGCCGTCCTGGATGAGATCGAAAGCGTGCTCGGCAACGAGCGTCTCAGAATGTTCCACATTCATTTTTCCAAGATCGAATACACGGCGGGCGGAGAGAAAAAGCACCTGACCTTTGCCGACACGGTGTTCGGCCCCGAGCCTGAACCGCTCATGACGCTGCTGGCGGAGCGGGGGGTGACGCCGACGGTCATCTGCGAATCGGACGGCACCCAGACCGCCGATGCTGCAGAAATGCATAAGGAATATGAAGCAGCACGGCAAAATATGTGATTTTTTCAAGGAAAATTCAGGATTATACTTGAAAAAAGCGACAGAGTGCTGTAAAATAGAATACAGTTATAAAATTGGAGGTATACTTGTATGGTATCAGCAGGCGATTTCCGTAACGGCGTTACTTTTGAAATGGACGGCAATGTCTATCAGATCATCGAATTCCAGCATGTGAAACCCGGCAAGGGCGCGGCTTTCGTGCGCACCAAGATCCGCAACGTGATTGCGGGGACGGTCGTGGAGAAAACCTTTAACCCTTCCGACAAATATCCGACCGCTTATGTTGAGAGAAAGGAAATGGAATATTCCTATAACGACGGCGATCTGTATTACTTCATGGACGGCGAGACCTATGAGCTTGTGCCGATCAACAAGGACGTGCTGTCCGACAACTTCAAGTTCGTGAAAGAAAATATGGTCTGCCGCATCATGTCTTACAAGGGCAAGGTGTTCGGCGTTGAGCCGCCGAACTTTGTGGAGCTGCAGGTGACGCAGACCGATCCCGGCTTCAAGGGCGACACCGCGACCAACGCGACCAAGCCCGCCACGCTGGAGACCGGCGCCGAGGTGCGTGTGCCGCTGTTTATCAATGAGGGTGAAATGATCCGCATTGACACCCGCACCGGCGAATACATGGAGCGCGCATAAACCCATTCGTATACAGGTAACAGTTAGGAGGAACGAAGTATGACGACGATTGAAAAGGTAGCGTATCTCAAGGGTCTGTTCGAAGGCATGGAGATCGACGAGAACACCAAGGAAGGCAAGCTGCTCAAGGCGGTCGTGGATGTTCTCGGCGAGCTTGCCGAGGATCATGCCGATCTCGAGGATTATGTCGCGGAGCTGACCGAACAGGTCGACGCTGTGGACGAGGACCTCAGCTCGCTTGAGGATGTGGTATATGAGGAGCTGGATGACGAGTGCGACGGCGACTGTGAAGGCTGCGACGGCTGTGACGATTGGGACGACGATCTCTATGATGTCACCTGCCCGAGCTGCAAGGAGTCCTTCGAGGTGGACGAGGAAACGCTGCTCGACGGCGGTGTGGATTGCCCCAACTGCGGCGAGCATCTTGAGTTCGACATCGAGGATGACGAAGACGAGGACGAGACCGAGGAATAATCCGAAATGACAAAAAGAGGAGCGCTGCGGCGCTCCTCTTTTTTGCTCTCTATCACATAAACCGGCCGAAGGCATGCCAAAATTCAAAACTGCCCGATAAAACGGAAAGGATAGACCGTGCCGACAAAGGTCAAAGCGGTGAGCGCCGCCATGGACAGACCGAACAGCAGTGCGCAAGGGTGCGGCATGGCGGGGACAAGCACGATGGGTGCCGCCTCAATGTGGGCGATCAGCGCGACAGCGGCGACAGCACAGTCGAGCATCAGCGCCGCCATGACGACGGCAAAAGCCCCCAAAAGGACGCACAAGACGCCGAAAAAGAAGTCCGCGACCGCCAACCCCGCAAGCTGTAAAAAGCGCTTGCCCGCGTCGCTTTTTGTTGGGGCGCATCATATTGTGCGGCAATGGCGATCTTTCTTGAGAGCGTCTCGGAGTTCTCATAGCCATAGCGATCCCTGTCCGCAAAAGCGCCATTACGCACAGCTCCGGCACCCCCCTTTTTTATACTGTATCGTCACATACATCACCTCTATGTATCGTCTGCTGCTATATAATAACTACCAGCAGCAAAAATGTCAGTACCTTTTTTGAAAAAATTCAGACAGGGGGTGTGCGGCGCAAATATGCGTGACGACGGGAGCGCCGTCCAAAAGATCATACAGAGCGGCGGGATCGCTGTCGTTTAAGATATAGGTGTCCGCGCCGTGCGCGGTCGCAGTTTTTGCCGCCTGCCGCTTGGTAATCATGCCGCCCGTGCCGCGACGGGACGCATCGCCTGCCGCCGCAAAGGCGGCTTCGTCAAGATGGGTGATGGTCAAAAGGCGTTTGGCGGCGGGATGGGTGCGGGATCGCTGTCATAAACGCCGTCAATGTCGTAAAGAATGATCAGCTTTTCCGCATGACACAGCACGGCGACAAAAGCCGAAAGGCAGTCATTGTCACTGAACAGCTGTTCCTTTGATTCGATCTCCGTGTGGCTGACGGAGTCCTTTTCGTTGACGATGGGGATAACGCCCATCTGCAGCAATATCTCAAAGGTGTTGACAGGATTTTCCTTTTGGTCGGCGCGTTCGATATCCTCGCCGCTCAAAAGGATCTGTGCAATGGTCTTGTCATATTTCCCGAAAAAGCGGTCATGCAGGAACATGATGCGCCCCCTGATCGACTGCTGCCGCCGGCTGGTTGCAGCGCAGGGCGGTGGGGCGTGTTTCCTTGCGCAGGGTGGTGGCGCCGACGGCGATAGCCCCCGAGGACACCAATATGATCGCATACCCCTCGTTGGAAATGTCGGTCAGCACGTGGGCGAGACGGAGCGCGCAGATCCGCCTTGCCCGTTTCGCTTGCCGTGCAAAAGTTCATGACCTATTTATCTTTTGCGCAATAAAAAAACTGTATAAGGAAAAATTTTCCGCCAAAACTGCTTTCAGAAACAAATGCGGAGGGATCGGTATGAAACGGTTTTTGAAGGCGCTGGCGGGCGGTGTGACGCTGTGCATTTTGTTGTCACTTTGCGGCTTTGACGGGCAGTGTCAGGCGGTGCGCGACAATGTCGTGCGCCTGCACATTCTCGCCAATTCCGACACGGCGGAGGATCAGGCACTGAAGCTCAAGGTGCGGGACGCCGTGACCGTTGTCGCAAACGGCTGGTTTGACGGTGCAAACGGGGAAAAGGAAGCGCTGGCGCAAATTGAAAAGCGCCTGCCGGAGCTGCAGCGGGTGGCGCAGGAGACGGTGTATAAAAACGGTTATGCTTATCCTGTCGATGTACAGCGGTGCAGCATGTACTTTGAGACAAGGCAGTATGGCGATGTGACGATGCCCGCAGGTATGTATGAGGCGGTGCGCTTTGTCATCGGCGAGGGAAAGGGAAAAAATTGGTGGTGTGTGATCTATCCGCCGCTGTGCATCCGCTCGGCGGTGAACGAGGAAGCCCTTTCGGATGTGCTGGACGAGCGGCAGATGTCCATTGTGACAGGCGAGAAAGGGGTTGCGGTGCGCTTCAAGATTGTGGAGATTTTTTGGTGGATCGTGGACAAATTCCGCTGACTGACGCGAAAAAATGATAAATTTCTCTTGACAAATGCCGCCTCATAGTGTAGTATATATCTCGCGGCTTGTGAGCCGCGACGATCTGCACCATTAGCTCAGTTGGTAGAGCACCTGACTCTTAATCAGGGTGTCCCGGGTTCGAGCCCCTGATGGTGCACCAGGCCCGTTGGTCAAGTGGTCTAAGACTCCGGCCTCTCACGCCGGCAACACGAGTTCGAATCTCGTACGGGTCACCAAAAAGAAACGACAATTTTCGAAAGAAGATTGTCGTTTCTTTTTGTTCTGTTCATTTTTCACTCTTTCGTTCTTCTCTCTTCTCTCAAATCGTCGTTTCCGGATAAGAAATAAGGGAGAAGAGATAAGAGTGTATATAATTGCTGCAACGATGAATATTTTAACCTTTACACCGTAAAAACCGGCTGCCGCTTATCGGCAGCCGGTTTTTTTGCGGCGAAATCCACCCTGTCGGTGATAGACTTCGAGAGGAAGTTCTCTCTTTTGCTTTTGTCATCAGTCAGAGAAATTAATGATGTATCCTATTGCTTTTTTATACTGTACTATAATAAAAATACAGCCGTAACGCTACGGGTGTATTCTTAAAGAAAAGGAGTGCGGGTATGCCGAGAAATTATATGTTCACTAGCGAACAGGTGCCGGATGCCGCTATTGACCTGACACGGGAAAAGGGCTTTGCCGCCGTTTGCAGCCGCTGCATATTGGGGGCTTACCGCCCCGTCTCCTATATCGGTTTTGCGATCGGTACGGTATATCAATACGGACTGCTGCGGCTGATGGTGTCCGTGGTGTTTGCGGATGTCGGGGATGTGCCGGAATACTGTTTTGATGTCAAGGCGCTCATTATCACGCCGATCCTGTTCGTGACCGTCTATGAGCGGGTGATGTATCTGTATTCCCGCAGCATAAAAAGGCTTTCCCTCAAGAGCATTATGCCGGAGTGATGCAAAGACAGCCCCGGAGCTCCTTCCTTGCGAAGGATGCCCCGGGGCTGTCTTTTTTGCTGTTTATTTCACGGAGATGTCCGCCGTGCGATAGATGAATTTCACCTGACCGTCCATCTGATCGGTGATGCCGGAGAAGGACTTATAGTGCTTGGAGACATCCACCGTTGCCTTGAGACGCGTATACAGTCCCGCAAGATCGCCGTTCACGGCGTCGGACAGCTTCTGCACGCCCTCTTTGTTGAAGCGGGCAAGTCCGTCGGACAGCGTTGCGCTGCCGTCTTTCAGAGCACTCACGCCGTCTACCAGCGCGGGAGCGCCGTTTTTCAGCTGCAGCACGCCGTCATACAGTGTGTTTGCCCCTGCGGCAAGCTGTGCCGTGCCGGATTTCAGCGCCGTCGCGCCGTCCTTGGCTTCCGCCACACCGGCGGTGTAGGCGGCAAGCCCCGTGTAGAACGTATTGTATTCATCAAGCGATGCGATCGCGTCCTTGATCGTGGGGGCAAGCGTTTCCTTTGCCATCGCAAGCAGCAGCCCGTTTATCGCCTTTTTGCCGTTTTCGGTGGCGGCAGCCTGCATGGCAGCGCCGACCTCCTGCATGGCAGCGGGCGTGCCCGCGCTTGCCTGCTTCAGCAGCACGACGACCTCCTGCATCGCGACTTCCTGCGTCTTTTGCTGGGTGGCGATGCGCTGATACAGCATATATTTCACAGCGTCATACTGCGCCTGCGGCACACCTGCCGCCGCGAGCTTTTGTTCCAGCACGGTGTTCGCGATGCCGACAAGCTCTGCCGTCTGCGTCGCGTTGGGGGTGCTGATGAGTGCGGTGAGCGTCTTCTGATAGCCGTCGATGGTAAGCTTGTCGACCGTCAGCCCCTTTGCGGCGATCTGTTCGTCGGCAGAGGCAAGCAGCGTTTCGAAGACCTTCTTCGCGCCGCCGTTTAGGGTGGCGTTGTTGTCACACAGCGTGGTCAGTCCCGTGAGCAGCTTTGCTGTGCCCGCGTCCATGGTGCCCGTGCCGTCCTTCAGCGCCGCAGCGCCTGCGGCGAGCTTGTCGATGCCGGCAACCAGCTCATCGGATTTTTGCAGCAGCGTGGTCAGTCCCGCATACAGCTTCGAGGAACCGTCGGTCAGCTGACGCATGGCGTCGGTCATCTGATCGACCGCGTTTTTCAGATCCTTTGCCGTGTTCAGCTTGTCGGTGTCGATGCCGTTGAGCAGCTCATTGGTGGCGACCGTCACGGTGTTGGTCATTTCAAAATTCTTGACGTCGGCGGTGATCTCCACATAGGCGGGGATCTCCAGCTTGTCGGCGGAAAGCGCGAGGTTTTCCTGCAGACCGGGGAAGGCGATGCCGATGACGGCGGTGTGGTTGCCGTCATTGATGAGTTTGCCGTTGCTGACGGTGACATTCTGAAACACATCGCTGTCGAGCAGCATGCCGGTCAGCATGGCAAACGGCACATAGATCTTTTCGTCCTTGCCGTCGATCTTGACGGTCTCATACTGGCGGTTCTGATAGTCAAAGCGGACGGTGACCTTGCCGCTTTTTCCCGCGAGGTCGGCAGGGCTGATTGCTTTGCCGTCCAGCGTGTAGGACACGGTCAGTCCGACCGGCAGCTCCTTTTCGATGCTGCCCTGGCAATAGATGTCGTTGCCCGCAGCGTCCCACACGCGCATATTGTCGCCGTTCATGGTGTAGCTTTCGTCGCCCTTGACGTTCTGCACGTCGCCGAGCGTGCCGACATCGGTCAGCGTGGTGCTGCCGATGGCATTTTTGATCCAATCGCTGACGATGATCTTCTGCACGCTGCCGTCCGCACCGGCGAGCACATAAACGGTTTCATCCTTATCCACCGTTTTTGTGTCGCTGTCCGCGGCGGTGGCGGTGCCGCCCGTTTGCGCGGGAGCGGCGGTTTGCAGCTTTGTGTCTTTTGTGAATGTCAGCGTGCCGACAACACCGGCGGCGCTGCCGACAAGCAGTGCCGCGCAGAGTGCCCACACGATCGGTTTTTTGAGATACTGTTTAATGGATGACAGTCGTTTCATGGCTCTTTACCTCCGTATGATGGTTGCGGCACTGTTTCATGCCGAGGGTGGTTCTTGTGATCAGTCCGTCGCACAGCATCAGCAGTGCAGGCAGGATCAGGATGACACACAGCATACTGACGACCGCACCGCGCGCCATCAGCATACACATGGAGCTGATGATGTCGATGTCGGAATAGACAGCCACGCCGAAGGTCGCGGCGAACAGTCCGATGCCGCTGACGAGGATGGACGGAATGGATGTTGCAAGCGCGGTGATGACGGCGCTGCGCTTGTCGGCGCCGCCGACGCGCTCCGCCTTATAGCGGGTGGTCATCAGAATGGCATAGTCCACGGTGGCGCCCAGCTGAATGGTGCTGATGCAGATCGGAGCAATGAACGGCAGCGACTGCCCTAAGAAGTGCGGCAGTCCGAGGTTGATGAAGATGGCAAGCTCGATGACCGCGATCAGAATGAACGGCAGTGAGGCGCTCTTTTCCACCAGTGCGATGATGACGAATATGGCGAGAATGGAGATGGCGTTGACGACCTTGAAGTCGTGATCGGTCGTTTCGATCATGTCCTTCATGCAGGGTGCTTCGCCGATGAGCATGCCCGTCTTGTCGTATTTTTTCAGAATGTCGTTGAGGCTGCCGACCTGCGCGTTGACCGCGTCGCTGGCGACCTTATATTCGGAGTTGATGAGCAGCAGCTCCCATTTGTCGCTTTTCAGAATGCTGCGGATGCTGTCCGGCAGGATTTCCTCCGGCACGCGTGAACCGATCACCGACTCCAGTCCCAGCACATATTTGACGCCGTCGACCTTTTCCATTTCGGCGCTCATGGCGCGCACGGTCTTCGGGGACAGGTTGGCATCCACCAGCACCATGTGCGTGGAAGCGATGTTGAAGTCATCGGACAGCTTCGAGTTGGCAATGACATATTCCATGTCCTCGGGCAGGCACTGCCCCATGTCATAATAGACCTCGCTGTTTGTTTTGCTGTAGGCATAGTATGCCGGCGGCACGAGTGCCGCAAACAGTACCAAGAACACGGGGAACACACGGGTGATGCCCTTTGCAAACTTATTCATGTTCGGGATGATCGAACGGTGCTTGGTCTTTTGCAGCGGCTTGTCGAGCACCAGAATCATGGCGGGCAGCACGGTGACACAGCCGATGACGCCGAAGATGACGCCCTTTGCCATCACGATGCCGAGGTCACGTCCCAGCGTGAAGGACATGAAGCACAAGGCGGCAAAGCCTGCGACGGTGGTGACGGAGCTGCCGACGACCGAGGTCAGCGTTTCGTGGATGGCGTGCGCCATCGCTTCCTTGGGATCGTCAAAATGGGTGCGCTGCTCGTTGTAGCTGTGCCACAGGAAGATGGAATAGTCCATTGTGACGGCAAGCTGCAAAACGGCGGACAGCGCTTTTGTGATGTACGAAATTTCGCCGAAAAAGTAGTTTGTGCCGAGGTTTAAGAGGATCATCATGCCGATGGAAGCCAGGAACACAAACGGCACCAGCCAGCCGTCGAGCAGCGCGACCATCGCCACGCACGCACAGAGGACGGCAAGTCCGACATAGATCGGCTCTTCCTGCTCGCACAGATCCTTTAGGTCGGTCACGAGCGCGGACATGCCGGAAACAAAGCACTGCTTGCCGGCGATGGAACGGATCTCCCGAATGGCGTCCATCGTGACGTCCGCTGAGGTGGCGCTGTCAAAGAATACCGCCATCAGCGTGGCGTTGTCGGTGTTGAACTCCTTGTAGATCTTGTCGGGCAGCAGCTCCATCGGGATGGAAACGTCCGCCAGCGAGGAATACCACAAAGCCGTCTCCACATGATTGACCTTTTCGATCTTTTCTCTGAGGGCGGCGACATCCTTTGCGGGCATGTCTTCGACAACGATGAGCGAAAAAGCGCCCTTGCCGAAATCCTTCATGAGCTCATCCTGACCGATGACGGTGTCCATGTCGTCGGGCAGATAGTTGAGCATATCATAGTTGATACGCGTGCCGATCATGCCGAGTGTTGAGGGAATCAGCAACAAAAGGGCAACGATCAGAATGACAACGCGGTGCTTGACCACCGCTCTTGAAAATCGCATGGCGTGTCAGTCCTCACTTTCTTCATAGCAGGTGCCTTCAATGACATCCTTTTGCTGATGCCGTATGATGCGCACGGCGGTGATGACCGTCAAAAAGCTCAAAAGCCCCTCGGCAAGCAGCGTGATGCCGAGCCAGACAACGAGCAGCTCTGCACCGAAGCCGGGACGGAACACAAGCACCGCGCCGAGCGCACCGGTCAGAACGGCGCCGATCAGGATGCCCCACCATTGCGAGATGCCGAAGCGCCTTGCCTCAAGGGCGGTCTGGATTTTCAGAAGCCCGTCGCAGAGGGTGAACAGTCCGGAAAGCACGCACAAAAAGGCGATGGCACTTTCGGTGTGGGTCAAAACAATCGTGCCGAGCACCAGCAGGAGAATGCCGAAGGCAAGGTCATACTGAAAGGCCAGGCGGTAAAGATCGCGGGAAAAATAGCCGCACAGCTTGGCGACGCCGAACAGCAGCATCAGAACGCCGCAGCAAACGGCGATCCACTGCACGGAAACGGTGGGCCATGCGATCAGCAGAATGCCGAAAAGGCAAAGCAGCACGGATGTGACGATATAGCCGATCTTGGCGGCACGGATGGGGGTTACGGAACGCATACAGATCTCTCCTTTCGACGGTAGTATACGCCGCCTGACACTTTCTGTATACGGACAAAAAAACGCCTGTGCCGCAAAATCGGGCACAGGCGGTGAGGATGTATAAAATTCAGACAAACGCGCGAAAATGCCTAGTCGGCGGCACGGTCGATCATGGTTTCGATCGCCCCGTGCTGCAGCGCGCACAGGCGGTGCAGATCGCTTAAAATATCGGCGCGCATACCGTTTGCCATCCAGTCGATCACAACGCCGAAGCAGGTGCATTTATACAGGCCGATGATGAGCGTCTTGTCTGCGTCGCTGAGCTTTTTGTCGCCGAACAGGGCGTTGCAATAGGTAGTGATGACATAGTCGCACACCTGCATGAGATACTGCTCATACACATGGCGGCTGACCGAATTGTAGATGTGCAGCACCGCACGCTTGTTCTTGATGGCAAATTGCAGCGCGACCTCAAGGCATTGCTCGATGGAGTCCAGCGTCGGGTAACTCTTGATGATATTCACGGCGTCCTCTGTGATGAGCTCCTGCAAAAGCGTCGGAATGTCGGCAAAGTGATAATAGAAGGTGTTGCGGTTGATGCCGCAGGCATCCACAATGTCCTTCACCGTGATCTGCTTTAAGGGGCGCTCATTGAGCAGGGAGATGAACGTCTCCTGGATGGCTTTGCGGGTGAAATTCGGCATGTCAGTCTCCTTTCCGCCGGTAGACGGCGATCAGATCGTCAATGTGCGTTTCGCAGATATAGCTGTCGTCGGCGGCATAGTCCGCGTCGGCATCTGCGCTGTTTTCAAAGCTGTCGCGCAGATCCAGAACGACATAGTCCGCCTCGTGCTCCTCGGAGGTGTCATACACCTCCCGCCGCGCGGAGACGGCGGGGAGATAGAACCCGTCGCAGCGCACGGCGGCATCGGCGGGAATGGCGGTCAGGACCGCATTTATCTGCTGATGCTGTGCGTGGCTTTCAAAATAATAGCTGATCGTTCCCGCAAATCCCGAGAGATCGGCGGTCGCCAGCAGTACGGCACAGCACACGGCAAGCGGCAGCAGCAGTCCCCGCGATTTGCGGGAAAGCTCGCCGAGATTCAAAACGGCGAGATAGAAAAGAAGCGCCAGCCCGCCGAACACATACTGAAAATGCGTGGAATACTGATACACCCAGTCGGGCATGACGTTGATCGCCAAAATCGGGATGAGCAGCAAAAGGCGGGAAACATGCCGCGTGCAAAACGGCAGAAACGCCAGCGGCACCAGCATGAGCAGCAAAAAACGCACTTTTTCCGCCGTAAACACCTCGGTGAACAGATATGCCGGGTCGAAGAAAATGTTGCGCAGCACCTGCAGCATGCCGCCCTCGACATCGGTCATGAAGGGGGTAAAGCGCGACGCGGTCATGGCGCCCTCGCCGAACGCGGACAAAAGAGCGATCACACCGACAAAATAGAGGATCGCACCGATAAGCAGGCACAGCCCCGTTTTATATGCCTTGCGGCTGCACAAAAGATACAGCGCAAAGGCGGCGACATAGACAGCGGCATCCTCCTTGACCGTCAGCGTCAGCAGCGTGAAGATCACGAGCGGCACGCGCCTGCCGCTTTCAAAGAAATAGAACATCCAGAAAAGCAGCGGCGTCAGAAAGCAGTTTTCATGCACATCATAAAAGCAGCCGCCTGTCAGCGCAGGATAGGCAAAGAAGCACAGACACACGGCGATTATCGTGCGTTCGGTCAGCCCGCGCCGCCGCATCAACAGATACAGCGGAACGGCGGCGCTTGCCAGCACCAGCGCCTGCATGACCTGCAGATAGGCGGGAGAGGGAAACACGAGATACCCCGGCAGCAGGACATACCAAATAGGGGAAACATGCACGGAAAAATGGGACAAAAGCCCGTTGCGCTCGCAGGTCGTCAGCGGCAGCCCCGTTTCTTTCATATAGTAGAACATCTGCGAGAAAATACCGAGATCGAAGGTGGAGCTTATGTGGCCGTAATAGCGACAAAGCGTCACGGCACAGTTGAACGCCGTGAAGATCATGCCTGCCGCCGCGATGATCGCGATGGTCTGTCGCCGCGACGGCTGCCATGCAGCAAGGTTCATGCGGTCGTGATGCGTGGCATATAAAAGCGCAAACAGCATGATAAGCGCCAAACCCATGGAAAACCAAAAATCGCTTTTGAGCAGCGCCAAAAGGAACAGATAACCAAAGACCGCCCCGACCATCAGGCGCGTTTCGGCGGCTTTTGTGTTGTGTTTGACCGCGGCGGCGGTCAGCACCGCCGTGACCGCGAAAAGGATGAGAAGAAAGCGCAGAGGGGAAACGGCGGTGAAAAAGCTCTTGTCGTCAAAGCCATAGGGACTCAGAACCGTTTCGACAAAGGCAGCAAGACACCAGCCGGTGAAAAAACGGGGAAACAGTCTGTCAAACGTCAGCTGCCGCAGCACGGCGTCACCTCCTTCGGTACGCGGATAAGCCTTTCTGCATATGGTGCTCATAGTAGGGGGGATCGTTTTGAAATGGTCTGTGCGCCGCCGTCGCCGTCGGCGATGGATGTTGCTGCTTGCAGCGGTTCTGCTGTTGGCAGTTGTTGTTTTTTTGGATCGGCAGCTTTTGCCGCTTTTGACACAATACAGCAAAACGCAGGCGCAGTGGCGCGTCACCCGCATAATCAACGAAGCGGTCACGGAGGTGCTCGGAAACAGCGAGACGGACTATGGCGCTCTTGTGACCGTGACGCGGGACAGCGAGGGCAACGTTGTGTCCGCCGAGGCGGACACCCGCCGTCTCAACATGCTCAAGGCGGCGGTGACGACCGCAGTGACCGAACGCATTGGCGCCGAGGAAGAAATGACGGTTGCGATCCCCGTCGGCACGCTGCTCGGCAGCGGCTATTTCGCGGGGCGCGGTCCGTTTGTCCGCATCCCCGTCGGCGTCAGCGGCGGCGTGCTCACCACCGTGGACAGCGTTTTCACTTCGGCGGGCGTCAATCAGACCACCCACCGCATCGAGATGAAGATCACCGTCGATCTGTTCATCGCCGTGCCCACCGCGCACACGTCGGTGCGGGTGGAGACGCCGTTCATCATTGCGGAAAGCGTGCTGCTCGGCAAGGTGCCGGACGCCTATACGGTCGTCACGGGGGACGATCAGTCCACCACCGGACAAATTTTCGACTACGGCGCCGAGCGGGCGCAAAAATAGGCTTTGCAATTTTTGAAATAATTGGTATACTATAGTGTATCATAAGCGAAGTAAAATTTCAAGAACTTCGGAGGATGTCATGGATTTTGAAACTGCTGCCGCGCGCGTGCGGGAGCTGCGCGCGCAGATCGACTATCACAGCAAGAGGTATTATGATGAGGACGCACCCGAGATCGAGGACGATGCGTTTGACGCGCTGACACAGGAGCTGAAAGCGCTCGAAGAGGCGTTCCCGTCGCTCGTGACGCCCGACTCCTATACCCAAAGGGTGCACGGCGAGGTCTCCTCTCTGTTCACCCCGGTGACACATGCTGTGCCGCTGGCGAGCCTGCAGGATGTGTTTTCGCTGGACGAGGTGCGGGATTTCGACCGCCGTGTGCGGGAGACTGTGCCGCACCCGGCCTATGTGGTGGAGCCGAAGATCGACGGGCTTTCCATCGCGCTGGAATACAGAAACGGCAAATTCGTGCGCGGTGCGACCCGCGGTGACGGACTGGTGGGCGAGGATGTGACCGCCAACCTGCGCGGCATCCGCGCCATTCCGGAGACACTGTCCGCGCCTGTCGCGCATCTCATCGTGCGCGGCGAGGTGTATATGCCCCGCGAGAGCTTTGCCGCCCTTGTGGAAAAACAGCAGCAGGAGGGCGAAAAGACCTTCAAAAACCCCCGCAACGCTGCGGCGGGCTCGCTGCGGCAGAAAGATCCCGCCGTCACCCGTCGGCGCGGACTGGACATTTTCGTTTTCAATCTGCAGCTCATCGAGGGCGAAACGCTGACGGCGCATGCCGCTTCTTTGGAACGGCTGAAAGCCCTCGGGTTTCACATGATTCCGTTTTATACCGTGACCGACGACATCGAAAAGGCGATCGCGGAGATCGCGCGCATCGGTGAGGTGCGGCAGACACTGCCGTTTGACATCGACGGTGCGGTCATCAAGGTGGACGATTTTGCCGACAGAGAGGAGCTTGGCGAGACTTCGAAATTTCCGAAATGGGCGGTGGCGTTCAAATATCCGCCCGAGGAAAAGGAAACGACGCTGCTCGATGTCACGGTCGCTGTCGGGCGCACGGGCATTCTGACGCCGACCGGCATTTTCGAGCCGGTGACGCTGGCGGGAACGACCGTTAGCCGCGCCACGCTGCACAATGAGGATTTCATCCGCGAAAAGGGGCTTGCCGTCGGCGACCGCGTCGCGCTGCGCAAGGCGGGGGACATCATCCCCGAGGTGGTGCGGGTGGTATATCATCAGCCGAACACGCCGCCGTTTGCGATGCCGCGCGTGTGTCCGTCCTGCGGTTCTCCCGTGTTCCGTGAGGAGGGGGAGGCGGCGCTGCGCTGCGAGAACCCCGAATGTCCCGCCCAGGTGCTGCGGCACCTCATCCATTTTGCGTCCCGCGACGCCATGGACATTGAGGGGCTGGGACCTGCCGTGCTGCAGCAGCTGGTCGATGCGGGACTTGTCACCGCCGCCTATGACCTGTATCGGCTGGACTATGAAAAGGTGGCGGCGCTGGAGGGACTCGGCGAGCGTTCTGCCGAAAATTTGCGCGACGCGATTGAAAAATCCAAGCGAAATCCGCTTTTTCGCGTGATCTTCGCTCTCGGCATCCGCCATGTGGGGCAAAAGGCGGCAAAGCTGCTTTCCGCGCAGTTTTCCGACATGGACGCGCTGATGGCGGCGGATGAGGCGGCGCTTTGTGCCATCGACGGCTTCGGCGAGATCATGGCAAAAAGCGTGGTCGCGTTTTTCTCTCTGCCGCAGTCGCGACATTTCGTCGGGCAGCTGGCGGATGCGGGCGTGAACATGACGGGGGAAAGCAGCCAAAAGGGCGATCGTTTTGCGGGCATGACCTTTGTGTTGACCGGCACACTGCCGACAATGAAGCGCGACGAGGCGGCGGCGCTCATCGAGGAGAACGGCGGCAAGACCGCGTCCTCGGTCTCAAAGAAAACGACGATGGTGCTGGCGGGCGAGGAAGCGGGCAGCAAGCTCACAAAGGCGCAGTCCCTCGGCATCCCCGTCATCGACGAAGCGGCATTTTTGAAAATGCTGCAGCCTTAAATTTTTCGGTGCTCACCGCACGGCAATATGCCGTGCGGTATTTTTTTGCATAAAAAGACATTTCCCGCCGTGCAAAAGCGGCATTTTTCGCGGGGCGGCTATCGTATACTGATAACGGAAGTGAGAGCTATGCCCGTTGTCTACATAGATGTGCTGCTGATCCTCAATTTGTGGGTGGACTTTTTGCTGCTGTCCGCCACGGCGCGGCTTTTGCGCCTGCCGGTGCGGCGGTGGCGGCTTTTTTGTGCCGCACTGCTCGGCGCGGCGGAAAGCTGCCTTTTGTTTTTGCCGCCGCTGTCCTTTCTTTTGTCGCTTGGCATACGGGCGGCGGGCACGCTTTTGCTGTCCTTCGTGGGATTTCCGTTTCGGGGATGGCGCGTGTTCGGCAAAACGGTGCTGACGCTGCTCACCCTGTCTGCCGCGTTTGCCGGCATCGTCACCATGCTGTGGTATTTTTTAGCCCCTGCGGGCTTTCTTGTGGTGAACGGGGTCATCTATTATGATGCGCCGGCGGCACTGCTGATCCTTTTGACGTCGATAAGCTATGCGGCGGTGTGTGTGTGGGAGCATTGTCTCCGAAAGCGTGCCCCGCGCGGCAGACGGTTTCGCCTCTTGCTGCAAAGCGGCGGAAAGACGCTGGTGTGCAGCTGCCTGTATGATACCGGCAGCACCCTGCGCGAGCCGTTTTCGGGCAGTCCCGCCGTGCTCATCGACCGCACGGCGGCAAAGGGAATTTTGCCTGCCGACCTGCGGGACGGAAAGATGCGCCATGTGCGGTATGTGCCGTTCAAAAGTCTCGGAGGCGCGGGACTTTTGCCCGCTTTTTTGCCCGAAAGGATGGAAATCGCGGATGAAAACGGCAACCGATGCGACATATCCGGCAGCTATCTTGCCGTTTGCGAGGAATTGGGACACGGAGAATATACGGCGCTCGTCGGCACGGACATCGGCGAGCTTCTGATGAAAGGGAGCGGCAAATGAAATGAGAAAATGGCTTTGGCGGGTGCGTTTTTGGCTTTTGCAGCGGTTTCTGAACATAGAGGAGACGTTCTACATAAACGGCGCGGATGTGCTCCCGCCGCCGCTGACGGCGGAGGAAGAACGGGTGGTGTTTGCCCGCATGAAGGAGCATGACCCTGCGGCGAGAGAGGCGCTCATCACCCACAACCTGCGGCTGGTGGTGTATATCGCGCGCAAGTTTGAAAGCTCGGGGGTGGGGCTTGAGGATCTCATTTCCATCGGGACGATCGGACTCATCAAGGCGGTCAACACCTTTTGCCCCGAGCGCAACATAAAGCTCGCGACATATTCCTCGCGCTGCATCGAGAATGAGATCCTCATGTATCTGCGCAAGATCGCCCAACAGAAAAACGAGATGTCGTTTGACGAACCGCTCAACGTGGATTGGGACGGCAACGAGCTGCTTTTGTCCGACATTCTCGGTAGCGATCCCGACGAGATCCATCGCGGTGTCGAAAGGGAAGCGGAATGTCAGCTTTTGCGGCAGTGCCTTGCGCGCCTGTCCCCGCGGGAAAACACCATCATGAAGCTGCGCTTCGGCATGGACGGTGCGGGGGAGCACACCCAAAAGGAGGTCGCCGATCTGCTCGGCATTTCGCAGTCGTATATCTCGCGTCTGGAGAAAAAGATCATCCGCCGTCTGCGGCGGGACATCGAACGCGCGGAATAATTGTATGCACTCTCCGTTTCACGGCAATACTGAAATCAGTACGGTGAAACGGAGGATCGGATATGTATAACAAGGTCGAGATCTGCGGTGTGAACACCGCAACGCTGAAGGTGCTGACCGAAAAGGAGAAAACGGCGCTTCTGTTGCGCATCCGCGACGGCGACAAGGCTGCAAGAGACGAAATGGTGAACGGCAATCTGCGGCTGGTGCTGAGCGTGGTACAGCGCTTTACGGGGCGCGGCGAAAACCTTGACGACCTGTTTCAGGTCGGCTGCATCGGGCTTGTCAAGTCGATCGACAATTTCGATATCAGTCAGAATGTGCGGTTTTCGACCTATGCCGTGCCCATGATCATCGGCGAGATACGGCGCTATCTGCGCGACAATAACAGCATCCGCATCAGTCGTTCGGTGCGGGACACCGCCTATAAGGCGATGCAGGCAAAGGAACGTCTCATCGCGGAAAATCAGCGGGAGCCTACTGTGGCGGAAATTGCAAAGGCGCTGTCGCTGCCGCGCGAAGAGGTAGTGACGGCGCTGGAAGCGATCGTCGAGCCGGTGAGTCTGTATGAGCCGGTCTATTCCGACGGCGGCGACACCATTTATGTTCTCGACCAGGTGGGTGACCGCAACGACGACCGCAACTGGCTCGATGAAATCGCGCTCAAGGAAGCGATCAACAACCTCGGCGAACGGGAAAAGAAAATTCTCTATCTGCGCTTTTTCAAAGGCAAAACGCAGATTGAGGTGTCAAGCGAGATCGGCATATCCCAGGCACAGGTCAGTCGGCTGGAAAAGGGCGCGCTGCAGCAGATAAAGGGCAGCCTGTAGCGCACCCGTGCCGCCGACTTATATAATTATAATGTTGTAATACTATAGGGGGACGGCACATATGATCTGCAGAATCACGGAAATGCACAACAAAGAGGTCATCAACGTCTGCGACGGCACGCGGCTCGGCTGTGTGGACGATGTGGAGGTGGACACCTGCACGGCACAGCTGGTGGCGATCGTGGTGCATGGGCGCGGCAAGTGCTTCGGGCTGTTCGGCAAGGAGGAGGACATCGTCATCGGCTGGCGCGAGATCGAGGTCATCGGCGACGAAACGGTGCTTGTCAATCACGCGATGCCCTGCTGCCGTCCGCGCGCCCGCAAGAACGGGTCGAACATTCTCGGCGGACTGTTCGGATAAAAATGAAAAAAACACTTGCTATTTTATAAAAGCCGTGCTATACTATATCGGCAAAACGCACGCAGAGTTACATTTCACGGTCGGTGCCGCAACCGGAAGTGCCGGTCGGTGGCTGTGAGGTGCTGCGGAGGTAAAACCAAGGAGGAACAAGTTATGTCAGTCGTATCCATGAAACAGCTGCTCGAAGCCGGTGTCCACTTCGGACATCAGACGCGCCGCTGGAACCCGAAAATGGCGCCCTATATCTTTACGGAGCGCAACGGCATCTACATCATCGATCTGCAGAAGACCGTCCGCAAGCTGGAAGAAGCGTACATGTTCGTGCGCGATCTGTCCGCGAACGGTCAGACGGTGCTGTTTGTCGGCACGAAGAAGCAGGCGCAGGACTCCGTCCGTGAGGAAGCGGAGCGCGCGGGCGCTTACTATGTCAATGCCCGTTGGCTGGGCGGTATGCTCACCAACTTCCGCACCATCCGCAGCCGTGTGGCGCGCCTCAATCAGCTCAAGACGATGGCGCAGGACGGTACCTTTGACCTCATGCCGAAGAAAGAGGTCGTCAAGCTCAACCATGAGATCGAGAAGCTCGAGAAATTCCTCGGCGGTATCCAGGATATGAACAAGCTGCCCGGTGCGCTGTTCATCGTCGATCCCCGCAAGGAAAAGATCGCGGTTTCCGAAGCGAAGAAGCTGGGCATCCCGGTCGTCGCTATCGTTGACACCAACTGCGATCCGGACGATGTCGATTATGTCATCCCCGGCAACGACGACGCCATCCGCGCCGTGAAGCTGATCGCCGCGACCATGGCGGACGCCATCATCGAGGGTCGTCAGGGCGAGACGCAGGCGGCGGAGACCGCCGAAGAGACCGAGAAGGTCGAAGAAGAAGCCGCTGCGGAATAATCGGCGAAATAATCAGGGAAAGGACGATTGAATATGGCATTTACTGCGAAAGACGTGCAGGCGCTGCGTGAAAAGACGGGCGTCGGCATGATGGAATGTAAGAAAGCGCTGACCGCTGCCGACGGCGATATGGACAAGGCCGTTGACCTGCTGCGTGAAAAGGGACTGGCTGCCGCCGCGAAGAAGGCGACGCGCATTGCAGCCGAGGGCGCTGTCTACGCTTATGTGGACGAAGCGAAAAAGGTCGGCGTTGCCGTTGAGGTCAACGCAGAGACCGACTTTGCCGCCAAGAGCGACAAGTTCCAGGAGTTTGTGCACACGGTTGCTGCGGTGATCGCGGACAAAAACCCCGCCGACGTCGAGGCGCTCATGGAGCTGCCCTACGGCGATGCCGGCACGACGGTTGCCGAAGCGCTGCGCGAGCATGTGCTGGTCATCGGCGAGAACCTGAGCGTGCGCCGTTTTGTGCGCTATGAGGGCGATGTCGTTGCCTATGTGCACGGCGGCGGCCGCATCGGCGTTCTGGTGAAGTTTGACGCGGATGCTGCTGCGAGCGGCACCGATGCGCTCAAGGAGTGTGGCAAGGATGTGGCGATGCAGATCGCTGCTCTGAATGCTCCCTATCTCTGCGAGGAGACGGTTCCCGCTGCGGACATTGCGCACGAGAAAGAGATCACGATCGCGCAGATCCAGGCGGATCCGAAAAATGCTTCCAAGCCGGAAAACATCATCCAGAAGATGGTGGACGGCCGTATGCACAAGTTCTTCAAGGAGAACTGCCTTGTCGATCAGGAGTTTGTGAAGGACAGCAGCATGACTGTCGGTCAGTATGTGGAAGCCGAGGCGAAGAAAGCCGGCGGCGCCATGAAGCTCGCTGCCTACACCCGCTTTGAAAAGGGCGAGGGTCTGCAGAAGCGCGAGGACAACTTCGCTGAGGAAGTTGCCGCAATGGCGAAATAAGAGAACCTGTTCAAAAAGGCGGATCACATTTGTGATCCGCCTTTTTTGTTTTTTGGCTTGCGACTTTGACGGAAATATGATATAGTATCTGTATCTGGGTAAAAATTGATACGGAAGGGTAGTAGCATATGAAGTATAAACGCATTTTACTCAAGCTGTCCGGTGAGGCACTGTCGGGAGAAACGGGCTTCGGTCTGAACTTTAAAACGCTCGAAACCGTTTGCAAAGATGTGAAAAAATGCGCGGACATGGGTGTGGAGATCGCTATTGTGGTCGGCGGCGGCAACTTCTGGCGCGGTCGCTCCAGCGGCAGCATGGATCGCACCCGTGCGGATCATATGGGCATGCTGGCAACCACCATCAATGCCCTGGCGCTGGCGGACACGCTGGAGCAGGAGGGCTGCGATGTGCGCGTGCAGACGGCGATCGCCATGAACGAGATCGCTGAGCCGTATATCCGCAACCGCGCAGTGCGGCATTTGGAGAAAAAGCGCATCGTGATCTTCGGCTGCGGCACGGGCAATCCCTTCTTCTCCACCGATACGGCGGCGGCGCTGCGCGCTGCGGAGATCGAAGCCGACATCATCTTCAAGGCGAGCATGGTGGACGGCGTATATGATGCCGACCCGAAAAAGAACCCCGATGCCAAGCGGTATGAGACCCTGTCCTTCACCGAGGTGCTCAACAAGGGACTGCAGGTCATGGACTCCACTGCCGCTTCCATGTGTCGGGACAATCACATCCCGATTTTGGTGTTCAATATGGAAGACCCCAACAACATTGTCCGCGCCGTGAAGGGCGAACCGATCGGCACGCTGGTTGAATAAGAAACGGAGGAAACGACGATGAGTGAGATCTATAAGGTAGCCGAAGAAAAAATGAACAAAAGCGTCAACGCGATGCTGAACGAATATGCCGCCATCCGCGCCGGGAGAGCCAATCCCGCGGTGCTGGACAGGGTGGAGGTTGAGTATTACGGCGCGCCCACGCCGCTCAATCAGATGGCGGCGATCTCTGTGCCGGATGCGCGCACGCTCGTGGTGCAGCCGTGGGACAAAAGCAGTCTCAAAGACATTGAGCGCGGCATTCTGACGGCGGACATCGGCATCAACCCGCAGAACGACGGCAGTGTGATCCGCCTGGTGTTCCCGCCGCTGACCGAGGAGCGCCGCCGCGAGATCGGCAAAAACATCTTCAAGCTGGCGGAGGACTGCAAGATCGCCATCCGCTCCATCCGCCGCGATGCGATGGACAAACTGAAGGATCAGAAGAAGAAAGCCGAGATCACCGAGGACGACCTCAAGGACGAGGAAAAGAAGATGCAGGAGCTGACCGATAAGTTCTGCAAGGAGATCGACGGGCTTGCCGCCAAAAAAGACAAGGAAATCATGGAGGTCTGAGACCGTCGTGGGAACTGTTTTTGACCGCTTTTTCAGAAAAGAAGAGCAGAAAGATGCGGCGCTTGCTCCCGCCCCCTGCCACGTCGGCATCATCATGGACGGCAACGGCAGATGGGCGAAAAAGCGCGGCATGCCGCGCAAGGCGGGACACGCGGCGGGCGCAAAGGTCTTTCGCGAGGTCGTGAAATATTCCAGCCGCCGCGGCGTGCGCTTTCTGACCGTGTATGCGTTTTCAACGGAAAACTGGAAGCGACCGCAGGATGAGGTGGATTCGCTGATGGATCTTCTGCGCCGCTATCTCGTGGAATCACTGGAGGATTTTCGCAACGAAAACATCCACACATGCTTCATCGGCGAACGTGCGCAGCTTGCGCCGGATATACAGAAGCTGATGGCGGAAGCGGAGGAGACCACGGCGCACAAGACCGGCATGACACTGAACATCGCCATCAACTACGGCGGACAGCAGGAGATTACCCATGCCGCGCGGGAACTTGCCAAGCGGGTGGAGCGCGGCGAGCTGCGCGCCGCCGACATCACCGAGGACATGCTGCAGGCGGCACTTTATACCGGCGACCAGCCGCCTGTGGATCTTGTTTTGCGCCCGAGCGGTGAATACCGACTGTCGAATTTTCTTGTTTGGCAGTCTGCCTATGCGGAATTTGTCTTTATGGACGACATTCTGTGGCCGGATTTTAAGAATGAAGATCTCGACGCTGCATTTGCAGAGTTTGCGCGCCGCAATCGGCGCTTCGGCGGCGTTTGAGAAAAGGAGACCACGCTATGAAAACCAGAATTCTGACCGCTGCGATCGCGCTTGTGCTGCTCATCGGCGTGATGCTGCTGCCTTCGCCCGCGCTTTATTGCACGTTCACGCTGATCTGCGTGCTGGCGGTATATGAGACCTTCTCGGTCACAGGGCTGAAAAGACATCGGTGCATGTTCGTGTTTTCCCTTTTGTTTGCCGCTGCCGCGCCGTTTTTCGGCGTTGCCGACAGCCGCCTGCTGTTTTCGGCGGCACTGGCGATATTTGTGCTGGCGCTGGTGCTGGGGCAGCTGCGGCATCACGCCGACATCCCGCTTTCCGAAACGGGACTGGCGTTTTTCTATACCATGATCCTGTCGGTGGGCATTTCCTGCACGGTATATTGTCGCGCACTGAATGAAAATGGTCTTTTTTACTTTATTCTTGCATTGATTATTGCGTGGGGCAACGACACCGGCGCCTATTTTGCCGGCACATTCTTCGGCAAGCATAAGCTGTGCCCGTCGATCAGCCCCAAGAAGACGGTGGAGGGGCTTGTCGGCGGCTGGATTACTTCGGTCGCTGCGGCGCTGCTTTTGTCATACATATGGCAGCGTGCGACAGGGGTTGCCCCGCTGTATTGGCAGGTGGCGCTCATGGCGTTCCTGCTGTCGCCGCTGTCGGTGGTGGGCGATCTGTTTGCCTCCACCATCAAGCGGCAAAACGGCACAAAGGACTTCGGCAACATCATGCCGGGTCACGGCGGCATCATGGATCGTTTCGATTCTTTGGTGTTTGTCGCGCCGCTTCTGTTTGCACTTTTGCATGTTTTCACCCTGTTTCGGTAAGAGGTGAACGGTTTGAAAAATTTAGTCCTTTTGGGATCGACCGGCTCGATCGGCACCCAGACGCTTGAGGTCGCTGAAAAGGCGGGCTATCGCCTGCTGGCGATGGCGGTGGGCAGCCGTGTCGATGCTTTTGAAGAGCAGCTGCGCCGCTTTCGCCCCGCTTTTGCGGCGGTGTATGACGAAAAAGCGGCGGCGGATCTCAGGGTGCGTGTTGCCGATCTGCCGATAAAGGTGCTGTCCGGCATGGACGGACTCTGCACGCTGGCGGCGTTGCCAAAAGCGGATCTGGTGCTCAATGCCGTTGTCGGCATGGTGGGGCTTTTGCCGACCATGGCGGCGATCAAGGCTGGACACGATGTGGCGCTGGCAAACAAGGAAACGCTGGTGGCGGGCGGCGCGTTTGTGACGGACGCCGTGCGCGAAAAGGGTGTGCGGCTGCTGCCGGTGGACAGCGAGCACTCCGCCATTTTTCAGTGCCTGCAGGGCAGTCCCGAAAAGGGGCGGGTGCGGCGGCTGATTTTGACGGCGTCTGGCGGTCCGTTTTTTGGGTATACTAAAGAGCAGTTGGAGACGGTCACGCCCCAAATGGCGCTGAAGCATCCGAACTGGAGCATGGGCGCGAAGATCACGGTCGATTCCGCGTCCATGATGAACAAGGGACTGGAGATCATCGAGGCGCGCTGGCTTTTCGATATGCCCGAGGATAAGATAGACGTGGTGGTGCACCGCGAGAGCGTGGTGCATTCGCTTGTGGAATATGATGACGGTGCGGTGCTGGCACAGCTCGGCGAGCCGGATATGCGCGTGCCCATCCAGTATGCGCTGACCTATCCCGACCGCCTGCCCTCGCCGGTGAAACGGCTGTCGCTTGCCGATTGGGGCAAGCTCACATTTTTTGCGCCGAACGACGCGGCGTTTCCCGCAATGCAGGTGTGCCGTGAGGCACTGCGGCGCGGCGGGGCATATCCCGCCGCCGTGAATGCGGTGAACGAACGGGCGGTGGCGCTGTTTTTGGCGGGGAAGCTGCCGTTTGCAAGGATCCCCGTGCTGGCGCAAAGGGTGCTTGGCGAAGCGCTTCCCACCCCCTCGTCGGTCGAGGATATTTTGGAGATTGATCGCTATATGCGAAGTGAGGTAACGAAATGGTCTTTCTGATGACGGTACTGAAGATTTTGGCGGCGCTTTTCATTTTCGGCATCATTATCATGGTGCATGAATGGGGACATTTTCTGGTTGCCAAATGGATGAAGGTGCGGGTCAACGAATTTGCCATCGGCATGGGTCCAAAGCTTGTAAGCTGGGGCAAGGGTGAGACGCGGTATTCGCTGCGTCTTTTTCCGATCGGCGGTTTTTGTGCGATGGAAGGGGAGGACGACGGTGCGCCGACACCCGCTGCGATGGGCGGCAACGCCGACCGCGACGTGGCGGACACCGAAAACGGCGTGGCGGACACCGAAAACGGTGCGACGGTCACAGAGAGCGACAGCGGCTCTTTCGCCGAAAAGCCTGTGTGGCGGCGTATTCTTATCGTGGTCGCGGGCGCGACCATGAACCTTATTTTGGGATTTTTGGTGCTTTTTTGCACCTTTGCTTTTTGTCAGACGAAGGCAGCCAACGGCAAGGCCTATTTCAACAGCACGAGCATTGCCGAGCTGCCCGAGGATTCTTCCGCTTATGAAACGGGACTGCGGGTCGGCGACACGGTGCTGCGCGTCAACGGCAAGCGCATCGCCACCGACATGGATCTTTCCATGCTCATGCAGAGCGATGAGGACGGCGTGCTTTCCATGGTCGTGCGCCGCGACGGCGAAAAGGTGACGCTGCCCGCCGTGAAATTCCGTTTGGCGACGGACGAGGAGAGCGGCACGCGCTATCTCATTTATGACTTCAAGGTGCAGGCCATCGAGCGCAACGCATGGACGACGCTCAAACAGGCGGGCAAGATGGAATATTCCATGGCCGTCATGGTGTGGCGCAGTCTCGGCGACCTTTTGTCCGGACGCTACGGTCTCAACGATCTGTCCGGTCCTGTCGGCACGGTGGATTATATCGGCGATGCCGTTTCGCAGGCGGTGACGCTGGACGGACTGCGCACGCTGCTGACGCTTATCGCGCTCATCACCATCAATGTGGGCGTGTTCAATCTGTTGCCCCTGCCCGCGCTGGACGGCGGCAGACTGTTGTTTTTGATCATCGAGGGCGTCACCCGCAAAAAGATTCCCGCCAAATATGAGGGAATCGTGCATTTCATCGGGCTTTTGCTGCTGTTTGCCCTGATGATTGTGGTGACCTTCAGCGATATTCGCAAGCTGATTACCGGTTAAGGAGAGTGGCACATGACACGGAGAAGCTGTAAAACCGTATATGCGGGTAAGCTGCCGATCGGCGGCGGTGCGCCCGTCAGCGTGCAGTCTATGCTGAATGTTCCCGCCGCGGATATCGCGGGCAGCGTGCGGCAGGCAAAGGCGCTTGCCGCTGTGGGATGCCAGCTCATCCGTGCCGCCGTGCCCAACAAGGACGCGGTGCGGCTCATTGCCGCTTTGAAGGAAGCGGTGGATGTGCCGATCGTCGCGGACATTCATTTTGACTATACACTCGCACTCGAAGCGGTTGCCGCCGGTGTGGACAAGGTGCGGATAAACCCCGGTAACATCGGGGACGATGCCCGCGTGAAGGCGGTGGCGGATGCCTGCCGTGCACGCAAGGTGCCCATCCGCATCGGCGTCAATTCCGGCTCGCTCGAAAAATCCATTCTCGCGAAATACGGGCATCCCACCGCCGAAGCACTGCGGGACAGCGCTTTATATCACGCGTCCCTTTTGGAACGCTTTGACTTTGACGATATCGTTATTTCCATCAAATCCTCGGATGTTTCCACCATGATGCAGGCGTGCCGTCTCATTGCCGCCGCCTGCCCCTATCCGCTGCACCTCGGCGTGACCGAGGCGGGAACAAAGCGGCTGGGACTGCTCAAATCCGCCGCAGGCATCGGCGGTCTGCTGGCGGAGGGTATCGGCGACACCATCCGCGTGTCCCTCACCGACGATCCGCTTCAAGAGGTGCAGGCGGGACGCGAGCTGCTCGAAGCACTCGGGCTGCTTTCCGACGTGCCGCAGCTCATTTCCTGCCCGACCTGCGGCAGAACCGCTGTCAATCTCATCGATATCGCAAAGGCGGTGGAAGCCCGCCTTTGTGAGGTGCACCGCCCCATCAAGGTGGCGGTCATGGGCTGCATCGTCAACGGCCCCGGCGAAGCGTCCGAAGCGGACGTCGGCATCGCGGGCGGCAAGGGCAAAGTCGCCCTGTTCAAGAAAGGACAGGTGTTGCGCACGGTGGACGAAAAGGACGCCGTCGAGGAGCTTTTCAAGGAAATTATGACACTGGAATAAAAGAGGAAACACTGTATGAATGATCAGAGCTTTAGAACGGTGTTCGGTGAATACATAACCGCACCGCAGCTTTTGGAGACGTTGGGAGACTGCGCCGTGGAAAGCGTGCAGCTCAATATGGACAGTCGGGCGATGACCGTGCGGTTGCGCCCGACTGCTTTGCTGCCGTCGGAAGATTTTTTTGCCGCCGAGGAGCTTTTGCGCGGTGCACTGCAGCTGCAGCGCGCACAGATCCTGCCGCACTATGCACCCGAACTGCTCACCGTCGGCGCGATGCCGTCGGTGATCGACTTTTTGCGTCGCGAAAACATGGCGGTGAACGGCACATTTGACGATGCCGCCTATGCTATTGAGGGCAACGCGCTGACCGTCACGCTGGCGCACGGCGGCAAAAGCGTCCTTGCGGCGACCCGCGCCGAGGGACAGCTTTGCGATCTCATTTTCCGCCTTTTCGACCGCCGCATGCAGGTGACGCTTTGCGGCGATGAGACGGTGAACGAGCAGGACGAGCGGTATATCGAGATGCAGCGCAAGGTTGCAGAGGAAGCACTTTTGGCGCAGGAAAACGCCAAAAGACAGGCGCCGCCCCCGGAAAAACCGCAGTATAGCGCGCCGTCAGCCCC
>ERZ791927.666-NODE-666-length-32820-cov-3.127880_pt1 | contig 32820 bp, 33 predicted proteins | sample MGYA00510130_ERZ791927 | MGnify/ENA primary metagenome ERZ791927 (study PRJEB30046, sample SAMN00792055) | human gut metagenome | study: EMG produced TPA metagenomics assembly of the A metagenome-wide association study of gut microbiota in type 2...
TGGCTGCTTAAAAAAAGAACAAATGGTAGTGTCCGCTATTGCCAGTACACCTCAGACCATTCCGTTCCTTGGTTGGTTATCCGATAAAATTGGTCGCCGGATCCCGTATATTATTATGAATACCTCTGCGATTGTGCTGGCATGGCCAATGCTTTCTATCATCGTAGATAAAAGCTATGCCCCGAGCACCATTATGGTTGCACTGATTGTGATTCATAACTGTGCGGTGCTTGGATTATTTGCTCTGGAAAACATTACCATGGCAGAAATGTTCGGCTGTAAAAACCGCTTTACCCGAATGGCTATTTCTAAAGAAATTGGTGGTCTTATCGCTTCCGGTTTTGGTCCTATCCTGGCGGGGATTTTCTGCACCATGACGGAATCCTGGTATCCGATCGCCATTATGATCATGGCATATTCTGTGATTGGTTTAATCTCTGCGCTGAAAATGCCAGAAGTGAAAGACCGTGATTTAAGTGCGCTGGAAGACGCCGCAGAAGATCAACCACATGTTGTAAGAGCTGCGCAACCGTCCAGAAGTCTGTAAATCCTCAATCCCTTCTCTTACCGGAGAGGGGATTTTTATTCATATAACAAAACATGTAGCTTGCTATATTTAATTTTAAGGAATTGTTATGGGAAATCATTTGTTATCAGCAAAAGCGACGCTCCCTGTTTATGATCGTAATAACCTGGCCCCAAGAATTGTTCATTTAGGCTTTGGTGCATTTCACCGTGCACATCAGGGCGTGTATGCCGATATTCTTGCTACGGAACATTTCAGTGACTGGGGATATTATGAGGTCAACTTAATCGGCGGCGAACAGCAAATTGCCGATTTACAACAGCAAGATAATCTTTATACCGTTGCGGAAATGTCGGCTGATGCGTGGACGGCTCGCGTCGTTGGCGTCGTTAAAAAAGCCTTGCACGTACAAATAGATGGCTTAGAAACCGTGTTGGCTGCGATGTGTGAACCACAAATCGCGATTGTCTCTCTGACAATCACCGAAAAAGGGTATTTCCACTCTCCGGCGACCGGACAGTTAATGCTTGATCACCTGATGGTCGTTGCCGACGTGCAAAATCCCCACCAGCCGAAAACTGCAACAGGGGTGATTGTTGAGGCGCTGGCTCGCCGTAAAGCGGCAGGACTTCCCGCATTTACCGTCATGTCATGTGACAACATGCCAGAAAACGGTCATGTTATGCGTGACGTTGTCACTTCCTATGCGCAAGCCATTGATGTAAAACTGGCACAATGGATCGAAGATAACGTGACTTTCCCATCAACAATGGTGGACCGTATTGTGCCCGCAGTGACAGAGGATACGCTGGCGAAAATCGAACAACTTACCGGTGTGCGCGATGCGGCAGGCGTTGCCTGTGAACCTTTCCGCCAGTGGGTAATAGAAGATAACTTTGTTGCCGGACGTCCGGAATGGGAAAAAGCGGGAGCTGAACTGGTTAGCGATGTGCTGCCTTATGAAGAAATGAAACTGCGTATGCTTAACGGCAGTCATTCATTCCTGGCGTATCTGGGCTATCTTGCCGGATATCAGCACATTAATGACTGCATGGAGGATGAACATTATCGTCATGCGGCGTATACCTTAATGTTGCAGGAACAAGCGCCGACGCTGAAAGTGCAGGGCGTTGATTTGCAAGATTACGCTAACCGATTAATTGAACGCTATAGCAACCCGGCGTTACGTCATCGAACCTGGCAGATTGCGATGGATGGCAGCCAGAAATTGCCACAGCGGATGTTGGATTCTGTTCGCTGGCATCTGGCGCATGACAGCAAGTTCGATCTGCTGGCGCTGGGCGTCGCGGGTTGGATGCGTTATGTCGGTGGTGTTGATGAACAGGGAAATCCGATAGAAATCAGTGATCCACTGTTACCTGTTATTCAGAAGGCAGTACAAAGTAGTGCTGAAGGGACAGCGCGCGTCCAGTCACTGCTGGCAATTAAGGCGATCTTTGGTGATGATTTACCAGGCAATAGTTTGTTTACGACAAAAGTAACGGAAGCGTACTTGTCTTTATTAGCGCATGGCGCGAAAGCGACCGTGGCGAAATATTCCGTGAAGTAAAAAAAGCAATGCCGCCATCGGCGGCATTCACACGCTTAGTTCATGCCGAGACGAATCAGGTCCAGTGGTGCCAGTTTCTCTTCACAACCTTCAACAACTACGGTTTTTCCGCGGCGGATTTGCTCAGCGGTCAGACCTTCAGTATCAATCGACAGGATCTTGCCAGTGTGACCGGTGCCGCTAACCATAACACGGCTGCCAGTGGTGATTGCGTTACGGTTACGATCGTAGGTCGTCATAGGTGTTTTCTCCTTTCTGATTTACAGTCGAAGCCCACGTAACGGGCGCAATATAAATACTCCTGTCGAGTGAAATATTTTTTGTTTTTGATCAAGCTCACATCTTTTTTGATGCATGCATGAGCCATAAGTCGGGGGAAAAGACTCTCACCCCGGATGGGATGAGAGGAAATGAATTACTCTTCGCTAAACCAGTCGCTGTTTTCCTGGCGGATCTGGCGCACAGATTCGCTGATTTCCTGCAAATGTTGCGTCATTGCACGTTCTACCGCATCGCCATCACGTTTTTGCAGGGCAGAGAAAATATCAAGATGCTGGCGTAACAGCATTTCTGGTGGAGAAACGTGGTCGAAACTCATATAGCGCACGCGATCAACGGTCGCTTTCAGGTTCTCAATGGTATCCCACGCCAGTTGACAGTCGGCAATCTGCGTCAGGAGTTGATGGAAGTTGTCATCAAGTTCAAAAAAATCATCCAGTTGCTTGCGCTCAATGGCAATGCGTTGCTGGTGAAGATTTTGTTCCAGTTGGTAGCACTGGCTTTCGGTAATCATGCTCGCCGCCCGACGCGCCACCGCGCACTCAATGGCCTGACGGATAAAACTGCCGTTGCGCACCTGGGCCATGGAAATTTTGTTGACGTAGCTGCCACGCTGCGGACGAATTTGAATCAGACCGTTTTCCGCCAGTTTAATAAAGGCTTCACGAACCGGCTGGCGTGACACATTGAAACGAACAGAAACTTCTTTTTCCGACAACGGTGTGCCTGGTGCAATCAGGCAATGGACAATGTCGCGGCGAAGAATACGATAAATCTGCTGATTGACAGGCTGTGTGGGATTAAGTTGCGTTTCGACGGTCATTCGTTCTTGCTTGTGAGTGAGTTAACTGCATGAGTCTACCACTTTTTTGTGACAAGCAATAACCCGGCAGTTACGCCGGGTATAAAAATTACTGACGGTGGACATTCAGTCCGGCATAGCTTTGGGTAACCGGCATCATTTCCAGGGTATTGATATTGACGTGAGCAGGCAGCGTTGACACCCACCAGACGGCTTCGCTGACATCTTCTGGTGTCAATGCAACGGTATTTTGATAGGTTTTTTCCGCTTTACCGTCATCGCCTTTAAAGCGGACATTGGAAAACTCGGTGCCACCCACCAGACCCGGTTCGATGTCGGTGACGCGCACCGCCGTACCATGCAGGTCCGTACGCAGATTCAGGCTAAATTGACGAACAAACGCTTTCGTCGCACCGTAAACGTTACCACCGGCATACGGCCAGCTACCAGCCGTTGAGCCAATGTTAATAATATGACCATGATTACGTTCAACCATACCCGGTAAGACGGCGCGCGTCATATATACCAGGCCTTTGTTGTTGGTATCAATCATCGTTTCCCAGTCTTCAATGCTGGCTTTATGCGCAGGCTCCATGCCCAACGCCAGGCCGGCATTGTTTACCAGGATATCAATATTGCTCCACTCGGCAGGGAGCGATGCCAGCATCTCTTCAATAGCGGCGCGGTTGCGAACGTCCAGTTGGGCGATATACAGATTATCTCCCAGTTCGTCTTTTAACTCCTGTAACCGCTCCTGGCGACGGCCAGTGGCGATAACTTTATGCCCTTGTTGAATAAAACGACGAGTAATGCATTCACCAAAACCTGCCGTTGCTCCAGTTACTAAAACGATCATCTCACTGTTCCTCAACGCTTTTGTGTGTCAATAACATAGCACGTGATGCTTAAGAGCGGGTAATACTGGTTTGCAAGATTGCACTCCGTTATCAGTAAGCCTACGCTATGGAACACCTCGCGTTCAGGAGAAGAAAATGACAACAATGAATCCTTTCCTTGTGCAAAGCACACTGCCGTATCTGGCTCCCCATTTTGATCAAATTGCCAACCATCACTATCGCCCGGCATTCGATGAGGGAATACAGCAAAAGCGGGCAGAAATAGCTGCCATCGCGCTTAACCCGCAAACACCTGATTTCAACAATACTATTCTGGCACTGGAACAAAGCGGAGAATTACTTACCCGCGTTACCAGCGTCTTTTTTGCGATGACTGCGGCGCATACCAATGATGAATTACAGCGTCTTGATGAACAGTTTTCCGCTGAACTGGCGGAACTTGCGAATGATATCTATCTGAACGGGGAATTATTCGCGCGGGTAGATGCTGTCTGGCAACGCCGTGAATCCCTGGGGCTTGATAGTGAATCCATCCGCCTAGTGGAGGTGATTCATCAACGTTTTGTCCTTGCCGGAGCCAAACTTGAGCAAGCTGATAAAGCAAAATTAAAAGTACTGAATACAGAAGCTGCGACCCTGACCAGCCAGTTTAACCAGCGGTTACTGGCAGCAAATAAATCCGGCGGTCTGGTTGTGAACGATATCGCGCAGCTGGCAGGAATGAGTGAACAAGAGATTGCGCTGGCGGCAGAGGCGGCTCGCGAGAAAGGTCTGGATAACAACTGGCTGATTCCGCTGCTGAATACCACCCAGCAACCAGCGCTTGCTGAACTGCGCGATCGCGCGACGCGTGAAAAACTGTTTACTGCGGGCTGGACGCGAGCGGAAAAAAATGATGCCAATGATACCCGCGCTATCATTCAACGTCTGGTGGAGATCCGCGCGCAGCAGGCGAAACTGCTTGGTTTTCCTCATTATGCCGCATGGAAAATCGCCGATCAGATGGCAAAAACGCCAGAAGCAGCGCTCAACTTTATGCGGGAAATTGTTCCAGCGGCGCGTCAACGTGCGAGCGATGAATTAACCTCCATACAGGCGGTTATCGATAAGCAGCAGGGCGGGTTTAGCGCGCAGCCGTGGGACTGGGCATTTTATGCCGAGCAGGTAAGACGTGAGAAATTCGATCTCGATGAAGCGCAGCTCAAGCCTTATTTCGAATTAAACACGGTGTTGAATGAAGGCGTATTCTGGACTGCGAATCAGCTCTTCGGTATTAAGTTTGTCGAACGTTTTGATATTCCTGTCTACCATCCTGACGTTCGTGTGTGGGAAATTTTTGATCATAATGGCGTGGGGCTGGCGTTATTTTACGGTGATTTCTTCGCCCGTGATTCAAAAAGCGGCGGCGCATGGATGGGCAATTTTGTTGAGCAATCAACGCTGAATGAAACGCACCCGGTAATTTATAACGTCTGCAATTATCAGAAACCCGCTGCCGGTGAGCCTGCGTTGTTACTCTGGGATGATGTAATAACCTTATTCCATGAATTTGGTCATACGCTGCACGGCCTTTTTGCCCGCCAGCGTTATGCCACGCTTTCCGGCACCAACACGCCGCGTGATTTTGTCGAATTTCCGTCGCAAATCAACGAACACTGGGCAACACATCCGCAGGTATTCGCTCGCTACGCCCGGCATTATCAGAGCAGAGCCGCAATGCCTGACGAACTTCAACAGAAAATGCGTAATGCCAGCCTGTTCAATAAAGGGTATGAGATGAGCGAACTGCTTAGCGCCGCACTTCTCGATATGTGCTGGCATTGTCTGGAAGAAAACGAAGCAATGCAGGACGTCGATGATTTCGAATTGCGGGCGCTGGTGGCGGAAAATATGGATCTTCCTGCTATACCGCCACGCTATCGCAGCAGTTATTTCGCCCATATTTTTGGTGGCGGATATGCCGCAGGTTATTACGCTTATCTGTGGACGCAAATGTTGGCCGATGATGGTTACCAGTGGTTTGTTGAGCAGGGCGGATTAACGCGTGAAAATGGGCGGCGTTTTCGCGAGGCGATTCTTTCCAGAGGTAACAGCGAAGATCTGGAACGCCTGTATCGACAATGGCGCGGTAAGGCACCTCAGATTATGCCGATGCTGCAACATCGTGGCTTGAACGTATAAACACCACCAATGGCTGGCCTGGATTTATCGCCAGACCAGCTTCGTTATAGCAGTAATTGCAGCAACTGGGCGAGGGCAAACTTCACCGCTAATGCGAATGCCGTTTCGCAGTCGCCAGCAAAATTACTTTTTTTGTATACTCTTCCGTTATAATAATTTTCAAATTCAGCCGGACCAGATGATCAACATTAGCGGCAGTCTGGATAAGAAAAGCGCGCCGGCCGTCGTTCGGGTCACTCAGTTGCAGAAATAAAAATAAATTAGCCTGATGGCCTGAACTACTGGGCCATTAGGGTATTGGGTTATGCTATTTGTCATCCTTTTAATTGCGATAATGCAGAGTTAATTTATAGAATTAAACACTTTTTTATCTGCTGATTTTGTTTTAAATCACAATGTTATCTCAGAGATGCTCATAACTCCGGATTTCTATGAAAATATTGACGTAATTTTGCTTTTCTCTCGTTAGAATAGCGCGCACAAGGAACTGTGAAAAAGGAGTGGCAATGATCAAGAAGACAACGGAAATTGATGCCATCTTGTTAAATCTCAATAAGGCTATCGATGCCCACTACCAGTGGCTGGTAAGTATGTTTCACAGCGTGGTCGCGAGAGATGCCAGTAAGCCAGAAATAACGGATAACCATTCTTATGGACTGTGCCAGTTTGGTCGGTGGATTGATCATCTGGGGCCACTCGATAACGATGAATTACCTTACGTTCGGCTAATGGATTCTGCCCATCAACATATGCATAACTGTGGTCGGGAATTAATGCTGGCTATTGTTGAAAATCACTGGCAGGACGCGCATTTCGACGCTTTTCAGGAAGGGTTGCTTTCTTTTACTGCGGCATTAACCGATTACAAAATTTATTTGCTGACGATCCGTAGCAGTATGGATGTTCTGACGGGATTGCCGGGTCGTCGGGTTCTTGATGAATCCTTCGATCATCAGTTACGCAATGCTGAACCTCTGAATCTTTATTTAATGTTGTTGGATATAGACCGATTTAAATTGGTTAATGATACCTACGGGCATTTAATCGGCGATGTAGTATTACGCACCCTCGCAACTTACTTAGCCAGTTGGACGCGCGATTACGAAACGGTTTATCGCTACGGGGGCGAAGAATTTATCATTATTGTCAAAGCGACTAATGATGAAGAAGCATGTCGTGCAGGTGTCAGAATTTGCCAGTTAGTCGATAACCATGCTATCACACATTCTGAAGGGCATATCAACATTACCGTGACTGCTGGTGTGAGTCGTGCATTTCCTGAAGAGCCTCTGGATGTGCTCATTGGAAGAGCGGACAGGGCAATGTATGAGGGTAAGCAAACCGGAAGGAATCGCTGCATGTTTATTGACGAACAAAATGTGATTAACCGAGTTTAAGCTCCGTTTAACATTCATTGAGAAAACTGATGCTACTGTGTCAACGATCCGTTATCAGTGCAGGAAAATGCCTGTTAGCGTAAAAGCAAAACACAAATCTATCCATGCAAGCATTCACCGCCGGTTTACTGGCGGTTTTTTTTTCGCCGTCATAAAAATCAGGCCCCTTGTACACAACTGTAACAAGGGGCCGGTTAGGTGAGGGATTATCTCCGTTCATTAGTCATCCCATTTGTGGCTGAAATACGCGGCCAGAAACCCAGAAAATAAAATTATTCCCAGTACGGCCATAAAAACATTCATATTACCCAGCATTATTTGCCTCCGTTTATGGTGTGGTGTGTTTCCTCGCTTACCTTAATTTTCATCTCAATGAGAAAGATATTAGCAGAGGTAACCTAAACGAAGGCTGAATTAAATTCTTATTGTGTTCGACTTAAATCAACAAAGCGCGGGCTGCCCCCACGGTCTTGCACGAATTCCTTTTAACATCAGCACCCACGCAATTATCCGCCAGGATACCAAAACCGAGGCTAAAAACGACGCCAATAGTGAGCGCAATTGTCATCGCATAACCGATTAGATCGACACTCAGGCTGTACTGGCGACTCAAGTAAATGGTCATAAACGGCAGCGTAGCGCCGCGTGCGATGGTTAATAACAACGACGAGGCAAGAAGGGCGCTGGTAGAGCGTCGTAGGGATAAGTTCATTTGTCTGTCCGGCAGTGCGTTTCGTTATGTTTTGTTTTAGAGATGTAAAGAAATAGCATGGCAAAAATCCGAAGTATAGCGACTTATTTGCGCATTAATGCCGTCGTAATCGGCGACTAACGAATCAACTGTTAAAGAAAAGTAAATTCAGCTAAGTTGATTGCTTACAAAAGATGAAATTCAGAGGCGGTAGAATGTCGCGAAAAGATGGGGTGTTGGCGCTACTGGTAGTGGTTGTATGGGGGCTAAATTTTGTGGTCATCAAAGTGGGGCTTCATAACATGCCACCGCTGATGCTGGCCGGTTTGCGCTTTATGCTGGTCGCTTTCCCGGCCATCTTTTTTGTCGCACGACCGAAAGTACCACTGAATTTGCTGCTGGGGTATGGATTAACCATCAGTTTTGCGCAGTTTGCCTTTCTGTTCTGCGCTATTAACTTTGGTATGCCTGCTGGACTGGCCTCGTTGGTGTTACAGGCACAAGCGTTTTTTACTATCGTGCTTGGCGCGTTTACTTTCGGTGAGCGACTGCATGGCAAACAATTGGCGGGGATCGCCTTAGCGATTTTTGGCGTACTGGTGTTAATCGAAGATAGTCTGAACGGTCAGCATGTGGCGATGCTCGGCTTTATGTTGACCCTGGCGGCAGCATTTAGTTGGGCGTGTGGCAACATCTTCAATAAAAAGATCATGTCGCACGCAACGCGTCCGGCGGTGATGTCGCTGGTAATCTGGAGCGCATTAATCCCAATCATTCCCTTCTTTGTTGCCTCGCTGATTCTCGATGGTTCCGCAACCATGATTCACAGTCTGGTTACTATCGATATGACCACCATCTTGTCTCTGATGTATCTGGCATTTGTGGCGACAATTGTTGGTTATGGGATCTGGGGGACGTTACTGGGACGCTATGAAACCTGGCGGGTTGCACCGTTATCGTTACTGGTGCCTGTAGTTGGACTGGCAAGTGCGGCACTATTGTTGGATGAACGCTTAACGGGTCTGCAATTTTTCGGTGCGGTGCTCATTATGACCGGGCTGTATATCAATGTATTTGGCTTGCGGTGGCGTAAAGCGGTAAAGGTCAGAGGCTAAACCATACGCACAGAATGTGATGCCAGCACTCTGTGCGTCTGCTTTTATCGCGGGAAAAAGTACTTTACCTGGAACTCGAAAATATTGCTGTAAAGTAACGAATAATCCAGCGGAATAGAGTTACTATCCACAGCCTGGGTCTGAATTTTAAGTATGGGATCCCGTGGGCTGATCCGTAAAATACTGGCGATTTCTGGGGTAGGAAAAGTCGGGGAGAAAGTTTCAAAGGTGCCAATGATTTTGATCCCGCATTCGTTCTCAATATACGAAAATTTGGATTTTTGCATATGCGATACGGTTAAATCAGGAAAACGTGCCACTGACATCCACGTTTCTTCTAATTGTGCTGCATTATCCTCAATGAATCGCAGTCTCTTTATGTAATAAACCTGCTCACCAGTCACTAAATTCAGCTCAGTCGCAATTTATGGCCGGCATCCAGGCGGAAGTCTGGTGGTAATCTATTTAGTTAAGGAGTTGTGTATGTCAGGATTTAAAGAAGATTTTTTATGGGGCGGTGCGGTAGCCGCACATCAATTGGAAGGTGGCTGGAATGAAGGAGGAAAAGGCATCAGTATCGCTGATGTAATGACTGCTGGCGCTCACGGGGTGCCGCGTGAAGTGACAGAAGGCGTTATCGACGGACTTAATTATCCCAATCATGAAGCAATTGATTTTTATCATCGCTATAAAACAGATATTCAGTTATTTGCCGGGATGGGATTCAAATGCTTTCGAACTTCCATTGCCTGGACACGAATCTTTCCGCAAGGTGACGAACAGGAGCCGAATGAAGAGGGTTTACAATTTTATGATGATCTCTTCGATGAATGCCTGAAGCAGGGAATGGAACCTGTGGTGACGCTTTCGCATTTTGAGATGCCTTATCATCTGGTGACAAAATATGGTGGCTGGCGAAACCGTAAACTGATCGACTTTTTTATCCACTTCGCATCAACGGTCTTCACGCGCTATAAAGAAAAAGTAAAGTACTGGATGACGTTTAACGAAATCAATAATCAGGTGAATTTCAGCGAAAGCCTGTGTCCATTTACTAATTCCGGTATCTTGTATTCGCCAGAGGAAGATCTCAATGAGCGCGAACAAATAATGTACCAGGCGGTACATTATGAGTTAGTTGCCAGTGCCCTGGCGGTACAGACTGGAAAACTGATCAATCCTGAATTTAATATCGGCTGTATGATTGCTATGTGCCCCATCTATCCTCTGACGTGTGCACCCAACGATATGATGATGGCCACGAAAGCGATGCATCGTCGTTACTGGTTTACTGATGTTCATGCTCGTGGATATTATCCGCAACATATGCTGAATTACTTTGCAAGGAAAGGATTCAACCTCGATATCACACCAGATGATAACGCGATTCTTGCCAGAGGTTGTGTCGACTTTATCGGCTTTAGCTACTACATGTCTTTTACGACGCAATTTTCGCCAGATAATCCGCAACTGGATTATGTTGAACCACGAGATTTGGTCAGCAACCCTTATATCGATACATCCGAATGGGGATGGCAAATTGATCCGGCAGGGCTACGTTATTCACTCAACTGGTTCTGGGATCATTTCCAGTTGCCGCTGTTTATTGTCGAAAATGGATTTGGTGCGGTTGACCAGAGACAAGCTGACGGCACGGTGAACGATCACTATCGCATTGATTACTTTTCCTCCCATATTCGGGAAATGAAAAAAGCCGTAGTTGAAGATGGTGTTGACTTAATTGGCTACACCCCGTGGGGTTGCATTGACCTGGTTTCTGCCGGAACAGGAGAAATGAAAAAACGCTACGGAATGATTTATGTCGATAAAGACAACGAAGGGAAGGGAACGCTGGAACGGATACGTAAAGCATCGTTTTACTGGTATCGGGATCTCATCGCCAACAATGGCGAAAATATATGAGACTTCAGGAAGATATTACGGAAATGTCAGGCTCTGTGATCAGAGCCTGACAATAACTACATAGCGTGTTGATTATAATAGGGCACGCCGAGCGCATCCGACTTATCACTGCCAGTACCCATGTGATTTAAATCAAACGGTGGTTGTTCCTGCGATGTGGGAACAACCACGACATTGCCACAGGAAGTAACAACCGGCTGCGTGGTTTGTTCCGCAACGCCCTGCGCAGAAAAGAGAATAAGCGCAGTTGCTATTGCGGATAAAAGTGGTTTCATGATTGCCTCAGTGACGTTGTCACGTTATCAACTAGTTGTTGTAATGATTTAATGGATGTAAAAAGCGCGATTCACCCTGCATATTGGTCATCCGGTATTTATGCGGCGGAACATCAAAGTAATTTTTGAAGGTTCGGGTCAGAGTTTGTTGGGACTCGAAGCCATATCGTTCTGCCAGATAGAGTATCGGCTCGTTACTTTCCTTCAGCTTTTGCGCGATTTCCGTCATCTTACGGCTACGGATGTATTGACCTAATGAATGACCGGTTTCTTTTTTAAACATCCGTTGCAGGTGCCATTTGGAGTAACCCGAACGCTCTGACACTTTCTCCAGTGACAGTGGCGATTCCAGGTTGTCCTCGATCCAGTCCAAAATGCTATGAATGGTAATAGCGTCAGTATTGCGTCTGGACATCGTCATACCTCTTTTTTCGTTTACGGCAGGACTTTCTTAAGCAAATGCTCAAGTGTTGCCACTTCGTCCGCCGTCAGGTTTTTTGTTAATTCTTGATGCAGGTCCTGGCCAACTGATTGATGGCATTGTTCACATATTGCCGCGCCGCTGGTGGTAAGTTTTACCAGTACGCCGCGCTTATCATTCGGGTTCGGCAACCTTTCCACCCAGCCTTTACAGACCAGGCGATCCAGCATACGGGTCAGTGCCCCCAGGTCGACCGACAACACTTTTTTCAGTTCAACCGGAGTAATACACGCCGCGCAGCGGATAGAGCAGAGCACCTTAAACTGTGCCGCGGTAATATCCAGCGGAGACAGATACTCGTTAAGCAGGCGATCTTTCTTCTGATTAACCATATGGATTAAGCGACCCAATGGAATAATTTCATTGAACAGATCGCTGGTACTTTTCACATTAGTTGCCCTGGCAAGTAATTAGTTGCAGGGGATAATATTGCCCAGGCAAGTATAAGTCAAATGAATGAATTGACCGATGCCACGTTTTGCTAAATCGGTTCAAGTTTTGGTCAATGCGATGCAAGGTTAGCTAAAGAGTGACACTTTATCCTTGTTTACCCCTTATACTTTTCGCTGATAAACCAGATACACAGGATAACAACCACCAATGTTAGATTTGTTTAAAGCAATAGGCCTGGGGCTGGTGGTGTTACTGCCGTTAGCTAACCCATTAACAACTGTCGCGTTATTTCTTGGCCTGGCAGGCAACATGAACAGTGCCGAACGTAATCGTCAGTCGTTGATGGCCTCGGTGTACGTATTTGCCATCATGATGGTGGCGTATTACGCCGGGCAACTGGTGATGGATACATTTGGCATTTCGATTCCCGGTCTGCGAATTGCAGGCGGTTTGATCGTCGCGTTTATCGGTTTTCGGATGCTCTTTCCGCAACAGAAAGCGATTGATTCACCGGAAGCGAAAAGCAAGTCGGAAGAGCTGGAAGATGAACCCAGTGCCAATATTGCTTTTGTACCACTGGCAATGCCAAGTACCGCCGGTCCGGGAACCATTGCGATGATTATTAGCTCGGCCTCCACAGTGCGTCAGAGTTCAACCTTCGCTGATTGGGTACTGATGGTTGCGCCGCCGCTGATCTTTTTCCTGGTGGCGGTTATTTTGTGGGGAAGTCTACGCAGCTCTGGCGCAATTATGCGGCTGGTGGGCAAGGGTGGTATTGAAGCGATCTCCCGTCTGATGGGATTCCTGCTGGTATGTATGGGCGTGCAGTTTATTATTAACGGCATCCTGGAAATCATTAAAACGTATCATTAAAAAAGGCCCGAATGGGCCTTTCAACTATTGCGTCTGTTCTTCGAGTGTCACTGGCCAGCGGCGAAAAATGATGATTGACCATATTAACGCAGCAAAAGCAGGCACCGCGCCCACATAACCAATCATCGACATTGACCAGTGCAGACTCACCTGATTACCTACCAACGCACCCGCGCCGATTCCAATATTAAATATCCCGGAGAATAGCGCCATCGCGACGTCGGTGGCATCTGGTGCCAGCGCCAGCACTTTAACCTGCATACCAAGCCCGATGATCATCATCGCGATCCCCCAGAAAATACTCAGCACCCCGAGGTGTATTTCACTGTTCGCCGCAGGTAGCAGCAGCGCCAGGCACACCAGCAATAGCGCAATCGCTGTACTCACCAACGCAGACGCATACTGATTACCCAGTTTACCGAAAATCACGCTGCCAATAATGCCTGCACCACCGAGTAATAACAGTAATGCCGTGGCAAAGTTGGCGCTGAATCCCGCAATGTTTTGTACAAAAGGCTCGATATAGCTGTATGCCGTGTAATGGGCGGTGACAACCACCACAGTTAACAAATAAATGCTCATCAATGCCGGGCGGCGGAACAATAGCGGGAGGCTTTTCAATGAACCGGAATGCTCACTGGGCAGCAAGGGAAGTAACTTAATCAGGCACAAAAGGGTAATAAGCGCCCCGATACCAATCGCGAAGAAGGTCATTCGCCAGCCAAAATACTGCCCCACAATGCGCCCGAGAGGTAAACCTAATACCATTGCCAGTGCTGTACCGGTGGCAATTAAACTCAATGCCTGTGCTCGCTTCCCGGCCGGAGCCATGCGGATCGCCAGAGACGCCGTAATCGACCAGAAAATCGCATGTGCAAAAGCCACACCAATGCGACTGATCACCAGAACGGTAAAACTCCACGATAAAAACGACAGTACGTGGCTGGCAATAAACACCACAAACAGGCAGATCAGTAATTTGCGGCGTTCAACCTGGCTGGTCATTAACATAAAAGGCAATGACATTAGCGCCACTACCCATGCATAAATTGTCAACATGATGCCGACCTGAGCGGTTTGCATGTGAAAACTATGCGCAATGTCAGAGAGCAGGCCAACAGGGACAAATTCGGTGGTATTGAAGATAAAGGCGGCGACTGCCAGCGTAACGACCCGTAGCCACGCTACTTTGCGGGAAACAGTGTTTGTTGTCATAACAGATTATCGGGTGAGTTGCGAAAAAGTGATGAAATGATCTTAAAACGGTTAATGATGTGAATACAATGCATTTGTGATCTGGATCGCATTTCCATCTCTCTGACGGTTGTTCTGTCACGCATCAGAGAGTTGTTAACATCACATTTTAATGACGATCAGGAAGGGGGCCTGTTCTTCTTTTACTTGAGGTGCAATATTACGAACGGGAAAATCATCAGGAAGAGATATGTAATTGCTGATGCTTACTGGCGTAACCATATTTGCCCCATATAGTCATAAGTCATCGGAACATCACTATATAGAGCATATTATCCGCATGAACTATCAAAAATAGCTCATTGGTAACCCTGTTTTGCCGAGTCAGGCGCATCCAGCAGTTGAATAAATGCCTCAAGCGGACGCGTTTTCGCACCACGACGCCAGACCAGCCAGGTTGTTAACCAACGCCATTGCTCAGCTAACGGCCACGCTTCAACCTGGTGATGCCCCGGCATACTTTCCAGCATAGAGCGTGGAATAAGCGCAATGCCTGCTCCTGCGACCACACAGGCCAACATCCCGTGATAAGACTCCATCTCGTGAATAGTTCCCGGAGCGGCACCGTCAGCATGAAACCAGCTTTCGAAGTGGCGACGATACGAACAATTGGCGCGGAAGGCATAAATGTTACTGCCATTCACCTGACTGGCACGGGTTACTGGCGCATGTCCTTGTGGCGTGACGATCATTAGTTCCTCGCGGTATACCGGTATCCCGTCGATGGCAGTATGGTTAATGGGTCCATCAATAAACGCCGCATTCAGTTTTCCCTCCAGCACACCTTCCAGCATAGTGCCGGAAGGGCCGGTGGAAAGTGAAAACTGAATTTTGGGATAACGACGGTTAAATTCCGCCAGCGTGGCCGGAATGCGCACTGCAGCGGTGCTTTCCAGCGATCCCAGAGAAAATAAACCTTGCGGCTCATCGCCAGCGACAACGCTCCGCGCTTCATCCACTAACGTGAGAATTTGTTGGCTATAGCGTAAAAAGTTATGCCCGGCAGGCGAGAGACGTAAACGCTGATTCTCGCGAATAAACAGATCAACCCCCAGTTCTGTTTCCAGCTGGCGTAGACGGGTAGTGAGATTCGACGGCACGCGATGCACTTTTGCTGCAGCCTGGGTAATGCTGCCAGCTTCGGCAACCGCGTTGAACATCTCCAGTTGGGTCAGATCCATAGCATTCTCGATTCGTGAATAAGTGGCTTAATATTATTCATTTTAAAGCAAGAGTAAATCTGCGTATCTTCATACCATGACTCATAAAGGAGATACCCCGATGACCATTACTCCGGCAACTCATGCAATTTCGATAAATCCTGCCACCGGTGAACAACTTTCTGTGCTGCCGTGGGCTGGTGTTGACGATATCGAAAACGCGCTTCAGCTGGCAGCAGCAGGCTTTCGCGACTGGCGCGAGGCAAATATAGATTATCGTGCTGAAAAACTGCGTGATATCGGTAAGGCTCTGCGCGCCCGTAGCGAAGAAATGGCGCAAATGATCACCCGTGAAATGGGCAAACCAATCAACCAGGCGCGCGCTGAAGTGGCGAAATCGGCGAATTTGTGTGACTGGTATGCAGAACATGGTCCAGCAATGCTGAAGGCAGAACCTACGCTGGTGGAAAATCAGCAGGCGGTTATTGAGTATCGACCGTTGGGGACGATTCTGGCGATTATGCCGTGGAATTTTCCGTTATGGCAGGTGATGCGTGGCGCTGTTCCCATCATTCTTGCTGGTAACGGCTACTTACTTAAACATGCGCCGAATGTGATGGGCTGTGCACAGCTCATTGCCCAGGTGTTTAAAGATGCGGGTATCCCACAAGGCGTATATGGCTGGCTGAATGCCGACAACGACGGTGTCAGTCTGATGATTAAAGACTCGCGCATTGCTGCTGTCACAGTGACCGGAAGTGTTCGTGCTGGAGCGGCTATTGGCGCACAGGCTGGAGTGGCACTGAAAAAATGCGTACTGGAACTGGGTGGTTCGGATCCGTTTATTGTGCTTAACGATGCCGATCTGGAACTGGCGGTGAAAGCGGCGGTAGCCGGACGTTATCAGAATACCGGACAGGTTTGTGCAGCGGCAAAACGCTTTATCATCGAAGAGGGAATTGCTTCGGCATTTACCGAACGTTTTGTGGCAGCTGCGGCAGCCTTGAAAATGGGCGATCCCCGTGATGAAGAGAACGCTCTCGGACCAATGGCTCGTTTTGATTTACGTGATGAGCTGCATCATCAGGTGGAAAAAACACTGGCGCAGGGTGCGCGTTTGTTACTGGGAGGGGAAAAGATGGCTGGAGCAGGTAACTACTATCCGCCAACGGTTCTGGCGAATGTTACCCCAGAAATGACCGCGTTTCGGGAAGAAATGTTTGGCCCCGTTGCGGCAATCACCATTGCGAAAGATGCTGAACATGCGCTGGAACTGGCTAATGATAGTGAGTTCGGCCTTTCAGCGACCATTTTCACCACCGACGAAACACAGGCCAGACAGATGGCGGCACGTCTGGAATGCGGTGGGGTATTTATCAATGGTTATTGTGCCAGCGATGCGCGAGTCGCCTTTGGTGGCGTGAAGAAGAGTGGCTTTGGTCGTGAGCTTTCCCATTTCGGCTTACACGAATTCTGTAATATTCAGACGGTATGGAAAGACCGGGTCTGACGCTATATATTCAGCTCTGATATACTCGCAGGTCTTTTCAGACCTGCGGTCCAGGAGTAGAAAGTGGCAGTCGCCATGGATAATGCAATTTTAGAAAACATCTTGCGGCAAGTTCGTCGCGATTTTCCCGGTGCACAGTATCCAGAACGTATCATTCAGTTTGGTGAAGGTAACTTCCTGCGCGCCTTTGTTGACTGGCAAATCGATCTCCTGAATGAGCACACCGATCTGAATTCTGGCGTGGTCGTTGTTCGTCCGATTGAAACTTCATTCCCGCCGTCACTGAGCACGCAGGATGGTCTGTATACCACCATTATCCGTGGCCTGAATGAGAAGGGTGAAGCGGTCAGCGACGCGCGTCTGATTCGCTCGGTTAATCGTGAAATCAGCGTCTACAGTGAATACGATGAATTCCTGAAACTGGCTCACAACCCGGAAATGCGCTTTGTTTTCTCTAACACCACCGAAGCGGGTATCAGCTACCATGCGGGCGATAAATTCGATGACGCGCCAGCGGTAAGTTATCCGGCAAAACTGACCCGTCTGCTGTTCGAACGTTTTAGCCATTTCAACGGTGCGCTGGATAAAGGTTGGATCATCATCCCGTGTGAGTTGATTGACTATAATGGCGACGCGTTGCGTGAACTGGTGCTGCGCTATGCGCAAGAGTGGGCACTGCCAGAAGCATTTATTCAATGGCTGGATCAGGCTAACAGCTTCTGTTCTACGCTGGTGGACCGTATCGTTACCGGTTATCCGCGTGATGAAGTGGCTAAACTGGAAGAAGAACTGGGCTACCACGATGGTTTCCTCGACACCGCTGAACACTTTTACCTGTTTGTGATTCAGGGGCCGAAATCCTTAGCGACTGAACTTCGTCTGGACAAATATCCGCTCAACGTGCTGATCGTTGACGATATTAAACCGTATAAAGAACGCAAAGTGGCAATCCTCAACGGTGCGCACACCGCGCTGGTGCCGGTGGCGTTCCAGGCAGGGCTGGATACCGTAGGTGAAGCGATGAACGATGCTGAAATTTGCGCATTCGTTGAAAAAGCCATCTACGAAGAAATTATTCCGGTACTGGATTTGCCACGCGATGAGCTGGAGTCTTTCGCCAGTGCAGTCACCGGACGTTTCCGTAACCCGTACATCAAGCATCAACTGCTGTCTATCGCGCTCAACGGTATGACCAAGTTCCGCACACGCATCCTGCCGCAGCTGCTGGCAGGGCAGAAGGCAAACGGCACACTTCCGGCGCGCCTTACTTTCGCATTAGCGGCATTGATTGCGTTCTATCGCGGTGAGCGTAATGGAGAAACATATCCGGTACAGGACGATGCACACTGGCTGGAACGTTATCAGCAACTCTGGAGCCAGTATCGTGACCGTGTTATCGGGACCCAGGAACTGGTAGCGATTGTGTTGGCAGAAAAAGACCACTGGGAGCAGGACCTGACGCAAGTGCCTGGTCTGGTCGAGCAGGTTGCTAATGACCTGGATGCGATTCTCGAAAAAGGGATGCGCGAAGCTGTACGCCCGTTGTGCTAATACTCTGAACCCGGTTTCGACCGGGTTTCTTATTTCACTATATTAGTTACAACATCCTATGCGTCTTTATCATTAACAGGTGCCACATGCAGCACCTATTAATGTTGTAAGCTTGTAGGTAATTTGTAAGTAGTGTCTTGAGAATGTGATCGTAATCACGTTTAATAGGGCGACTTTTCCACGCCTGAAGATAACCATGATTGTTCGTCCACAACAACACTGGCTGCGCCGTATTTTTGTCTGGCACGGTTCAGTATTATTCAAGATATCCTCGCGCTTACTACTCAATTTTCTCTTTTCTATCGCTGTTATTTTCATGCTGCCCTGGTACACGCATTTGGGCATTAAATTCACCCTCGCACCGTTCAGCATTCTCGGTGTCGCCATCGCCATTTTTCTTGGTTTTCGTAATAATGCCGGTTACGCCCGTTACGTTGAAGCGCGAAAACTTTGGGGGCAGTTGATGATTGCCTCGCGGTCGTTACTGCGCGAGGTAAAAACGACATTGCCGGATTCGGCAAGTGTAAGGGAGTTTGCCCGGCTGCAAATCGCCTTCGCCCACTGTTTACGCATGACATTACGCAAACAGCCACAGGCGGAAGTGCTGGCTCATTATCTCAAGACTGAAGATCTTCAGCGTGTACTGGCTTCGAACTCTCCAGCTAACCGTATCTTGTTATAATGGGGGAGTGGTTGGCGGTTCAGCGACGCAATGGACAACTTTCAGATATCCTGTTTATTAGCCTCAACGATCGGCTTAATGATATTTCAGCGGTCCTGGCAGGATGCGAGCGCATTGCCTATACGCCAATTCCCTTTGCCTACACCCTGATTTTGCATCGCACCGTGTATCTGTTTTGTATCATGCTGCCGTTTGCGCTGGTCGTGGACCTGCATTACATGACGCCTTTTATCTCTGTGCTGATTTCCTACACTTTTATTTCGCTGGATTGTCTGGCGGAAGAACTGGAAGATCCCTTCGGTACTGAAAACAATGATTTACCGCTGGATGCCATCTGCAACGCTATTGAAATTGACCTGTTACAGATGAATGATGAAGCAGAAATTCCAGCGAAAATTCTTCCCGATCGCCATTACCAGCTGACGTGATAATTACTCCGTACGGCGGGCAACAATAAACAGACGCGGAAATGCCAGCAATATCTGTCCGTTCTCCTGGAGGGGATATTGCTCTTCCAGCATCTGATGGTAGCGCGTAAGAAAATGCTGCTGTTCGCTCTCGGTCAGATCCTGTAACCACGGACGTAATCCAGTGGCGGTCACCCAATCGATATTTTTAAATCCTCCTTTTTATCCGCGATCGCGGATATCGCAGCGTTTATCCCGTAGAGCGGATAAGATGTGTTTCCAGATTGACTTTATCCTCACTAAAGGATAAAACTGATAATATCCCCTTAAGCGGATAAATTTGCTGTGGACGTATGACATGATGAGCTTTCAGAAGATCTATAGCCCAATGCAATTGGCGAATGCAATGAAACTGGTTCGCCAGCAAAACGGCTGGACGCAGAGCGAATTGGCGAAAAAAATCGGCATTAAGCAGGCGACAATTTCCAATTTCGAAAACAATCCTGACAATACCTCGCTCACGACATTTTTTAAGATTTTACAGTCGCTTGAACTCTCAATGACGCTATGCGACGCAAAAAATGCCTCGCCAGAAGCAACAGAACAGCAAGATCTGGAGTGGTGATGCCTAAACTAGTCACTTGGATGAACAACCAGCGGGTAGGCGAGTTAACGAAGTTAGCCAACGGCGCGCACACCTTTAAGTATGCACCTGAGTGGTTAGCCAGCCGTTATGCCAGACCGTTGTCACTTTCGCTGCCATTGCAGAGGGGGAATATCACCTCTGATGCCGTATTTAACTTCTTCGATAACCTGTTACCCGATAGCCCGATTGTACGTGACCGGATCGTTAAACGTTATCATGCTAAATCCAGACAACCGTTTGATTTATTGTCAGAAATAGGGCGAGACAGCGTTGGTGCCGTGACGTTAATCCCCGAAGATGAAACCGTAATGTGTCCGATAATGGCATGGGAAAAGCTTACTGAAGCCAGACTTGAAGAAGTATTAACGGCTTATAAAGCAGATATCCCGTTAGGCATGATTAGAGAAGAAAATGACTTTCGCATCTCGGTTGCTGGCGCACAGGAGAAGACTGCGCTGCTCAGAATAGGCAATGACTGGTGCATTCCGAAGGGAATAACGCCAACGACGCACATTATCAAATTGCCGATTGGCGAAATCAGACAGCCCAATGCGACGCTCGATCTTAGCCAAAGCGTTGATAATGAGTATTACTGTTTGCTGCTGGCGAAAGAACTCGGGTTGAATGTTCCGGACGCAGAAATCATTAAAGCGGGAAGGGTGCGCGCGTTAGCGGTCGAACGTTTTGACAGGCGTTGGAATACTGAGCGAACGGTTTTACTTCGCTTGCCACAGGAGGATATGTGCCAGACATTCGGTTTACCTTCATCGGTGAAATATGAATCAGATGGAGGCCCCGGTATCGCGCAAATTATGGCTTTTTTGATGGGGTCCAGCGAGGCGCTGAAAGATCGCTATGATTTTATGAAGTTTCAGGTCTTCCAGTGGTTGATTGGCGCAACAGATGGCCATGCAAAAAACTTCTCCGTATTTATTCAGGCTGGCGGCAGTTATCGGCTCACACCATTTTATGACATCATTTCGGCATTTCCGGTCCTTGGCGGTACGGGAATACACATCAGCGATCTCAAACTGGCAATGGGGCTTAACGCATCCAAAGGCAAAAAAACGGCAATCGATAAAATTTATCCGCGACATTTTCTGGCGACAGCAAAGGTGCTGAAATTCCCGGAAGTGCAGATGCATGAAATCCTGAGTGACTTTGCCAGAATGATTCCGGCAGCACTGGATAACGTGAAGACTTCATTACCGACAGATTTTCCGGAGAACGTGGTGACGGCAGTTGAAACCAATGTGTTGAGGTTGCACGGTCGGTTAAGCCGAGAATACGGTATTAAGTAAGATATGGGGTTTTGGTCGTTGTTAATGAGCAGAACAATCATGAACCGCCAACGACTGGATTCTCCCTTGGTTTATGTTGGTGCGCATAATGTATATTATGTTAAATTGAATTTGAGTGATGCAGAGTGATTTTCCGGTCGACGTTATTACTTCAGGTCAAGCCGATCAATAAACAACAGTAGTTAAACTTGCTGTTATTTAAAATATTTACTTGGTAGCAAGGTTTTCCTATCAAAAGAGAACCAACATTTATTACAAACGCATTAAGTCTGGAAACCCGGCGACTCGCCAATGTATTAGCAATATTTACCGATTGTCTGATGTAACGGTTTCCCCGCTTATCCTCTTAACACATGGAGAATGCATCAGATGCAAACTACGCGTACCCCCTACTCTGTTTCCTTTATGGCGACAGTGTTACTTTTATTGCTCTTTGCTTGCCATAGCACCATTGCCAACGCAGCTGTCGCACTTGGTGCGACGCGGGTAATTTATCCGGCAAACCAGAAACAGGTTTTATTGCCTGTCACGAATAATGATCCTGCCAGTGTCTATCTCATTCAGATTACGGTACGACATTTTTCAGTGCCAGTCGCCAAAGTTACTGGAACACGTCACGCAGCGACCAGCAAATATCATTTGGATTAAATGTGCCGTTTGGTGATATTACGACTTCGCTGAATTACAGCTATTCCAATAATATATGGCAAAACGATCGGGATCATTTACTCGCTTTTACGCTTAATGTTCCCTTTAGTCATTGGATGCGTACAGACAGTCAGTCGGCATTTCGTAATTCAAACGCCAGTTACAGTATGTCAAACGATTTGAAAGGCGGCATGACCAACCTATCAGGGGTTTATGGCACTCTGCTGCCGGATAATAACCTGAATTATAGCGTTCAGGTCGGTAACACCCAAGGGGGTAATACATCGTCTGGCACCAGTGGTTACAGTTCTCTTAATTATCGTGGAGCTTACGCTAATACGAATGTCGGTTACAGTCGGAGTGGTGACAGCAGCCAGATTTATTACGGAATGAGTGGTGGGATTATTGCTCATGCTGATGGCATCACCTTTGGACAGCCGCTGGGCGACACAATGGTTCTGGTTAAGGCTACTGGCGCTGATAATGTCAAAATAGAGAACCAGACCGGAATTCATACCGACTGGCGTGGCTATGCCATATTACCATTTGCGACAGAATATAGAGAAAATCGTGTCGCTCTTAACGCGAATTCCCTTGCAGATAATGTTGAACTGGATGAAACCGTAGTCACTGTCATCCCAACTCACGGTGCTATTGCCAGAGCAACATTTAATGCACAAATCGGCGGGAAAGTATTAATGACGTTGAAGTACGGTAATAAAAGCGTTCCATTCGGTGCAATTGTCACTCACGGAGAGAATAAAAATGGCAGCATTGTCGCGGAAAATGGTCAGGTTTATCTGACTGGACTTCCACAGTCAGGGAAATTACAGGTTTCATGGGGCAATGATAAAAACTCAAACTGTATTGTCGATTACAAGCTTCCTGTAGTCTCTCCTGGAACCTTGCTGAACCAGCAGACAGCAATCTGTCGCTAAGGAACGATAGTCGTAATGTCACCGTGAATCTCCCGGACTTTCCTGGAAGCGCAGAAATACCCCTTAGTGTATATTGCTCTAGCGAACAAAAGCTCTCATTTTATCTTTCGGGTGCCACCACTGACAGTGCCCGACAAGTGTTTGCTAACACAGCACCAGATGCAACAAAAGCATCGGGCGTGGGTGTCTCTCTGATGCGTAATGGAAAAACACTGGCAACAGGAGAAAATGTCTCCCTGGGGACAGTAAATAAAAGCAAAGTACCTCTGGGTTTAAGCGCAACCTATGGACAAACAGGAAACAAGGTTGCAGCCGGAGCCGTCCAGTCAGTCATTGGTGTCACTTTTATCTATGAATAATTGTGATTTTGACATTAGTCTATGCGCTCCATTCACGAAAATTGCGCGGATAATTATTTTGTGAAGGCTATTATCCTACACTTGTAAGAAAATCCGCGCACAATTGAAGCCAGAGTCTTATTTTTTATATTGAGAATTATGTTAATTTAAACCCTATGAGAGATGATGCTTAACTTATCGTATTTATACTACTCTATTATTTAACGATAATAGAGTAAAAATAGTAAGAGAGTAGTCCCCTACTCTTATATATTCATGTTGACGATAAACCCTTTGTATATACTTTGCATCATCGCTATTACAAATCCTAATAATTCATTTCCACACAGGATAAGCAGATGAAGAAAAAAATTGAATTCTACCAGGGAGCTGCCGGTGGTTGGGGTGCTGTTAAATCCGTAGCGAATGCAGTACGTAAGCAGATGGATATACGCCAGGATGTTATTGCCATGTTTGACATGAATAAGCCAGAGGGCTTTGACTGTCCGGGATGTGCATGGCCAGATCCTAAGCACAGTGCGTCATTCGACATTTGTGAAAACGGCGCAAAAGCAATCGCCTGGGAAGTCACGGATAAGCAGGTAAATGCTTCTTTCTTTGCTGAGAATACGGTTCAATCATTACTTACCTGGGGAGATCACGAGCTTGAGGCTGCGGGACGTCTCACTCAGCCTTTGAAATATGATGACGTCAGCGACTGTTACAAGCCATTAAGCTGGCAACAAGCTTTTGACGAAATTGGCGCTCGCCTTCAAAGCTATAGTGATCCCAATCAGGTTGAATTCTATACTTCGGGGCGCACTTCCAATGAAGCTGCCTTTCTTTATCAGCTTTTTGCCCGTGAATACGGGAGCAATAACTTTCCCGACTGCTCCAACATGTGCCATGAACCGACCAGTGTGGGATTGGCAGCGAGTATCGGTGTGGGTAAAGGGACCGTGTTGCTGGAAGACTTTGAGAAATGCGATTTAGTCATTTGCATTGGGCATAACCCTGGTACAAACCACCCTCGCATGCTGACTTCGTTGCGCGCTTTAGTGAAACGGGGAGCGAAAATGATCGCTATCAACCCTCTACAGGAACGTGGCCTGGAGCGATTTACCGCACCGCAAAACCCGTTTGAAATGCTGACGAACTCTGAGACTCAGTTGGCCAGTGCCTACTATAACGTGCGCATTGGTGGCGATATGGCATTGCTCAAGGGGATGATGCGCCTGTTAATTGAGCGCGATGATGCTGCAAGCGCCGCAGGTCGGCCCTCATTGCTGGATGACGAATTTATTCAAACGCATACCGTCGGCTTTGACGAGCTACGCCGTGACGTGCTCAATTCCGAGTGGAAAGATATCGAACGTATTTCTGGACTAAGTCAGACACAAATCGCCGAACTTGCTGATGCATATGCCGCTGCCGAACGAACTATTATCTGTTACGGAATGGGGATCACTCAGCACGAACATGGTACCCAGAACGTACAGCAACTGGTCAATCTGCTGTTGATGAAAGGTAACATTGGCAAACCTGGTGCGGGTATCTGCCCACTACGAGGTCACTCTAATGTACAGGGCGACCGAACCGTCGGTATCACCGAGAAACCGTCTGCAGAGTTTCTGGATCGCCTGGGTGAGCGCTATGGCTTCACCCCACCTCATGCACCTGGACATGCTGCAATCGCCAGCATGCAAGCTATATGTACGGGGCAAGCTCGAGCATTGATCTGCATGGGGGGCAACTTTGCACTGGCAATGCCAGATCGGGAAGCGAGCGCTGTACCGTTAACGCAATTAGATCTGGCGGTACACGTAGCCACTAAGCTTAACCGCTCTCATCTGCTGACCGCACGGCATAGCTATATTCTGCCGGTTCTGGGACGTAGCGAGATTGACATGCAAAAAAGCGGTGCGCAGGCGGTAACCGTTGAAGATTCAATGTCGATGATTCATGCCTCGCGTGGTGTGTTAAAACCCGCCGGTGTAATGCTGAAATCAGAGTGTGCAGTGGTCGCGGGAATCGCGCAAGCAGCACTACCCCAGAGCGTGGTAGCCTGGGAGTATCTGGTGGAAGATTATGATCGCATTCGCAATGACATTGAAGCTGTGCTGCCAGAGTTTGCCGACTATAACCAGCGCATCCGTCATCCTGGTGGTTTTCACCTGATAAACGCAGCAGCTGAAAGGCGCTGGATGACGTCGTCAGGTAAGGCTAATTTCATTACCAGTAAAGGGCTGTTAGAAGATCCCTCTTCAGCGTTTAACAGTAAGCTGGTCATGGCGACAGTACGCAGTCACGATCAGTACAACACGACGATTTATGGTATGGATGATCGCTATCGAGGGGTATTCGGTCAACGAGATGTGGTCTTTATGAGTGCTAAACAAGCTAAAATTTGCCGTGTAAAAAACGGCGAAAGAGTTAATCTTATTGCACTCACGCCAGACGGTAAACGTAGCTCACGCCGCATGGATAGATTAAAAGTGGTCATTTACCCTATGGCTGACCGCTCACTGGTGACCTATTTTCCAGAATCGAATCACATGCTAACACTTGATAACCACGATCCATTAAGTGGCATTCCTGGCTATAAAAGTATTCCGGTTGAATTAGAACCATCAAATTAATTCGCCTCCTCATTTCTTCTGCTGTCATCCGCACAGCAGAAGAATTCCTCATTGACTATTATCGCGCAATTTGCTCACATGGATTAAATTAAACCACACACTATAAGATATAAACTTCTGCCTACAGCTGTAAGAAACTCCGCTCAGTACTGAAGTACCCGTCCTATTTCCTCTATTCTCCAGCCTGTTATATTAAGCATACTGATTAACGATGCTTAACGTCATTCGTTTAATAAACACATTTGAAATGCATGCGACCATAGTGAAAAATAAAATCACGCAAAGAGACAACTATAAAGGGATCATGTCTGTAATTGTGGTTGTCTTATTACTGACCCTTACATTGATAGCCATTTTTTCGGCAATTGATCAGCTGGGTATTTCAGAAATGGGTCGCATTGCAAGGGATCTTACACATTTCATTATCAATAGTTTGCAAGACTGAAAAACAAACAGCAAATTATAAATATGAAATGTTAAAAAAGTATCGATAAAAACTTTATTGTTTTAAGGAGATAAAATGTCGCTCGTTTGTTCTGTTATATTTATTCATCATGCCTTCAACGCTAACATTTTAGATAAAGATTACGCCTTCTCTGACGGCGAGATCCTAATGGTAGATAACGCTGTTCGTACGCATTTTGAACCTTATGAGCGGCATTTCAAAGAAATCGGATTTAATGAAAATACCATTAAAAAATATCTACAATGCACTAACATCCAGACAGTGACGATGCCTGTTCCTGCGAAGTTTTTACGTGCTTCAAATGTACCGACTGGATTGCTTAATGAAATGATTGCTTATCTCAACTCGGAAGAACGCAATCATCATAATTTTTCAGAACTTTTGCTTTTTTCTTGCCTGTCTATTTTTGCCGCATGCAAAGGTTTCATTACACTATTAACTAACGGTGTGCTATCCGTTTCCGGGAAAGTGAGAAATATTGTCAACATGAAGCTGGCGCACCCATGGAAGCTGAAAGATATTTGTGACTGCCTGTACATCAGTGAAAGCCTGTTGAAGAAAAAACTAAAGCAAGAGCAAACGACATTCTCACAGATTCTTTTAGATGCCAGAATGCAGCACGCAAAAAATTTGATACGCGTAGAAGGTTCAGTCAATAAAATTGCCGAACAATGTGGTTATGCGAGTACATCTTATTTTATTTATGCGTTCCGCAAACATTTCGGCAACAGTCCAAAGAGAGTTTCTAAGGAGTACCGTTGTCAAAGGCACACGGGTATGAACACGGATAACAAGATGAGTGCTTTAGCTATTTGATTATTTGCTAACGAGTAGTCAACCACACACGCTGCGTAAGAATTAAATGGGGCAGACATTCCCTGCCCCGCGTTGTTTTTAGGTGATATATTTCTTGAAATAAATAAGTGACAGCCTTCACATATTTATGCATTTGCATAACCCGTTGCATGATTATTTATGATCTCAATTCGGTATTTTGTCGGTAAAATTCAATAATTTGTTAAATATCAATAGATTAGTTGTTTATCAACGAGAAATTACTTAGTAGAACAGAAAGTAATGTCAACAGTTTATGGACTGTTATTTCTCTTTTTTTAGCTAAATCTGCTATCTATTTATGTGACTAACTTCACTTACATTAACTTATTTCTCTTCGTAAAATTACTTTGGAATTAAGTACAATAAGAAGAGGAACATTTATGAAGTCTGCATTAAAGAAAAGTATCGTAAGTACCTCGATATCTTTGATACTGGCATTTGGTATGGCTGCATTTGCTGCTCATGCGGCAGATGATGTAAAGCTGAAAGCAACCAAAACAAACGTTGCTTTCTCAGACTTTACGCCGACTGAATACAGTACCAAAGGAAAGCCAAATATTATCGTACTGACCATGGATGATCTTGGTTATGGACAGCTTCCTTTTGATAAGGGATCTTTTGACCCAAAAACAATGGAAAATCGTGAAGTTGTCGATACCTACAAAATAGGGATAGATAAAGCCATTGAAGCTGCGCAAAAATCAACGCCGACGCTCCTTTCATTAATGGATGAAGGCGTACGTTTTACTAACGGCTATGTGGCGCACGGTGTTTCCGGCCCGTCCCGCGCCGCAATAATGACCGGTCGAGCGCCCGCCCGCTTTGGTGTCTATTCCAATACTGATGCTCAGGATGGTATTCCGCTAACAGAAACTTTCTTGCCTGAATTATTCCAGAATCATGGTTATTACACTGCAGCAGTAGGTAAATGGCACTTGTCAAAAATCAGTAATGTGCCAGTGCCGGAAGATAAACAAACGCGTGACTATCATGACAACTTCACTACCTTTTCTGCGGAAGAATGGCAACCGCAAAACCGTGGCTTTGATTACTTTATGGGATTCCATGCTGCAGGAACGGCATATTACAACTCCCCTTCACTGTTCAAAAACCGTGAACGCGTCCCCGCAAAAGGTTATATCAGCGATCAGTTAACCGATGAGGCAATTGGCGTTGTTGATCGTGCCAAAACACTTGACCAGCCTTTTATGCTTTACCTGGCTTATAATGCTCCGCATCTGCCAAATGATAATCCTGCTCCGGAGCAATATCAGAAGCAATTTAATACCGGTAGTCAAACAGCAGATAATTACTACGCTTCCGTTTATTCTGTTGATCAGGGTGTAAAACGCATTCTCGAACAACTTAAGAAAAACGGACAGTATGACAATACAATTATTCTCTTTACCTCCGATAATGGTGCAGTTATCGATGGTCCTCTGCCGCTGAACGGGGCGCAAAAAGGCTATAAGAGTCAGACCTATCCTGGCGGTACTCACACCCCAATGTTTATGTGGTGGAAAGGAAAACTTCAACCCGGTAATTATGACAAGCTGATTTCCGCAATGGATTTCTACCCGACAGCTCTTGATGCAGCCGATATCAGCATTCCAAAAGACCTTAAGCTGGATGGCGTTTCCTTGCTGCCCTGGTTGCAAGATAAGAAACAAGGCGAGCCACATAAAAATCTGACCTGGATAACATCTTATTCTCACTGGTTTGATGAGGAAAATATTCCATTCTGGGATAATTACCACAAATTTGTCCGCCATCAGTCAGACGATTACCCGCATAACCCCAACACCGAGGACTTAAGCCAATTCTCTTATACGGTGAGAAATAACGATTATTCGCTCGTCTATACAGTAGAAAATAATCAGTTAGGTCTATACAAACTGACGGATCTACAGCAAAAAGATAACCTTGCCGCCGCCAATCCGCAGGTCGTTAAAGAGATGCAAGGCGTGGTAAGAGAGTTTATCGACAACAGCCAGCCACCGCTTAGCGAGGTAAATCAGGAGAAGTTTAACAATATCAAGAAAGCATTAAGCGAAGCGAAATAACTAAACCTTCATGCGGCGGATTTTTCCGCCGCCTTATTGAGCGAGATAGCGATGCACGTTACAGCCAAGCCCTCCAGTTTTCAATGTAATCTCAAATGTGATTACTGTTTTTACCTTGAAAAAGAGTCGCAGTTTACTCATGAAAAATGGATGGATGACAGCACTCTGAAAGAGTTCATCAAACAATATATCGCAGCGTCTGGCAATCAGGTCTATTTTACCTGGCAAGGCGGTGAACCCACTCTGGCTGGCCTGGATTTTTTCCGTAAAGTTATTCACTATCAACAACGCTATGCAGGCCAAAAACGAATTTTTAATGCATTGCAAACGAATGGCATTTTATTGAATAATGAATGGTGTGCCTTTCTCAAAGAACATGAGTTTCTGGTTGGTATCTCGATCGATGGACCCCAAGAACTACATGACCGCTACAGACGCAGTAATTCAGGTAACGGTACTTTTGCAAAAGTGATAGCAGCCATCGAGCGTCTGAAATCATATCAAATAGAGTTTAATACGTTAACTGTCATTAATAACATTAATGTCCATTACCCTCTTGAGGTTTATCATTTTTTAAAATCTATCGGCAGTAAACATATGCAATTTATCGAATTGCTCGAAACCGGGACGCCGAATATTGATTTCAGTGGTCATAGTGAGAACACATTCCGTATCATTGATTTTTCTGTGCCTCCCACGGCTTATGGCAAGTTTATGTCAACCATTTTTATGCGATGGGTTAAAAACGATGTGGGTGAAATTTTCATCCGTCAGTTTGAAAGCTTTGTCAGCCGTTTTTTGGGGAATGGGCATACCAGTTGTATTTTCCAGGAGTCCTGCAAGGATAATCTGGTTGTTGAAAGTAATGGAGACATTTACGAATGCGACCATTTTGTCTATCCACAGTACAAAATTGGAAACATTAATAAATCGGAACTCAAAACGATGAACAGTGTACAACTGACAGCGCAAAAAAAACGGATTTCAGCCAAATGTCAGCAATGTGCATATAAACCTATCTGCAATGGTGGTTGTCCTAAGCATCGTATTACTAAAGTAAACAATGAGACTGTTTCTTATTTTTGCGAAGGTTATAAAATCCTTTTTTCAACCATGGTACCTTATATGAACGCCATGGTGGAGTTAGCTAAGAACAGGGTACCGCTTTACCACATTATGGATGTTGCAAAACAAATGGAGAATAATTAATAACGCTCCCCCTTAGCTCCATTCTTAGCCTCCTTCTTATGACCTTAACAAGGCACCCGACATAAATTCCTGTCGGGTGTTTCGTCTTCATCATCTTCCTTTGCGAAATTATTGCCGTATCTAATAAAGGCGATGTTTCCCTGCGCAGCAAAAATCACTTATCGCGCTGGCTAATAAAGCAGTAAGCGGAAGCGGCGTTGGTGAACTCTCCTCTTCCAGCCTGAAACGCTGGAGTGCGGAAAACTCGGTAACCATGAGCAGTAAAGTCAGTAGCATGAATACGTTGCTCTCCGTTAGTGCGCGGACTAATAACCCTGAACCTGGTTTCCAGTTGATTAACCAGCGAATCACCCACAGCACGATTAACGACAATATTTGGGCATCGCTACAAAATGCTCAAATTCAGGCGTTGAAAACGCTCGACCAGCGTCCAGCGGAGAAATTCGCCCAGCAGATGTATGAGACGCGCTATGCCGATGACCGCACGAAATTACCGCAAGAAAATCAGATTGCACAGTTTACTGCCGCAGATGCACTGGCTGCCGATCGCCAGTTGTTTTCATCTCCAGCGGATATCACGTTTGTCATTGTCGGTAATGTCGCAGAAGACAAACTCGTGGCGTTAATTACGCGTTACTTAGGATCAATCAAACACTCTGATTCGCCATTAGCCGCAGGTAAACCATTAACTCGCGCGACGGACAACGCATCGGTTACTGTAAAAGAACAAAATGAACCAGTGGCACAGGTTTCACAGTGGAAGCGTTATAATTCCCGGACACCTGTTAATCTGACGACGCGTATGGCGCTCGATGCTTTTAACGTCGCACTGGCAAAAGATCTACGCATTAATATTCGTGAACAGGCATCTGGGGCATACAGCGTTTCTTCTCGCCTCTCGGTTGATCCTCAGGCCAAAGATATCAGTCATTTGCTGGCTTTTACTTGTCAACCAGAACGACATGATGAACTGTTAACGTTAGCGAATGAAGTGATGGTTAAGCGTCTGGCCAAAGGGATTAGTGAGCAAGAACTGAACGAATACCAGCAAAACGTTCAGCGCAGCCTCGATATCCAACAGCGTAGCGTTCAACAATTAGCGAATACCATTGTAAATAGTCTTATTCAATATGACGATCCTGCAGCATGGACTGAGCAGGAGCAATTGTTGAAACAAATGACGGTAGAGAATGTTAACACTACTGTTAAACAATATCTTTCTCATCCGGTGAATACCTATACCGGAGTATTATTGCCAAAATAATCACAGCCCCGTCAACACATCGTTGGCGGGGATTTTATCAATATTCGCTATTTTTATGTAATAATTTTATAAATGTGTTCAAAGTAAATAACCGTGTACTAATAATGATATTATAAGGTCTGATTTTTACGTGATAATTCAGGAGACGATAGAAAAACATAAAATAACAACATAAAACACCTTACCTCCACACAGAATTCTCTATTATGTTGTTTTTTAATAAAAATACATTATTCACGCAATATCTCGCGATAAATAACATTAGGATTTTGTTATTTAAAACCGAGTCCTTTGCACTTGCTTACTTTATCGATAAATCCTACTTTTTTAATGCGATCCAATCATTTTAAGGAGTTTAAAATGGATAAGAAGCAAGTAACGGATTTAAGGTCGGAACTACTCGATTCACGTTTTGGTGCGAAGTCTATTTCCACTATCGCAGAATCAAAACGTTTTCCGCTGCACGAAATGCGTGATGATGTCGCATTCCAGATTATCAATGATGAATTATATCTTGATGGCAACGCTCGTCAGAACCTGGCCA
>ERZ791927.678-NODE-678-length-32212-cov-5.987468_pt1 | contig 32212 bp, 30 predicted proteins | sample MGYA00510130_ERZ791927 | MGnify/ENA primary metagenome ERZ791927 (study PRJEB30046, sample SAMN00792055) | human gut metagenome | study: EMG produced TPA metagenomics assembly of the A metagenome-wide association study of gut microbiota in type 2...
AATGCCCTTCTAGGGCTTATTCAAGCCTCCGGCTTAGCCGGAGGTTGTGACTCAGTGCGTATCCTTGGCAATGACCTCATCAAGCCGCTTTTCGCAGAAATCCAAAAATTCACCCCAAAGCGCGGGGTCGATGAATTTGTTTTCACCGGTCTTCAAAAGCAGTTCGCCTTTAACGGCGGTGTCGTTGTTCCAAACATGATTGCCGATGAAAACATCGACCTTTTCTTTTCTCAGTCGGTTCAGAGAATTGCGGTAGCCCTCGCGGCATCCGTCATAGTCAAAATGTCCCTGCGCCAGCGTGTTGGCGCCAGCACCTCCGAACATGCCGACGCGATAGGTCTTGTCGTTATCCTCGGTGTCAAAGAAGAATGAGACCGTTCCCTTTGTGTGTCCCGGTGTTTCCTTGAAACGGATGGTCGTGTTGCCGAGCGTGAGCGTGTCGCCGTCCTTTATGAGAATGTCCGGGTCGACATACGGCTTTGCCTTTTCCACGTCGTTGTGACCGAGCAGCGTTTTCGCACCCGACAGATCGACCATCGCTCTTGTCGCTTCCGTGTGATCATTGTGCCAATGCGTGAGAAGAATATACTTGATGTCTTCCGGAGAAAAGCCGAGCTTATAGATTGAGCGAATAACCAGATACAGTGAATTGGAATAGCCGGGATCGACCAAAATCAGTCCCTCTCCCGTGTCGATCAAATGGCAGGACGCCTGAAACGTACCGACAAAATACACATTGCCGATGATCCGAAACGGCTCCATCTTTCCTTCCCAAGGTTCAACGATCTTTCTTCTGGCAAACATAGGGGTCTCCTCTCTCTATATGATACGACTACGGAAGAATTTTAGCACATACAAAGTGGGTTGTCAAATGCCGTGCGATAATGCATCCCCGCAAGATCGGCGAGCGTTCCGGCGAAAAGAAAAATCCCGTTCTCAAAAGAGAACGGGATTTTTGGAGCTGCTAACCAGATTTGAACTGGTGACCTCATCCTTACCAAGGATGCGCTCTACCAACTGAGCTATAGCAGCAAATGGCGACCCGGAACGGGCTCGAACCGTCGACCTCTAGCGTGACAGGCTAGCGTTCTAACCAGCTGAACTACCGGGCCATCCTTGCAGCGGTTTTCCCGCGTGCAACGGTCACTATTATAGCGGATAAACCGTGACTTGTCAATATCTTTTTCAACTTTTTTCGCGTCAGTTCCTGCCGAGTTCCTTTGTCCGCTTATAGGATGCATCCACCGCCGCCTTGCAGATGTCGGTGAAGCCCTCATTTTCAAGGACGTGCACACCCTCAATGGTGCTGCCTGCAGGGCTGCACACCGCTTTTACAAGCGCTTGCGGCTCTACACCCGTTTTCTCCAGCAGCGCCACCGTGCCGATGATCGTCTGCAGGGCATATTGCAGCGCCTTTTCCCGGGAAATACCGCAGGCAGCGCCGCCCTGTGCCAGTGCGTCGGCAAACATGCCGACAAAAGCAGGACCGCAGCCGGACACAGCACTTGCGGCATCAAAATCCGCCTCTTTCAGTTCGTCGAGCTTGCCTGCAGCAGACAGCATGTGCAGAAAATCCGCATGAGCATCCGCACGCACCGTCTCACTCATGGTGTAAAGGATCATGCCTTCACCCACAGAAACAGGCAAATTCGGCATGATGCGGATGACACCGACCTTCCCAACCGCTGCCGTCACCGTGCTAAGCGGCACGCCCGCCGCCATACAGACCAGCGTCAGGCGCTCGTTTTCCTGAGCCGCTGCGCCGATCTCCGCAAGCACCGTGGGCAGCACCTGCGGTTTGACGCCCAAAAACACATAATCACAGGAAGCGACCAATTCCAAATTGCTCGCCACCGCGCAACCGATCTCCCTTGCCAGTGTGACAGCCTTTATGACGTCGGCATCCGAAACGGCGACCGACACGGAACCGAGCACCTTGCTCACTGCTTTTGCCAATGCGCCGCCCATGTTACCGGCGCCGATAAATCCAACCTGCATACTCTTGCTTCCTTTCAGCGAACGTTGCCGTTTCCGACAACGATATATTTATAGGTCGTCAATTCTTCCAATCCCATCGGACCGCGCGCGTGCAGCTTCTGCGTGGAGATGCCCATTTCGCAGCCGAGACCGAACTCGCCGCCGTCGGTGAAGCGCGTGGAAGCGTTGACATACACGGCAGCGCTGTCCACTTGCGTCGTGAACTTCCGTATAGCTTCTTCGTCGCGCGACAGGATGGCGTCGCTGTGACCCGTGGAATGTTGCCGAATGTGGGCGATCGCCGCATCGACATCCGCGACCACGCCGACTGCCAGAATATAGTCCAGAAACTCCGTGTCAAAATCGCGGTCCCCTGCCGGTATTCCGTCGATGATCTTCCCCGCTGTCGCGTCCAACCGCAGCTCAACAGGATGATCGCCCTCTGAAAGGCGCGCTTTGAGCATCGGCAGAAACTGCGGTGCAATCGCCGCGTCCACAAGGCAGACCTCTTCGGCGTTGCACACCGAGGGGCGGCTTTTTTTCGCATTTTCGATTACCCGCAGCGCCATGTTGAGATCTGCGGATTTTTCCACATAGACATGGCAAATGCCCGTTCCCGTTTGGATGCACGGCACAGTCGCGTTTTCCACACAGGCGCGGATGAGCCCCGCACCGCCGCGCGGAATGAGCAGATCAATGAGTCCGCTTGCCGTCATCATTTCCTGCGCGCCCGCACGGGTGGTATCCTCGATGAGATGCAAAAGCTCCGGCGTCACGCCCGCATTTTCAAGCCCGCTTTTCAGCGCCGCAACGATCGCGGCATTGGAGCGATGTGCCTCTTTGCCGCCGCGCAGAACGCAAACATTGCCGCTTTTGATCGCCAGCGCTGCCGCATCGGCGGTGACATTCGGGCGGCTTTCATAAATGATTGCCACCACGCCGAGCGGCACAGCGACCTTTCTGATGTGCAGTCCGTCCGCACGCTCTGTGTCTTTCAGCACTCTGCCGACGGGATCGGGCAGTGCAGCCACTTGGCGCAATCCGTCCGCCATCGCGGCAATGCGCGTCGCATTCAGCGACAGGCGATCCAGCATCACCTCGGAGATCGTCCCGCGTGCCGCGTCGACATCGGCGGCATTCGCCGCCAAAATGGCATCGCACCCGTCGAGCAGCGCATCCGCCATCGCGAAAAGTGCACGGTTTTTATCCTCTGTGGACAACAGCAGCACCGCAGGCTTTGCCGCACATGCCGCCGTCAGGATCTCATGCGTTGTCATGTTCCTCCCCCTTTTTCTCAGCCAAAAAGCGTGTGCCGCACGCCTTGCCTTCCAAAATATCATACAGGATCTCGGGATGCGCGCCGTTGGCAATCACCGTGTCGCAGCCCGCCTCGGCACAGCGCTGTGCGGCGTGCAGCTTGGTGATCATGCCGCCCGTTCCCAGCGCACTGCCCTTTCCCGACGCAAGTGCGATCACATCGGGTGTGATGTGCTCCACCACAGGGATCAGCTTTGCGTTCGGGTCACGGCGCGGATCGGCGGTATACAGTCCGTCAATGTCCGTGAGCAGGATCAAAAGATTCGCTTGCACACTGGACGCAACGATCGCACCGAGCGTGTCGTTATCGCCGATAACGATCTCATCGGTGGCAACCGTATCGTTCTCGTTGACGATGGGCAAAACGCCGAGCTCCAGCAGTCTTGAAAGCGTGTTCTGAAAATGCGCATGCCGCGTTTCGTCGCCGACATCCTGCCCTGTGAGCAGGATCTGCGCGACCGTATGGTTATACTCCGAAAACAGCTTATCATAGGTATACATCAGTTCGCACTGCCCCACGGCGGCAGCCGCCTGCTTTGTCGGCATGTCGGTCGGTCGCTCGCGCAAATTCAGCTTCCCGACGCCCATGCCGATGGCGCCCGAGGAAACCAGGATCACTTCGTTTCCGTCGTTTTTGAGATCGCTCAGCACCTTGCAGAGCGTCTCCACACAGCGAATGTTCAGTCTGCCGCCGGCATGCGCCAGCGTCGACGTCCCGACCTTTACCACAATACGCAAGGAAAACCCCACCTCAGTCAAAAATTCAGAGCCAGTATAGCACATATTTCTGCGCTTTTCAATGAAAAACCGCACATTTTCTTCATGTTTTCGCCGTAATTTCCTGCTTCAGGACAAAATGAGCGGCAAAGGACTTGAAAAGCGGCTGTATCACGAAAAAGCGATCTATTCCTTTCCCGAACAGGCCGATGATCGTGCCGTTGCAGACCGCCATCAGAAGTGTCCCGAAGGACACCCCCACAGGCTTCCCGAAAAACGCAAACGTCATCACGGCGGCGATGAGCAAAAACGAGAGGTCAAAGCAGGTCTTAAAACGCACTGTTTTGATGCCGTATTTGCCGCTGACGGCTTTGACAAAGAAATCGTATACCTGCGGATAAAGATAGGTCGTATAAAACAGAGCGACCGACAGCGACGTGAGCAGCACGCCGCCGACAAACATCACGATCCGCAGCCACAGCGCCATGCTGCCCGGCGGTGTCACCTGCGGATCAAAGCACGGCAAAAGCCGCCACAGATCCAAGACAGCGCCATAAAAAAGCCCCGTGAAAAACGAGAACAGATATACGACCCGAAAGCGGCGCAGCACAAGACACAGCACGACAAAGAGCATCGCCTGTATCACATATTCCGCCTGCCCGAAGCTCAGAAAAGAGACGCGTAAGCTCAGAAGATATGCGGGCGCGACGATCATGGAAACGCCGAAGTTCGCCGCCGTCAGCATTGCCACGGCAAACGCCAGCATCACCACCGCCGTTATGTATACCGCTTCACTGTGCCAAACAAGTTTTTTCATTCTTTCTTCCCCCTGCTTTTTGTTATAAAAAAACGCCATACGCCCGTTTGCGGGGCGTATGGCGAAAACAAACCACTACTGTTTGGAAAATCCATACCGATTTTGGAAAGAAGATCACTCAAAGATCAATGTCGTAGTCCGCAGGATTTTTCGGCTTGAAGGAGCGCGGCTGCGCCGGCGGTTCTTCCGCAAAAATGTCCAGTCCGTCGGCGGGGTCAATGCGTGCATTATCGACGCCTACGGGCGGCAGCTCCTCTTCCGCGTCCGGTGCGATCTCGTCCTCCGTCGGAAGGCTTTCGGATTTTTTTTTACGTTTCTTCGGAGTGTGCACAAAGAAGATGAACACAAGCACCGCGCCGATGATGCAGAGAATACCGATCACAAGGAAAATGATCGAGGAACGCACCGCATGGCTGGTCAGTCTGCCGAGCATGCCGCTTTCGAAGCCCAAAAGAACGATCGTGCCCACCGGCAACGAGGTCTCAAAACGCAGATAGCCGTCCTTTGTCACATTGACAATGATCGGTTCGGAAATGCCCTGCTCGGTCACGGCGGAAACCGTGATGCTTTGTGCAGAGCGCATGGACTTCGGAACGGGAAGTTGGATAACATAGGAGGCGTTTGTCACGTTCCAGAAATCCGACAGCTCGCCGTTTGCGTCCCGCAGCTGCATGGTGAGATCCAGCACCACACGCGGCACATCGGCGGGATCGATGCGGGAAAGCACCGTGTCATCCTGAAGGGCTGCGGCAATGTGCTCATCGGGAACAGTAGTCTCCGAAACGGCAGCGCGCAGCTGCAGGATACCGTTTGCGCCGCTGAGCAGCGCGGTATATGTTTCCTGCGACAGCAAAAGACGGGAGATCTCCGCAAAATCCTTTTCGTCACAGTCAAATGCTTTCAGAACATTGCTGTCGAAGTTGACGCCGAGTGCTACAAAAGTCTCTTCCATGCCGGTCGTGCCGGGAGCGAGATAGGTCACCGTCGGTGCGCCCGTCGTGGTTTTTCCCGAAGTGGTCGAACGGCGCGAGGTCGTGGAGCGGCGCGAGGCAGTCGATGCGGAAACTATCATATCCGCCGTCGTCGTCACACCGGGGGCGTGCGCGGTGGATGCGTTGGGCCGCGTGCCGACAGAGGCGGCGCTGGACATATAGCGCACCCCGTCGATCACCGTCTGCTGAGCTTCACAATGGATATAGGTCCTGTCGGCAGGATAGGTATACCGAAACCGCGCATAGCCGTTTTCATCCGTCTGCACGGCGGGCATCACGGTCGTGCCGAGCTGCAGCTTCACGGGAATACCGGCAAGGGGCGCGCCTTTTTCACCCGTCACACGCGCGGCGATCTTGCCGTCCAGCTCCATTATGATGATCTTCGTGGCAACAATGCCGCTGCCGGCGGTCTTGGTCGTTGTTTTATGGGTCGTGGTCGTCACGGGCACATCCTCACCCGTGGTTGTCGTGGGATGCGTCGTTGTCGTAACCACCGCATCGGGATCCGTCGTTTCACCCTCTGCCGAAACAGGCAGTGCCGCCAGCTGCCAAAGCAGAAGCAAAGCAGAAATGAGCGCAGCGGTTTTCTTCATCATCTATGTCCCTTTCTGTCGAAAAATCGTCGTCTGCCAACTAGAATAGCATAAATCATAAAAAAAGTAAATAGGCATTTTGCGGGCTTTTTAAGCTAGTTATACGTTTTTTTGTATTGATTATTCCGAAAAGAGCGCGTATAATGAAAACGATTGATTTTAGAGGAGCTAACAGGTATGCAAACAATTCTGAAGCGCACGTGGGCGGAGATCGATCTCGACCGCCTGCGGCACAACTGGAATACCATCCGCCGCGCCGTGAGTGAGAAGACCCGCATGATGGCGGTCGTCAAAGCCGATGCCTACGGTCACGGTGCCGTGACCGTTTCCCGTGTTCTCGACAGCTTGGGTGCGGACTGCTTTGCCGTGTCCAATCTGGACGAGGCCATCCAACTGCGGGATGCCGGCATCAAACGCCCCATCCTCATTTTGTCCTATACCCCGCCCGTCGAGGCGGCAACGCTTTCGCGTTTTGACATCACCCAAACGGTCATTTCCGCCGAATATGCGACCGCGCTGAATGATGCGGCAACGGCGGCAAACGTAGACATCACCGTGCACTTAAAGATCGACACCGGTATGTCCCGCGTCGGCTTTGTGCATCATCACGCAGCGGATCGCGCGGCGGTTGCCGCCGACGTGATCGCAGCGGCAAAACTCCCCCATCTGCACGTCGAGGGCATTTTCACACACTTTGCCTCGGCGGACGAACAGGACGACGGCTTTGTGAAAGAGCAGTTTTCCCGCTTTATGCAGACGGTAGAGGATGCGGCGGCAGGCGGCGTGCACTTTGCCATACGGCACTGTGCCAACAGTGCCGCCATCGAACGTTTTCCCGAGATGCATCTGGACATGGTGCGCCCCGGCATCATCCTCTACGGCCTTGCCCCCGACGACAGCTGGATGCACGGCCTTTTGCCGCTGCAGCCGGTCATGCAGCTCAAAACCGTCATTTCCATGGTGAAAACGCTGCCTGCGGGCGAAACGCTCAGCTATAACCGCACCTATACGACCGACAAAGAAACCACCGTTGCCACCGTGCCAATCGGCTATGCGGACGGCTATGCCCGCACCATGTCCAACACGGCGCACATGCTGCTGCACGGCAAAAAGGTGCCCGTGATCGGCAGAGTGTGCATGGATCAGTGTATGCTGGATGTCAGCGGTGTGCCCGCCCGCGTCGGCGACATTGTCACGGTGTTCGGCGACACGCTGACGACCGAGCAATATGCCGCCTGGATGCACACCATCAACTACGAAGCGGTGTGTCTGATCGGCAAGCGCGTGCCGCGCGTCTATATGGAAAACGGCGAAGCGGTCAGCTGTGAGGGACTGCTGTCGGAGCACGGTGCAGCACATGAGTGAGAAGATACTGGTCGCCATGAGCGGCGGCGTGGACAGTTCGATGACGGCAGCACTGCTGCAGGAAGCGGGCTGTGAGCTGCTCGGTGTCACCATGCGGCTCTATTGCGGCGAGGGCGACGCTGCCGTGTGCGGTTCTGCGAAAGACGCAGAGGATGCCGCACACATTGCGCAGATGATGGGCTTTCCCCATGCCGTTTTGGATTACACCGCCGCATTTGAAAAAGAAGTGATCGACCGCTTTGCCGCAGGCTATGCTGCCGGTGAAACGCCAAACCCCTGTATTCTGTGCAACCGCTGCATGAAATTTTCCCGTCTTTGGGACTATGCAAAGGAAAACGGATGCGACGCGATGGCAACGGGACACTATGCCCGCGTCGAGCGCGCGGAAAACGGGCGCTATCTTTTGAAGCGTCCGCGCGATCTTTCCAAGGATCAGACCTATGTGCTCTATCACCTCACGCAGGAGCAGCTTGCGCATCTGCGTTTCCCCCTCGGAGCGCTGACGAAAGCCGAGGTGCGGGCGGATGCCGAAAGGCGGCAGCTGCCGACGGCGTCAAAGCCTGACAGTCAGGACATCTGCTTTGTCCCGGACGGGGACTATGCGGCGTTTCTGGAGCGCCGCGGGACGACTGTCGGCGCAGGAAACTTCATCGACACAGACGGACACATATGCGGCAAGCATCGCGGGCACATCCACTACACGGTGGGACAGCGCAAGGGACTGGGGATCGCGATGGGACATCCCGTTTATGTCGTTGCAAAGGATGCCGCCGCCAACACTGTCACGCTCGGCGACAAGACGCAGCTGCCCACCCCGGCGCTCTTTGCGGACGATCTCAATTTCATCTCCGTCGAGCATCCGCGCACCCCGCTGTGCTGCACGGCGCGCACGCGGTATCACCAGCCGGAAACGGCGGTGACCGTCATTCCGGAAGAAAACGGCGTGCGGGTGGTGTTTGACGAACCGAAGGTCGCAGCACCCGGGCAGGCGATCGTTTTTTATGACGGCGACACCGTCCTCGGCGGCGGCACCATACGGCGGCTGCTGCGATAATACATATCAAAAAGCGTCTGCGGACATTTTTTGTTCGCAGACGCTTTAATATTTTCTGCCGGAAAAGTCCGCAAACTTCTCCTTTGACGGTGCGTGCCCGAAAAATGCCGTATAGCTGCGGTAAAACGCGGCATAGCCGAAAAAGCCCATTTTCTGATAGATTTGTGTCGGTGCAGCGCCGAGGTCCGGTTCCCGCTTGGCAGTCAAAAGACGTTTGGCGGTGATATATTTTTTCGGGCTGATGTGCAAGGTCTTTTTGAAAATTTCAAAAAGATAGCTTTCGGTGATGAACAAGCTGTCGCTGATCTCGGATATGGAGCGAATGGTGAATAAGTTGGTGCGGATATAGGCGATCGCCTTCGTCAGCATCGGATTGCGGAACGGCAGCCCGTCGGTGTAGGCGTTTTCATAAAGACCGAGGCCGACAGGCAGCAGCCTTGACGCGGGCGAGATCGTCCCGAAAACGGACACGATCATTCTGTCGGACATTTTTTATACAAAGCCGCACGGCGACGGCTTTGAATTTATCGACGGAACAAAGGAAGCGATCGTCCGCTATATTGCCGCATGGATCACGGGGCATGAACCGACCTTCATCCCTGCCCCCATTCTGCACTACGGTCCGACAGTGCCGCTCCCCTTTGAAACAGCGTGCAGGGGCGCCGTCTCGCGCGGTATCCGCTTTATCGGCAGCATGCTTGTCGACGGCGGCAGAGGCGGCGCAAAAGAGGGATTGTCACACGCCATCACAAAAACGGCGTGCAGGCGCCCGCCGACTGCATCCGCACCGACTGCACGGGCGAATGTGCAGGTGCACTGCGGCTGTATGCCGCCGTCAGCGGCAGAGAAACGCACAAGGCATTTTTTACCGTGTGGCAAACGATCTGCAAAATTTCCGCCGCAAATGCGGCGGCTACTGCGAATGGGACACCGGCTGCAAAGCTACCCGTTCGCGCGAATCGACGACGGGCTGTTCCCTTTTGACCGAAAACGGCGACCCCGTCGCGGACATGCTCTATTCCTTCAACCGGTTGCCGCTCGGCTTTGCGTTGGCATTTTGTGCGACGGGCGATGTCTTTTTCAAAAAGCTGTGGCAGGACAGCGTCACTTTCTGCATCAACACGCAAATCGTCAGCGACGACAAGCGCATCGACGGCAGCCGGTGCCGCGCGTTTGACATGGATCGGTGGGAAGCCTATGCCTGCCCGCACGATGTCGGCCGGGCGGCATGCACCGGTGAATCCGACTGGACGGATGCGGAAGTTCTCATGGGGATATGCTCCCGTCACTTTGGGAAGAATAGTCATAACCGCCGGCTAAGCCGGCGGCTTGATTAAGCCCCGGAAGGGCTTTTTACCGGCCGGCATCTAAAGATGCACTGAATGATTTTTCACTTGCTTCAAATGCCCCGCCGCCCGTAAACGGGCATCAGCCGTTTTTATCGAGAGCATATGAATTTTTTGGATTGTTATTCTCGACTCGCTTCGCTCGATGCTTGAAGCTAAAGCTTTTTTACGGGATACCTCCATCGGCACAGCCGGTGGTTTCCAATGTCAATAAAAAAATCGGCAAGCTTCACACAAAGCTTGCCGATTTTTTTTTGGTGGAGACGAAGAGGATCGAACTCTCGACCTTACGGATGCGAACCGTACGCTCTCCCAGCTGAGCTACGCCCCCAAACGGTTTTTCAAAGACCGCTGTCTATATTACTGCATCCTTTCGATTTTGTCAAGCCCTTTTGCCGACTTTTCTCGAAAAACGCATATTTTTTTGTCGCAGTTTGCATGAATCTTCGCCACACGGAGAAAAAGGAAAAATCGGATTTTTGACAGCATTTGTCATTCATATCTTTTGCACGGATGCACACAATACGATTGCAAACGCAAACGACGGCGAAAGCCGAATATGTGTTGAGGGGAGTAAAACGATCATGGCGAAGAGTGTTGTTCCTGAGGCTCGCGAGGGTCTTAACCGCTTCAAGATGGAAGCTGCCGGCGAAGTCGGCGTCAACCTGAAGCAGGGCTACAACGGCGATCTGACCGCGCGCCAGGCCGGTTCCATCGGCGGCCAGATGGTCAAGAAAATGATCCAGTCTTACGAGCAGAGCAACCTGAAGTAAGAAAATCATTTGGCAAAACCGGAGGACAATCGTCCTCCGGTTTTTGCTTTTTCGTCGCCGCAAAGCCGCATGAACAATTTATGATCTTTCCCCTCCCGACTTGACAAATAAAACCGTTTTTGCTAGAATGTTTGAAGTCAAACAGTTTGAAATCATACAAAAAGTGAGGTGTTTTATTTGCAACACTGCGAACCGAGTTTGCAAAGGGCTGTCGAGCGGCAGCATGTGGGCATGGTCGTGCGGCTTTTGCACCAGTGCTTCGGCAGACTTTTCGAGAAAAATGCCGCAGAAGCGGGACTTGACGACATCACCGTCGCCCACGGACGCATTCTGGGCTTTTTGGCACATCACACGGACACCGATATCTTTCAGCGCGACATTGAACAGGCGTTTCACATCAACCGTTCCTCCGTCACGAGCATTTTACAGATCATGGAGAAAAACGGATTGATCGAACGGCACGGCGTTTCCGGCGACGGGCGGCTCAAAAAGGTCTGTCTTACCCCGCGCGGCGAGGAAGCACACAGGCGCGTCATGAGGGTCATCGAAAAAACCGAAGAGCAAATGCGGGCAAACCTGACACCCGAAGAACTATCGACCTTTTTGGCGCTTGCCGAAAAGATCGGAAACCCGTAAAGGAGGGGTACATATATGCTGAAAACCTTGGGAAAGCAAGTAAAGCAGTTCAAAAAGGATGCGATCGCCACGCCGATCTGCATGATCTTTGAGGTCATTTTTGAAATGCTCATTCCGTATCTGATGATGTCCATGATCGACAAGGGCGTGAGTGTCGGCGATATGCGGCATATCTACAAAATCGGCGCACTGATGGTGCTCACCGCCGCAGGCGGCATGGTGTCCGGCATGCTGGGCGCCAAGTTCGGCGCGCGCGCCAGCACCGGCTTTGCGCGCAACCTGCGCAAAAGCATGTTTGAAAACATTCAGACGTTTTCGTTTCAGAACATCGACAAATACAGCACGGCGGGACTGGTCACCCGTATGACTACGGACGTTTCCAACCTGCAAAATGCGTTTCAGATGATCCTGCGGATGTGCACGCGTGCACCGGCCAGTCTCATCATCGCCATGGCGATGACCTTTGTCATCAACCCGCAGCTGGCATCCATCTACCTTGTCGCCGCTGTTATTTTGGGCATTTGCCTATTTCTCATCATGCGGCGTGCAAGCGGCTATTTCCGCGACGCCTTTCACAAATATGACGACCTCAACAGCGAGGTGCAGGAAAACATTTCCGGCATCCGCGTTGTCAAGGCATATGTGCGCGAAGAGCACGAAAACACCCGTTTCAAAAAAGCGAGCGGTGCGCTCTATTCCCTGTTTCTGAAAGCGGAAAAGGTTCTGTCCTTCAACAGTCCGCTGATGCAGGGGACTGTTTATGCCTGCATCCTGCTGATCAGCTGGCTCGGCGCAAAAATGATTGTGCAGAACAGCATGACCACCGGCGAGCTGATGAGCATGCTCACCTATTGCATGAACATCCTGATGAGTCTCATGATGCTGTCGATGGTGTTTGTCATGATCAGCATGAGCACCGCCAGCGCACGCCGTGTTGCCGAGGTGTTGGAAGAGAAGGCGACGCTGACAAACCCCGCCGATCCCGACTACACCGTTAAAGACGGCAGCATCCGATTCGATCACGTTTCTTTCTCCTATCATGCAACCGGCGAAAAGCCGGTTTTGCAGGATGTCAACCTGTCCATCGCGTCCGGTGAGACCATCGGTATCCTGGGCGGAACGGGCAGTGCAAAATCCACGCTTGTCAACCTCATCAGCCGTCTTTATGATGTCACGGACGGCGCCGTTTATGTCGGCGGCAAGGATGTGCGCAGCTATGATCTGGAAACGCTGCGCAACGCCGTTGCGGTCGTTTTACAGAAAAACGTCCTGTTCTCCGGCACAATTCTTGAAAATCTCCGCTGGGGCAACAAGGATGCGAGCGAGGAAGAATGTGTCCACGCCTGCAAAATTGCCTGTGCGGACGATTTCGTCGAAGCGATGCCCGATAAATACAACACCTTTATCACTCAGGGCGGCACCAACGTGTCCGGCGGGCAGAAGCAGCGCCTTTGCATTGCGCGCGCGCTGCTGAAAAAGCCGCAGATCCTCATTTTGGATGACAGCACCAGCGCCGTGGACACCGCAACGGACGCGCGCATCCGCCGCGCGTTCCGCGAGGAGATTCCGCACATCACCAAGATCATCATTGCGCAGCGCATTTCCGCCATTCAGAACGCCGACCGCATTTTGGTGTTGGACGACGGCAGAATTGACGGCATCGGCACACATGAGGAGCTTCTCGAAAGCAACGCCATCTATCGCGAGGTCTATCAATCGCAGACAAGCGGCAACGGCGACTTTGACGAAAACGGAGGTGAGGCGTAATGGCAGAGGAAAAGGCCAGAGAATTCAAAGGTCCCGGCGGGCGACACGGGGGACGCGGTCCGCGCCCGAAGGTCAAAAATCCGGGAAAACTGATGATGCGGCTGTTAAAATACATCCTGTCGCGCTATGCATGGCAATATCTGCTGGTGATCGTGTGCATTTTTGTCAACGTCTTTGCCAGCATTCAGGGCACGCTGTTCACCAAAACGCTGATCGACGACTACATCACCCCTCTGCTCGGCAGTCAGACGCCGGACTTTGCGCCGCTTGCCGGTGCCATTCTGCAGGTCGCAGGCTTCTATCTTTGCGGCATTCTCGCCGCCTTCGTGCAATCGCGCATCCTCATGTATGTCAGCCAGGGCACGATGAAGCGACTGCGTGACGACATGTTCACCCACATGGAAACACTGCCCATCCGCTATTTCGACACGCATTCCCACGGCAACATCATGTCCATGTACACCAACGACATCGACACCCTGCGGCAGATGGTGAGCCAAAGCCTGCCGCAGATGATCCAAAGCGCTGTCACCATCGTCAGCGTGTTTGTCAGCATGATCGCGCTGAGTGTACCGCTGACCGCCGTGACGCTGTTGATGATCGCGGTCGTCCTCTTTGTTTCCAAAAAATTTGCAGGACTGAGCAGCCGCTATTTTGTGGCACAGCAAAAGGACATCGGCACGGTCAACGGCTACATCGAGGAAATGCTGGACGGTCAGAAGGTCGTCAAGGTGTTCTGTCACGAGGAAGAAAATATCAAAGCATTCAACGAGCTTAACGACAAGCTCTTTGACAGCGCCTACAATGCCAACCGCTTTTCGAACTATTTGGGGCCGATCAACGGACAGCTCAGCCATTTAAGCTATGTGCTGTGCGCCATTGTCGGCGGCGGACTGGCGCTGAGCGGTGTGACGGGACTGACGCTCGGCGGACTTGCCAGCTTCCTCACCTTCAACAAGAATTTCAGCCAACCCATCAACCAGGTCACCATGCAGGTCAACAGCATCATCATGGCGCTGGCGGGTGCGGAAAGAGTGTTTGCGCTGCTTGACGAGACACCGGAGACCGACGAGGGCTATGTCACGCTGACCTGTGCCGAAAAGCATGCCGACGGAACGCTCACCGCTTCCCCCACCCGCACCGGTCTTTGGGCATGGGCGCATTATCACAAGGATACCGATGTCACCGACTATATCCCGCTGCAGGGCGCAGTCGTTTTCGATGACGTGGACTTTGGCTATGTGCCGGAGAAAACGGTGCTACACAACATAAAGCTCGACGCCGCACCGGGACAAAAAATTGCCTTTGTCGGCTCAACGGGCGCGGGCAAAACCACCATCACCAACCTTATCAACCGTTTCTATGACATCAGCGACGGCAAGATCCGCTATGACGGCATCAACATCAACAAGATCAAAAAAGCCGATCTGCGGCGCTCACTCGGCATCGTTCTGCAGGACACCAACCTGTTCACCGCCACCGTGCGGGAAAACATCCGCTACGGCAGACTGGATGCCACCGACGAGGAAGTGGTTGCGGCAGCGAAGCTCGCAAACGCCGACAGCTTCATTGCCCATCTGCCGGACGGCTATGACACCATGCTGACCGGCAACGGTGCCAACCTGTCGCAGGGGCAGCGGCAGCTGCTGGCGATCGCCCGTGCCGCCATTGCCGATCCGCCCGTGCTCATTCTGGATGAGGCGACCTCTTCCATCGACACGCGCACCGAGCGTATCGTGCAGGAGGGCATGGATAAGCTCATGCACGGGCGCACAACCTTTGTCATTGCACACCGCCTGTCCACCGTGCGCAACAGCGACTGTATCGTGGTTCTCGAAAACGGCAGGATCATTGAACAGGGCTCGCACGACGAGCTGATTAAAAAGGAAGGCAGATACTATCAGCTGTATACCGGCAACGCGCCGAAAACGGCGAATGCATAAAAATAAGAGGTTTGCGTTTTCGCAAACCTCTCATTTTTTACTGTGTCAAAAGCACTTTCCGCTTTTACATCATGTGATCCGCCACGAAAAGACCCATAGCGCCGCTCTGTGACAGACCGCGGGTGATGCCGCTGCCGTCGCCGATCAGGTACATCCCCTCGGCGATCTCGAAGTTGCCGTTGTGCACGGGACGAATGGAATAGTATTTATTCTCGCAGCCGTACAGCAGCGTGTCGTCATTCGCCGTGCCGGGCGCGACCTTATCGAGCGCATAGATCGTCTCGATGATATTGGTGAGCGCACGATAGGGCATCACCACCGACAGATCGCCGGGGAATGCCTTCAGCGTGGGAATGACGGTGTTGGCAGACAGGCGGTGATCATTGGTGCGTCTGCCGCGCACGAGGTCGCCGAAACGCTGCACCATCACATTACCCTCTGCGGCAAAGTTGGTGTTTTTCGCGATGTTCTCGGCATATTCCGTCGGCTTGTTGAAGTCACCCGCAAAGTGGATGGACGAAAGGATGGCAAAGTTGCAGTTCTCCGTCTTTTTCTCCGGCTGTGCGAAGGAGTGACCGTTCGCCGTGATGACACCGTGGTTGTTTTCTGCGGAGACAAGACCTCCCTGGTTGAAGCAGAACATACGGGTGCGATCCTCAAAAGTCTTGGTGCGATAGAGAATTTTCGGCTCATAGATCTGGCTGGAAAACTCGCGCCAGATGATATCCTTCATTTCCACGCGCACACCGATGTCCACGGAGTTGGCTTCCATCGTGACGCCGAAATCGTTGCAGACCTTTTTGACAAAATCCGCGCCGCTGCGTCCCGTGGCGATCACCAGCTTGTCCGCCGTGACCGTGTCCGCGCCGTCGGGCGTTTCGATATGCACACGGTATTCCCCGTCAACGCGCTCCACCGCCTTGCAGTCGGTGCGGGTGCACAGGGTCACGCCCTCCTGCTCCAAATGCTCAATGAGCAGCTGCATGGTGTGGAAATTCTTGTCCGTGCCGAGATGGCGCACATTCATGTCGAGCAGGCGCAGGTTGTTTTGCAGGCACTTGAGCTTCAGCGCCTCATTCGAGCGATACATCGGCGGATAATCGTCCGCAAAGCTCTCCAGCACATGATCCACCGCGTTGATATACTTCATCGCGGTATCCTCGCCGAGCTCCTCCCCCATGCTGCCGCCGTAGGCGGTGCCGAGGTTGAACTTGCCGTCGGAGAATGCACCCGCGCCGGCATAGCCGCTGGTGATGCTGCAAATGCCGCAGTGCAGACAGGAGCGTTCCTTTCCTGCGGGGCAATGGCGTTTCGAAAGCGCCAAACCTTTTTCCAAAATAATGATACGGCAATCCGGTTTCTTTTCATGCAGGCGGTATGCTGTCATCAGACCGCCGATGCCACCGCCGATAATTGCTACATCATACTTCATAGTTGATCTTTCCCTTCGTGTAATCGGCAAAAGTGCCACAGAGCAGTATACCACATCCTATCGGAATTTGCAATCAGTTTTCAAGCTCTGCAAAAGATTTTTCCACGAAGGCAAGCTGTGTTTCCACCGACTGCACCGCCGTGCCGCCGAAGGAGCTGCGTTTTTCCACGCAAACGGCAAGATCGATCGCCGTATACACATCCTCGTCAAAAAGCGGGCTATACTCCCGATAGACGGAAAGCGGCAGCGTTTCGAGCACGCAGCCGTCCTTTATGCAGCGGGCGACCAGCTGTCCCGACAGCTTATAGGCGCTGCGAAACGGCAGCCCCTTGCGCACCAAATAGTCGGCAAGATCGGTCGCGTTGATGAAGCCCTCTTTTGCCGCCTTCAGCATATTGTCGGCGCGCACCTGCATCGTCGCCAGCATCGGCGTCAGAACGGACAGGCACATCAAAACCGTTTCCACGGCGTCAAACACACCTTCCTTATCCTCCTGCATGTCCTTGTTATATGCAAGAGGCAAGCCCTTAAGAGTAGTGAGCAGCGCCAAAAGATCACCGTATACCCTGCCCGTCTTGCCGCGGATCAGCTCCGCCATGTCGGGGTTTTTCTTTTGCGGCATGATAGAAGAGCCGGTCGTGTAGGCATCCGACAGTTCGACAAAGCGAAACTCCCAGCTGCACCACAGAATGATCTCCTCCGCCATGCGGGACAGGTGCATCATCAGGATGGACAGTGCGCCGAGCAATTCGGCGCAGAAATCGCGGTCGGAAACGCCGTCGATGCTGTTCTGACACACGGCGTCAAAGCCAAGCTGTCGCGCCTCAAAAAAGCGATCGGTGTCATAGGTCGTGCCCGCAAGAGCGCAGCTGCCGATCGGCGAAACATTCATCCGCTTTTTGCAATCGGCAAGTCTTCCGAGGTCCCGCAGCAGCATCATCGCGTATGCCATGAGGTGATGCCCGAAGGTGATGGGCTGCGCCCGCTGCAAATGCGTATAGCCGGGCAGGACGGTCGCCTTGTGGCTTTCCGCCTGCGTGCAGATCGCGCGGATGAGCTTTTGAACGGCTTCCCCGATCTCCCCCGTTTTGTCCCGCAGATACAAACGCATATCCAGCGCCACCTGGTCGTTGCGGCTGCGGGCGGTGTGCAGCTTTTTGCCGACATCGCCGAGCCGTTTTGTCAGCTCCTGCTCGACAAACATGTGGATATCCTCGCATTGCATATCAAATGCGAGCTTGCCGCTTTTGAGATCGTCGAGGATCTCCGAAAGCCCGTCGATGAGCGTTTGTGCCTCATTCTCGGTGATGATGTGCTGTGCGCCGAGCATCGCCGCATGTGCCATGCTGCCGGTGATGTCCTGCTCAAACATTTTGCAGTCAAAGCGGATGGAAGAATTGAAATCGTCAGCGACAGCATCGGTCAGTCCCGCCGTTCTGCCTGTCCACATTTTTTCCATTTGTGCCACTCCTTAAAGAGGGGCTGTTGCACAAACGCACAACAGCCCTTCCCGTTTTTTATTTTCCGTCGACCATCGCCTGCACCTTGATGGGCAGCCCATAGAGATTGATAAAGCCCGTCGCGTCGGTCTGATCGTAGTCGCTCTCGCCGAATGTGGCGATCTCCTCGCTGTACAGCGAATAGGGACTCCACACGCCCGCATTGATGATGTTGCCCTTATACAGCTTGAGCTTGACCTTGCCGGTGACCTTTTCCTGCGTCTTGTCCACAAAGGCGGACAGCGCTTCCCGCAGCGGCGTGAACCACTGACCGTTATACACCAGCTCCGCAAAGGTGATGGACAGTTTTTGCTTTTCGTGCATGGTCATCTTGTCGAGACACAGCGTTTCCAGCACGCTGTGTGCCTTATAGAGGATTGTGCCGCCCGGCGTTTCATATACACCGCGGCACTTCATGCCGACAAGCCGATTTTCCACAATGTCGATGATGCCGATGCCGTTTTCGCCGCCGAGCTTGTTGAGCTTCAAAATGATGTCCTTTGCCGACAGCTTTTCGCCGTCGAGCGCGACCGGCACGCCCTTTTCAAAATCCAGCGTGACATAGGTCGGCTTGTCCGGTGCGGCAAGCGGCGACACGCCCATTTCCAAAAAGCCGGGCTTTTCATACTGCGGCTCATTGCCGGTATCCTCAAGATCCATGCCCTCATGCGACAGATGCCAGAGATTTTTATCCTTGGAATAATTGGTCTCCTTGTTGATCTTCAGCGGCACATGGTGCGCTTCGGCATAGGCGATCTCCTCGTCACGGGATTTGATGTCCCATTCCCGCCACGGGGCGATGATGGGCATATTGGGCGCAAAGTGCTTGATGGCAAGCTCGAAACGCACCTGATCGTTGCCCTTGCCGGTACAGCCGTGTGCGATCGCGTCTGCGCCCTCTTTCTTGGCAATTTCCACAAGCCCCTTGGCGATGCAGGGACGCGCATGGCTCGTGCCGAGGAGATATTCCTCATACACAGCACCCGCCTGCATGGTCGGGATGATGTAATCGTCCACATATTCGTCGGACAGATCCAGCACATACAGCTTGGATGCGCCGGTTGCCAGCGCCTTTTCCTCCAGCCCGTCGAGCTCGTCCGCCTGCCCCACGTTGCCGGAAACCGCCACGACCTCACAGTTGTTGTAGTTTTCCTTGAGCCACGGGATGATGATGGATGTATCCAGTCCGCCCGAATACGCCAAAACCACTTTTTTGATCATTTTCTTGTCCATTGCCTTACGCCTCCATGAATATCTATACAGGTTGGGATTGACTATGCATGGAGTATACACCGTTTATGCATTCTTGTCAAGTGTTTTTGCAAAAATATTCATAGATTTTCTAATATATACATTTATGCTGTATATTTTATGCATTCTGCTGTCTGCGCACAATGTGGAAATATGCCCCCGCCGTGATGCGATAGACCAAAATGTACAAAAGCGAAAATGCCGCAAAGCTGATGAGCGTTGTCACAATGAACAATCTCGTGTCAAACAGGTTGAACAGGATCAGCAGCTGACGAATCATCGGGAATGCAAACGCCAGATGCACACCCGCACCGACAAGCGGCAGGAAAAACACGGTGAGCAGCTGCGAATCGATGCTGCGGCGGATCTCCTTTTCCGTCATGCCGACATTCTGCATGATGCCGAAACGCGCCTGATCCTCATAGCCCTCGGTGACCTGTTTATAGTACAGGATGAGAACGGTCGCCAAAATGAACACAACACTCAGCAAAATACCGAGGAAGAAAATGCCGCCGTAGTCAGCATAAAATCCGGCACTCGCGGCACTGCGGCTTTCGCATATGCTGTACCGCAGATTGCCGTCGGCGCCTCCCATGGCAGATGTTTCCATCAAGTGATTGCAAAGCGCTACCTGCTCCTCGGTGGAACGCGGCGTGTCAAAGGCATAGTGCCAATACTGCGCCAGCATCGGTTCATTCTCCGCAGTATATATGGAGCGCATTGCGGCAAGGCTGTCGGAAAAATCCGGCACAACAAGCGTCAGAACAGGCGTGATGTTCATGGCGGTGCTGCCGCTGCCCGACGCATCCGTCACCAGCTTTTTGATCTTGAAGGTGTCGACCGTTTTTCCGCGTTTTGTCACAGTCAGTGCGGCAGCATCATAGTTTGTGCGGGAAGGATACAGCAGTACCTCCCCTTTTTCCAGCGTCTCATTCGTTCCCATGGCGGCATTATAGTCAGCAAGCGGGACAAAGTGCAGCTGCACAATTTTGCCATAATCGTACAGATCGGCGTTTGTGCTGTCCACCTCAAGGGTCGCATCCGTCAGCGCACCGGCGATGGCAGCATTGCGATAGTCAACAATGTTAATCGGAGCAGCGTTATCGGCGGCGATAACCGCTTCCATCTCTGCGCGGTAGGTGTCCACCGCCGTCAGGTCGACCATCCGCATCACCGCATTCACGTCCCGCGGGTAGCGGCTGAGGATCATATCCTCTGCGCCGAAATACAGGCAAGCGGTCGAGGACAGGATCACCAGCACCATCGTGGAGAGGATGCAGATGGAAGCAAGCCCTGCGCCGTTGCGCTTCATGCGATATACCATCGAGGAAACGGAGACAAAATGGTTGGGGCGATAATAGTATCCCTTGCATTTTTGCAGAATGCGGCACAGCATGACCGAGCCTGCGACAAACAGCAGATATGTGCCGATGATGACAAGCAGCACCGCAACAAAAAACCAGCCTAGTGCCGCGATGGGATCCTTGATGGTGACGGCGATGTAATAAGCAAATGCCAAAACGCCGATGCCGAGGATGCCGCACACCCAGTTGGCGCGCAGCGGCTTTTCGCCGACATTTTCACTGTGCAAAAGGGATAGTGTTTCGGAAAAACGGATCTGCCGCAGGCTGTTCAGAAACAGCAAAAGGAAGATGCAAAGAAAGACAGCGGCTGTAATACCGATCGCATCTGCGGAGACATACAGCGTATAGGTGACCGCTTCCTTCAGGAGATTCGCAAGCAACAGCTCCGCCGCCTTGGAAAGGACGATGCCGCAGGCAAGCCCGCAGAGAAGCGACAGTCCCGCCGTGAGCAGCGACTCCCACAAAAGGATGCGCCCGATGTTGCGCTTGTTCATGCCGAGCACCGCATACAGTCCGAATTCCTTTTTTCGGCGGCGCATGAGAAAGGTGTTGGTGTAAAACAGGAAGATGCAGGAGAATATGGCGACCACCAAGGTACCGAAACTCATCATGACGCGCACCTCCCCGCCGCCCTTCATGGCGGCGATCGTGGGATCATAGCGCAGATAGAGGATGATATACTGCATAACGATCATGCCGATACAGGTGAGGATATACGGCACATACAGGCGCTTGTTTTTTCGTATGCCGTCGGCGGCAAGCCGCAGATAGACACTTCTTTTCATCGCACATCACCGCCTGTCGCCAGCAGCGTGAGCGTGTCGGAAATCTTTTGATAGAACTGCTCCTCGGTATCGCTTCCGCGATACAGCTGATGGAACACCTCGCCGTCCTTGATGAACAGCACGCGGTGGGCGGCGCTTGCCGCCCGCACCGAGTGGGTCACCATGAGAATGGTCTGTCCCTCGCGGTTGACGGCGTCAAAAAGCTGCAAAAGCTCCCCTGCCGCTCTGGAGTCCAAAGCGCCCGTCGGTTCATCGGCAAGCACCAGCTGCGGTGCGGTGATGAGCGCTCTGGCGACAGCGGCGCGCTGCTTTTGACCGCCGGAGACCTCATAGGGGAATTTTTTCAGCAGGTCGGTGATGCCGAGCTTCTTTGCCAGCGGGAAAAGTGCTGCCGCCATTTGGGGATACCGTTTTCCCGACAAAACGAGCGGCAGGAAAATGTTGTCCTCGAGGGTCAGCGTGTCCAAAAGGTTAAAGTCCTGGAACACAAATCCCAGGTGTTCCCGCCGAAAGGTCGCCACCGCCGCGTCCTTCAGCTTTGCCAAATCCTGTCCGTTCAGCAGCACGCTGCCGGCGGTGGGCTTTTGCAGCGTCGCCAAAATGTTGAGCAGGGTCGTCTTGCCTGAGCCGGATTCGCCCATGATGGCGACAAACTCCCCTTCTTCCACATGGAAGTTCACGTTTTTCAGCGCCTCGACCTTGTTGCCGCCGAGACGTGTGGCATACACCTTGCGTACGCCCTGTACTTCAAGCATACTCATGTTCTTTCCTTCTCTCTTTTAGATGTTGCCACAAGTATAACAAAGACGAAAAGTGCAGCCAATCGTTTCGGCTTACACTTTTCGTCAAAGTTCTTACACTTTTGTAAGATGCTGCTCCCCGAAGGAAAGCGACACCGTCGTTCCCTCGTTCAGAACCGAGGTGATCGCCATGTCGATGCCGAGATTTTTGCAGATGCGGCGGCAGAGATACAGCCCCAACCCGCTCGCGTGCTTGTCCTTTCTGCCGTTGCAGCCGGTATAGCCCTTTTCGAACACGCGCGGCAGGTCGGCACTGTCGATGCCGATGCCGCTGTCCGCAATGCACAATGTGTCAGGCGCGCCCATATAGATGCGCACACCGCCCTTTTGGGTATATTTGAGGGCATTGGACAGCAGCTGCTCCAGCACAAAGCTCAGCCATTTTTCGTCCGTTATCACCGACTTTTCGATCGGCGTATAGTCAAGCTGTAATTTGCGGTCGATGAATTCCCCCGAGAATTTGCGAATGACATCGCACAGCACCGCATCCAGCGTGCAGCTGCGAAAAACATAGTCGGTGCTTTCCGCGCCCAGCCGCAGATATGCCAGCACCATATCGACATATTGCTCAATGCGCAAAAGCTCGTTTGTCAAACGGCGGCGCGTCGCTTCCGATTCGTTTTGCAGCATCAGACGCATGGCGGCAATGGGCGTCTTGATCTGATGCACCCAAACGGTATAATAGTCCACCATGTCCGCAAGATCATCCGCACTTTTCTGTTCCAGCGCGGCACACTGGGCACAAAGTGCGGTGACGATCTTCTGATAATCTGCCTCGGTGCGCGTTTCGCAGGGCGGCAGCGCCGTGATCATGGCGGCAGGCAGCTCTCCCGTCCGCTGCAAAAGACGGTGCTTTTTTCGCGCGTGCAATCCGGACAGTGTCAGCACGACCGTGCCGAAAAACAAACACAAAAGCGTCGGATACAGCACAGCTGCCAAAGGCAGCTGATACAGCGCAAAGCTCAAAGCGAAAATGCCCGCAAACAGCAGAAAAAGTCCGATAGAAAGGCGGTGACCGCGTAAGTATAGCTTCATAGCGTATATCCCTCGCCGAATTTTGTGGTGATGAAATCGTGCAGCTCGACACCGGACAGCTTCTTGCGCAAACGGTTGATGTTGACCGTCAGCGTGTTTTCGTCCACAAAGCTGTCGGTCTCCCAAAGGCGCTGCATCAGCTCCTCACGGCTGACGACCTTGCCCTTGTTCTCCATGAGACACAAAAGGATGCGGTATTCGTTCTTCGTCATTTCCAGCACCGTGTCCCCCACCGTCAGCGTGTGGTCACCGGTGTTCAGAATAGCGCCGCGGTGTTCCAGCAGCGGCACATCCCCGGCAAAATCATAGGTACGGCGCAAAAGTGCCTGAATCTTCGCCATGAGCACCCGTCCGTCAAACGGCTTTGCCACAAAATCGTCCGCACCCATGTTCATCGCCATGATCATGTTCATGTTGTCCGATGCCGAGGAGATGAACAAAATCGGCACCTTGGAGACGCGGCGAATCTCCTGACACCAGTGAAACCCGTCATAAAACGGCAGGGAAATATCGAGAAGCACCAGCTGCGGCTTCACCGTCAAAAATTCCTGCAGCACATTGCGAAAATCAGCGGCAATGTGCACTAAAAGTCCCCACTGCTGTGCCTGTGTCCTGATCGCCTCAGCGATGCCGCGGTCATCCTCTACCAAAAATACGGTATACATATCATTTCTCCCGTTCCCACGGGATCATGCACAGTGCTTCCGCAACCGGCTCCCGCATCCAGACAGACGGCGTGATGCGCAGCGTGAAGCCGTTGCCGGGGTTCACCACGCAATCGCCCATTTTCAGCCGCGGCAGCGCATAGGTCATCATCAGCATCATGATGACGCCGCCGTGGGTACACACCACCGCTTCGGTGTCGCCGCTGCGCATCAGTTCCTCGACGACACCCTCAAACGCCTTTGTCACGCGCTTTTGAAAATTGACCGTCGATTCGCCGTGCGGAATTTCCGTCTGCGTTCCCTCCATCCAGGAGAGGAAGGCAGGGTCGCTTTTGAGCTGCACGATGCTTTTATTCTCCCAATCACCGAAATCACACTCGGTCAGCCCCTCGACGATCTCCTGCTTTGCGTCGGGATAGAGCACCTGCAGCGTCTGCCGACAGCGCGAAAGCGGTGCGGTGAAAAAGCGTGCCGCCCCGGGATACACATATGTCTTTTTCATCTCCAAAAGCTCCGAAAGCCCTTCGGGGGAAAGCGGCATGTCCGTGCGACCGATATAAACGCCATTCAGGTTCGCAGCTGTTTTTCCATGCCGAATGAGATGAATTTTGTAAGTTTTCATTAAAATTTCCTCCTAAATGATGCAATTTGACGATTTACAAATGGTAATAACTGCGATATAATAATTAAACGCGCAGTCTAAAAATCATTTTTTCGTTGTTGGAGGCAGAGGCATGAACACAACCTTTCCGCGGATGATCACACTTCTTCGCAAGGAGCAGGGCACCAGCCAGAAAAAGGCGGCTGCCGACCTCGGCATATCCCAGGCACTGCTCTCGCACTATGAGAAGGGCATCCGTGAATGCGGACTGGATTTTGTCGTGCGCACTGCCGACTATTACGGCGTATCCTGTGATTATCTTTTGGGGCGCACCGCCGACAAGAGCGGTGCCATGATCGCCGTCGACGACATTCCCGAAAACGATCCCGCCATTCAGGACAACCGCCTGCGCGGCGGCGTGCTGCCGGTTCTGAACAAAAAGCTGGTGGTAAACTCTCTGCACATTCTTTTCGACATGCTGCAAAAGTGCAACAACAAAGCGCTCACCACCGAGGTGTCCGCGGCGCTGAGCATGACGGTCTATTCCCTGTTCCGTCAGATTTATGCCGCCAACGTCAAAAACCCCACTGCCATGTTCTCGGTGGACAGCTATCTTTTCCAGGCGGCGGCGACCGGCGAGATCGGCAAGGCGATCGCAAACAGCGGACAGTTAGCACGCGGCAAATCGGTCGGCGGCGCGGACGGCGTCAAGGCGGACAACCTTCCCGCCATACTACCGGACGACATTGCCCGCCAGTATCCTATGTTTGCCAACTCCCTGCTCAATCTGCTGCGCAACGCCGAAACGCGGATCCAGGGAAAATAAAAAGGTTCAAAAAGAGACCGACGGTTGTTGTCAATCGTCGGTTTTTTCTTTTCTGCCGATAACGGGCGGGCGGATCATCACCGAAAGCACGGCGATCACCAGCGCCGTTGCGCCGAACAAAGCGCTTTTTGCAAAGGAGTTTTGCGGAAATATATAATAGATCAGCAAAGCGGACAAAACGATGTGGATGCCTGCCGCCACACGCATGAGCACGATGTCCGCCTTTCTGTCCTGCACGGTCGACAGGGCGAAGGCAGGAAGCGGCAGCGCCGAGAAAAACAAAAGCGCCGCATATTCCGCCCGCAGCTTTCCCATTGCGGCGATCACCAAAAGCAGCACCGGCACCGCCAATGTCAGCAGCATATTCACCGTGCGGAAGCAGCCGCGCACCGCCGCACTCTTCCAGCAAAACGCCGGGAAAAGCAAAAGCAGCACCGACAAAAGCGGCGTCCAAAACCGCGTCATGCCGAAAAGGCACGGCAGCACGGCAGCAATGCCGCAAAACACCACCATGATGATCTTATAGGTTCTGATCGATTCGAGAGAATCTCTTTTCAACGCCATATACCGTAACCCCCAAATGTGGATAGTCAAAGTATACCGCATTTTTCTTCAAAAATCAAGGGTTCAGAACGCGCGTGTGCAAAAAGCGGCGTTTTTTCGCCGCTTTCCCCGGCAGATGCTGCCAAAAGGCGGCACAGCCGACATCCGCCGCCGTGCGCAGCAGTAAAAACGGAACAAAAGACAGCGGCAGCACCGCCAGCATTTTCAGTGCATTTCCCCACACTGCCGTCCGCCGTCCGCGCACGCGGGAAAACCCTGCGGCAAGCGCCGACCACAGCGTCGGATACTGCTCCCGCAGATAGACAGCGGGCAAAAACCGCTGCAAAAACAAAAAGACGGTCACGGCGCCGAGCAGGCAAAAAAGCACGCCGCCTGCGGCAAAAAGCGCCTGCTGCCACACGCCGACGGCATTTCCGCCGACCGCCAGCAGAAAAAGTCCCGGGAAAACGGCGGCCGCATACAAAAAAAGGCGCAGAAGATCCCACGAAAGCTGCCGCCGCAAAGCGCGCAGCGGATGCAAAAACGCCCGAAAGAAAACAGAAAGCAAAGAAAACGACAACGCTCCGTCCTCCGTGCCGACAAGCTCTCTGGTGGCAGCAATATCCCCTGTGTTAAAAAAAGCCAAGCGGCAGCAGCAGGCATAGTAGCCGCCGTGTGCCGCCGCGACCAAAAGGCGGTTGAAAAGCACGCTCGCGGCAAGCAGCGCCGCCTGCCATTTTGTCTGTGTCAACAGAGCGGTCGGCAGCAATCGTCGCAGCAAAAGCTCCGCCGCGATCGGCAGCAGCCAGCAAAGCAGCAAACAAAAACGTATGCACACCATTTCCATGCGATGCCCCGAAAGGCACCCGCGTCCGTTTTTCAGCACAAAGCATCACCGCCCTTTCGGCTAGTATGCGCAAAAGAGCGGTGAAAAAATCACGGTTTTGCGGGCAATCCCTCCGACAGGCGCAGCTGCGCCATGCCCCAAAGAAACCAAATGACCTGTTCCGCATTGCCGTTGTCGATCGTGCGATAGCCGTTTGCCGCCGGCTGCATTTTCTCCATATACAGATCTGCCGTATGATAGGCTTCGAGAAATTGCAGCGTTGCCAAAAGATGTGCGCTGTCCTTTTCCCCCACCGCCGCCGCGATGTCCCAGCCGACGCTTTTTCCGAGAATCATGTTGCGCACCTTGCCGTTTGCCGTCGCTTCCATGGCGAGGTAGCCGCCGCTTTTTGCGCGCTTGAACAGCTGCTTGCGGCAAAGAGCCACAGTGTTTTCCAGCGTTTCTTCCTCTATCCCGTTTTTCCCTGCGGCAAAGGGCGCAAAGCACACCCAGCTGACGCCGTTTTCCGCCGTTCCCTTGCCGCCGTCAAAATCCCGCAGTTCGAGGTAGACCGTTTTGCCGCCTACCGTGCGGGTGAGGTTCTTGGCGATGCCGTCACACAGCTTTTGTGCTGTTTGCGTCCAAAGCGCCGTATCCTCCTCATGTCCGTTTGCCGCCGCAACAGCTGCCAGCTGCCGCAATGCCGCAACCGTGAAGGTGTTGGTGAGCAGATCAAACGCATCGTGATAGTCGTTGCCGTTGCGCACCCGTGTGTGTGTAAAGCGGCGGTTGCGCACCAAATTCCAATCGGCATAAAAATAGGTATCGCTGCAGAAAGCGTTCGCCTCGCGCTTCATCAGCGCATAGGTCTTATCGAAATAGGCGCTGTCTCCGCTGTCCGCGATATACAGTGCCCACCCCAGTACAAACTGTGCGCGTCCGTCCAGTTCATCCGCCGTTTTCACGGTTTTTCCGTCTGCAGAAATCGTGAACGGCACAAGCGACAGGTTCTTTGCCTGCATCACATCGGTGACAAACCGCAAAGCGCGCCCAGCCTTTTCCGTCTCCCCCACTGTGTGTGCCAAAACGGACAGCGCCCCGATCGAGCGGACATATTCGCCGCGATAGGTGCCGGTCAGCGACTCCTGCAAAAAGCCGTTTTGCCGTATTCTGCCGAAAAGGCTTTGATAGCTTGTCCGATAAATTTCCGCGACGTGTCCCGTCGTCAGCAGCTGTTTCACCGTGGGTGACGCAGCCGTTGTTGCGGTGGTCGCAGTCGTTGCCGTTGTTGTCGTTGCGGTCGTGGTGGCAGCAGCGGTCGCCGCCGTCGTTTGCACCGACGGTACAGAGGGCACGCTGCCGCAGCCGACAAAAAGGCACAGGCATATTCCTATTATCAGTATGCGTTTCATATTCCCTCACAAAGAAAATACCCGACGCGAATGCGTCGGGTAAGATTTCAGATCAGCCGAAAGCCCCAGCAAAGCAGCACAACAGCGCCGAGCGCAATACGATACCAACCGAACGGCGCAAAGCTGTGCTTGCGGATGAAGTTCATCAGGAAGCGGATGACGGCGAGCGAAACGGCAAACGCCACCACCGTGCCGATGAGCAGAATTGCCCACTCCTGTGCTGTAAAGGCAAGTCCCTTTGCAACAAACTTGACGCACTTGAGCAAGCTTGCACCGAGCATCACGGGAATCGCCATGAAGAACGAAAACTCCGCCGCCACCGTGCGCGAGGTACCGACCAGCGTCGCACCGAGGATTGTGGAGCCGGAACGGGACGTGCCGGGGATGAGCGCCAGCATCTGGAAAGCGCCGATCGCCAGCGCATCCCGATAGCGGATGTCGGACAGCTCCGTGATGCGCGGCTTGTGCGGACGCATCTCCATCACGATGAACGCGATGCCGTACACAACAAGTGCAATGGAAATCACAAGCGGTGTGGACAGCTTTTCGTCGACAATGTCGTCCAGCAAAAAGCCCGCGATCGCAGCGGGCACGCTGGCAACCAGCACCTTTGCCCACAGCGTCCAGGTGGACTTCTTTTCCGCAGCGGTCTTGCGCGGTGAAAAAGGATTGAGCTTGTGGAAATACAGCACGACGACCGCCATGATCGAGCCAAGCTGGATCACGACCTTGAATACGTCAAAAAAGTCGGCGGAAACATCCATCTTCCAAACCGCGTCCAAAAGCAGGATGTGTCCCGTGCTGCTGATCGGCAGCCATTCCGTGATCCCTTGCAGGATACCCTGGACGACCGCCTTGAGCAGTTCGATCAGCGCCATACAGCATTACCCCTTTACAGGTCGATTTCGTTCAGCAGATCACGCAGCAGAATGACCTCATCCGGCGACAGCGTCACGCCCTTGCCCATCTTCTGATGGTCGGGTGCCCATTCGCGGATGTCGTATTTCGGCGCGCGGTCGTTCCAGCTCACCAGGTTGACTTCCTTTGTCCAGCCCTTGGCGGACTCGGAAAGCACGCCGCAGTTTTTCACAATCTCATACTTCAGTTCAGGCATATTCATATTCTCCTTTTCATCTATATGACACAAACGCATGGGTATGCCACCTGTGTTCGTGCCATGCTGACTATTTTCCGCAAAGCCATCTGCCGATCGCATCGAGCAGCTGCCCCACGGTGTTTGTCTCCCGCACAGGGGAAACCTTGACGGATCCGCCGCCTTGCGATGCACCGGGTTTACGGCTCATCGGCGGCACAGCGAAAAAAGTGCGCGTCATCCGCTTGCGGCGGACGGTTTTCCAACTGCTGCAGCCAGGCATCCAGCTGTTTTTCATCCGCAGCAGCCCCCACGGCCGTTCTTTGACGAATGGCTGCCGTTTCCCGCCGCAGCGTTTCGAGCTGTTCTGTCAGCTGTGCTGCCATGCGTTCGGTGGCGGAAAGGGCTTCCTCGGTGCGCTGTCTTTCCTGCGCCAGCTGCGTTTTCACGGTCTTGCGGACATAGGATGCGGCATCCTTGCTGTCAGCAAACATCTTTTCATAAAAATCGAGCCGCTCGTTCTGTTCGGCAAGCTGCTGCTTTTGCACCGTTGTTTCGGTGCGCAGGGCATTCACCTGCCCCGCCGTTTCCTGCAAAGCTGCCAGCTTTTCTCTTTGGCTGTTTGTCTGTTCGGTCAGAAAAGCGACCTGATTTTTTGCAGCCGTCAGTTCATCGAGCGCACCAAAAAGCTCTCTTTCCTTTTCGCGCAGCGCGACGACCTCGCTTTCCAGCGCCGTGTGCGCCTTTTGCAGGGCATCGTGCTCCGTTTGCAGCGCCGACAGCTGCCCCTGCATCGCTGCAACTTCCTCACAGTGTGCCGCATTCAGCGTGTCGATATACTCCAGAACATCCGTCTTGCGAAAGCCGCGAAACGACGTTTTGAAAAATCCGTTATCCGCCACACGGTTCACCGTCCTTTCTGATACAAGGTGCAGTATAGCATACATTTTTGAAAAAGAAAAGCATAATTTTATAAAATTCCGGATTGTGTTGACAAATTGCGAAAATCGGCTATACTGGTAATAGCCTACTTCTCTATGGGGGCGTAATGGCTTCGACGGGGACGGTAAGGCACCGTAAGCGCGTAGTGGTGCGGGACCACTCTAAAACCTGCAACTCTTAAAATTAACTGACAACAATACTGTTGCCCTCGCGGCCTAATTAGGCTGCCGTCCTTACCCGCTGTACCGCGCGCGGGATAAGGGCGTCGATTAGCGGTGAACATGAGCAGCGCCCCGTCACCGGTGCTGCCACGACGTAGTGACTACCAAAACCGATTGCCTGCCGTTCGGCGATCGGTTGCGGGAATGATATAGAGCGGCTGCACGCGGAGAAAGCGATGTCAAGCGGTTTTCGGACAGGGGTTCAACTCCCCTCGCCTCCACCATAAGTCCACCGTAATTTTGATAGAATTACGGTGGACTTTTTTAAGCAATGTAAATAATTGAATCCACATACAGGAGTGCGATTTCATGCGTGAGGTGCGATTCCATATTCATCGGAAATCCGCATTTGCGGGAGCTCTTTTGCCGTATCGAATGTACATTAACGGTCAGTACATCGGAACAATACGCAACGGAAAATCACTGGATGCAAACGTTCCCAAAGCAGACGTTTATTATATTGAGGATGATATTCTGTCTTCGCGAAATGCTGTGATATATGATAATGGGCTATCCGAATATAGCGTTGTAATAAAGCGAGCCGGAGGGTGGCGCACGGAATCATACAACGAGTTTTACATGGAGAAAGGTAACGTCTTGGAGCAACTGCCGTCTTTCCACTGGGAAAAGCTCTTTGAACTGCAGCAATCTATGTCTCAGAGTGAAAGGCTGCTCGCCCTTAGCGTGGAGTTTTGGATGTCCGCCATGGACGATTTGCAGGAGGACCTTGCTTCAGAACATCTTTTTGAAATCATAGCCGCTTTACAAACAATCGGTGCACATAAGTATCACGATTTGCTTCTCAAAATTATGCATGACGATTTTGGTGATGTCCGTTTTCCGTTGGACGATAACCAGATCGAGCAGATGCAGCCGAAAATCGAGGACGCAAACCGGGCATTTTGGAAAAATAAGGGCGCAGAAGCGGAGTTTCGTGGAGCAGTCACGAATTTTCTGATAACAAACCTGGATGCTTCTGGCCACGTTTTTGAAGGAATAGATCAGTCATGAGAAATTTTTCCACAGAGGGGGTGCATTTCCGAAAACTACTGCACCCCCTTTTGCGCCGAAAATGCACCCCCTTGAAATTCTATTAAAGTTAGGGTTATTTGCCATAAGTCCACCGTAATTTTGATAGAATTACGGTGGCATTTTTCTATGCCCGAAAACCGCTTGAAAGGCAGGCTCACATAAGGACACTTTCAAAAAGTGACCGATTGAGAGTAACACAAACCTCGCAGAGATATAGCTCTGTGAGGTTTGTGTTATTTATAAATACGATTTCGCTTTAATAGTCAGATAAGAAAAATTGTAGATTGAATGAAAACTCGCTGTTGTATAGCCTGCCATATTATGTTAAAATTATTTTTATGAATGACAAAATTATGCGACATATAGCAACAAAGGAAGGGATATCGGCTGATATGTCTTTCAAAGAAAATTGAGATTTGTTAAAGTGTTTCTAATTGAAATTGCCCATTTCAAAAAAACAATCCGACAATAGTCCGCACTGAACATTGGGAAAAACAAACCGCCTTTTGATAAAATACAGACAGACAAGGAGGGATAGCGTGGATTGGATAAAAGGCTTGCAGAGATCTATCGACTATATTGAGGCGC
>ERZ791927.688-NODE-688-length-31873-cov-13.425985_pt1 | contig 31873 bp, 20 predicted proteins | sample MGYA00510130_ERZ791927 | MGnify/ENA primary metagenome ERZ791927 (study PRJEB30046, sample SAMN00792055) | human gut metagenome | study: EMG produced TPA metagenomics assembly of the A metagenome-wide association study of gut microbiota in type 2...
TCTGTAACAAGATATGGAATGCTTACCGCTTGGTAAGTGGCTGGACAATTGATGATAACCAGCCTATTCCCGAAGCGGCTAAGTTGGCGATATCCTGGTTTGAATCCAAACAGAATGAAGTTACAGCCGAGGTAGCGGATTTATTCAGTAAATATCGCCTGAGTGAAGCTCTTATGGCTGTCTATAAATTGTTCTGGGATGAATTCTCTTCTTGGTTCCTTGAAATTATTAAGCCGGCTTACGGACAAGGCATTCACAGTACGGTTCGTAATGCTGCGATTTGCTATTTTGATAATTTGCTTCGTCTGCTTCATCCGTTCATGCCATTCATTACCGAAGAGCTCTGGCAACAGATGTATGAGCGTGAGGAGGGTGAGAGCATCATGGTATGTCCTTTGAGTATGGATACCCATGTAGACAGCGAGATGATTCAGCAATTCGAAGTGGTGAAGGAAGTTATCAGTAACGTTCGTTCCATCCGTTTGCAGAAAAACATAGCTCAGAAGGAAACACTGGAATTGCAGGTGGTTGGTGAGAATCCGGTTGATGCATTCAACTTGGTTATCATGAAGATGTGTAATCTCTCGGTAATTGATGTGGTAGATACTAAAACCGAAGGTGCTGCTTCATTCATGGTAGGAACTACGGAATATGCCGTACCTCTGGGGAATATGATTGATGTAGAAGCTGAAATAGCCCGTATGGAAGCAGAATTGAAGCACAAAGAAGGTTTCCTGCAAGGCGTCATGAAGAAGCTGAGCAATGAGAAGTTTGTGAATAATGCTCCTGCCGCTGTCCTTGAACTGGAACGTAAGAAACAGGCGGATGCGGAAAGTATTATCAACTCTCTGAAAGAGAGCATTGCTGCGCTGAAGAAATGATTTATTTAAGTAGGTGAGCATAATTAGTTTATATGATGGTAAATGATAATTTATCGGCGAGGGAATGGGTACGCGGATAAGGCGGATAAGGCGGACGAACGCGGACTTTAATCTTTTAGACGCGGATGACACGGATGACGCGGATTTTTAAAGCTGCGCTATACATACCGGCATATCACACCGAAGGAAAAAAGAATCCGCGTCATCCGTGTCATCCGTGTCTGAAAGATTACTTGCACGCCGAAGGAGAACCTTGCTCCAGCGCTACGCTGGTAAATTATCATTTATAGAACAAGTTAATTTTGCATGAGTACTTATCCCTAATTACTTATCCCTAAAAAATAGCCCTTGCAATATCCGATTACTGCAAGGGCTAATTTATTTTTTATAAATCAAATGCTATTACTTTTCCAGCAGTTCTTTCAGAAAAGAATCCAACTCTTCATCCAGACCTTTCAGCAATTCTTCGTTCACAAGCAACGTATCATCATCCATCAGCAGTAACTCTGCAATTGTCTCCTTTTCATCATCCACTAATACGAAAGAGTAAGGTTTCAGAATAGTCAGTTTTTCAAAGTCACCTCCGTTCTTCATGTTGTGGAGTAAGGTAGAAAGAATACGTTCTACATTTTCGTAGAAATCATCTCCGTCATAAGTCATCCATTCCTCGATAGAGACACAAGCCAGATATTCATCTTCGTCATCAAAGATGGACAATTCGCCGGAATTCTGGTTGGCTTGCAGATGGATGTCGGTCACAATGGTTTGCTCACAGCCGCAAGTGTATTTGGCGACTGCCTGTTTAATGGCCTTTTCAAGGAGTGATAATGATGCTTGGCTCAGTTTCATAATAGATATTCTTTCTTAATGGACGTTCAAAGGTATAAAAAAAATAATTACCTCTGCATCATTTCTCTAAAAATCATTTTTAAATCTTTCCATTTGGGCGTTCAGTCGGGTCATTCCCTCCTTTCGCTCCTGCAATTCGTTCAGGTAGCGGGTTATTGCGAAGTAATTGGGGATATCCATGAGGTCTACGCCTTCCTGAGTTTTCTTCTCGTCTATTTTGTCTACATCGTATGCTACTTTCTGCGCTTTCAAGGCCCATTCTTCTGCTGTATGAATGCTGTCCTGCATTTCGTATCCTAAGGCAATGTTATAGGCGGCATACATTTTCTGCTTTCCTTTTTTCTTTTTCTCATAGGTTTGCTTCCAGAGTTCAATGGCCTTGTCCCAGTTATCTTCGCGGACAAAGACCGCGGCATCACGCATGTTTACGGAACCGCCTGTAAAGAGATAGCGGGAAGCTGTTTTCCAATGTGGCAGCATATGGCTCACGGGGATAGTGCCGGCAAATTCGGAAGCCTCTCTCAGCATCTCTTTTTCACTGATGAGTCCTGCGCCTGCCTGTGCCATACTGGGAGCTGCATGATCCCAGAAGATGCTGTCGCTGGCATTGACTGTCACCATCGGACCGTTGCGTTGGGGCAGATACACCTTTACGGTAGGATATACTTTCAGGTCAAGCGTACCTGCATATACTCCCCATTCCGGTAAATATTCGATTTTACGGATGGAGCGCATCTGTACGTTCTCCAAGGCTATCAGGAAGTCCGCATCCAGACTTTGGGTGAGCTTTTCCACTTCCTCTTTGCTAAGGGTGCTTTCGCGCGGAATCATATCATGGGCACGCAAGGCAGAGTCGCAAATAATCACTTCATCGAAATAATTCTCGTTGGCAAGTGCCTCTGCCAGTGATTCCGTGGCGATTTTGCCATCCCCATTGAAATACTTTGTCTTGCGTGCTATTTCTGTCTCATCTTTTTTCTTCTCATCGTTTTCCTCCAGAATCAGCTTGTTATCCGGGATAGGAGGCATATTATTTACCACAGCTACGCGCCTGAGGGCGGACGGAAAGCTGACTTCTGCCGGCAACATATAGTCGATGGAGAGTTGCTCTATGCTTTGGCAACCGCTGAACAGCAGAACACAGCACACCAATAGTGAGTACGAATATTTAGTCATAAGCTTATTCTTTATCTAGGAATAACAAAAATACACTTTTGTATGGATATAGAAAAGCCTCCAACAGTTTTTAACCGTTGAAGGCTTTTATTAGTGATTAGTGATTAGCGATAAGTGGTTAGCATACTAATCACTAATTACTTATCACTAACCACTTATTACATATTCTTCCCGTGGCAATTCTTGTACTTCTTGCCACTTCCGCAAGGACAAGGATCATTACGTCCTACCGTCTTTTCCGCACGAATCGGTTCACGCTTCACCTGTTCGCGTGTGTCCTGTTGGGCGGCGGCCTGTTGGTTCGGATCGCTCAGATCTTGTTTCTGTTCGCGGTATTTGCTCATATCCTGTTTCTGTTCGGGAGTGGCCTGCTGAATTTCCTGCGGTTCCTGTACCGGGATTTGTCCGCGCATCAGGATAGAAACAGTCTGGTTATTGATCTTATCCACCATTGTATCGAACAGGTTTACAGACTCCAGCTTATAAATCAATAACGGGTCTTTCTGTTCGTAGCTTGCGTTCTGTACAGAGTGCTTCAGTTCATCCAGTTCACGGAGGTTCTCTTTCCATGCTTCGTCGATAACGTGCAGCAGGATAGACTTTTCAAACGCTTTTACCACTTCCTTACATTCGCTGTCGTAAGCGGCTTTCAGGCTGCAAGAGATGTTGTACATGCGTTTACCGTCCGTGATGGGGATCAGGATATTCTCGTACATGTGTCCCTGGGTTTCGTATACCTGCTTGATTACCGGATAAGCAACCTGTGCCATGCGGTCCGTCTTGCGCTTGAACTGTTCCATTGCCACATTGAAGGCTGCTTCAGCAAGCTTTTCCTTCTTTTCGTTACGGAACTGTTCTTCGTTGAAAGGCACTTCCATGGCAAGAGTCTGCAAGAAGTCCATTTTGCAGTTTTCGTAATCGGGAGCTTCAACGGCTGCGGCAACACGGTCCCAGATCATATTTACGATATCCATTCCGATACGTTCACCCATCAGGGCGTGGCGACGCTTGGTATAGACCACCGTACGTTGCTTATTCATCACGTCATCGTATTCCAGCAAACGCTTACGGATACCGAAGTTGTTTTCTTCCACCTTCTTCTGTGCACGCTCAATGGAGTTGGAGATCATCTTGTGTTCAATCATTTCACCTTCCTTGAAGCCGAGACGGTCCATTACACCGGCGATGCGGTCGGAAGAGAACAGACGCATCAGGTCGTCTTCCAGTGACACGAAGAATACGGAAGAACCCGGGTCACCCTGACGTCCGGCACGTCCGCGCAACTGGCGGTCTACACGACGGGATTCATGGCGTTCGGTACCGATGATGGCCAAACCGCCCGCAGCTTTTACTTCCGGGCTCAGCTTGATGTCCGTACCACGACCGGCCATGTTGGTAGCGATGGTCACTGTTCCTTTCAAACCGGCTTTGGCTACGATGTCTGCTTCCTTCTGGTGCAACTTGGCATTCAATACGCTGTGCTCGATCTTGCGCATGGTCAACATCTTGCTCAGCATTTCGGAGATTTCTACGGATGTGGTACCCACCAGGACAGGGCGTCCGGCTTGTACCAACTGTTCGATTTCTTCGATGACTGCTTTATATTTCTCGCGTTTCGTCTTGTAAACGCGGTCGTTCATGTCTTTACGGGCGATGGGGCGGTTGGTGGGGATCACCACTACATCCAGTTTGTAGATGTCCCAAAGTTCGCCTGCTTCCGTTTCGGCAGTACCGGTCATACCCGAGAGTTTGTGGTACATACGGAAGTAATTCTGCAACGTAATGGTGGCGAATGTCTGTGTGGCGGCTTCCACTTTTACGTTTTCCTTGGCTTCGATGGCCTGGTGCAGACCGTCGGAGTAGCGGCGGCCTTCCATGATACGGCCTGTCTGCTCGTCCACAATCTTCACTTGACCGTCGATCACAACGTATTCGTCATCTTTCTCGAACATGGTGTAAGCCTTCAGCAACTGGTTGATGGTGTGTACACGTTCGGACTTGATGGCATAGTTGGTCATCAGTTCATCTTTCTTGGCCAGGCGTTGCTCGTCCGTCAGACTGGTTTCGTTTTCCAGTTCGGAAAGCTGTGCGGCGATGTCGGGCAATACGAAGAGGGTAGGATCTTCCGAGTTACCGGTGATCAGGTCCACACCTTTATCTGTCAGGTCTACACTGTTCAGCTTTTCTTCGATGACGAAGTACAACGGGTCGGTAGCTTCGTGCATACGCTTGTTGTTCTGCTCCATGTAGATCTCTTCGGTCTTCAGCATACCTGCCTTGATACCTTGCTCACTCAGATATTTAATCAATGCCTTGTTCTTGGGCAGTGCCTTGTGGCTGCGGAACAAAGCAAGGAAACCTTCTTCCTGATCTTTCTTGTCGCTGGAAGCAATCAGGCGCTTGGCATCGGCAAGATACTGGGTAGCCAGTTTCTTCTGTGCTTCCACCAGACGTTCTACGAGCGGACGCAATTGCTCGAACAACTGGTCCTCACCTTTGGGGACGGGACCGGAAATAATCAACGGAGTACGGGCATCGTCAATCAATACGGAGTCCACCTCATCGACGATGGCATAGTTGTGCTGGCGTTGTACGAGGTCTTTGGGGCTGATGGCCATATTATCACGCAAGTAGTCGAAACCGAATTCGTTGTTCGTACCGAAGGTGATGTCTGCCAGATAAGCCTGACGGCGTGCGTCGGAGTTGGGCTGATGTCTGTCGATGCAGTCCACACTTAAACCGTGGAACATATAGAGCGGGCCCATCCATTCGGAGTCACGTTTGGCCAGATAGTCGTTTACGGTCACCACATGTACACCGTTTCCGGTCAGTGCGTTGAGGAATACGGGGAGGGTAGCCACCAATGTCTTACCTTCACCTGTTGCCATTTCGGCGATCTTACCTTTATGCAATACGACGCCACCGAACAACTGTACATCGTAGTGTACCATGTTCCAGACAATTTCCGTACCGCCTGCTTGCCAGTGGTTTTGCCAGATGGCTTTGTCGCCTTCAATGCGTACGAAGTCTTTTGTGGCAGCCAGGTGACGGTCGAATTCGGTAGCCGTCACTACGATTTCTTCATTTTCGGATAAGCGTTTGGCAGTTTCTTTCACAATAGAGAAAGCTACCGGGAGTACTTCTTCAAGAGCTTTTTCGTAAGTTTCCAGTATATCCTTTTCTATCTTATCTATCTGTGCGAAAACTTCTTCACGGTTTTCCAGTTCGATTTCTTCGATACCAGCTTTGAGTTCTTCCACCTTGGCGCGTTGGTCGGCGGCAGAATTGCGGATATATTCTTTCAGTTCTTCTGTCTTGGCGCGTAAGGCGTCGTTATCGAGTTTGGCAACTTCCGGGTAAGCGGCTTTGATCTTGTCCACCCACGGCTGAATTTCTTTCATGTCGCGTGTGGATTTGTTGCCGAAAATCGAGCTTAAAAATTCATTAAATCCCATTTTATATCTATTTTTATTATTATTTACTAAGTTGATTGAGTGCGCAAAGTTACTGATTTTTATACAGATTACACATTTTTGCGCTGTTTATTTGATGTGAGTCTAGGCTAGTTAAATGATAATTTGTAAACCTGTTATCAAAGATTAGGCGCGGATTACACGGATTACGCGGATTAAAGGCTACGCTATTACATTGATTCATAAAAAATCCGTGTAATCCGTGTAATCCGCGCCTAAAATTATCATTTAATTCCGAGACCTCAGAAATTCAGTGGAGTCTCTGTGCAAGCATTCGGAGCGCGGATGCGCATCACACTTGACAGGGTGGGGGCTACGCGGGTAATATTGACGGGAACCCGGATCGTTTCGGGCTTCACTCCACCGCCCAGGAAGATGAGCGGAGCAGGAACATTGGCATGACGTACCACGCGGTTATCGGTGGCATTTTCTTCCACGATAGTCCAGCCGGGCAATACGTCTATCAGTAAGTCGCCCGAACGTTTGCGATGAAAGCTGTTCCGGGCAAGTTCTATCTGGGGCGACCAGGGGCCCAGCAGCAGGCGGTGGGCTGAATACGCCTCGTTCACTCCGCTGAATTGTATCAGGAAGTCGGCGGACTTGTCTTGAATTTCCGCCAGATTCAGCTGCTTGTTCTCTATTAATTTATGGTTGAGATAAATTTGCTGGTTATGATAAGTCTCTACGTACTGTCCTTCGCCATACGTGGCCATGAGATACATGTTCAGCAGGGTGGCGCAGCGGTTCAGGTAGAATTCCCCGCCGGGGATGCGGTACAGGCCGAGATCGGGAGCTTCCGGATCGGCATATCCCGTAGAGGTGATGCAGAAGACGACGTTGTGCAGACCTACTTTGCGGTCGATGAGGTCGAGCAGTGCGGCAATGCTGCGGTCGAGGCGTACATACGTGTCCTGCATTTCCATGGCACATTCCTGCGTACTCTTATGGTTGTAGTTTCCGGCGTAATAGGTCAGTGCCAGCAGGTCGGGTATCTCATCTTTGGCGATGGTGCTCTTTTCCAGAAGTTCTTCTGTCAGCAGGTTCACTTCGTCGTTGATGAACGGGCTGGTGAGCAGTCGGCGGAATTTATTGCGTCGTTCGCTGTCGAACTTATATTTGAAGGGCTGGTCCCGCCATTCGGGCAGGAATGTATATTTGTTGATGGGGTGTGCCGGTTCCCATACCATGTCGCGGATGCGGAAGTCGGGTGATTTCCGTTCGTTGTACTGGCTTACCCACCACGGGAACTCGCTGTAATATGTAGTGCTGCACCATTTGCCTGTGTTCTCGTTCAGCCAGAAAGCACCGTTTCCGGTATGTCCGGCAGCCAGTACGGCCGCGTCGCGCGAGGGGGCGATGGCATACACCAGGCCTTTGTTGCGGGTGGCTACTTTCAGTTCGTCGGCAATGGTAGAGGTCAGTAATTGGGAGGGAGAAGAGTTTTCGTCGGTGAAGTTGCCCATAAATGCGCCGTCGTCCACGCAATTCACGGGGCGCAGGGTGCTTGCATCCATCCAGTACTGGGATATGATGCCGTTCATCGAAGGCGTCGTGCCGCTGTAGATGGCAGCGATGGCAGAAGCGCGGTCTGTTCCGTTGAAAGGGAATTCGGTCTGGTAGAACACTTTCCCTTCGCGCATCAGTCTTTTGAAACCTTTCTCTCCGTAGAGGGTTGAGAATGCTTCCATATAGTCGGTGCGCAGTTGGTCAATCGTCAGCGTAACCACTAATTTAGGTGTGGCAGGCAACGGTTGTGCTTGCAGACCGGTGAAAGTAAGTGCGAGTATGGAAGTAATCAGTCCCTTTTTCATTTATCTCTTTTTCAATGTCAAAATAAGATTGCTTGCTGAACGTACCAGCAAACAAAGTGCCAAAGGTAATACAGCTAAGTCAATTCTTTGCGGTATTATCGCCCAAAGCAGTATAAAAAGTGTTAAAACAGCGCAATTCGTTCTCATGTACCAGCTTTTCTGCCGTTTTCTCACCTTATTTATCATCCACGGGAGGCAAAATAAGTGCAGGGGATGGAATACGAACAGCAGGTAATTGGGGCTTACTGCGGGGTGTTGGGAGAAGAGGGCGAGGAAGGCGAGGATGCACCCGGCTATTCCGGCACAGAAGAACAGGATTAGGTCGAGTCCCCAAAGGGTTTTCCCGCGGCGGATGCCGTAGATGGTAGCGGCTGCCACCAGCACAAACAGCAGCAGGGCCGATTGCATCGGGGTGATTCCTCCGGAGCGGTGGTCGGCATCAGTCAGTCCGGTTACCACTATTTTCTCTTCGGAGGATACGAGGGGACGTGCCTGGCCTTCGTTGTCTACAATCCGGGCTGTGTTGAAGAAGTCCTGCACATAGAAGGGGACGAACATCATCAGTCGTCGGTTGATGGGTTGGTCGGCTTTGCTGCCCATGCACAGGTCCATGCCGAAGCGTGACCATGGATGACCTTCACTATATTTATGCAGCAAATCGCGGAAAGTGACTCCCGTGTCGGTATCGGTCATATTGTCAGCATACTGCAAGGTGCCGTCGATGGCGGCCTCTATCTGGTCGCGCGGACGGGTGGCGCAGTTGTCGTAGAAGAAGTTATAGCGATATATGCGGTTTTCGGGCCGGTAGTTTTCCTGAAGCAGGTTGAAGAGGTGTTCTTTTTCTGCTTGGGTGAGGTTCAGGGTCTGTTGCCAGACGTCCCGTCCCAGGTAGTTGTACTCGGAGGCGAAGTGTTCGTAATTGGTTACGCCTAGTTGATAGTCCGTCTCTCCCAGGGCGAAGCGGAAGATGAAGTTGGGGGCGTTGAAATTGAACATGCCGTAGTTGAAGACGGCGTCAATGCCCCGGGTGAAGTTTTCGTAACGGATGGCGGTGTGGCCGAACAGGGAATAGATTTCCCCGCCCGAGGCGCAGGTCAGCAGGCTGATGCGGATGGAGTCGGGGGTAGCTTCTTGCGGCGTTTGCGGCTGGGCGGAGGCCGTGGACGGGCAGAGGAGGCGGAGGAGGAAATATATGAGAATGAGTAAGTTTCTTTTCATGCTGCAAAGTTATAAACTGGAAAATTCTGAATAGGTGAGAATTTGTATTGTAGTTTCCATATTCTTCTGCTTTTTAGTTTTCACAAAAGTACATTTTTTTAAGTTAGGGCGCAATGAAAAGATAGTTAATTATGCGAATCAGGGGGTGAGTTTGATTTATAACGGAAAAGTAATGAATAAGACTCACCACAGATTACACAGATTCACACAGATTTATTAATCTAATAATCATTAAAATAGAATCTGTGTCAATCTGTGTAATCTGTGGTGAATTCATTCATAACCCGAAAGATATGAATCAATTCAACTCCTGATTCGCATTAATTATCAATTTGAAAATAGACAAGAAATAAAACAAGCAATGTTCCGGCGATAAAGAAGCAATCTTATGATAGACAGCATTGCTTCTTGTCCTCCGGAACATTGCTTCTGATCAGGGCGCTTCAAGAAAATCTATCAATAATTGCACTTGGCGTTTGCTGAAGGTCTGGTCATTTTTTCCTTCACGGCCGCCGTAGAGCTGGCGGTGCAGTTCGGGATTGACGGCGATCCACTTCCGCAGTTTTTTCAGTGCGGCTTCGGCCGAGAGGCAGGGGAAATAGAGCTGTGCGAACTCAGTCTTCAGGTATGCCTTGATTTCAAATTTATCTTCGGGAGTCTCTTTTTTATCTTCGGGAATCCTTTTCGTTTTTTCTGTTGTTTCCATGTTCTATGAATTTTAAGAATTTGTTGTTTTGAAGTTTTTAGTCTGAATTATTCGTGGAGGCTTATCGGGAAGTCCGGAACAATTGCAGACTAAGGTAGAATATTTACATAACGCAGCCATTCCCGGCCGCTTTTTTTGCCCGTGTCAGTGACAAAATGGTGACAGTGACACCTATACACCTATTTTGTGCTCTTTGTGTTGCACTTCTTATAGTTATCTCCTTCTTTTATAATAAGTTGGGCTTTGACGGCTTTTTGTATCCAGCGTTTTCCGGTTCGTGCGCAGGCTCCATTTTCCTGTACGGCCCGAACGAAATCCATGTAGGTAAAAACTCTTGGCATGGATGCAAGGGTGTCCTCAAGCTGGTGGAACTTGTGCATGCTCACGGGCGGCAGACTGGTGTCGGGCAGCGAGGTGCTGAGCAGAAGACTGTGTTCGAGCAGCGTGTGGGCGATGTCCATGGCTGTCCGGAAATCATCGTCCGTGCAGCAGTATTCCTTCGCGTAAGCGTAGTCGGTGTATTTCCGGAAAATGGTGAGAATGGCTGCCAGGCGCATGGCAAGCAGTCCGTTGCGGTAAACGATACCGCTTGAAGATTCGCGTCCTTCCAGCAGGGTGCGTTTCAGCAGGAGGCTGAAGTGGGCGGTATGTTGTTGCCACTGTTGGGGACTGAAGGTGACGAGGGTGGGCGACTGGAGCAGCAGCTTGTGCATTTCAAACAGTTCGCTTCCCAACCCGTAGAAGTAGCTGTGCAGGTCCACTTCCCCTTCCTGGGGTGCGCACGATTCCCATAACTGGCTTTGCTGGCGGGTGTAGATGCCGAAGCGGCTGTAGAGTCCCACTTCGAGCGAACGGAAGAAGTTGCGGAACTGTTCCTGCGTACCGGCGATGCTCAGTGCCAGGTGGGGGTGGTGAACAACGATGGGGTCGCCGTCTATCTTGTAAGAAGAGGAGACTTCTTCGTGATGGGCCGCCTTACAGAGGATGTCTTCGTATTTGCCGCAATCTTGTCCCAGCGAGGAGACCAGGGTGTTGATTTCGGTAGTAGTCATGCAGCAACCTATTTCGCCGGCAGCGGCAAGGCTCTGTATGAGCCGGCTCTTACTGGTGGTGGCTGAGATTTTGAGGTATTGCGCCTGGGGCTCTTCCGGTTTCAGGTCGAGGTTGGGCAGGCGTTTGGCGTGCCGTGCCTGCTGCTGTTCCTGCTCCCAGGCCAGTAGTTTCTGATCGTATTCCTTTTTCTGTTCGCGGCGCAGCCGGTCGTAGAACTCCTGCGTGGCGTCCAGCAGTATGGATGTGAACCCCAGCGCACCTTTTCCGGCTCCTGCGGGTGCTACGACGGCAAGATAGAAATGGGGCGAAAGCAGTGACTTCTTATAGAAGAAACTGACGTGGGGAAAGAGGGCGCTACAACTGTTCATGCTGCCCAGTAGCATGAGGTCGCGTTCGCGCTTGTCGGTGGCATGCGTGCAGCAGCGTTTCAGAAATTCGGGCAGGCGGGTATAAACTTCCTCGGGGATGTATGGGGAAGCGGCCCGTAATTCGTTGTTTTTTTCTAACACTTCTTCGGGTGATTCCTCCTCGTTTGCAACCGAAAAAGGTGCATAGGTGTCACTGTCACCGAAATGGCACCGATTCGTCTCTTTTTCTTCCTTTTTCTTCTGAATAATGAACTGATAACCAGATACTACGCGTTTTTGTATATCTTGCATCGTAAAATCGGTAGCGGCGTAATGCTGCGCGAAAAGTTCGGTGAGCTTTTTTGTTTCCTCCTGCGAAAATCCTTTACTTGCTGCCGCACGTCCCAACTTCAGGGCAAGGTCGTTCCGACTACCGCGGATGAAGGGGTTGCGGTGTTCGAATTCATCGAGGAAGTTGGCTATGAAGCCATTTTCCGATGGGGTGTTACCCGGGGCGATTGTTTCTTTCGTTTCTGCCTCTGTTACTTTCGTTACGCTTTCCGCAGGCATTTCGAAGGCGATTGCACCGGGATTGTAGTAGGCTTCGGGATGCCAGGAGTAGAAACAGGGCTGCGTCAGTATCTTGCATTTATCATCGTACGGGTGACCTACGTGTGCGCTGACCGCTCTGCCTACGGCTGCATAAAGCTGTTCGTAATTTTTCTGCACGTCTTCGGGACGGACGTGTATCAGCATTTTGTTTCCTTCTTCGGAGATGCTGATAAAGGAGGCGGCAACAAAGGGGAGCGATTGGGAGAGGAGGAAGATTTCCCGGGTGCGTCCGTTGCTGTGGTCGAGGTCGATGCAGAGCAGTTCGCTGTGTTGTTGCAGGTCTTTTACGGCGTGTCCGTTGCTGCATACGCCTGCGGGGATGATGCACGGCATACCGTCTTTCAGTTTCTGTGCTTCGGCTTCGTGGCCGGGCAGGGCTTTCAGGCGACGGTAGTCCTGCACTACTTGCCTGAAGCGGTCGCTGCGTACCGTGTCAATAAAATCGTGGATGCTGATGGTGTGTGGTGCTTTGCTCCGCACGCTTGGGAATTCGGAAACCAGGGGTTCCCGATTTACTGTATTTTCCATATCTGTTTATGTTTTACAGTCGTGCATTGGCACTATTGCCTTTACACGCCTCGAAGGTATGGAAAACATTTTTTAGATACTTTGCGCTTTTGTACACTTGCCTTTTTTAATGTTTTGATTATCAGTACGGAGGAACGGTTGAAGTGTACAAAATGCTTTTTTGGATAAATTTAACAGCTACAAGATACAACTGCTTTTAAGTAACGCTTAAAAAATAGGTTGGTACATAAGAAAGTGTGGAGAGTAAGCTTATAAATGATAATTTAGCGAAGCGAAGCTTCGCAGTTGACAAGGTAATCAGTTGACAAGGGGACAAGGGGCTGCGCAGTGTTAGGCTGCGCTGTAAAATGATAATTTAGGAGTGTAGTTATTGATATTCTGACTATCTCAATTCCCCTTCTCCAGTTGGAGGAGGGGTGCCCAACGGGCGGGGTGGTAGGTGAGAGAAAAATTCCTTTATCTTATTATGAATAGGTATTTTATTGTTTTACCTACCACCTCCCCCTACGGGTACTCCACCCCCTCTGACTCCCCCGTTATCGGGGGAGAGCAATTCCCGAGAGGAGGAGAATTTAAGATACTTCGCGTAACAATAATTATCATTTCACCGCGCAGCCTAACACTGCGCAGCCCCTTGTCCCCTTGTCAACTTGTTCCCTTGTCCCCTAAATTATCATTTATGTACCAACTTGTTTTTAAGCGTTACCCAATTCTTTTCCTGCTTTTTTCTTTTTTGCAATCAGCGACGAACTTGTCTATTTCTTTGCTGAGTTGCTTCAGTTCCCTGCATGCCTGGTCGCTTAGTTCGTGTTCCCTGTTCAATTTTTCCAGGTATTCTTTTATTTGTCTGATGGCTTGCAGTTCGGCTTTACCGGTTGTCTCGCAGTGTTTGTAAAGGATGTCTTCCTGTGTGTCAGTAGTTAGCTGGCTGTTCTTTTTAAACTCATGGTTATGTGTATTTAAAATATTTGATTCTGCAAAGGTAAATAGATTTATGCAGGTTGGGGAATAATCCGGGGTAAAAGTAAAAATAAATAAGGTAAAGTACGGATAAGTTCGCCCCGGTACGTCCCGGTACATCCCGTTTCGTCCTTTCGTTTTTGGTCTCTGAAGTACCTTTGTTGTGTCCTCAAAGTGGGGATCCTACGGAAGGTTTCGGGTAAGACGTCGCCTTGTATCAGTTTCCGTTCGAAACTATTTTCTTCTTTTTTAAACTCAAAAAAATTATGTCAGTAACATTTAAGAAAGTATTACGTAAAGACCCTTTCCATAAAGATGGTACGGGTAAATACTACCCTCAATTAATCGTTTGGGGAAAATCGGCGACACTGGAAAGTATTGCTGTTCAGATGAAAGAATCCAGTTCGCTCACTCTGGGTGATATACAGAGTGTGATAACCAACTTCGTTGGTGCTATGCGTCGTGAGCTTTTCAATGGCCGTTCGGTGAACATCGACAACTTCGGTGTATTCAGCCTTTCGGCTACTACCGAAGGTTCGGAGAAGAAGGACGACTGTCAATCTACCAAGATCAGATCCGTTCGTATCAACTTCCGTGCTTCCAGCAGTATTCGTCCGCAGGTGGCTGCCACGCGTGCCGAAGACCGTATGGACTTCGTGGATCTGGAGTCGCAGTTGAAGGCTGCCGGCAGTGGTTCGGGCGGTGGCGAAGGTGGCGGTAACGAAGGCGGTGACGGAGGATTGGACGAGAATCCGCTGGGATAGGCTCTGAAACCGTAGTCTTCGGAAATTAAAAATTAAACACTAATCACTAAGTTACATGAGAACAATCGATCACATCGTTATTCACTGTTCCGCCACACGCGAAGACCGTTCGCTGACTGTGGCCGAACTGGAGGAAAATCACCGTTGCCGTGGCTTCCGCGGTATCGGCTATCACTACTACATCCGTAAGGATGGCACGGTAATCAATACCCGTGCTTTGGAACTTGTCGGGGCGCATGCCAAGGGCCATAATTCTCACTCGATAGGCATCTGCTATGAGGGCGGTCTTGATGTCCGGGGGCGTGCCAAAGATACCCGTACGCCTGAACAACGCTCTGCGCTCCGGCTGCTTGTGCATCAACTCCTGAAACGCTTTCGGAACAATGTCCGTATCTGCGGGCATCGTGACCTCAGTCCGGACCTGAACGGTGACGGAGTGATAGAGCCGGAAGAATGGATTAAGGAGTGTCCGTGCTTCGAAGTGAGCAGGGAACTGTGATTTCCACTCTGTGACAATCATTTTTTTTAATTGCGTGGAAAGGAGGTGTGGAATTATGGCAATCAAGAAATCCGTATGGAGTATGATCTTGAAAGTAGCTGTCGCGGTGGTAACGGCGATAGCGGGTGTGCTGGGCGTAAATGCGATGACCCTGTAATGCGCTCTGATAATGACTTCTAATTTTCTGTAAACCGGCAATCCGGATGCTGGTTTGCAGAAAACGATATTAAACTACAAACAATAATGGATATGAAAAATATATATCGAATTATACTTATTATTATACTATGCACCGGTGTATTGCCGGTATGTGCACAAGGCAATTATTATGCTGCGATGCCTGATGTGACACCGCCTTCACCTACTTCCCGAGTATTTCAGAAGTTTCTGGGCTATCCCATTTCTCATGCGACGGGAACCATTGACATTAGTATCCCCCTATATACTGTGGAAGCTTACGGCCTGTCTCTCCCCTTGACTTTGAAGTATCATTCTTCGGGGGTAAGAGTGCAGGATCCTGTCGGTGTGGTGGGACGTAACTGGGCTTTGTTTCCGGGATTTAAGATATCACGGACGATTATGGGCAAACCGGATGAGGTGTATCCGGTGGCAGATGTCAGCGGAAATCTGACACGCGATGACTATATCTATATGTCTTCTCCTTATTCAAATGATTGTGATTGTTGGAATGAGCGCGGACATATTTATCCGTGTATGGACGGCCAGTATGATGTCTTTCAAATAAATATGCCTGGTATGGACGCTTCGTTCATATTACAACGTGTAAACGGGGTGGATGTAGTGAAACAGATATCGGATACTCCTTTAAAGATAACTCCTAAGTTGGATAATTCTACCAACTTTATCAGTACACGACTCTATGGTTTTGAAATTCTGGATGACAAAGGTATACGGTATGCCTTCGGGGAGAAGAATCCTGTACATGGTTTATCTAGTCCACAAAAATATGTTGAATATCAGCCTTATGGTTCTTGCTTTTGCGGTTGGATGCTTCGTGAAATCATTTTCCCCGGTAATGAAAAAATCTCGTTCACATACCAATCGGTAAGAGAAGATGTCCCAACTTTCAATCATACCTTATCGGTATTAGACAATGGGAAATCGATGTGGCTGGCTGGCTGTTTTCATAACGATATGATAGATAGCTCCACTGGCTCTGACAGTTCTTTTTGGCGTATACTTGGAGGTGATGGATACCAGATAAATGAAGGAAGAGACTCCCCTTATTCTTATATAAACAGGTCGTTGGTTCCTGATAGTATTATTATTCCAAACGGTTTGATTGATTTAAACTATTCAGCAGGTAAGTTGGCTTCTTTGAACGTGAAACAATCGTCAGGCATACAAGTGAGAAATGTACAGTTTACTTATGATACAACAACGGGTAACCTGCTGAAGAAAGTGAATATCAACGGTGAGGGCAATTATCTGTTTACCTACAAAAATGAAAGTTCTTTTAGTTATTTGCGTTCCGGTTTCGATTGGTGGGGTTTTTATAATGAAGCGGATTTCGGGGATGCTGACCTTCCCAATATAAATCTTGAAATACGGAAGACCACGGGTTCGTTGAATGTTCCTGTCAACCGAACTATCGGTAATCGTGCCAACAGGAAGCCTAATGCTGCGTATATGGACACATATTCATTGACAGAGATGCTCAGTCCGACAAAGGGAAAATTGAAAATTAGTTATGAACCACACCGCTTTACGGTAAAAAGAAAAGAGGAAATAGGTGGAGGGTTACGTGTGAAATCTACTGAGTTGTATGATCCGGTGTCAGGTAAGACAATCGTAAAAAACTATACTTATGAAGATGCGCATTTTATAGGTACGGATTATCCTGATGAGAAAAGTCTGATAACTACCAGATATATATGTCCTCTTGATGATGGTGGTTGCAGAGTACGCCAACGTACGCTTTCTGTATTTTCCGGTTTTCCAAATGTTCGGGGAAATACAAATCCTGTATGGTATGGCAAGATTACTGAAGTTGCCTCCGATTGGAAAAAAGTCTATCAATATGATTTTCGACCGGATGAATATGATAATGTCATTTTTGATGATTTATCCCCTGATTATTCATTGAATAATGAGTGTTTGCTTTCTGCAATGAATAGAATGTTATATCCGATTCCTTGGTTATTATCAGAAAACTTCTATAGGAAATCGGGAAATATTTATGAGAAAGTGCAATCGTTGACCAATATGTATGAGAAGTCTGAGATGAAAATGCCGGCAGCTATAGTAACCCCTTATCAATTCGGACTGAATGGCTACTCGAGCTGTCAGTTTATGGAAAAGTTGATAGCTTGCCCTAGTTATAATTATTGTGATGTATATGGATCTCCGGTAAAGTCTTTTCCGTATTATATAGCTACAGGCTATCATCGCTTGAAGTCCACTTGTAAAACCACTTATCAATCGAGTGACAGTATTGTTGAGAAGTCTGTTTTTGCCTATGATACGGAGCGTCCGTACAATATAATAAGTAAATCATCTTTGTGTAGCGGAGGTGCGGAGCAGGTGGAGAGAACCTATTACAGTAATAACACTATACCGGATAAAGAATTTCTGACAACATCCCAGCGAAGTGCCATTCAGCTATTGACTTCGCGAAATTATCTGACCACGCCCGTACAGCAGACTATGGAGAAAAAGGATAAACGGCTATACAGTGTATTGAGAGGATATAGCAGTAGCTTGTCTTCCGGGATGGTGGTGGAAGATCAGTATTACTGTAAAGGTACGGATAAGTACGAAAAACGAATCAGTTATAATAAATATGATATTTATGGTAACCCTGTATATATCAATAAGGATGGTGCTGAGAAGGTTGTATATTTGTGGGGATACAAGGGGCAATACCTGCTGGCTGAAATCAAGGGGGCAACTTACGAAGAAGTTAAAAAAGCGCTAATGGTGGATCCAGCTTCCATGTCGTCGTGCATACTTCCTTCTATGCCTCTGTATCTGGATATGATAGATAATTTGTATAAAGCTTTGCCTTCTGCCCTGATTACCTCCTATACTTACCATCCCTTGATTGGGATAAGTGGCATAATTTCTCCCAATAAAGCCAAAACGACTTTCGAATATAACAGCGATAGTCAGTTGATTCGCATAAAGGATACGGAAGGAAAGACAATGGAGGAATATCAATATCATTTCCGGCCATAAATGCAGTATGATCATATAAAAATAGTATTATGAAACGATTATATATTTTGATTTCATTTCTTTGCCTGATAGGTGCAGCTACAGCGCAAAATAGTAACCAGAATTATGTGGTTACGCGTACTATGCTGAATGAAAGCAGTAGTTCTTACTTAGATGTAGTGAAATATTATGATGGTTTGGGACGTTTGTGCCAAACCGTGCATAATCAGGTGACTCCACAGAAAAATAATCTGCTGGATCTTTCGGAGTATGATGAATCGGGGCGGGACGTTAAAGACTGGCTGCCCGTATATTCATCCTCTGCTTATTTGTCTGCGTCTGCTTTTTCCTCGACTGCTTCTGGTAATTATGGCTCAACGGCCCGTCCTTTCAATCAGTCGGTGTACGAGGCTTCTCCGTCCGATCGGCTTGTGGCGCAATATGGCCCGGGAGCGAAGTGGAGTGACAAACCGATGACCACTGATTATATGCTGAATGGCTCCTCTGAGGTATTAAGCTGTGTACACTATTCGGTAAATGGTAGCACCTTAGTGAATGGGGGAAGTTATGCCACCGGTGAATTGTATGTTGTCCGTACACAGGATGAAGACGGCAACACGGCCTCTCAATTTACGGATAAGCAAGGACATACCGTATTGGTTAGTCAGTTGAATGGAACTGTACGTCATGATACCTATTATGTGTACGATGACTATGACAATCTTTGCTATGTGCTGCCACCTGCAATGGATGGTAATATTTCTACGGCCAGTCTAAATCTTTATGCCTACCAGTATAAATATGACAGGCGCAATCGTTGTGTTTGGAAGAAGTTGCCCGGTGCAGATGCTGTGTCATACGTTTATGATTTGAATGATCGTCTTGTTTTTTCCCAGGACGGAAATCAGAAAAGTCGGGGAAAATGGATGTTCTATTTGTATGATGACTTAAGCCGCCTGGTTGTGCAAGGTGAATGTGCTAATACGAATACTTCTACAGCGTCCGCTCGTTCTGTTGCCTGTACTCGCGTCAATACGGCTACGGGTTTAGGAAACAGCGGATATTCATCCGATTTTGCTTTGACTGCTCCGGTTGTGTATTTAGTAAACTATTACGATAACTATGATTTCCGTACATTGCCGGGTTTTAATAACAGCTTTTTTCCAGCCAATACTTTGAGTGCTAAAGGTTATTTGTCGGGGAGTGTCATTACTGTTTTAGGAAGTGATACGAAGTTATATTCAGCCAACTATTATGATAAGAAAGGGCGGGTAACAAAGACTGTTTCAAGCAATCTGTTGAGTGGCTATGAAACAACAACTACGATATATACTTTTACCGGTAAACCTGCAAGCGTGAAGCATGTACACATGGCGGCCGGGAAGACTACGCAGATGGAGATATATACCTATACTTATGACCATGCGGAACGACTGACGAAGGTTGAGCATTCGTTGAATGGAGTGAAGGTTACGCTTGCTGCCAATACTTATGATGAACTGGGGCGATTGTCGGGCAAGTCATTGCATGGTTCGGCAAGTAATAAGTTGGCGTATGCATATAATATACGTAACTGGATAGAATCGATATCATCAGGTGGATTGTTCAATATATCATTGTATTATGGCTATAATGGAAATGTATCCCGTATGGTGTGCCGATGTCCGGGGGATAACAAAACTTATGGATATAACTTCGCTTATGATAATTTGTCACGCCTCACCTCGGCACAAAGTCTGATTGGTGGCGTAATAACTCTGGGCTACGCGACCAACTATAGTTATGACAAGAATGGGAATTTATTGCATTTGCGGCGTGGCGGACAAACCGGATTATCCGGCACTGGAATCATTGATAATTTGTCTTTTACATTAAATGGTAACCAGCTTAAATCCGTCAATGATGACGCTACGGCTACGGCTTCTAACGGTTTCGAATTCAAGGATGGTGCCAAGCTTGCTACAGAATATATGTATGATGCCAATGGCAGCTTAATAAAAGATTTGAATAAGGGAATCGGAATTCAATATAATTTATTAAATTTGCCAAGTCAGGTCAAGTTCTCGGATGGAAGTACCATCACTTATACTTATGGTGCGGATGGAGTAAAGCTTCGCACGGTGCATAAAATAGGAGGTGTTACTACCACTACCGATTACTGCGACAATGTGATCTATGAAAATGGTACGGCTAAACAATTGCTGACCGAAGAAGGATATGTCTCTCTGTCTGATAAGAAATATCACTATTACCTGAAAGATCATCAGGGAAATAATCGGGTGGTAACTGATCAGGCCGGTGGGATGGAGGAAGCCAACTACTATTATCCTTTCGGAGGTGTCTTCTTAAGTAACGGGAATGATGTTCAGGCTTATAAGTATAACGGGAAGGAACTGGATACAAAGAAGGGACTGAACTGGTATGATTATGGGGCGAGAGAGTATGATGCGGTGCTGGGAAGATGGCATGTGATGGATCCTTCTAGTGAAAAATATTATGGAGTGAGCCCTTACACGTATTGTAAGAATAATCCAATTCTCAGGATCGATATTGATGGGAAAGATGACTATGTAGTGAATAAGAATGGTTATGTGTTTTTTTGGAAAAATACAAAATATGAAGATAAGGGAGATCGAGTTTATTATTTTGATGGAGAACATAAACCGAAGCAGGTAAGTGGAAAACCGATAACTATAATGGATAATAAATTAATGCCTGGTATGGTTGAAAGTCAAGGTAAAGAAGGACGAATTACGACTTATGGACAAACCAGCAACATTCATGATGCTGCAAATCTCTTTAAGTTTGCAGCGGATAATAGTGTTGTTGAATGGAAATTGGATGTATATGAGAATGAAAATGATGGGCCGACAGCTATTATTATTACAGACCATAAAGAAGGCTCTGTGGAAAGTGGAAATAATGCAAAAAGAAGGACGGCTGTGAATGGTCGCAAAAAAATAGATATTCATTCTCATCCTGGCGATGAAAGCCAGGGAGCTTCTGCTTCTGATATGAAATATATTAATAGCAGAAATAATGCAGTTTATTTAAAGAGGGACCGAACGTTACATGATTATAATTCAAAGAAAAGCAATATAACAACTATTCATATAAATACGATCGAAGATTTGCAGAAGTATATACAAGACAGACTAAAAAAATAGATTGTATGAGAAATGTATTATTAATATTATTACTTATTTCTTTGCCGGGTTGTCAACCCGGCAAAGAATCCCCTGCTCGTTCTACTGCTTTACGGGAAGTTAAGCGGTTGATTGATCAAGATTCTTTTCCTGCGAAGTATATCATTATGTATGAGGAACCATCGAATGACATCGGTTCTATCTATATGATAACACCGGCTAACTCTCCATTGGTGGAAGGGAGTTTGGAAAGACCGGAGAAAGTGATAAAGTACAAGGATAGGTATATCTGTTTAATGAATCCTATGGAATCAACTGATATGCCCAAAAATAAATTGATTGAGATAACGGATTATCCGAATGATACAACAACAGGTCCTGTATATGATGAAATATGGTATATAGGGGTGTCTAAAAATGGGAAGAAACATACCTTGGTCTCTACAATATATAAGTCTTACCTCACTTATTATTATTATTCTTTTCCTCAACTCTTGGAATATGCATTCAAAGATTATGATTCGACCCATTTACCACGCTTTATATTGTCTTCATATTCTTTAGTTGTGGATAGTTCATACATACCCAAAGGGACATTGTATAATCATATCCAACGCATTGATGGAAAAATATATTATTCCAATGTTTTAGATGAGTATTTTAAAGAAAATAAAGATAGTATACGTAAGGACTTTTTTGCAGTATTAAATGGGAAAGATACACTTAAACTAAATATTGTAGATATGATAACACAGCATCTTTTCTTTGAGAGTGCGAATAATGCTGCTTTCTTTAGATCGCTAACAAAAGAACCTTGGGATAAATTATACGATTTGCTTCGCGACTCGACTTTTTATTTTTGTGCTGAAAAAGACACGCATGTCAGGCACTCCGTTCCGTATAGTGACTATTATTGGCTTTTTAGTATACACGATAATTGTTCTTATAAATATGTAGATGAGGTTTATAGAAGAGGGATAAAGCAGAGCTTGAAGGATTTATACGGTAGTTATGAAGAATGGGATGCAAATTGATTTCATTTATAGGATTCAATGTTGGTTTTGTTGGTATGATATCCCCTGTCTCTTAACTCCGAAATATGGGTAGAGGCAGGGAATATTTATTCTCCTCCCTGTTCTACAATACGGACGGCTTGAACGGCATGAGATGTTACAACGGCAATATCCTTGGACTGAAACGCTACGGGTGCCAAACTTGCTATTGAATATACGTATGATGCCAATGGCGGCTTAATAAAAGATTTGAATAAGGAAATCGAAATTCAATATAATTTATTAAATTTGCCAGTTAGGTCAGTTTCTCAGATGGAAGTACCATCACTTATATTTATGGTGCGGATGGAGTAAAGCTTCGCGCGGTGCATAAAATAGGAGGTGTTACCCAAAGGATGGGAGCATGGCTATACTAGGGGATTAGCTTTTTATAAAAACTCTGTTGTTTATTGGCTTGAAGTTTGGTAAATATGTTGAGTAATATGTACTGCGCCTTACTCGTTTATATGTTTACATTTGTATTTGTCATCCAATAATTTACATAAAAAGACTCCAACCGAGTGCTATTCTCAAGAAAAATAGTATTTTTGGAAGAATTATTGAAAAGGATACCTTTATATATAACTCTAAAAAGACCTGACTATTATGATGGAAAAAACACTGGTTATTTTGAAACCATGTACCCTCCAAAGAGGCTTGGTAGGTGAGATTACGAACAGATTCGAGCGTAAAGGTTTGCGTCTGGCCGGAATGAAAATGGTTCAGCTGACGGATGAAGTGCTCAGTGAGCATTACGCCCATTTAAGTGCGAAACCCTTCTTTCAGCGCGTGAAGGATTCGATGATGGCCTGTCCGGTTATCGTGTGTTGCTTTGAGGGGGTAGATGCCATTGAAGCGGTGAGGGTTTTGACCGGCCCTACCAATGGCAGGAAGGCAGCTCCCGGAACCATCCGCGGAGATTACAGTATGAGCTTTCAGGAAAATATCGTTCATGCATCCGACTCACCTGAAGCGGCTGAAGCGGAATTGAAAAGATTTTTTAAACCAGAAGAAATATTTGACTATAAACAGGCTACATTCGACTTCCTGTATGCTAATGACGAGTATTAGCGAGGAAAAAGAAAAATAAGTTTGCGATAAACTACACTGATGTAGTAAGGAAAATGTCGACTACAGCTTTCAAATTCAATTAAAGTCGTATCTTTGTGCCCGGAAAATTAATCTTCATTCAGTGAACCTGGTTATTGATATAGGAAATACGGTGGCAAAAGTAGCTGTCTTTGATGGTGTTTCACTATTGGAAGTGGCGTATGACTCTAATCGGAATTTGGAGCATTTGTCGGACATCTATAGTAAATATCACTTTGAAAAAGCAATTGTAGCCACGGTCATCGACTTGAGCGAGCAAGTGCTGGCACAATTGGCATTACTTCCCATACCTGTGCTTTGGCTGAATGAAACGACTCCACTCCCGGTAGTGAATCTATATGAAACACCCCGGACACTGGGGTATGATCGTATGGCTGCCGTAGTGGCTGCCAATGAACAATTTCCCGGAAAAGACATACTGGTGATAGATGCCGGCACGTGCATTACGTACGAATTTGTGGATGCCGAAGGACGCTATCATGGTGGAAATATTTCCCCGGGTATGCAGATGCGTTTTCGGGCGCTTCACCAGTTTACCGGACGCTTGCCGCTGGTGCAACGCGAAGGGCGTGAACTCCCGATGGGAAAAGATACTGAAACTGCCATCCGTGCGGGAGTTTTGAAAGGTATGGAATATGAGATTTCTGGTTACATAGTGGCTATGAAACATAAATATCCTGAACTTTTGGTTTTTTTAACGGGCGGGGATGATTTTTCTTTTGATACAAACTTAAAAAGTATCATCTTTGCAGACAGATTTTTAGTGTTGAAAGGATTAAATCGAATTTTAAACTATAATAATGACAAGATTTAGACAAACACTTTTGGTGCTTTTGCTCACGATATTATCTGGAGCGACGGTCGCTCAAAATAATACAAATTCTCCCTATACACGATACGGATACGGACAACTGGCAGACCATGGGTCAGGTAACAGTAAGGCAATGGGTGGCATTGCTTATGGTTTACGTGACAAATATCAGACCAATTTCGCGAATCCGGCATCTTATACGGCAGTTGACTCGTTAACTTTCATGTTCGACGGAGGTATTTCTATGCAAAACACCAACTTCAGCGATGGAGTAGTGAAGATGAATGCCAAGAACTCAAGTTTTGACTACATTACGATGCAGTTCCGTCTGTCAAAAAAAGGAGCCATGAGTATAGGATTGTTACCTTATTCCAATGTGGGATATAAAATGGGTAACTATCAGGAAAACACTGAAACTCCGACTTCCTCAGCCAGTACAACTTATTCCGGTGAAGGAGGCTTACATCAACTTTATATAGGCGCAGGTTTTAAAATTATTAAAAATCTTTCCGTTGGTGCGAATATTTCGTATCTTTGGGGAGACATAACACATACGCGGCAACAGTCATTTACATCTAACTCAAATATCATGCCGTTGACAACGCTTACCGGGATGGAAATTACGAGTTATAAACTTGACTTTGGAGCGCAGTACACACAGCAATTCGGTAAGAAACATGCGGCTACTTTGGGAGTCGTTTTCTCACCGGGACATAATTTGGGAAATGATGCGTATGTACAAACCCAGCTGGGCAATCAGAACACTGGATATACTACAACGCAGAAGGACACTATACTGACAATGGGTATTCCTATGACGCTGGGCGCAGGTGTGACGTATGTGTACGATGATCGTCTGACAGTGGGTGCGGATGTGATGTTCCAGAAATGGAACAGTGTGACATTCATGAATGACCCGGATGCGTTCTGTAATAAAGTGAAAGTTGCTTTAGGTGCGGAATATATTCCTAACATGATGGGTAGAAGTTATCTTTCACACATCAAATATCGTTTGGGAGCTTATTATTCTAAACCTTATTATAAGATAGATGGCGTACGTGCTGCAAATGAATACGGAGTAACTGCCGGTTTCGGTTTGCCTCTTCCACGTAGCCGTTCCGTATTGAGTGTTTCAGCACAATATGTGAGAACGCAAGGCACGGAAAGCAAATTCTTGAACGAGAATACATTGCGTCTTTGCATTGGCGTGACATTCAATGAACGTTGGTTCTGGAAGCGTAAAGTTGAATAGTGAAGAATAGACAATATAACAACTAAAATTTAAATACAATGAAGATTAAAACGCTTGTAGCTGTCTTGCTCCTTTCGGGTGGAGTAACCAGTGTCCTGGCACAGGAAGATTGTAACAAGAACAGTAGTATTTCTCATGAAGCGGTAAGAGCTAGTAACTTTAAAGATGCTTACTTGCCGTGGAAAGAAGTTCTGAAGGATTGCCCTACGTTGCGGTATTATACATACACGGATGGTATTAAAATATTAACATCTTTCTTGAATGATATAAAGGACCGTAATTCCGCTGATTACAAGAAGTATTTTGATGAACTGATGGAGGTTTTTGATTTGAGAATTAAATATACTCCGGATTTTATGCATCTGAAAGGTACTCCTTCTGTAGGCGACGTTTTGGGTAATAAAGCTATTAACTACATTGCTTATGCTCCTAATATAGATGTAAATCAAGCTTATGCTTGGTTGAAAGAATCTCTGGAAACTGAAAAGGGTGGCTCTAAAGGTCCTATCCTCCACTATTTTCTGGATATGTCTTTGAATAAATTGAAAGCTGATCCTAATCATAAGGAACAATTTATTCAGGATTATCTGACTGATTCCGAATACGCCGATGCTGCTATCGCCGCAGAAGATGATGCGAAAAAGAAAGCTGCTTTGCAACAAGTGAAAGATAACCTCGTAGCAATGTTCATCAATAGTGGTACCGCTGATTGTGAATCTTTGCAGGGTATTTATGGTCCTAAAATTGAAGCGAACCAATCAGACTCTACTTACCTGAAGAAAGCTATCTCTATCTTGAAGATGATGAAGTGTACGGAAAGCGAAGCATACTTCCAGGCTTCTTATTATATGTATAAGATTGACCCGACTGCTGATGCAGCTACCGGATGTGGATATATGGCATATAAGAAGGGTGATTATGATACAGCAATCAAATACTTTGATGAAGCTTTGTCATTGGAAGGTGATAATGAAAAGAAAGCTCAGATTGCTTATGCTGTTGCTGCAACTTTATTTAATGTGAAGAAGCTTTCACAAGCCAGAGGCTATTTGCAGAAAGCTATCAGTTTCAAGGAAAATTATGGTGATGCTTATATCTTGCTTGCACAGCTTTATGCTTCCAGCCCGAATTGGAATGATGAGGCGGCTTTGAATAAGTGTACATATTTTGTTGTTATTGATAAACTGCAACGCGCTAAAGCTGTGGATCCCACTGTAGCGGATAAAGCAAACGAATTGATTTCAACGTATGCACGTTATACACCGAAGGCTGAAGACCTCTTTATGTTGGGTATCAAAGCCGGTGACCGCGTTACGGTAGGCGGTTGGATCGGTGAAAGCACAACGGTTCGATAAGAAATATAAATATGTTACCACAACGAAGTAACGTTCTATTTTGTAGAAGTTTGAGCATAACCATTGCCTTTGGGGCAGTGGTTATGCTTCTTTTATTTTCCGCCTGTTCCGGACGGCATAAGGATATGGGAGCTGCCATAACCGAGCGTGATTCATTGCCTGTGATGGATACGAAAGGAGTGATGACTTTAATCTCTGATTCCGGCGTCACCCGCTATCGAATCAATACGGAGGAGTGGCTGGTCTTTGACCGGAAGAATCCGCCTTACTGGGCTTTTGAAAAAGGGGTCTATCTGGAAAAGTTTGATTCTGTATTCAATGTAGATGCAAGTATAAAGTCGGATACGGCATATTATTATGAAAAGCAAAAGTTGTGGAAACTGATGAGTAATGTGCATATTCAAAATCTTAAAGGTGAGAAGTTTGATACAGATCTGTTGTATTGGGATCAGAATAAACATACGATCTATTCTGACCGGTTTATCCGTATTGAACAACCGGACAGGATCATTACTGGTCGTGGTTTCGACTCTAACGAACAAATGACCGTTTATACAATAAGAAAACCGGAGGGCATCTTTTATGTAGATGATGATGCCACAGCTCCTGCAGATAGCGTGCAAACAGACAGTATGCCGAAAGATAGTATCAAACCGTAAATTATGGATACCTATATTTATTTATTGATAACTATGGCTTTCTCCGCTTTCTTTTCGGGTATGGAGATTGCTTTTGTTTCCGTAGACAAACTACGTTTTGAAATGGAACGTAAGGAGGGATTGACGTCTCGCATTCTTTCTTATTTCTTCCGTAATTCCAATAACTTCATATCTACCATGCTGGTAGGTAATAATATTGCGCTGGTTATTTATGGTATCCTCATGGCGCAAGTTATCAAAGTCCATCTCCTGGGCGATTTGATCTCCAATGATTTTGTGGAAGTGTTGTTGCAGACAGTCATTTCTACGCTTATTATCCTGGTAACAGGTGAATTCCTTCCTAAAACCTTATTCAAGATTAACCCCAATCTTGTATTAAAAGTATGCGCTTTTCCGCTACTGATTTGTTATATCGTTTTGTACCCGGTGTCTCAGCTGGCTTCCGGATTATCTTACCTTTTCTTGCGTCTGTTCGGGATGAAGATCAATAAAGAAGCTTCGGACAAGGCTTTTGGAAAAGTAGATCTGGATTATTTTGTCCAGTCCAGTATCGATAATGCCGAAGATGAAGAAGAACTGGATGCCGAGGTGAAGATATTTCAGAATGCGCTCGACTTCTCTAGTATTAAAATACGCGATTGCATCGTACCCCGCACGGAAATTGTAGCCGTTGACCTGACTGCCACTCTGGAAGATTTGAAAAGTCTTTTTGTTGAGTCCGGTATCTCCAAGATTATAGTGTATGACGGCAATATAGATAATGTGGTAGGGTATATCCATTCGTCCGAAATGTTCCGCAATCCTGCCGATTGGCGGAATAATGTAAAAGAAGTGCCCATTGTGCCCGAAACCATGGCAGCGCATAAACTGATGAAACTCTTCATGCAGCAGAAGAAAACGGTTGCCGTAGTGGTGGATGAGTTTGGCGGTACGTCCGGTATCGTATCGCTGGAGGATCTGGTAGAAGAAATATTCGGTGATATCGAGGATGAACATGATAACACTTCGTATGTGTGCAAGCAGATTGGTGAACACGAATATGTGCTTTCGGGTCGCTTGGAAATAGAAAAGGTTAATGAGACGTTTGATCTGGATCTGCCGGAAGAAGATGATTATATGACAGTGGGTGGATTGATCCTGAACCGTTATCAGAGTTTCCCGAAATTGCATGAAGTAGTGACGATTGATAAATTTCAGTTCAAAATTATTAAGGTTACAGCCACTAAAATAGAGCTGGTACGTCTTAAAGTGGTGGAATAATAGCAGAATGGCGTAATTTTTTAAAGAATAAATAGATGCGTATTAGCATTTTTTGTATCTTCGTGCGCTAAAATGAAGTTTGGAGAAATAATAATAAACAAATAAATCATATTAACTAAAATGGCAACATTACAAAACATTCGGTCTAAAGGACCCTTATTGGTGATTGTTATTGGTTTGGCGCTGTTCGCTTTCATTGCGGGAGACGCATGGAAGGTATTGCAGCCACACCAGTCACATGATGTAGGAGAGGTTAACGGAGAGTCACTTTCCGCTCAGGATTATCAGAGCTTGGTAGAAGAATATACTGAAGTTGTGAAATTTTCCAGAGGAACAAGTGCACTCACAGATGAAGAAAACAATCAGATTAAAGATGAAGTTTGGAGAAACTACGTTAACAATAAGTTGATTGAAAACGAAGCAAAAAAACTTGGTTTGTCAGTTTCTAAAGCAGAACTCCAGTCAATCATTGATGCAGGCGTACACCCGATGTTGCAGCAGACCCCGTTCCGTAATCCGCAAACTGGTGCTTTCGACAAAGATATGTTGAAGAAGTTCCTCGTAGATTACTCTAAGATGAACACAGCGCAGATGCCGGCACAGTATGCAGAATATTATCAGTCTATGTATAAGTTCTGGTCTTTCCTTGAGAAACAATTGGTTCAGACTCGTCTGGCTGAGAAATATCAGGCTCTGGTTTCAAAGTCTCTTTTCTCTAATCCGGTAGAAGCTCAGGATGCTTTCAATGCAAGAGCGGATCAGTCTGATATGTTGCTGGCTGCCATTCCTTATTCTTCAATCGTAGACTCTACAGTGACCATCACAGATGCAGATCTGAAAGCAGCTTATGACAAGAAGAAAGAGCAATTCAAACAATATGTGGAAACTCGTAACATCAAGTTTATTGATGTACAAGTAACTGCAAGCCCTGAAGACAGAGATGCTATCCAACAGGAAGTAATGGAATATACTGAACAACTTGCAGGTACTCCGGGTGATTATTCTACACTCGTTCGTGCTGCCGGTTCTGAAGTTCCTTACATTGATCTGTATTATACTTCTAAGGCATTGCCTACCGATGTAGCTGCTCGTCTGGACTCTGTTTCAGTAGGTGGTGTATATGGTCCTTACTACAATGCGACTGACAATACGATCAACTCGTTCAAGAAATTGGCTACTGCTTCAATGGCAGACTCTATTCAGTACCGTCAGATACAGGTGGTTGCTGAAGATGCTGCAAAGACAAAAACTTTGGCTGACAGTATCTATACTGCCATCAAAGGTGGTGCAGACTTTGCTGAAATCGCTAAGAAGTATGGTCAGACCGGTGAGGCTACCTGGATTTCTTCTGCTAACTACGAAGGTGCACAGCTGGATGGTGACAACCTGAAGTATGTGAATACAATCACTACTCTTGGCAAGAACGAAATGACCAACCTGAACCTGGCACAGGCAAATATCATTGTACAGGTGATGGATAAGAAGGCTGTTAAAGATAAATATAAAGTAGCCGTTATTAAACGTCCGGTAGAGTTCAGCAAAGAAACTTACAGCAAGGCATACAATGAATTCAGCCAGTTTATCGCTTCTAACCCGACACTGGAGAAGATGTTAGCTAATGCTGAAGATGCTGGTTATAAGCTTTTGGATAGAAACGATTTGTATAGTTCTGAACATGGTATCGGTGGTATCAGAGGTACTAAGGAAGCTTTGAGATGGGCATTCTCTGCAAAGACTGGTGAAGTATCCGGTTTGTATGAGTGTGGCGAAAGTGACCGTATGTTGGTAGTGGGTGTTTCTGCTATTGTTCCGGCTGGTTACCGTCCGTTGGCTTTGGTGAAAGACCAACTGAGACTTGAATTGCTGCGTGACAAGAAGGCTGAGAAGATTATGGCTGACATAAAGGCTGCCGGTGCTACTTCATTCGATCAATTTAAAGCTATGCCTGAAGCAGTAAGCGATTCAGTGAAACACGTAACTTTTGCAGCTCCCGCTTATGTTCCGGTACTACGTGCCAGCGAACCGCTGGTAGGCGCTTATGCATCGATTGCCGAACTGAACCAACTGAGTGCTCCGATAAAGGGTAATGGCGGTGTATTTGTTCTTCAACCGTATGCAAAAGATAAACTGAACGAAACTTTCAATCAGGAAACAGAAGAAACTACGTTGCAGAATATGCATGCCCGTATGGCAAGCCAGTTCCTCAACGACTTGTATCTGAAAGCTGATGTGAAAGATGACCGTTATCTGTTCTTCTAAGAAATAACGATAATTGAGATATGAAAAGCCGTCTGATAGAATATCAGGCGGCTTTTTCTTTATCCCTGTGTCTCATTTTCTGCGCCTGCAATTGCCTTTGTGCAACTTTATTCCTACCTTTGCAAAGATAAACTGGAAAGATTGATAGATAATTATGCCGAAACAAACTCTTTTAGGACTGACACTCACTGAATTGCAGGAGGTGGTGAAAAGACTGGGAATGCCCGGGTTTTCCGCCAAACAGATTGCTTCATGGCTGTATGACAAGAAAGTGAACTCCATAGACGATATGACCAACTTGTCGCTGAAACATCGGGATCTCCTGAAAGATGTCTACGAAGTAGGAGCGGAGGCACCTGTGGAAGCTATGCGTTCCACAGACGGTACGGTGAAATACTTGTATCGGGCAGGTGATAAGAACTTTGTAGAGGCGGTTTATATTCCCGATGAAGATCGTGCCACACTTTGTGTATCTTCTCAGGTGGGATGTAAGATGAACTGTAAATTCTGTATGACGGGTAAGCAAGGCTTCAGTGCCAACCTGACAGCCAATCAGATAATCAATCAGATAAATTCTCTTCCCGAGCGGGATAAATTGACCAACGTGGTGATGATGGGCATGGGCGAGCCTCTGGATAATCTGGACGAGGTGCTGAAAGCTCTGGAAATCATGACTGCTTCTTATGGATATGGATGGAGTCCCAAGCGGATCACGCTCTCTACCGTTGGTTTGCGCAAAGGATTTCAGCGCTTTATAGAAGAGTCGGAATGTCATCTGGCTGTCAGCTTACATTCTCCGGTCGCCTTGCAACGTCGCGAACTGATGCCTGCTGAGAAATCTTTCTCTATCACTGAAATGGTAGACTTGTTAAAAAACTATGATTTTAGTAAACAGCGTAGACTATCTTTTGAATA
>ERZ791927.724-NODE-724-length-31027-cov-4.609906_pt1 | contig 31027 bp, 26 predicted proteins | sample MGYA00510130_ERZ791927 | MGnify/ENA primary metagenome ERZ791927 (study PRJEB30046, sample SAMN00792055) | human gut metagenome | study: EMG produced TPA metagenomics assembly of the A metagenome-wide association study of gut microbiota in type 2...
TAAAACTCAAGTTGCGTTAGCAACGGTTTTACGAATGGGGTTCTGAATAGTTACACCAATTTTTTATGTATAAAAAAGGAGTATTCTTCCATGAGTCATAATCTTGCAATGATCACAGCACGTGGAGGCAGCAAGCGTATTCCGCGTAAAAATATTAAGGAATTCTGCGGGAAGCCGATTCTTGCCTACTCCATTGAGGCCGCACGCTCTTCCGGAGCCTTTGATGAAGTCATGGTATCTACCGATGATCCGGAGATCGCCGGAATTGCAGTAAAATACGGTGCTTCGGTTCCTTTTTTCCGGTCAGAAGCAACGGCTAATGACTATGCCTCCACCGATGATGTCATTATGGAGGTACTGAAAACCTACGAGGAACGTGGTGAGCATTTTGACAACTTCTGCTGCATCTACCCGACCGCTCCCTTTGTCACAGGCGAACGGCTGAAACAGGCTATGGAGCTTCTTGCTGACTCGGATTCCGTAATGCCGGTGGTGCCCTTTTCCTATCCCCCGCAGAGAGGATTATTAATCAGTGAGGAAGGTTTCTTAAAACGCCAGTTTCCGGAGTATGCCCTTGCAAGAAGCCAGGATTTACAGAAGATTTATCACGATTGTGGACAGTTCTATGCCTGCCGCACCGACGTTTTCTTAAAAGAGGGAACTACCGATGTCAAGGGACAGGTACCCCTTGTTTTAACTGAAATGGAAGTACAGGACATAGATACCTTAGAGGACTGGGAAATTGCCGAAATCAAATACCGCAGGCTTCATTCAGAGTCTTGATAACGATTCAAAGTCATGTAAATAATAACCCTATAGACATCGAATGCTTATTTAATTAACATTTGCTATCATTACATTCACAGAAAGGACTTTCCATGAATCATACGATGCAGATCGGGAAGCGTACCATCAGTGCCGCTTCTCCTACCTTTATTGTGGCGGAGGTTTCCGCCAACCATAATCAGAATTATGACCGCGCCGTGGAAATTATCCACGCAGCTGCCGAAGCCGGTGCGGATGCCGTCAAGCTGCAGACCTATACTGCAGATACTTTGACCATCGACTGCCACGATGACTGTTTCATGAATAAAGGCGGTCTGTGGGACGGCATCTCCGAATATGATCTTTATAAACAGGCATATACCCCCTGGGAATGGCAGCCGAAGCTCATCGAAGAGGCACATAAGCTTGGCATGGAATGCTTCTCTTCTCCCTTTGACTTCACAGCTGTGGATTTTCTGGAAGAGCTCAACGTTCCCGCTTACAAAATTGCCTCCTACGAAATCAATGATATTCCCTTGATCCGTAAGGTTGCAAAACTGCACAAGCCTGTTATTTTCGCTACCGGAATTGCTTATCCGGAGGATATTGAGCGCGCTTTTGCGGTATGTAAGGAAGAAGGCAATGAGGATGTTATCCTGTTAAAATGTGTGTCTGCCTATCCGACGCCCTATGAAGAGGTCAACCTGAACGTCATTCCGACCCTTGCAAAAACCTACGACTGCCTGACCGGAATTTCCGACCACACCCTGGGAACCATTGTCTCTGCAGGAGCCGTTCCTCTTGGTGCTAAAATGGTGGAAAAGCATCTGACTCTCCGCCGTGCGGACGGCGGCCCGGACAGTGGATTTTCCATGGAGCCGCAGGAATTTAAGCAGATGGTTGATGAAATCCGTATTTTAGATAAAGCACTCGGCTCTTCCGAATATGTTCTGACCGAAAAACAAAAGCAGGAGCACCGCGGTTCCCGTTCTCTTTTCGTTGTCAAAGACATTGCAGCGGGTGAAACCTTAACCCCTGAAAATATCCGTTCGATCCGTCCCGGAATCGGACTTCATACCATGTATTATGAAGAAGTGCTCGGCAAAAGGGCAAAGCATTTCTTAAAGAAAGGAACTCCTCTGGCATGGGAGCTGATTCAGTAATTTATATTCGAGCAGATGGAAATACCGAAATTGCCACCGGACATTTGGTGCGGTGTCTTTCGGTTGCCCGGGCATTAAAAAAGGAGCAGCAGGCTGCAGGTACAACTTTTACGGATTCTGATGGTTTCCCCATCACCTTCCTCGTTTCCGATCAGGAAAGCAAGGCTTTACTTAGTGGCTTTTTCGACTGTAAGGAAGAATTTCCGGTTCGTATTCTTGAAACTGCCCGGTATGATGATCCAGAAAGGGAATTGCCGGAATTACTCGCACTTATTGACAAGTGCGAGCCTTCCCATGTCCACGCACCGGCTTCCAACGGGGCTTTCCCCCCGGTGTCCGGCACAGCTCTCCCTTCTGCTGCTAAGCCGGTCCTGTTGGTGGATTCCTACTTTGTAACCGAACGCTATTTTTTATCCCTAAAAAACCATGTTACTCTTGTCTATCTGGACGATCTGCGCGCCTTTGATTATCCGGTTGACCTGGTCATCAATTATGACATCCTCACCCCGGAAACACAGCAGGAATATGAGCATTCCTATACCCGTGCCGGGAAGAAGCTGTTAGGCGGTGCCTTTGCACCTCTCCGTCCCCAGTTTCAGTCTGCAGCAAAAGAGATCCCCATGATATTCGATGATAAAGTCTGCCATGTCCTCATAGCATCCGGCGGTTCCGATCCGTATCATACCACGCTCCATCTTACAGAATACCTGCTTGCCGAATGCCCTCCAGGCTACTGCTTTCATCTTCTTTTAGGCAGCATGAATCCTGACCGTCAGGCATTGTGTGAACTGGCTGATACGCAAAATCTGTATATCTCTCCTTCAGCATCTGCCAAGGCTTCCACGGTTGTTCTCCATCAGGGTGTTTCGGATATGGCTTCTCTGATGCAGTCCTGTGATCTTGCGCTCTCGGCTGCCGGAACAACACTTTACGAGCTGTGTGCAGTTGGTGTTCCTACCGCAAGCTTTATCATTGCGGATAATCAGATTGCGTCTGCGAATGCCTTTGCTCAGAACGATGCCATCCCCTGCCTCGGCGATGTCCGCGCGAACAAGGAATCCATAAAAAAAGAGGCAGCCCACTGGGTTACCTCCATGAATCCTTATGTCCGGAATCAGGCCGCTTCCGCGCGTCTCCTTCGTTACCGGAATATTTCCAAAAGGATGCAGCAGCTTGTGGATGGAAATGGTGCGGTCCGCATCGCAGATGCGCTGCTTGCACTGCTCAAATCCCGTTCCTGATTATCCTTTCCAATACTACCAGCCATATAACATGCCTTCTCAACGATCAATGCACAGAATATCAGAATACTTTAAGACATAGATTTCTTCCCGTTTCTCCTGTAAATGGCTCTCATTCGCTATTCCCTGCAAATTCTGTAAAATATAAGAGGGCGTGTCCACACCACAGGCATACGCATGAGGGAAACCTCCGCCAAATCTCGGATTGATCTCTGACAGATAAAATATCCCGTCTTTTTCAAAAACATCCATATCAACCGGTCCGGACAGCTTCAGCGTGGAAGCCGCACGATAAACAAACTCCTTTAATGCCGGATCGTTACTGGTAACAGACTTCTCTGTCTCTCCTGCACGCATCCTGAGCTTTTCTTTTGCAAATATATCCACTACTTCACCACTTACAAGATCCACATATACATCAATTCCAAATTCCCTGCCATTACAGAATTCCTGAATCAGAAGAGGCTCTTCACTATACGCAAATAACGCCTTCAAAAGCTCCATACAGGAAACCTTCATCACGCCAACACTTCCTGCCCCCCGGACAGGCTTGACAAATACCGGGAACCCGATCTTCCCTGCTTCATATGCCTTCTCAAATTTGGCCAGATCAATATAGGAATTCAGCACCGGAATCCCATGCTCCGTCATATGCTCAAAGAAACAATATTTATCTCTGCAGATCTGCAAGGTTTCTACCGGTGAAACAATCGTCCGGATTCCCTCCTGCTCAAACAGCTCCCTGTTTTCCGAAATCAGATTTAATTCATCCTCCTGCAACGGAAGAATTGCCGTAATCCCTTCCTTGCGGCAGATTTCCAGAATTGCATCAAAATAGCCCTCTTCCTTCATTCTTGGAATCAGATAATATTTATCCGCCTCATAAAGTGCAGGTGCCAATTCACTGCAATCTGCACCGATCACCCGTTCATAATCTGCCCTTTTAAAATAACGTACAAGAAGATCTCTTGTACCGCAGCTCAAAATCAAAATATTGTTTGACATATCATCTGTTATTCCTTTCGTTTCTACCATACATTCCCCTGCACGTATTCCTTCGCCGTCCACTTCCTGCGGACTTCCGTCATCTGCTCTCCATTACGTACATAAACCGCAGGGAAATACTGAATAAACAACGGATTCAGACTAATGGTATATCCCCCGACATTCTCATAAATAATCTGATCCCCCGTCTGAAGCTCCGGCAGGTTCTCCATCGTAAAAAGCCGGTCGCATTCCATACAGGTATAACCGGTAATCTCCTGTCTGTCCATTACAGATGCGGACGGATTCTGCAGCTTCGTATGATACAGGTATGAGGATTTAATCATGGTTGCATCAATATTAAACCGGCTGCCATCGGTAATCAGATACCGGGTATCCCGGATGTCCCGCACATCGATCACACTGGTTACAAAGAAGGAACCCTTGGAAATCAGCGAAATTCCGGGTTCTACAACCAGCCGTGTCTGCTCCGGATCAAATTCCCTGTGGAGTTCTTCTGCAATGGCCGGGAAATAATCCGGATATTCCGGTCTGCCTTCCATTCCTCCACAATAACCGCCTCCGATATCCACATAGGATAACGTAAGATCAAATTCCCTTTTCAGCCTGCAGGCCATCTGTGCAATACTGCGGAAGATCTGTACACTGCGGCTTTTACTGCTGGAATGAAGATGAAGTCCTGTAACCCTTACATGAGGAAGCGCTCTTACATAGGAAAGTGCTTTGGCAAACTCACCATTTTCATAAGAAAAGCCAAACCGTCCGCTCGTTTCTCCCATGGTCGTTTCCCCGGGGCACATCTGTTCCAGATTAAAATTCACACGGATTCCGACCCGGATTTCACTTACTTCACTTACTTTTCCGTTTTCTCGTGTCTTCTTCTCTCTGCCCGCTTCACTATTACCGGAAGAATCTGTTAAAATCTCCTCTTCTTTCAATTCCTCTGAAAGCTTTGTCAGCCATTCCAGTTCCCATTTGGAATCCACATTCACATATCCTCCGGCAAGCACCACATCCCGGAAGGACTGCTCGTCCTTATAAGGTCCATTATAAACAATTTCTGAATCCTGAAATCCAAGATATTTTGCCAATCCATATTCATCCCTGGATACTACTTCCGCATAGACCCCCTGCTTCTTATAGAAGTTCACCAGCCAGGGGAGTGAGTTCGTCTTAAAGGAATACCCGATCCGGTAATTAGGCCAGTTCTCCTTTAATGCTTCCGTCAGCATATCAAAATATCTCTGTAAAATTGGTTCATCCAGTAAAAAATATGGGGTGGGAATTCTTTCTGTCATGTCAATCCTCTTTAAACGTTCTCTGCTCACTTTTTACGCTTACTTTCAATTTTTGCTCTTACTTTTATTTTATTGTAACTATTCAGAACCCCATTCGTAAAACCGTTGCTAACGCAACTTAAGTTTACCTCATGTGGTTACTCCGCCATATAAATTATGTCAAATGTCCTTACGAATGCGAGCATTCGACATCCATATTGTCATAATTTGCATGGCTCTGAATAGTTACATTTTATTTTTTATCCTGCTTTCTATCCTAAGGTAGCCCTGTACAAGCAGGTCGGTTACAACAAGTCCGGCCACAGACCATAAGACACATGCTTTCACACCAAAGCCGCCAAATGCTGTAAAGCCGCCAATGACATAATATACTCCGATATGTATGGCATACATTTTCGAAATCTGCTTCGAATAAAAGCAAAGCTTGTTGTACCCGAATTTCCACTTTTCAATCAGCGGCATCACCCGGAAGGAAATGGCAAATACCAGCAGGATGGTACAAAGGCTTCCAATGACCTTCAAAAGCCCCGGTGTCCGGTATTGATCCAGCATATAATTAAAGAAGTCATCCACATTCGGATGCAATACAATACAGCTTATAAACCAGACTGCGGCAATTATTCCGCAGATGATTCCACTCTTTTTGTAGAAATCTCCCTTTTCCTCTTCCGGAATTTGCCGGATCACCCTGGCAAACACATATCCTGAAAATACATAACTCAGATATGGGAAGAAGCAGAAGCTTGTTTCCCCTTTTCCGCCAAACGTCATATCCAGAATCCAGTTCAGTGCCTGATTATCCGAAACCAGCAGTCTGGTAAACGGTGTTACAATTCCCACAACAATTGCACTTATGATGTATCCGCCCGGCTTTACATTTAATTTTTTGTACAGTGCCAGCACCAGATAACACATACCGGATATGAAGAAGATATTGACGAAGGTAAGTACCGCATACAGGTTTTCCTGATATAATTCCCTGCTGCCCGGCACTTCTCCCACAATCAGGTTTCTTAAGCAGAAGCTGATGACAATCACTGCGGCATAACACAGATTACTTAAGGCCTGAAAGGCTAACAGCTTTATCCCGTTTTTCACCATATCCTTAGGTTCCGAATGTCTTGTAAAAACACTTCCAAATCCCATCGCAAACAGATACAGGCAGGCTCCCGTCGGCATAAACAGTGCAAACAATATTTCATGCGCGTACGAATTTACCGTATCAAGGTTCCCGATCGTCTGAAAGGAATGGATCAATATGATCATAATCATCAGGAACCCCTTTACCAGATCCAGCTCCCTCTGCCTTCCTACATTCACTTCTTCCTTCTTTAAAGAAAACATTTTCATTCCCTCTTTCACCTTAATCCCCTTTTTTAATAGATCTGCTCATTCTGTCTGTGAATTTCAGGTGCTTCGTACCTGTCCATAAAGTCCTCCCCCAGGAACAGCTTTTCTTTCGCAAATAAAATGGCATCCGTTACGGTAAGCACTGAAATCACCCGGTCAAATTTAAGATCCTTTATATAATTCAGAATTTCCATCGGAAACTTCTTATCCAGAATAATATACTGCGAAAATTCTTTCTCATAATCCAGCACGTCACGGGGATGCGGCTTCATCAGAATCTGCGCTGGTTCTCCGTCGATGCTGCCATACTGCGCAATGATATCCCGGAAGATACGTTTCCGTGTCTCAAGGTCGCACAACGGCTCGGTCAGAACCAGCACCTTATGCTCATGGTTCATGCCCTCGCGAAGTATGGTTTCCAGTTTGTCCTTATTCTCAATAAACATGCCAACGACAATATCCTTTTCTTCCTCGGTCAGATCATCAGTCAGCTCCTTACGCGGCTTCTCCAGATATTTCTCACAGGGATAAGGAAGAACCGAAACATCGTTCACTTCCATATCAAGGCAGTATTTATTATAGCCGTTCTGGATAAAGATCAGATTGTGCTTCGACATCCATGCCTTAAGCTTAAAATGTCCACGGTTATCGTAGCGGGCCGTATCATAATAAAGGATGCAGTTCAGGCCATCCTCAACCGCATGATAATAAATCTTATGCGTGCTCAGATAGTAACCGATCGGATCGGAATCACAGAACACATAAATATCATCGAACCTCTTAAAATCGACCGGAATATACGGCTCTAATAATTTACCGAATTTCCTGGTAAAACGGATACGCTGGAGCATGTTCTTTACAAGGTTCCCGGTATCGGTCCGGTACTGTGCAAGCTCCGGAAAGTAAGTCTCTTCCTTTTCATCAAATGGAAGGACCTCCGTAAATAAACCGGACTTCCCGGCACGTTCCTTTAAATTACCGAAATCATTCGACATGCTGCTCAAAAGGAGCACTGCTCCCGCCTGCTTCTGTAGCGGATCACGTTGTATATGAAGCTCCTTCAGACAGGTAATGTAGGCATGATAAAAGGTATGACACACATAAATTCTGCTTCTTCCCGGACTACTCATCTTTTTCTCCCATTGACCTCACATTAAAACTGCTGTTTCACAGTTACGATGCAAAATCCATTCCAAATCGGCTTCGCCGATGGGATTTTGCATTACTGAATCATTTTCTTACGGTCTTGGCAGTAAATGCTTCGACCTGTACTGAATAGTTACAATAAAACATGCGATGCTGATCATTTACTTCCGTGCAGCCAAACGCTTACGCAGCTTCCGGTAGGTCCACAGCACTTTGTAATAGATCATAAAATAAAGCGTTGACTTCTGCTGCATGGCGATCAGCCTGCGTTCCTCCGCATGGACTCTCTGCTCATAATACTTATTCTGCTGGAAATCAGGAAAAGTACTCCGCATTTCATCCCCCAGAGCTTTTATGAAACGATATTCCTTCCTGCCGGAACCTGCCAGATAGGAAAACAGGGTATTCACATAAAACAGGGTGGTAAAGCTGCTTTCCAGCTCCGGATAATAGGTATCAAAGAATTGAAATTCCTTCGCCTCCTTCACCATAATCCGGGCAGCCTCCATACGATCCTCACACCGCTTTTTCGTAATGGTGTGCACCGTCGATGCCCCATGCTGATAATAATAATATAACGGTTCCTGCAGATATTCAAAATGCTTCGCCCGGAGCATCCAGGAATTGCCAATTGCATTATCCTCGTAAAAAATCCCTTCCGGAAAACGGTTCGGATAATCGAGAATAATATGTCTGCGGTAAATCTTCACCACCAGACTTCCACCATCCAAAATGAGGGACCGGTACTTTTCCTCATTCAGGACACCTGCCTGTTCCGGCGTATTGTTGTGTACAATCTGTCCGATCTTCATGCTGTGCTCCGGTGTCAGATGATAATCACAGCCGACCATATCCGCACCGGTTTCTTCTGCTTTATTCAGAAGCTTTTCATAAAAATCTGCGCACACCCAGTCGTCCGCATCAATAAACCCGATCCAGTCTCCCTTTGCAACAGACAGTCCCAGGTTCTTCGCACCGCCCTGCTTCCGGTTATCGGGAGAGGCAATCACAACCACCTTACCGGGGTAGCGCTTTTCATAATTCTGCAGAATGGACAGGGAATCATCCGTGGAACAGTCATCCACTGCAATGATCTCGTAATCAGAAATCGTCTGTCCGACCAGCGAATCCATACACCATTTCAGTTTATCATCTGATGCCATATTAAAAACAGGGACTATGACGCTTAATTTCATTGCTTACCTCACCTTGTACTAATCCGGCTTCTTTGGGAACCGCGCATTCTCACCCGCACTACCTGCTGTAATACGCTGCAATCTTCGTAACTGCTTCAATTACATCTGCCACATCCTGATCCGTCATGGAATAATAAAGCGGAAGGGTAATAATTTCTTCATATAATTTCTCCGCCTTCGGGCACAATCCTCTCTGATATCCAAGCTTCTCATAATACGGGAAGTAATACGTCGGAATGTAATGCACATTGCAGCAGATATTCTCTGCAGCCAGCGCATCGAAAAACTGTCTGCGGTCAATGGAAAGCTTCTCCGGATTGATCCGCAGAATATACAGGTGTCTTGTAGTATCCGACTCCGGAATTTCCTTCTGTACTACAATCTGTGGCAGCTTTAGGAATGCTTCATTATACTGCTTCACAATTGCCTTCCGACGTTCCACGAACATCGGAAGCTTCTTTAACTGGCTGATCAGCAATGCTGCCTGCATATCCGTCATACGGTAATTCATGCCAAGGGCAAGCTGCTCATAATACCACGGGCCATCCGGCTCATGCTCCATCAGGGACGGATCCCTAGTAATTCCATGTGCACGGTAAAGCAGAAGCTTACGGTAAAGCTCTTCACTGTTCGTCAGTACCGCACCGCCTTCTCCACAGGTAACCGTCTTCACCGGGTGAAAGCTTAAGGTAGTCATATCGGCGATGGAGCCGTTGCATTTTCCTTTATATTTCGTTCCAATCACATGCGCACCGTCTTCAATCAGAGTGATTCCATGTGCGTGGCAATGCTCTAAAAGTTCATCCAGTTCTACGGACTGTCCGGTAAAATCCACCGCTACAACCGCCTTGGTCTTATCCGTTGTCAGCTCCCTTACCTTCTCCGGATCAATATTGTAGGTTTCCTCATTAATATCTGCAAAAACCGGTCTTGCTCCGCAATAAAGTGCACAGTTTGCCGAAGCGGCAAAGGTGATGGGTGTCGTGATAACCTCATCTCCCGGCTGCACTCCTGCTGCCTGGCAGGCAATATGGAGTGCTGAGGTTCCGTTGCTGCAGACAACTGCATATTTTGCTCCCGTTACTTCACAGAGTGCCTTTTCCGCCTCTGCAATTTTCGGTCCACAGGTCAGATAGTCGCTTCGCAGCACGTCTGCAACTGCCTGTATATCCTCTTCATCAATATACTGATGTCCGTATGAAATTTTCGTATCCCTGACGGGTGTTCCTCCACAGATTGCCGGTTTATTCATGTTGTTACCTTACCTTCCTTTATTTATTTATTCATGTCGATTCAGAAGCCCATATACAAAGCTTCTGCCATGCTGCTTTTCTTTCATTATGTGCTTACTCAAATTCCTCAATACTTTCCAGTCCATTCTCATAGCTGCCACTCCGGATCCAGTCAGCCAGGATTGCAATATACTCACTGTTGGTCGGACGGATCTCCGAATTATCCCTGTGATAACCGAATAATTCCTCGAACCGGGTTTTCTCTCCCTTTTCCCAGGATTTCTCAATAAGATGCCTGAGTGATCTCTCAATCTTTTCCGGTGTTGTCTGAAAATGCTTCGCCAGATCCGGATACAGCAGTTTCGTGACACTTCCTGCCCGTTCAAACTCCTGCACGGTTACAGCGATTGCATAAGAAAGCCTCTCAAATCCCTTTTCCTTCCTAGATAAACCAAGCTGTTCCAATAATTCCCTGATTTCCTCACACACAATCATCGTCTGCATAAGATACTTCCCCCTTATACCTGTTACCATCTTTCCCAGTATACACCATATGCCTCTATTTTTCTACCTGTCGGTGTCCTCTTTACAGGAAGGAAACGTAATTGTAATGATTGTCCCCTGTCCCGGTGTACTGACAAGCTTTAATTCTCCTTTCAGACGCATCAGAATGTGTTTCACAATCGCAAGTCCAAGTCCCGTTCCTCCGGTCAGCTTGCTCCTTCCCTTATCCACACGATAAAAACGCTCAAATATGCGTTCCTGGCATTCCTGCGGGATTCCAATTCCCGTATCCTGTACCTGTAAAACCGCACGGCCGTTTTCCCTGTACACACGGACGGTAACACTTCCGTTTTCTTTGTTATAACGGATCGCATTATCGCATAAATTATAGACCACCTCGTCCACCATCTGTCTGGTTCCCCAGATAAAAGCATCCTCCCCTTCAAAGGTAAGCGTGACATGATGCTTTTCTGCGTTAATCTGCAGCATTTTCACACTGCTTTGTGCAACCACCGAAAGCGGAACCTTCTCCAGAATTTCATCCTGTTCTTCATCCAGCTCCGACAGTCTTATAACATCATTAATCAGGGTAATCAGTCTTCCCGAATTGTTATGAATTTCTCCTGCCATTCTCCGGATCTCATCATCAGATGAAATCATCCCGTTTTCAATTAATTCCGCATACCCGGATATTGCCGTAAGAGGTGTTTTCAGCTCATGGGACACATTGGCCGTGAATTCCTGCCGCAGTTTTGCATTCAGTTCATTGTCCTCTTCTTTTCCAAGATGAAGCTTCTCTCCGAGCTGGTGAGACCAGATTCCCGCAAGCAAAAAGCAGAATGCCATAATTGCTGCAATGCCGATCATCAGTACAAGAATCATCTTTTCCTGCTGCTGCCCGGACAGATATTCCGGATTCATGTAGGAAAAACAAACAGCTACCACCAGCAATAATGTTCCCAAAATTGCCAGGGCAGCTATTCCCATCAATTCATAATAAAATCTTTTCTGCATTTTCATTTCCTATATTGGTGACGTTTCAAACAAATATCCTACATTCCGCACGGTTTTAATCCGGTTCGCGCTGCTTCCAAGCTTCTGACGGAGCGTTTTAATGTGCATATCAATCGTCCGCGACTCACCTTCGAAATCCGTTTCCCATACTTTGCTTAGGATTTCCTCCCGTGGAGTCACAATCCCGGCATTATTCATCAGGAGCTTCAGTAATTCATACTCTTTATAGGTAAGCTCACAGCGTTCTCCCGCAACCGTCACCTTGCGACGCTCTACATCAAGTGAAATCTCTCCAATCGTAATAACACGTTCCTTTAATCCTTTCATACTTCTGCGAAGAAGCGCTTTCACCCTGGAAATCAGTTCCATGACACTGAACGGCTTCGTCAGATAATCATCTGCGCCGCTGTCAAGTCCCCGTACTTTGTCTATTTCCGTTGTCTTCGCAGTCACCATAATAACCGGCAGACTCATAGTCATCACATTCTGCCGCAGCTGCGTCACAAGCCGAAGGCCATCGGCATCCGGCAGCATCAGATCCAGCAATAAAAGATCCGGCACCCTTTCCTTCAGCCTCTTCCCGAATTCTGCAGCAGTTTCAAAAGAAACCACTTCATAATCAGCATTCTTTAATGCAATTTCTTCAATTTCACGGATGTTTCGGTCATCCTCTAATATATAAATCAACGCCATGCCACATCCCCCTCACGCATGTGTTCAGACTGCATCACTTACGGTAATTGATAATGGGCACGAAGACGCTTATACTCCTCATTAAAATCTTTGTTATCCGAAGCGGAAATATTCTCCTGATACATATGAGTATCAAAATTATCCTCATTCAACTGCAGGAGACATAACGCGATGTTCGAACAGTGATCGGAAACTCTTTCATAATTAGTTGAAATATCCGAAAGGATAAAGCCCATTTCAATTGTACACTTGCCCTTGCGCAGACGCTTGATATGACGCTTCTTGATTTCTGCATTCAGGTGGTCAATGACCTCCTCTAACGGTTCTACCTGAAGAGCAAGCTTTAAATCCTCCTCCTGGAACACCAGAATGGAGGTATTCACGATATCTTTAATGGCACCGGTAAAAACAGTCAGTTCCTCTTCTGCCTTTTTAGAGAAAGAAAGGCTCTTGTCGTTCATCTCTCTTGCAGATTCCATAATGTTGATTGCATGATCTGAAATCCGTTCAAAATCTCCGATACAGTGAAGCAGTACCGACAGTTCCTGACTGTCCTTCTCCGTCAGATGGCGGCTGCTTAATTTTACCAGATAGGAACCCAGCTCATCCTCATAATGATCGACCAGCTCTTCCAGCTCAATGACTCTTGCCGCACTCTTCTTATCAAACTTCCCAATCTGGTCGATGGCAAGAAACAGCGCTTCTTTTGAATAATTCGCCATATCAATGGCTGCATTCTTACACTGCTCCAGAGCATATCCCGGTGTGTTCAGGAAACGGGTATCCAGGATCTGGATCTCGGATTTGGCAGGAATCCTGTCCTCTTCTTCGCTTTCAAGCTTCGGAATGGTCAGATATGCCATCTTCTCAAAAATCGAAGAAACCGGTGTGAAAATAATAGCCGCAGCGATATTAAAGCTGGAATGGATCACTGCAATTCCCACTGCGGTTGCCGGCTCACTGGCAAATGCAAAATGGAAAATGGCATTAAAGCAATAAAACAGCAGCATAAAGGTAACTGTCTTAATAATGTTAAAATAGAAATGCACCAGTGCGGCACGCTTCGCATTCCGGCTTGCACCGATACTGGAAATCAGTGCCGTTGTGGTAGAACCGACATTTGCACCCATGATCAATGGAATCGCCGACAGATTAGTAACCGCTCCGGTGGCAGACAGGGCCTGCAAGATACCCACTGCCGCAGAAGAAGACTGGATCAGTATGGTAAATCCACATCCAACCAGCATACCAAGTACCGGATTGGCAAACATCAGCAGCACCTTCTGAAATTCCTCCGACTCAGCCAGAGGTTCCACTGCTCCGGACATCATCTCCATACCAAACATCAGGATTGCAAAGCCCAGCATAATGGCCGCTCCATCACGCTGCTTTTCTTTCTTTCCGGTCATCAGGATCGCCACGCCCACGATCGCAAGAATCGGGGAGAAGGAGGATGGCTTCAGCAATTGTAAAAACAGGCTCTGACCGGTAATCTCCGTCATACTTAAAATCCATGCCGTAACTGTTGTACCAACATTCGCGCCCATAATAACACCGACCGCACGGGATAAACTCATAATGCCCGAATTCACAAATCCGACCACCATAACCGTTGTAGCCGAAGAAGACTGGATTATTGCCGTAACACCGGCACCTAATAAAACGGCCATAAGTTTGTTGGACGTCAGCTTCTCTAAAATCATTTCCAGCTTACCGCCGGAAGCCTTTTTCAGACCGTCGCCCATCATCTGCATACCGTACAGGAACAGCGCCAGACCACCGATCAGACTCAAAACCATGAAAATATTCATACTGTCTCCTACCCTTTTCAGGTTCTCTTAACTTTTGTCATAAACCACATCTATTCTTCAGTGTAACTGTTCAGTACCTTCACAGTTACGATGCAAAATCCATTCCAAATCGGCTTCGCCGATGGGATTTTGCATTACTGAATCATTTTCTTACGGTCTTGGCAGTAAATGCTTCGACCTGTACTGAATAGTTACTTTCCAGTTTACACTATTTTGTCCGAATTTCCTATAGAAATTATAGAACTTTTGTAATAAATCTGCCATGCAGAAATAATTGTTCAAGATGACCGTGGGAGCTTGCTCACTAAGGGCAGCATGTACAATTATTTCTATAGGGCGGATGCCCGACATGAAATAAGCTGCCGGAAAACACCTATATTGGTTAGCCAATCTGTACAATCCGGCAGCTTATGAATGGGCATGGCTGAACGATCAGGCAGCTTATGAATGGCATGGCTGAACGGTCAGGCACTCCTGCATGGTCTGCAGCAGCTCTTCCGTATAGGCCAGAAGCTGCCTTTCATCCTTTTCCACCATACCACACTTCTGATAGTGGAATACAAAACAGCGCATTTTCGGGTTGAAGCTTAAATGCTCCACCCTGCCAAGCAGCATAGGAATATTCTGTACCTGAATCTGCGCATCGTCCTTTAAGGTAAACACGATCTGGCTGTTTTTTCCTTTGACATCGATCATATCCAGCTTATGGGCAGCCACGCGGATCAGAGCAATCCGTAAAAGGTTGTCTGCCTCCGTCGGAATCACCCCGAAACGATCCAGCAGCTCTTCCTTCATATCATCGCATTCCGCCTGGTTCTCGATACCGGCAATCCGCTTGTAAATATCCAGCTTCTGCACCTCATTCACGATATAAGACGGTGGAATAAAGGCATCCACATCGAGGTCTACCGTAGTAAGGAAGTCTTCCTTCGTGGGGATTCCCTTCAGGGTTTTCACCGCTTCATTCAGCATTTTGCAGTAAAGATCGTAGCCGACAGCCTGCATATGTCCATGCTGGCTTGCTCCCAGAAGATTTCCGGCGCCACGGATTTCCAGATCCCTCATGGCAATTTTGAAGCCGCTTCCCAGATCCGTAAATTCCTTAATTGCAGCAAGACGCTTCTCTGCCACTTCCTTCAGCATCTTATCCTTCTTATACATGAGGAACGCATAAGAAGTACGATTGCTTCTTCCCACTCGTCCCCGGAGCTGGTAAAGCTGGGACAGTCCCATATTATCCGAATCGTGGATAATAATGGTATTGACATTGGAAATATCCAGTCCGGTTTCAATAATCGTCGTAGATACCAGTACGTCAATGTCCTGATTAATAAAGTCAAACATGATCTGTTCAAGCTGCTTTTCCTGCATCTGTCCATGGGCAAACGCCACATTGGCTTCCGGGACAAGCTGCTGCACCTGGGCGGCCACATCTGCAATTTGATTGACACGGTTAAAAACATAATAGACCTGTCCGCCCCGTGACAGCTCACGCACAATAGCCTCCCTTACCATTTCATCATTGTATTCCATGACATAGGTCTGAATCGGCAGACGGTCATTCGGTGCCTCCTCCAGAACGCTCATATCCCGGATACCGATGAGGCTCATATGTAGGGTTCGCGGAATCGGTGTTGCAGTCAGTGTCAGAACATCTACGTTTTCCTTCATCTTTTTGATTTTCTCTTTATGTGCAACGCCAAACCTCTGTTCCTCATCGATAATCAGAAGTCCCAGATCCTTATATTCCACATCCTTTGACAGAACCCTGTGCGTACCGATCACAATATCCACCATGCCCTTTTTCAGGTCTGTGATGGTCTTCCTCTGTTCTGCTGCCGTCCGGAAACGGGACAGCATGTCGATTCTCACCGGGAAATCCTTCATCCGCTGTACAAAGGTATTGTAATGCTGCTGCGCAAGAATCGTTGTCGGGACAAGATAAACCACCTGTTTTCCCTCCTGTACTGCCTTAAACGCCGCACGGATGGCAATTTCCGTCTTCCCGTAGCCAACATCCCCGCAGATCAGGCGATCCATGATCTTCGTGCTCTCCATGTCCTTTTTCGTCGCATCAATGGCAAGCAGCTGATCCTCCGTCTCCTCAAAGGGAAACATCTCTTCAAATTCCCTCTGCCAGACCGTATCCTTTCCGCAAGGATAACCGTTTTTCTGCTGACGCGCCGCATAAAGCTCCACCAGATCCTTCGCCACCTCGCCGGTTGCTTCCCGGACCTTTGACTTGGTTCTGCTCCATTCCTGTGTACCGAGCTTATTGAGCTTTGGCTTTTTTGCATCTGCAGACGCATACTTCTGGATGGCATCGAGGCCCGTTGCCAGCACATAAAGGGTTCCACCATCCCGATACTCAATCTTGATGTAATCCTTCGTAACCTTATCGACCTCTACCTTTTCAATTCCCTTATAGATCCCCAGCCCATGATTTTCATGAACCACATAATCTCCGATGCTTAATTCATTGAAATCATTGATTTTCCGGCCTTCATAGGTCTTCTTTTTCTTCCGCTTCTTCTTTTCACTTCCAAAAATATCGCTTTCGGAAATGACCGCAAATTTAAGCAGCGGATATTCAAAGCCCCGGAGCACGCGGCCATAGCAGGTCATGATTTCCCCCGGCTGGAGCTCCCGTTCCGGATCCCCGGAATAAAATGCAGTAAGCTCAGCGTCCTGAAGATCCCTGGCAAGACGCTCTGCTCTTGTCCTCGAGCCGGATAACAACAGAATCCGGTACCTATTTTTCTTGTACCGCTTCAGATCCTGCACGAGGGATTCAAAGCTATTATTATAGGAAGAAATACTTTTGACCGTCATGTCACTTTTAAGTGACGGCTTCAGCAGCTTTCCGGTAAAGCTGTTCTTCATATCAAGTGCAGACAGATACGCAGCATGTCCCCTTGAAAGCCGCGCTGCGGTCTCTTCCAATGAAAACAGAAGATTCATCTGTCCCGGCAGAATGTATCCCTTCTCGGCACGGTGAACCATGCTCTCACGGAACTCTGTCTCTACCGCCTTTGCATGCTCCTCGATATGCGCCGGTTCATCCAGGAAGAAAACAGTATCTTTCATATCAAACAGCTCCAGAAAAGAAACGGTTTCTTCATAGAAATAATTCATATAGCCGTCCAGGTTTGCCGCATTCCCGAATTCCATCACCTGCTCTTCGAGCTCTTTAACATGCGTGGCAACCCGGTGGGCTTCCTCGGTATGAAATTCATCCCGGAGCTTTTGTTCAAATGCTGCGGCTTCCTTTTTGATCTTTTCCATCCCGGTCTTTAGCTGGTTTTTCGAAAGCAGCATTTCGGTTGCAGGATATACGGTGATTTCAGACAATTTTTCAATGGATCGCTGGCTCATCACATCAAAGCTCCGGATGGATTCGATCTCATCTCCCCACAATTCAATTCGATATGGATTTTCTTCTGTCAGGTCGAAGATATCCACAATGCCGCCACGCACACTGAACTGCCCTGGTGTTTCCACCTGATAGGTTTTCTCATATCCCATTTCCACAAGACGCAGAGCAATCGCCTTTTCATCAATAATGCTCTTTCCATCCATATGGAGCAGATACTGTTTCCAGATATCGAGGGAAAGCTGCGGTGCCATCAGGCTGCTGAAAGTGGTAATTACCGTAGCCGGCTTTCCCTCCAGAATCCGGCGCAGCGTCTTAATGCGCTCCTTCGTAAGCTGATTTCCATGAATATCCGCCTGATAGAAAATAAGGTCCCTCGACGGATAAACGACGGCCTCCCGGTCATAAAACCGCTCATCCTCTAAAAGCTCCTTAATCCGCTGGTCGCTATAGGTGACGAAGATCCGGTTCTGAAACCTCCCCTCCGAGAGTCCGTAAGCCATATGAAGCTTCTGGGATTCGATGCATCCCGTAAGCGCTACACAGCCGTTTTCTTTATCTAATTGTTTCTGAATCTCTTCAAATTCGCTGATTTCCCATAGTGGCGCGAGCAATGTGTTCATTTACTTCTCCCTGCGATTGTATTCGTTCATCGCCTGATCCATATTTCCTGCAAGAATCAGATTTAATGCTTCCTTCGCCTTTGTAATCCCTTCCTGCATCAGAGGCTGCTCTTCTTTGGAAAAATGTCCCAGTACATAGTCGGCAAGATCATAGCCCTTCGGCTTTTCACCGACGCCGATCCGGATCCTCTGAAAATTCTCGGTTCCGAGCTGTGCAATAATATTCTTTAAGCCATTATGCCCACCGGCGCTTCCTTTCTTGCGGATACGGATGCCTCCGGGAGATAAGGTGATATCATCCGATACCACAATCAGCTCACTCTCCGGATCTACCTTATAATAATCTGCAAGCGGACGGATACTTTCACCGCTTAAATTCATAAAAGTCAGGGGCTTTACCAGAAGCACCTTCTGACCGCCAATCATTCCTTTCCCGGTCAGTGCCTTCAGCTTCACATCCATGACATTAATATCATATTCTTGCGCAAGTGCATCAATGAATGCAAATCCGATGTTATGTCTTGTATTGTTATATTCTTTCCCGGGATTCCCCAGTCCTGCAATCATATACATGGTTTTCTCCTTTTCCTTCAGCGCGAATCGGTTTTATCTTAGCACATTCGTCTGGATTTAGGAAGAGGAGGACTTCAGTTAAAATTCCAGACAGAGCATTTCGCTTTATGGAAATTCCAGCGGAATTCCCCAAAGCGGAATTCCCTAAATGGAAAAGGATGAACCAAACGGTCCATCCTTTTCCATTTCATAATTTCATCGTAACTGTTTATTATCTTTATTATCTTCTTTTTATGTCACACTGCTTCGTCACAGACTGCCTGCAGTTCTAAACTGCCTGCCGCTTTTCTTCCTCATCATCGAGCAGATTTTTCATGCTCTCTAAGCTGATTAACAACGTGGAGGTGTTATGAAGCAGGGCAGACATCGTCGGAGGAATCAATCCCATCACCCCTAAAACAATCAGCGTGGAATTAATACCGATAATTCTGCGGTAGTTCTTATGAATCCGTTTCATCATGGCTTCACTTAAGCGGCGCAGGGTAATGATCTCACGCAGATCATCTGCTGCAATGGTAACATCTGCAATTTCTCTGGCAATTTCAGCCCCATCACTGATGGCAATCCCGACATCCGCCTGCGAAAGTGCAGGGGAATCGTTGATTCCATCGCCAATCATAATAACCTTACGTCCGTCGGCTTTTTCTGTCCCGACAAAGCCTGCCTTATCCTCCGGAAGCACTTCGGAATAATACTCGTCCACGCCAACCTTACCGGCAATATTGGACGCGATCCGATCACTGTCTCCGGTCATCATCACAAGCTTTTCAAGTCCAAGCTCACGCAGGGATTGAATAACCATAGCCGCTTCCCGGCGCAAAGGATCCTCGATCGTAATGACTGCAGAGAGCTTTCCGTCAATTGCCATATAGAGATGGGAGTACTCCTCCGGCAGATGATCAAACAGCTCCTGCCTTCCTTCCGGAATCTCAGCCTTTTCATCCTCAAAGATAAAGTGATAGCTGCCAATGACAACCTTCTTGCCTGCAATCGTGGAAGAAATCCCATGTGCCACAAGGTATTCTACTTTAGTATGCATCTCTTCATGTACCAGGTTTCTTCTGGCTGCCTCACGAACCACTGCCTTTGCCATGGAATGAGGGAAATGCTCCTCAAGGCATGCCGCAATCGTTAGCAATTCATCCCTGGACTGATCGCTGAACGGCACAACATCCACAACGGTAGGCTGTGCCTTCGTCAATGTCCCCGTTTTATCAAAAACAATGGTTCTGGCTTCGGCCATCGCCTCGATGTACTTACCACCTTTAACCGTAATCTCATGACTGCTCGCTTCCCGGATTGCTGACAGTACTGTTAACGGCATTGCCAGCTTCAGAGCGCAGGAATAATCCACCATTAAAACAGACAGTGCTTTGGTCACGTTACGGGTAAGCAGCCATACCAACCCGGTTCCCAGGAACGTATATGGAACAAGCTGGTCTGCCAGATGCTCCGCTTTACTTTCCAATGAAGATTTCAGCTTCTCGGATTCTTCAATCATCGCCATGATCTTCTCATATTTACTGGATCCATTTGCCTGTTTTACACAGACTGTAATTTCTCCTTCTTCAACAACCGTTCCTGCATAGACAGAGCTTCCCTCTTTCTTACGCACCGGAACAGACTCTCCGGTAAGGGATGCCTGGTTCACCATCGCCTCTCCATCTGTTACCACACCATCAAACGGAATTACATTACCCATATGAATCCGTACCAGATCCTTCGGTTGGATTGTTTTAGAGGGAACCTGAATTTCCTGTCCATCCTTTACAAGCCAGACCTTATTGATATTTAAGGACATACTTCTTGCAAGATCGCCCACGGATTTCTTATGCGTCCACTCCTCCAGGATCTCACCAATTCCCAGAAGGAACATTACAGAGCCGGCCGTATCAATATCTCCACGGAACATGGATACCCCGATCGCCGTTGCATCCAGCACCGGTACTTCAATCTTTCCTTTGCAAAGCGTGCAAAGACCGTTCCACAGATAGCGGACCGATTTGATTACCGCAATTCCTTCCCTGACCGGCAGTGGCATCAGAAGTCTTGTTCCGTAATGAAGCACCACCTGATTTACCAGCTTATCCTTATATTCCCTATTCATCTCTCTTCCGGAATTCTTAAGATAATCTTCCGGAACATTTACGTGTTCATAGGAAAAGTTCTTTATTACATCAAGGATAGCATTCCTGCTTCCATGATAGCAAATAGTTGCATCGCAGGTTCTCTCCTGAATCCTGGCAGTTTCTATATTTTCCTGTATCTCCAGATAGTACTGCAGGATATCTGCCTGTTGCAAAGTCATTCTTTTCTGGACGAGATGAATACGGATTCTGCCTTTAATCTCATGTTTTATTACAAATCTCATCGTAATCACTCCATTCCAAAACAGATTATTCCTGCTCTGCGCTTTCCTCTGCATCCTCTGTTATATCTGTTTCTTCAACGGTTACGTCTGCCCCCAGCTCCGCATCCTGTGCTGCACGTTCTTCATTGATTTCCTTAGCTTCTGCATAAATATCTTCTGCATTCTCCTGTACGGAGGTTACCGTCTTCATAACACATTCCTTAGCACGCAGCACAGCTGCAGTGCATTGTGTATAAAACTTCTTTGCATCCTTGCTTGTCAGAATTTTGATTCCGGCTGTTCCAAATAACACTCCGGCTGCAAATAAACCTGTTTTTTCTTTGTTGATTTTCTTTAAGCACTCTAACATTGTTTCGTCCTCCTTGTATCTTTTCAGCTTTATCTTATTCGTACACCAAAATATAACACTTACCTGTTTAAGATACAAGCAGCAACGTTTTCTTGATATTTTTTCTCAATATCACATCCGTTCTACTCTCAAAAATGATCCCCTGAATCATTTTCTTATACATCATTTCCTCATAAATCCTTTTCTCCTATACAAACGAAAAAAGGCAGCCGCATCATGCGGCTGCCCTGTCTGTTTTGTTTATTCAGAATCCGGTTCAGAGAGTGATCTCTCATAAGCATCAAGAATCATGGTCTGTATTCTTTCTCTGGTCCGTGAATTGATCGGATGAGCAATATCCCGATATTCTCCATCCGCTGCCTTTTTACTTGGCATTGCAATGAACAATCCCTTATCCCCTTCAATAACCTTAATGTCATGAATCACCAGTTCATCATCCAGTGTAATGGATACGACAGCCTTCATCTTTCCTTCCTTCGTAATCTTGCGAACTCGAACGTCCGTAATCTGCATAATTTTACCCCTTTCTTTCTTTTGTCCCTATACAAAATTCTTGCAGATTTCCTAAGCTGTCATTCCCCTGTTGACGTGCAAGTATCTTCGTTCATTAAATTTAATTAATAGCCGTTCAGATCACATACCGGTCATTTCTCTCCACAACAATCTTAATCTCATTCTCACCAACATAGTAAGAATTCGCCCGGATGGTATCATGACTTTCTATGATGCAGTTTTCAATGTGCGTATTATCCCCAATATAAACATCATTGAGAATAATAGAATTCTTGATGTAACAGTTATTTCCAATGTACGTTTCTTTAAAAATCACGGAGTCTTCTACTGTTCCATTGATAATGGTTCCACTCGACACCAGACTGTTACGGACCTGTGCACCCGGATTATATTTTGCAGGAGGAAGATCATCCACCTTGGAATAAATATCCGGATACTGTTTAAAGAAATAATCTCTTGTTTCAGGCTTCAGGAAATCCATATTGGTTTCAAAATAATCATCAACCGTAGCAATGTTTCTCCAGTAATCCGTAAGCTTGTATCCGTAGATTTTCTTCATATTCTTATAACGGATCAGAATATCCTTCACAAAATCATAACGGTCTTCTTCCGCACACTTTTCAATCATCTCAATCAGCTGACGTCTTCTGACCACATAGATTCCGCAGGAAATCGTATTGGACTTCGCTACAACCGGCTTCTCTTCGAATTCTTCAATCCGGCTTTCTTCATTCATCTTCACTGTACCGAAACGGTCTACATTCACACCTGCCGGCATGTCCTTGCAGACAACTGTAATATCCGCCTTCTTGGCTACATGATATTCCAGTACCTTATTGTAATCCATCTTGTAAACACAGTCCCCGGATGCAATTACTACATACGGCTCATGGCTGTTTTTAAGGAAGGACAGATTCTGTGCCATGGCATCTGCAGTTCCACGATACCAGAAATTGTTCTCTGCCGTAACAGAAGGAGTAAAGGTAAATAATCCTCCCTGCTTCCGTCCGAAGTTCCACCACTTGGAGGAAATGAGATGCTCATTCAGACTTCCTGCATTGTACTGGGTAAATACGGCAACCTTCTGGATATGGGAGTTGGTCATATTGCTCAGTGCAAAGTCGATGCTCCGGTAACTGCCTGCAATAGGCATTGCACATACGGCTCTCTTCGATGAGAGCTCTTTCATTCTGTAACTGTTTCCACCTGCTAAAATTATACCGATTGCTCTCACTTATTATCACCTTCCTTAATTAAAGTTTTACCGCTTGCAAGGAATTTCTCAGGGTAGTCGGAATCGTCTGTCTTACCAAAGATACAGGTGTTCTTTCCTACAGTGATACCGTTTGGAATCACACTCTTCTCACCGATGGTAACAATTCCGTTGTTGTAAATATGAGGGTCAGTCTCATTCTCTGCCTCTTCACCAATGCCAAGTCTGACCTCATCACCCACAACAACATTCTCTGCAATGATCGCCTTGTTCAGCTCACAGTTCTCACCGATCACCGTATTATTCATAATGATGGAATCACGTACCACGGTATCTTTCCCAATGGTTACGCCGCAGCCGATTACGGAGTTGTAAACCTTACCGCAGATGGTTGCACCTTCACCGATAATACTTCTCTCAACAAAACTGGTATCTGACAGGTACTGGGGCGGAAGAATTTCACTCTTTGTATAAATCTTCCAATATTCTTCATAAAGATTAAATTCAGGAACAATATCAATAAGCTCCATGTTTGCTTCCCAGTAAGAATGTAAGGTTCCAACATCCTTCCAGTATCCGTTAAACTCATATGCATATAACGGCTTTCCGTTGTCATGACAGTAGGGAATGACATGTTTACCGAAATCAAGACCCGGCTGCTGTGCATTGGCAAGCAGAGCTTCCTTTAAGGTCGTCCAGTTGAATATGTAAATACCCATGGAGGCCAGATTGCTTCTGGGATGTTCGGGCTTCTCTTCAAAATCGGTAATTTTATGATCTTCATCGGTAATCATAATTCCGAAACGCTTAGCTTCCTCCATCGGAACAGGCATAACGGCGATGGTGACATCTGCCCCCTTCTCCTTATGGAAATCCAGCATCACTTCATAATCCATCTTATAGATATGATCTCCGGAAAGAATCAGAACATATTCGGGATTATAGCTCTCCATGTAATCAATGTTCTGATAAATCGCATTGGCTGTACCCGTATACCACTCGCTGTTCGTGATCTTCTCGTACGGCGGAAGCACGGTCACACCACCGATATTTCTGTCCAGATCCCACGGAATACCAATGCCTATATGCGTATTCAACCGTAAAGGCTGATACTGTGTCAATACACCAACTGTATCGACACCGGAATTAATACAATTGCTGAGCGGAAAATCAATGATACGATACTTTCCGCCAAAAGAAACTGCCGGTTTGGCCACCTTTGATGTAAGCACACCCAGACGACTTCCCTGACCGCCTGCCAGTAACATGGCAATCATCTCTTTTTTAATCATGTCATCACCTCTTACCAGTAAATTTTAATGAAGCGCTTGAACCCAAACTATCAAAGGGAAAATCACCCTTTTTGGAACGTTCAAATGAATTAGGAATATTATACCATATATCATTTCAAAAGTGAATATTTTTTACAAATGGAATCCGTGTTTTTCCTTTTTTTCTGTTATTTTTTTACAAAAAATATAAATGTATTTTACCCGGATATCTATTTTCAACAACATTGTGTGGCTATACCGTTACCTTTTTCCACATTTTGTAAAAAACACCGTCCTGTCCTTGAACTCCCATCAGGGATTCAGTATAATTATAACTGTTCAGAAGAATGGACTTCTGAATAATTACACATATTATGATATGAGTGTCAAAATAAATTCTGCCACTCATCGATGTATCCGAATTGCTACATTGCTACGCAATTTCCGCACTCTTGTATAAAGGAAAGGATCTATTCTTATGTATCAGATTGATTTTTCAACTCCTGTCCATGTATATTTCATCGGAATCGGCGGCATCAGCATGAGCGGACTTGCTGAAATTCTCTTAGAAAAACATTTTAAGGTCAGCGGTTCCGATGCCAGGCAGTCAGCCCTTACCGATATGCTATCAGACAGGGGCGCACATATTTACCTTGGACAAAGGAAGGAAAACATTACCGCAGATATTGATGTTGTGGTATACACCAGTGCCATCCACCCCGATAACCCGGAATTCATCGCCATGCAGGAGCTTTCCATTCCGTCACTTACACGGGCAGAGCTGTTAGGCGAAATCATGCGCAACTATGAGCTTCCGGTTGCCATCAGCGGCACCCACGGCAAGACCACAACTACCTCCATGGTTTCCGAAATCCTGCTGCAGGCAGATACCGATCCCACCCTCTCCATCGGCGGAATTCTAAAGAGCATCGGCGGCAACATCCGTGTAGGGCATTCTCCTTATTTTGTAACTGAAGCCTGCGAATACACCAACAGCTTTTTAAGCTTTTTCCCGAAAATAGGAATTATACTTAATATAGAAGAAGATCATCTCGATTTCTTCAAAGACATCCATGATATCCGTTCCTCCTTTCGTCGTTTTGCGGCGCTTCTCCCTGCTGACGGCACGCTGATTATCAACAGGGCCATTCCTGATGTCGAAGAAATTTATGAGGGCCTTCCCTGCCGCGTCATCACCTTTGGGGGCAAAGACGCCGATTATTCCGTTTTCCGGATTCACTATGATGACAAGGGCTGCGCAGAATTCGAGCTGCAAAGCACCGGTAAGCCTCCCTGTACGTTTAAGCTCAGTGTGCCGGGTGAACACAATATTTACAATGCACTTGCAGCCATTGCACTCGCTGACCTGTTTGCGATTCCCCGTGATAAGACCGCCAAAGCTCTTGCCGGCTTCCACGGTACCGACCGCCGTTTTGAATACAAGGGTTGTCTCAATGGTTTTACTATAATTGATGATTATGCACATCATCCTTCAGAAATTACTGCAACTTTAACTGCGGCACAAAATTATCCCCACCAAAAGCTCTGGGTCGTTTTCCAGCCGCATACCTACACCCGCACAAAAGCATTCCTTAAGGACTTTGCCAGGGCTCTTGCCCTGGCAGACGAGGTCATCCTTGCGGATATTTATGCGGCACGCGAAACTGATACCCTTGGAATCAGCTCCGAAACCCTGAAGGAAGAAATTCTTCCACTCAATCCGAACTGCCATTATTTCGGAAGCTTTTCTGAAATTGAAAAATTTATTTTAGAAAACTGTGCACCGGGAGACCTGTTGATAACTATGGGCGCCGGAGACGTTGTAAACATTGGGGAAGAGCTTCTCTCCAGATAATTGTCCACATCATCCACATATTTTTATGAATAATTTCTTAAAAATATGTGGATATTTTTTTTGCAGTTTTTGTGATTTTTCTTAGCCTTTCCAATTTATATCCACACCATCCACATTATCCACATTTTCCTCAAACCCTTGTAAATACTGGGGTTTCAGGAATTTTGGCTATTTTCATTTTAAAAGGCATGTGCTATAATTCATCTTGCTTATTTAGTTTGAATGAATGTTAAGGTTGGTGAATTTGATATGGCTCAGTTTAAGGTGTATCAGGAGAATTATTCTGATGTTACTGTGGTATCCAATATTTTTATTGATGAGTATATGAAAGAGGCGAACGATGCCCAGCTCAAGGTATATTTATACCTTCTCCGCACCATGAGCGCACACCTTCCGACAAGTGTGTCGGATATTGCGGATCAGTTTAACCACACCGAGAAGGATGTCCTGCGTGCGTTAAAGTACTGGGAGAAGAATCATCTGCTGGCTCTGGAATATGACGATGCCAAGGTGCTTACAGCAATCCGTCTGCTTGACGTTACAAAGAAAGCCTCCGATGAGGCTGCTCCTCTTGCACCGGTCGTACCGCTTTCTGCCGCACGCAAAGAAACACAGCGCCCTGCACCGGTTGAAGCTGAGGCAGAAGCACCGGCTCCCAATCCTTATGAGAAACCGGCTTATACCCTTGACCAGATCCGGGAATTCAAGGAAAAGGAAGATACCTCCCAGCTTCTGTTCGTGGTAGAACAGTACATCGGGAAGCCGCTGACGCCAACCGAAATGAAAACGATCCTGTTCTTTACAGACAGGCTGCATTTTTCCGAGGATCTGATTGATTATCTGATCCAGTACTGCGTAGAAAAGGGAAAGAAGGATTTCCGTTACATAGAAAAGGTCGCTGTCAGCTGGGCAGAGGAAGGCATTACATCTCCTAAGCAGGCTGCACGCGCTGCCAGAAAATATGACAAGACAGTCTATGATATTATGAAGGCCTTAGGCAAGTCAAGCAATCCGACGAAGGCCGAAGCGGATTATGTCATCAAATGGACGAAGGCTTTCAGCTTTACACAGGATATTATCTTAGAGGCCTGTGAGCGGACGGTCATGGCTACGGACAAGCACCGATTTGAATATGCTGACAGTATCCTGAACAACTGGCATAAGAACGAGGTTCATCACAAGGCCGACATCCTTAAGCTCGATGATGCCTACAGCCAGAGCCGCCAGACTTCCGCAAAGTCTGTAAGAAATACCACCGCTTCTTTCAACCAGATGATGCGAAGTACCTATGACTTTGATGCTCTGGAAAAGGAGATCATCAGCAACTAATTTTTGAGGGAGATTTTATCGTGGCACTCAGCAACGCACAATATCAGTCCATCATTCATGGATACGAAGTGACCCAGTTAAATAACCACCGTATTATGGAGGAACGCCTTCAGGAGGTCAATTCCCACGTAGACGGTTTTAAGGAATTATCGGCTTCCATTGCTTCCGTTTCTGTTTCACAGGGGCGTAAGCTTTTAGAAGGGGATGATTCTGCACTTACAGACCTCCGTGATACGATCCGGCGTCTTTCCGGTATGAAACAGGATCTTCTGGTAAATGCCGGTTATCCGGCCGATTACCTTGCTCCCATTTATACCTGTACGGACTGTCAGGACACCGGTTATTTACCGAACCGCGAGAAGTGCCACTGCTTCAAGCAGGCAATTATCCGTCTGCTTTATGAGCAGTCCGGATTAGAGAAATCTCTGTCTACTGAGAATTTTGACCATTTATCTTACGACTACTATGAAGGGGAGGCATTGGAGTGTTTCCGCCGTACAGTAGCCATCAGTAAAAATTTTATAGAAACTTTTGATTCAGACTATCATAATCTGTTTTTTTATGGTACAGTAGGTACGGGCAAGTCTTTCCTATCCAGTTGTATTGCCCGCGAGTTACTGGAAAGTGAACATTCTGTGGTATATATGAGTGCCATTCATCTTTTCGAAATACTTTCCAAAAGTATGTTTGATTATAAGAATAAAGAAGATCTTGCTGCTTATCATAAGGAGCTCTTTGATTGCGATTTATTAATCATTGACGATCTTGGCACCGAATATCCTACCAATGTGGTCTCTTCCGTGTTCTTTTCCTTATTAAACGGAAGAAACATGGCACTGAAATCGACTATTATATCTACCAATCTTTCTTTTGAAGATGTGTCGAACCGTTACTCGGATCGTTCCTTTTCAAGGATTATGCAAAATTATATTGTATGTAAATTTACGGGGCCGGATATCCGGATTATTCAAAAAACTGCAAAGTAGAAAGTGAGGTACCTTCATGGCACAGCGTGAAGAAACGAGAAATCTTGAAACCATTCCCGTCGGTTCATTGGGAATCATTCCTTTGGAGGGATGCAAATCCCTTGGAGAAAAAGTGGATCATTATCTGGTAAAATGGCGTACCATCCGTGAAAGTGAGCACAAGGAAAGTCTTGCATTTGCAGGCTATCAGCGTGATTCCTATCTTCTGAAGGCGAAGGTTCCGCGTTTTGGTTCCGGAGAAGCCAAGGGAATTATTCTGGAGTCTGTCCGTGGTACCGATCTTTATCTTTTGGTTGATGTTGCAAACTACAGCCTGACCTATTCTCTGTGCGGCAGAGAGAATCATATGTCACCGGACGATCATTATCAGGATCTGAAGCGTATCATTGCCGCTGTTGGTGGAAAGGCCAGACGAATCACCGTTATCATGCCGTTCCTTTATGAAAGCAGACAACATAAGCGTACCTCCCGCGAATCCTTGGACTGTGCCATCGCACTGCAGGAGCTTGTAAACATGGGTGTTGACAACATCATCACCTTTGATGCGCATGATCCGCGTGTCCAGAATGCGATTCCACTGCATGGTTTTGAAACAGTTCAGCCGACCTATCAGTTTATTAAGAGTCTTCTGAAGCATGTGAAGGATCTTAAGATTGATTCCGATCATATGATGGTAATCAGCCCCGATGAAGGCGGTATGGGACGTGCTATTTATATGGCAAATGTACTGGGTCTTGACATGGGTATGTTCTATAAGCGCAGGGACTATACCAGAATTGTTGACGGACGTAATCCGATCGTTGCGCATGAATTCCTTGGCTCTTCCGTAGAGGGTAAGGATATGATCGTCATCGACGATATGATTTCCTCCGGTGAAAGTGTTCTGGAAGTAGCTGCCGGATTAAAGGAGAGAAAAGCAGGCAAGATTTTCATCTGTGCTACCTTCGGGTTGTTCACGAATGGATTGGAGCGTTTTGATAAGGCTTATGAAAATGGTCTGATCGATGGCGTAATCACTACGAATCTGATCTATCAGACTCCGGAATTACTGAGCCGGGAGTGGTATATTGATTGCGATATGAGTAAGTATATCGCATATCTGATCGATACCCTGAATCATGATACGTCCATCAGTGATCTGCTGAATCCGAATGAGCGTATTCAGAGTGTTGTGGCGAGATATAAGAATGGAGAGTTGAATTAGAGCCGGTTCGATTGTAAATGCATGGTTTGTGTTCGAATGTGTAGTTAATGATAAATCTGTATGGTTTAGTTAATGATAAATCCGGAAGGTCATCCTGGGAATCCTGTGGAACCTTCCGGTTTTTCTATTAATAACAGATCATGGCAATGGTTCTGTATGGAAGACGTACACAACCGCCTGCCAGAGAACATCCATGTTCTTGACAGGCTAACCCGTGCATCCTTGCACGGGTTTTGTTGTCCTCGATTGCCATGCCCTGTTATCTAAGAAAAACTCGGAAGAACCCCAAAGGCGTTCCCAGAATGACAGTTCCGGATTCGGGGTAGGCTGTGAGACAGGTTTGATTAGCAGTTATATTTACTGTCTAGCATATTGGCTTATTATCTCCTGACGTACTTGTTCAGATGATAATTCTCCACTTGCAACAAGTATCATCTTATTAATAAAATCTTTCGATACATACATGTCTTCAAGAGCCATTGTTGATGCAACATTTTTCACATCAAGAAAAGCTTCTTTCCTATTCTTTTTAATCATGTACATCACCTTTCTTTCTACAAATATCAAGCCAGCTTTTATGTATATTATACCGCCATAATGGATGTTCTACTAAAAGTTACTCTATATGATCAGACATAACCTGTTGTAATGATTAAATCGGGCTTTCCCCGATGCGGCGTACTTCAATCTCCTCCTTACAAAGCGCAAAAAAGCACCTTAACCTTATTGGCTAAAGTGCTTAGCTTTACATTCCCATTTCTTCTATCTCTTTTAACATAAATTCTTCGAGTTTCTTCTTGTCAGGCAAATGCAACATATACGTTGAAACAAATAATTGGTTATCTATTCCAGCTAAGGCATATTCTACCATCTGAGAACCTTTATCTGTACAAAGCAGGATTCCTACTGGAGGATTATCTCCCTCTGTCATTTCATTTTTCTTATAATA
>ERZ791927.725-NODE-725-length-31008-cov-5.603366_pt1 | contig 31008 bp, 38 predicted proteins | sample MGYA00510130_ERZ791927 | MGnify/ENA primary metagenome ERZ791927 (study PRJEB30046, sample SAMN00792055) | human gut metagenome | study: EMG produced TPA metagenomics assembly of the A metagenome-wide association study of gut microbiota in type 2...
GTTGAAAATTGCTTGTTGGGAAGTGTCCCAAACCCTCGGAATGGAAAGGAGTGTGAGCCGATGAACGGCAGGAAACGGACAGTACAAATTAAATTCAGAGTAACAGAGGAAGAACGGGCGTTCATTGAACAGAAAATGCAGCTCGTCCCTACCCGGAACATGGAAGCCTACTTGCGGAAAATGGCAATCGACGGGTATATCATTCAGATAGACCATGCCGACATAAAAGCTATGACAGCGGAGATACAGAAAATCGGGGTCAATGTCAATCAGATTGCAAAGCGCGTCAATGCGACGGGCAGCGTCTACCAAGAGGATATAGAAGAAATCAAGGAGGTGCTTGCGGAGATATGGCGGTTACAAAGATTAAGCCTATTAAAAGCACGTTAAAAAAAGCCCTTGACTATATCCAAAACCCGGACAAGACGGACGGGAAAATGCTGGTGTCCTCGTTCGGGTGCAGCTATGAAACGGCAGATATTGAGTTCGGATTTACATTGTCGCAAGCTCTTGACAGAGGAAACAACCTCGCACACCATTTGATACAATCTTTTGAGCCGGGGGAAGTCGATTATGAGAAAGCCCATGAAATCGGAAAACAGCTTGCCGACGCGGTAACAAAGGGGCAATATGAATACGTCCTTACCACTCACATAGATAAAGGGCATATCCATAACCACATCATTTTTTGTGCGGTAAACTTTGTAGACTACCACAAGTATGTTTCCAACAAGCGCACCTATTACGGAATACGCAACATCAGCGACAGGCTGTGCCGGGAAAACGGCTTGTCCGTCCTTGTGCCGGAGAAAGGCGGCAAGGGAAAGAATTATGCGGTGTATAAGAAAGAGAAAACCGCCAAAGCAAAATTGAAACTTGCCGTCGATACCCTTATCCCCCAAGTGTCCGACTTTGAAGAATTGCTCGCGCGGTTACAGGCAGAAGGCTTCACAATCAAACGGGGAAAATATGTGTCCTGTTTGGTTCCGGGACAGGAACGGTTTACCCGTTTGAAAACCCTCGGCGCAGATTATACAGAGGAAGCAATCCGGGAACGGATAGAGGGCAAGCGTACCCGCACCGCCAAAGCTCCCAAGACAGAACGCGGCGTGTCCCTGCTCATTGATATTGAAAACAGTATCAAGGCGGCGCAGAGCCGGGGTTATGAACAATGGGCGAAAATCCACAATCTGAAACAGGCAGCTAAGACCATGAATTTTATTACGGAACACAAGATTGAACAATACACCGACTTGACCGCAAAAATCGCAGAGATACAGACAGAGAGCGAACAGGCGGCAGACGCATTAAAGAGCGCGGAAAAACGGCTTGCAGATATGGCGGTGCTTATCAAGAATGTTTCCACGTTCCAAAAGACAAAACCCGCCTATGACGCATACCGCAAAGCAAGAAATAAGGACAGTTACCGGGCAGCCCATGAGCGCGAAATCATCTTGCATGAAGCAGCGGCAAAGGCATTAAAGGCGGCGGGCGTTTCCAAGCTCCCGAACCTCACCGCGCTGCAATCGGAATATGAAAAGCTCCAGGAACAGAAAGAAGCCCTTTACGCCGACTATGGCAGACTGAAAAAACAGGTCAAAGAGTACGACGTTATCAAACAGAACATAGACAGCATTTTACGGCAGCCAAGAGAACCGGAACGGGAAAAAGGAAAAGAACGCGGGGAGTAGCTTTGTTCATACTTGTATGATATAATAGTTCCTATCAAAAACAGTAGTTACATACCAAAGTGATACATTTTCAGCAAAGGAAGTGTCAGAGAATGGAACAGGAAATGCCGGACTATGAAACGATACGCGCCGCCGTTGCGGGCGAAAAATGGGCGTTGGAAAAAGTGCTTGCTTGTTACGGTGACGAAATCAACCGCCTTGCAATGGTAAAAAAGCGTCAGCCGGACGGAAGCGTAAAAGAGGAAATCGACGACGATTTACGGCAAACGCTCATACTGAAACTGTTAGAAGCTATCCCACAATTCCCAATAGAAAAGGAGTGATACCATGACACGCGGGGAAATTTGGAAAGACTTTTTTAAGAGAACCGTTTTGCCCGCCGTTATCGCATTGTTTTTATTCTTCATGTTTAAGAACGTCTTTACAGAGGACGGGCAGACCAATTACTTTTATGTGTGGCTGTGCTGCGGTATTCCCTTTGGTATTCGCCGTATGTTCGTATGGCTTGTACCGCATGGGTATGACATAGCCGGAACGGTGGGTATCATTGCCCTCAACTTCATTTTGGGCGGCATTATCGGTGGGGTCATTTTGATATGGCGGCTCGTCGTGGCTGCATGGTATATCCCCCTTACGATATACCGTTTACTTACCACAGATAAGGGCGCAACCCCTCAAATCAACATGGAAAAATAGCAAAGGAAAAACCGGGACGCAGACAGTCAGTAAAGACTATCCGCGCCCCGGTTTTCTTATGGGTGCAGTTCTGAAATGTTACGCAGTAGAACGCCGTTTTTAAGGGAAAAGGTATAAAGCCCTTGCCCTATGAGGAAACGGTTGTCAGAAGCCTGTAAAACAAGGCTTTTTTCGCCCTTACCGCGTAACAAGAGCGCGCCGTTTTCTCATGCGCTCGGCTGCCTGTCTGCGGGTAATCCGCTTCCGACAGTCCGGGCAGTATTTGACGCTGTTAGAGGTGGACGCAAAGAACGCGCCGCACACGGTACATTTCTTTCTGTCCTCGGTCTGATAGAGTTCCGCATAGAGCAGCTTATCAAGAGGAAGTACGGCAATCCGAAACCACTTACAGAGCAGGGAATAGGAAATGAGCTGCGGGCATACGCAAGTGTCCCCGTCGTCCAGTAAAATACAGTTGCCATTCTCGCAGTTGCAGCACTCCTTTTTCACAAGGGTGTTTACCTTGCGGCTTTGTCGCGGCGTCAGCCGCTTAATCCCGGTCATACTTCATCAGCAGGATAAACGGAAAGCTCTTTGTACTCGGCGTCGGTCAGCGCGTTCACTTTGGAAATGGTGCGCTCTGCAAGCTCCCGTAATCCCGCGTCCATGTAAGGCAGCGCAGCGGTCATGTTCTCAATAAGCTGCGCCTTGCTTCCCTCATGGTAAATGCTCAAAAGGTTTGTTTCCTCAACAGTAAATCTATTCATGCTCATACCTCCAAATCGTGATTTTTTCTTTTTGCCGCTGACTTTTTCGGGGCGGCTGTTTTCTTGTCTGCGGCAAGCTGCGCCCGGACAGAGGGGCGGGGCTTTTTAATCTCTTTGTCCCGGTTCTCTCCCTTGTCAATCAGCGCATACGTTCCATGTCTGCCCTCGATTTTGGAAAAGGAAAGGGTCTTGTAAGGCAGCATGGAGAAAAGGCGGTCAATGTCCTTTGTGTTCGCAAGCTGCATGAACGCTGGGGAAAGCTCCACCATGAAATGGGTCTTGTTCGGGCTGTTCGGCGTGTCATGCCGCTTCATTTCCCGCACAATGCGCCGTGCTTCCGTTTCAATCAGTCCGTCATGCAATGCGGCGATATGGGCCTTAAAATCTCCCGGTGGAAGCTGCTCCCTGTTGCGGTGTTCCTCCCGTAAGAGCCATTTAAGAGCGTCCGGGTCGTTGGGTATGGCTTCAAAGCGTTCAAACTTCCCAAACTGCGGGTCTGGGCTTCCGTTGAAATACTGTCCGGCGGGTATCATCTGCTCCCCGCGCTCATAAATCAGCTTTACCGTATCGGCGGGCAGCCCTTTTTCTTTGACGCGCTCATAATGGCGGGAATAGTCAAGTTCATACAGATTGCCCTTGATTTTTCCATGCTCCTTGCCTGTCAGCTCGATTGCATAGGCAAGAATACGGTCGCTTGTCTGCTCCATGTAAAAACGCCAGGTATTATGGGGCGCGGTGTCCTTTAGGAAAACGTCACGCTCCCGGAAGCAATGCGTCCCGGACGGGCGGCAAAACCATAAGAGGGTCTTATCCTCTTTACTTGCGCTTGCCGCCGTTTTTGCGATAATCTCCCTGTCAATATCAAAATCGCTTTGGTAAAAGCCTGTATTCTGCTTCATAATCGCATCGAGGGAAGCGAACACGTCTACATCTTCAAATTTATTTAATTTGCTCATGTGTCAGCTCCTTTCCAAGTCCTGCGACTTCTGCTTTGCGTTCTTCTTTTTCCCCGTCCGTTCTTTGTCAGCTTTAAGCTGCGCCCGGATAGAGGGCTTTTCTTTGCCGCGTTCTTTGTCTGCCTTAATCGCTTCTGCAAGGTCAACAAGGGAAATCTGTTCCCCGGCTTTTACCTTTGCTTCCAGTTCGTCAACCGTAGGGGTGTTGTTGATGATACCGTCAAAGTTGTTGTCGTTCTGCTCGATTGTGTCCTCGACGTGCTTTAGCGGGTTTATCTTTTCCGGCTGTTGTGTCTGCTCCTGCAAAAACTCCGGCACTTCCTTGTAGCCGAAACTATCTACATAATGCGCCGCGTCCTGTCCGTTCTGATGAAGCACTACCACGTCGGAAACGGAAAGGCTGTGTCCCTTAAAATCTTTCGGGTGGTCGATATTGAAACGGGTGTAAATATCTTCAAGGGAAGTACCCGGCGTAAGCTCTGCGGAATAGACAAGCTCATAGTTTGTCTTATCAACCACATTTCCCGCCGCCTGCAGGCGGTCGTAAGGCTCAAAGCGGAAGTCCCGCGTTTCGTCCCCTTGCTTTAGCTGATAAATGGAAAAGGTGTCTTTGTCGGCTTCGGCTTCCTGCGCCTTTGCATATAGCTCCTTTACTTCTCCCTGCGTCAGCTCTCCGGCGTTCAGCCCGCCCATGAGTTCCCGGCATTTTGCAAGGCTGCCGATATACAGCACGTCCCCGATTTTTGCCCTGCCGTTTTCCTGCGGGAGATAGGCTTGCAGGAAAAAGCGGTCGTTGTCGCCCGTTGTGCGGGGGTTGGCTTCAATCTTGTAAATGTACTCCTGCATGGCGGCTTTCTCCCTCGGAGCGTCCTGCGCCTGTTCCTTTTGCAGCTCTGCGATATGTTCATCAATGCTGTTGATGATTTCCGCTGCGGTGCTGCGGATTGTTTCAAGGGAGCTTTTCAGTTCGGCAAGGTCCCGTCCGGCACTCCACCCGGCAACATACCCAAAGGAATAATCGGAAGTATCAAGCCCGTAATGCTGGCACACGGTATAGGCAATACTTTCTGCCTGCACCTCACGGGTGCGGCGGTCGGGTCTGTTCTCCAAGTCCTCCAAAGGGGCGTTTAGGTCAATGTCGTGCAGCTTCGCATGGGCGATTTCATGGATAAGGGTCTTTAAGGTTTGCAGCTCGCTCATGCCCTCATCAAGGGCAATACGCTTGTCCTCCAAGTGGTAGTAACCATGTGCGCCGCCCTCGATTTTTTCAAAGCCGACAGGAACAGGAGAAGTCTTTTCAAGGGCAGCGAAAACGTCCTTGTAATGCTCCACGTCCCCGGTCAGCATATTTACGGCAATGTCGGGGATTTCCTTTCCCTCGGTCTGCGATACGTCAAAGACCGATACCACCTTAAAGGCGGGGATTGTGATTTCCTTTTCCTCGGTTACGGGCTTTCCGTCCTTGCCGATAAAGGCTTTTCCCGTCTGCGGGTCGATTTTCTCCATTTCTTTTTTAATCTTGAACGGCGACGGGGCAAGGATTTTGATACCCTTTTGTCCTTTCATCACGTTTCGTCCAAAGTTATTTTTCCATGCGGAAAATCCGGCGATAAGGGAAGCGTCGGGCTTTTGCATGGCGATCAGCAGCGTATTGTTAAAGCTGTAATTATGAAACTTTGACATGACGCGCAGATATTCCTTGTAACGCTCGCTGTCGAACAGTTCCGTAATGCCTTGCTCCAAGCGGTCGGTTATCTCTTTGAGCTTTTCGGCGGGCTTCTCGGAAGTTAAGACAATGGGGATAACCGGGCGCGGCTCCTGCGGCGTTGCTTCGGGAACAGTCGCCTGTACTGCCGGGGCTGCGTCCAGTTCGACGGTTGGCTGCGGGTAGCTCATAATGCGGTAGTCCTCCGGCACATCGCGCCCCTCAAAGTGCTGCTCCCATGCGTCGCCGCTTTCCACAAGGTAGCCGTATTCCGTAAAGCTGCCTTTTTCCTGTGCGGCGGCGTTTCGTCCAAAGGCGATAAGGTCAATGCTGTTTTTCCATTCAGCGGGCATTTGCACCATGCCGGATTTGTTAAGGTAATAATCGCCCAATTCGCGGAGATTATGTACTTCGGGGATATGCACGAAAAAGTCCTCGTTATAGGTAAAGTCAATGAGCTGCCCGATATTCTCAAAACCATTCCTGCGCTGCGTGGCGGCGTTCAGCGCGGTAATCCCGGAAGCGTCAAGGGTTTCCAGTCGTGCCGCAAGGAAATTCAGCTCGTCCACCTGTGCCGCGCATACCATGTCATACGGCAGGGCAATGTGTCTGTCCTCCCGGTCAGAGTAGGGTCTGCTTCCCGTGGGGCTGTTTTTCCTGCTGCTTTTTTGCCTGTGCAAGCATGGCTTTGATTGCCTTTTGCAGCGTTTCAGCGGTCAGCTTCGCTCCCTTGACAGAGAGCGCAACCACTTTTTCGTTGATTTCATCTTGCAATGTTTACCGTCCTCCTTTCCCGGTAGTAGTGATAGTGTTAAGGTGGTACGCCGCTTTTGGGCGTGAAAAAAGGGCGTCCGTTCTTCACGCCGCCCCGTTAAATCCGCACCCGCAGCCCGTTCAAGTCCTCGGCGCGGATACCTACAAGATACCAGTTGTCCCCGTACTCAATCCGGGTCGGCTTCCATTTGCCGCCTGTGAATACGTCCATGCACTCGCCGCAATGCAAGCCGCCGTAATAGTCGGCAATATCAAAGCGAATGTCGTAGCGGTCAGCGGTTTCGTCAAAAATCAAAGCTCCTGTTTTCTGTGCCATGTGGTAAATCCTCCTTTTTTCGTTTACAGGCTTTCGCCCTCGTTGTAGGTGTAGTAGTCCGGGTCGCCGTATTTAGGCTTGCCGGATAATGCGCCGCTTGCCATGTCGTGAGCGACAAGGGAAGTATAATAGCTGTCAATGGTAGACGGGGCATTGAAAAGAACCGCCTTTAGGTACTGCTTGATATTGCGGATTTTCGTGGTGTTCTCCTGCATACAGTCAAGGACAAAGCGGATATGTTCGCTGTCCAGCTTCATAAACTTTGACTTCACAAGCTCGGCGGGGTAATCGTCCCCTGCAATACGGATTTTCTTTCTTGACGTACAGACCGTTTCAAGGATAATGTCAACAATCTCATTCAGACGGTCATGGTCAAACTTCATATCCTGCAAGAGAATGTTATACTCGATATTGTCCTTGATGATTTCCTCATACACTCTGTAAGCGTCGTTCCTTTCCGTTCCTTTCCGTTCCGGCGGCTGTGCCGCTTCGTCCTCGCCATAAGGCAAGGGATTTAGGGAATGGATAGGAATGGAATGGGTACTTGATAAATCCGTATTTGATTTTTCTTTTTTTTGTAAGTTAGTTCTTGATATATCTTTATTTAATTGCATTGGATTTTCCGACGTCGGATTTTCCGTTGTCGGGTTATCCGCTGTTGGATTTTCCAATACCGGGCAATCCAATTCCGGCGGCTGTGGCTGTTCGTAAATGGTGTACTCGATTGCGGTCATTTTGCCTTTCTCGTCGCGTCCCTGCCGCCTTGTGATATATCCGGCTTTTTCAAGCTCCCAAACGGCGGTACGGATAGCGTCGATACTTTCCCGGTTGATGTAGGACAGCCCTGCAAGGGTATAGTCCCAATCCTCCGGCAGGGACAGCATTTGAGATAACAGCCCCTTTGCCTTTAAGGAAAGCTCCTTGTTGCGTAAGTGGTGGTTGCTCATTACGGTGTAGCCTGTGTTGCGTTCCACACGGAAAACTGCCATAGCTTCATCACTCCTTTGCTTTAGATTTGTTGCGCAGTAGAACGCGGATTTTGAGGGGTAAGGTATCTTTTCCTTGCTTCCTCTGTTTTGCGTTCTGTAAGCCCGATAAATCAAGGCTTTTTTTGCCCCTACTGCGTAACATGAGGGCATAAAAATAGCGGCGTTCCTGTTCTCCCAGTGAGAGAGTGAGAAACGCCGCTGTGCGGGTCGCTATTTCATTTCTTCTGCTATCAGTTCTTGCATGACTTCTCCAAAGTCTGCCATGAAAGAAAAGATGAAGTATTCCAAAACGTCGGGGTCTGCGTCCATAGGCTCGGCTTCCTCTGAAAAAGGCAAGCCCATTAGCCCATAAAGCAGTTTGATGATTTTGAACAGCTTGCCCCGGTCGGTGGGGTTGTTCATGGTTACAAGTACGTTGGTAAGGCGGTTGATTGTTTCCATGTCGCCGCCTGTCGTTACCCATACCATTTCCGCGAACGGCTGCGTGATTGCCCCGGCGACAAGGTTTATCTTATTCTTGCCGATTTCGCCGGACGGAAGTATAATACCCTTAGTCAAAAGTTCGTTTTTCATGTCGTCCTCCTTATATTCTGTGGTGCTAAAATGGTGCCCGGTCTTACAAAAACACCTTATGCGGAGATATGACAAGAAAAATGAAGATATGCGGAAAACCTTGATTTTAAGCCATTTTCACATTGGTTTATAAACATTTGTGAGGACTTATAAAAGGTTTTGCGTCTATCAAATCAATAAAAAATCCCTCAATTGCGCAGAACAAAACGGATGGCGTAGTTTTCGCAGCGCTTTTGCTTCAATATGACGAATGCGCTCTCGAGTAGTATTCAATTCTTCTCCAACTTCTTCAAGTGTGCGGATTCTTCCGTCGTCCAACCCAAATCGCAGTCTAAGCACTTTTTCAAATCCATACACAGGTCGGTCAAGCGCGTTCAGTACCCTGCCGATCAGGGTGCTCTTGCCGACACGGCGTTCTCCAACGATCAGCGTGTGCATTACTTGAAGAATGCGTTTGTAGTCAGAGTAGCGTACTGCTCGTCGGTCAGGGTCACACCGTAGAACAGCTCATAATATTCGGTAATCTCTTCCTGCAGGTCATAGTCGCAGTAGTCGGGATACAGGAGGGAGGGCAGCCACAGCAGGGCAAGATAACGCTGGCAGGCAGGAGGCGCCACAGTCCAGTTGTGGGGAGATTCGGGAGACTCAACATACTTACCGTTTGCAATGGCGCTGATCTGGCTCCACGCAGCGTCCTCAGTGACGGTGTCATAAACACTGCCGCCGCCGAAGATTCTTTTTTCTGGTGTGTGTAGCGACAAAGGTTTCCTCTGTGGGCTCTTTCGCCTTCACATTCTGCTCGGCCTCAGCCTCATTGAAGAGAGAAAGCTGGCCTTTCCCCAACACATACTCACTTTTCTCGCTGGACTGACCAAAACGGGCTCTCTGAGAATTGGCAAAGATTTCGGTCATATGACCCAGCTTCTTTTTCAGGAGTTCAATTTCGCTCTGATGGTCCAGCAGTCGCAGCTCCGCCTCTGATCGGGGCCACCGAAATCTTCCGTTGGACAGCCGCTTGTAAAGCAGGATATACCCATCACCGGACCAGTACAGAGCCTTGATCCGGTCCGTCCTCCGTTCGCAGAAGAGGAAGAGGCTTTCTTCATCCAGTGTCCCTCAGTATTGCTGGGTCACGATCGAAGCCAGCCCGTCAATTCCACGCCGAAGATCTGTGTACCCACACGCTACGTAGTAGTTACGCACCCTGCTTAAATCAATCATAGCCGTTGAATCGATTTCAGCAGTGCCGCAACCGTATCCATGTCTGTGGCTCCGGACAGCTTCAAGGCCGCACCTCGGAAGTGAATTTCAAGGCAGCCTTCCAGGCTATCCCTCAGTTCGGTGCTATCGTTCTCCAACGGCACCAAAGAGGGCTGCTCAGATTCGGCTCGTAGGATTGCCGCTTTGCGTACCCTTCTCAACCAATAGCAGTAGGTTTTTTCACAGATGTCGTGCCGCCTGCAGAACTCGCGGTTACTCAGTCCACTGCATCGACACTCTTCAATGATCTGTGTCCATTGCTGAATTCGATACTCGGACCGTACGGCTAATACTTCTGACATACTATCCCTCCTGTGGCTAAACTGTGCTCAAAAGCTCCATTGCAGCTTTTGAGCACGGTTATATTCTCTCACATATGAGAGGTGTTTCACAGGCGGGCGGTTATTAAGCACTTACGATGGTTTGGCGACCGCATTACAGAATACAAAGGAGGCTTAATAACTTGGGAAAGCGGGAATGGTATTCAGAGTTCAGCACATGCTAAGTTTCGGTATCAGTATCACATTGTTTTTGCACCGAAATACAGCAGGAAAGTGATTTATGGACAGTTGAAGCGGGATATCAGCCTTCACCTTGAAAGTAGCATGGCATCATAGTACGATGACGCCGTACTTACTGTCTGAGTGTGGATAAACTGAATGGTGAGAAATCTATAACTTATTTCCACCTATGAAACTTGGGGTGTTCCAATCCGAACTCGGCCATGACCTTTCCGACAATGTGTCGCGTCATATCTTCGATGGTTTGGGGATTGTTATAATATGTGAGCATGGGCGGAAGGATCACTGCACCTGTTTGAGTCAGTGACAGCATATTGCGCAGATGTATCTGACTGAGCGGGGTTTCTCGTGTGACGAGGACAAGCTTGCGCCGCTCTTTCAGTGTCACATCAGCAGCACGCAGAAGCAGATTATCAGAATACCCGCAAGCAATACCGGCTAAGGTTTTCATGCTGCATGGAATGATGACCATACCCTCTGTGCGGAAGGTTCCGCTGGACACAGATGCAGCCACATCATCCAGAGGGTAGACCTGATCGGCAAGATGACATACATCCTCGAGGGATAAGGAGGACTCATAAGCAAGTGTCTTTACAAAACTGCTGGAGTACACCAAATGGGTTTCCCAATCGGGAAAATACTGCATCCCACGGAGAAGTTCGATGCCCAGGGGAGCCCCGCTGGCACCACTCAGACCAATAACCAATCTCTTTTTCATAATCCACCTCATCTTATCTGTCAGTTTAATTTTGCCAAGGCGTGAAGCTCCATATCACAACGATGATGGAAGCATCTGAAATGCCGTGAATTACAGATATATTTTTATAATACTGAAATTATTATAATATAAGACTGAGAATATTGTCAATCAAAAACGAAAATCAATGAGAGGGACAAGAATGGAAAATGGTGAGGAAAGAGATGTAATTTAAGATATAATAGGATAATATTGAAATAATAATGCAAAAGATAGAGAATAAATGACATTTCTTAAATGATTCGACCTGTATAGATAGGAAAAATACAGCTTAATCCGTGATATACTTTCTTGACAATTTCGCAATGGTTATTGTAATATTGAAATTACGAAAGGCGCTGTAAATCACGGTGAGTGTAGGTGGAAGGCTGTGAAGACATCTGCGGTTATTCCGGCGGTGGGTATTTCCACCCGCATGCTGGAGATGAAGCCATTACTTTGCTTTGAGAATTCAACGATTATTCGACACTCAATCCGTTCGCTGAAAAGCGTTGGGATCCAAGATATTATTGTGGTGACCGGGTATCAAAGTGCTGTTCTGGAGCGGCACTTAAAATCAGAAGGCGTTATGTTTATTAAAAATGAACGATACGCTGTAACAGATATGCTGTCATCTGTAAATTTGGGGCGGAGGGCTCTTCCGGACCAAAAAAGACAGGTTTTTGTGACGCCGGCAGATACGCCACTGGTTTCAACCGAGGTCCTCCAACGTATTATGGACCAAGAGAGCGAGATCGTGTGTCCTGAATATCAGGAGAAGCTGGGACACCCGATCCTGCTACGGGAAGCCGGAATCGAAAAGATACTGCAATGGAATGGACCAGGAGGGATCAGGGGGAGCTGCTGCAATGTTATCGTGATTTTCATCAGCACGTTTTGGAAGAAGCTCAAATTTTATTCGATCAATGTTCTCCGGATTATCTGAAAACTGCGGAAAGAGGAAAGAAGCAATGAAAGACTTATTCACGGCATTGGCCAATGAATTAAACAGGAAACGGGACCTGGTACTGGTTACGATTATAAGAAACGAGGGTTCCGCCCCCCAGGGCTCAGGTGCGAGAATGTTGGTCTCATTGAATGGCTTATCCGCTGGAACGATAGGTGGAGGCGCTGTGGAGTATCAGTGCATCCAAGTTGCCAAGGAACTGATCGGGACCACAGAAGGCCGAAGCGTTTCCTTTTCTCTCAACGCAAAAGACAGTGCGAATTTGGGCATGGTCTGCGGAGGAAATCTGCAGGCGCTATTTACGCCGGTCTCCGGACAGGATGAACGGTAGACGACCCTTTGCGCTGATGTTCTGGAACGGTATGAAATGCAGCAGCCTTTCTGGATGCTGACGCCGATGGATGCACATAGCATCCCGGAACTCTGGCCCGCAGGGCGGAGAGAGGCAGACGCGGAACTGCCGGCAGCGCTGACTCAGCAGCTGGGTTCCCAGCCTGAAATCAAATCCCTGGACGGAAAAGAATGGTTCTGCGATCAATTATTGAAGTCGGGAAGAGTGTGCCTTTTCGGCGGCGGCCATGTGGCTGCCGCACTGGCACCGGTTCTGATCCCTCTGGAATTTCCGTGTGTCGTATTGGAGAACCGTTCGGAGTTTGCAGATCCGGCTCGATTTCCGGAAAAGTGTCAGGTCCAGTTGATTGATTTTGAACGCTGCACCGAACAGTTTTCCTTCCGGACGGATGACTATGTCTGTATTATGACAAGAGGGCATCTGGACGATTTGACCGTACTGACCCAGATCTTGAAGACAGATGTAAAATATATCGGCCTGATCGGCAGCGCACGGAAGATCAAAACAACATTTGAAAAACTAAAAGACCTGGGCTTTTGCGATGAGGATCTGAAACGGATTATTCCTCCGATCGGGATACCAATCGGAGGAAAGAGTCCAGCGGAGATCGCAATTTCAATTGCGGCGCAGCTGATACAATGCCGCTGCGAGGCACCATCCAAATATTGGCCGAGAAGGGATAATACATGAAACTGATTGATACGAAGCAGGCGGTAGGACACGTCCTCTGCCACGATACTGCAATGATGTTGTGCTGGAATTGACCCAGATCGGTAAAAAATGTCATTCCGGCTGCGAGATCTACAAACAGGTGGACGACTGCATCATGCCCCGAGAAGGTGTGTTCACTCGCGTGCTTCACGGCGGTGCGATCTCGGTCGGCGATGAAATGACTGTCAATGAGGTGAAGTGATATGAGAGCTGCGGTGATCACAGTCAGTGACTCCGGTTGGCAGGGAACGCGGGAGGATCTGAGCGAGCCTGCCCTGTGCGAGCTTGTCCGGCAGCAGGGCTGGGAACTGGTTTCCTTTGGGTGAGCGTCATATGGTGGCGGAGGAATTGAAACGACTGTGTGACGAAGATCTCGCTGATCTGGTTTTGACCACGGGAGGGACGGGCTGTTCTCCCCGCGACAATACACCGGAAGCTACCCCGGATGTGTCGGAGCGGCTGGTACTGGGGATTCCGGAGGCCATGCGTTCAGATCACGCCCCATGCCATGCTTTCCAGAGCTGTGGCGGGGATCCGGAAGAGAACACTGATCATCAATATGCCGGGAAGCCCCAAAGCAGTGAAGGAATGCATGGAAACGATCCTTCCGGCGCTGCCGCACGCTGTCCGCATTTTGAGGGGCGAAAGAGAATAACTGCCTGGAGGCAGAAAATCAGATATTGCAACCAAATCGGAGGAGGAATAGTGTGAAACTGCATTACATTAAAGCAAATCCAAGCGGAAATACAACGGTCTTTATCCTGGATCCTGTGCCGAAAGAGCAGTATGCGCAGGTCAGCAAGGCTGTACTGTCTTATGAAAATGTAGGTGCTGAACAGTTGGGCTTTATCATTCGTGACGAGTCCTGTCCCAATGGCTGGCGGATGGAAATGGCCGGAGGCGAATTCTGCGGAAACGCTTCCAGAAGCTTTGCGGCCTGGCTGGGAATGTGCGGACAAGTCGGTGCACCCAAAATGCTGTCTGATCCGGAAATGGAACTGACCATCTCCGTGTCCGGAAGCGGTCAGCCGCTGGTCACACAATTGAAGCGTATGGAGTGCGATAATTGCTGCTATGTGACAGTACATATGCCGCTGCCGCAGAGGATCCTGACAGGCAATGACCCCTGGTTTGGCGAGTATAGCCTCGTTATTTTCGATGGAATCAGCCATATGGTGTTGTGGAACCATGAAGAGCACTCGGAAGATGTGGAAAAGATGAAAGCACTTCTTTCTGCTGTGGGGCCCATGCCGGAAGCCTTTGGACTGATGTATTTCAATGAAGCGGAGCACAGGATGAAGCCGCTGGTGTATGTGGATAACCCGCACACCCTAGTGTGGGAAAACAGCTGTGGATCCGGCTCTTCTGCCGTAGCGTCCGCACTGGCACATCGAAAAAAGGACACGGTACAGGATATTTTGCTCAGACAGCCGGGCGGTGACCTGCGGCTGAGTGCGGTCTGGGATAAGGAATCCGTAACGGAACTGATCCTGGGCGGTGTGATCCAGTTTACCGCATTTGGAGAGCTGTTTGCATAATAACCGGATTTCCGCTGCAGCCGATGTTAACAAGAATAGTTAGGAAAAGTAGTGCTTTACGATGAAAGAGCTAGCAGAAATTGTACTGACGGTGATCATGATGCTTTCACTTGCGGCCTGTGCCCCGAAAGATGAACCAACATCGGAAGAGCATGCCGACCTAGTTGTTTTTGCAGCGGCATCCATGCCGGAGAGCCGCTGGCACTCTTAGTAGGCGCCTCCGGAAGCGGAAAAAGCATGGCCCTGAAGTGTATCGCTGGATTGATCCGCCCCGATGAAGGGCGTGTGGAATTGGACGGACGTATCTTGTATGACAGTGCGTCTGGCATCGACCTTGCACCGCAAAAGCGCAGCGTGGGATACCTGTTCCAACAGTATGCACTCTTCCCCAACATGATGGTGAGGGAAAATATACTGGCAGGAACAAAAAAGCTGCCACATGAGGCACGCAGCAGCTTTGCGGAGGAGATGATCGAACGGTTTCATTTAAAGGGACTGGAGAACCATTATCCGGCGCAGCTGTCTGGCGGGCAGCAGCAGAGAACGGCCCTGGCCCGGATCACGGTGTCGAGGCCCGGTGCGATCTTGCTGGATGAGTCCTTTTCCGCCCTGGACAGCTATTTGAAACAACAAATGGAGGAGGAACTGCACACATTCCTGGAGGAATATCCTGGAGAGGTCATTTTGGTATCCCACATTGGAAAGCGGGAGGAGGAAAAACTGACTGCCGGAGAACATATCGTGGTTTGCATAGATGGAAATGACGTGGCGTTTTTGAGTGAGCACTAAAGCTCCAACTGCGTTATTCTGAACAACATTGATCGGGAGTGATCCTTCCGTATGTATGTCGAATGATGCAATTATAAATAGAATAGTTGAAATACCTGAAGAATTGCAGCATAATACTATATACAGATAAATTATCGCGGTTGGGAGGCCGGTTGTTTCTTCAGATAGCTTTCGGCTTCAGCGGTGACCTGGGCGCAGTGTTTCCGGAGCTGACGAAGATCGTCGGGCGATATATGGTCGATGTGCAGGCCTGCGCTGACGGATACAGTATGTCCGCAGGCTATGCATAGCGTTTCTGCCAAGGGCTGTGCCACAAGATGGTCTTTGTGGGCAGTTACCGGATTGACCCAGCAGTCACAGCTCAACACCAGGGCATCCTTGAGAGAGGGGCGGGGAACGGCAAGCACCACCGCACCGATGTGAGGACGATCTCCACCACATAGGATCGCCTGCCAATCAAGTCCGCATGGAATAAGCTGAAGGGTAACTTTTGTATGGCTCGTTCCGGCTGAAAATAACATATCAATGCACTCCTTTTGTTGATCGATAAACTCATATGGAGGTAAAACAATGACAGAAAAATTAGGTGAGAAAATCAAAACTGCGCGACTGGCGAAAAAAATGACGCTGAAGGAATTGGCAGAAAAAACCCAGCTTTCCATTAGTTTTCTGTCCATGGTAGAGCGGGGACTGACATCCGCGGCAGTGGTTTCCTTGAAGAAAATAGCAGAGGCATTGGACATGGACCTGTCTGCGTTCTTTGAGAAAACAGAAGATGAACAAAAGAATGGGTTTGTGAGAAGCTATGAAAATCGGATCCGGTACACATCAGGCTATTATATCTATAAGAACCTTTCTGCCTGTACGGAAAAATGTGAAATGGATCCCATGATGATCATCCTTCTTCCGGGACAGAGCCGCGAGGATGTATCTCAGACGACCCATGCGGGAGAAGAATTCATCTATGTACTGGAGGGGGTCCTGACCTATTATCTGAATGGACAGGAAAATGTCCTCTATCCGGGAGACAGCTACCATAGCTTCGGGAATGTTCCCCATACATTTGTCAATCTCTCCAATAATCTGACAAAGGTACTATATATCGTAACACCACCGTTGTCAGTTGGCAACTTCAATCTGTGATTATTGTAAAGAAAAACTGTGAAGATTCATATGGATCTTCACAGTTTTTCTTTTGGGGAAAAGAGAAAGGTACTCTTGAAATCAAATAAACTGAGATACAATTACAGCTGTCAGCATAATGGGGAGACTGAAATGGAGAAAACCTGGTACACAGGAATCCCAAATATGATCGTGCTGGCCATCAACATTCAATCCAGCTGTCGGGGCAAGAGTGACATCAGAAGCCGGCGAAGCAGCATCGCCCATTGCAGCGGCAGCAGCAATCAGTAGAATAGTTGCGTGGACGGAGAAACCGATGTTCTGACACAGTGGTACATATATAGTTGCAAGAATCGGAACTGTGCCAAAGGATGTTCCGATGCCCATGCAAACGACCAATCCAATCAAAACAATTACAATAGAGGCGATTAGTTTGTTTCCGCGCATGATTTGAGATGCGGCACCAACCAGTGACTCTACACCACCTGTGGCTCGAATCACAGATGCATATCCTCCGGCAATCAAAAATACCAGGCATATCATTCCCATCAACTTGATGCCTTCATTGACCTGCTTATCAATTTCATTCCATTTGATAGCACCGAAAAGTATCATAATAATAATTCCACCCAGTGCTGCGAGTGCCAAATCGGCAGTAATTACTTGGATAACTAAAATTACAATGATAGAAGCGAAGGCAACATAGTGCCTACGATCTAAGCTCTCTGTGATTGCATCCGTATTAGATGTATCTGTTTCTACTGAATTGTATTCTCTTGGCTTGCGGTAGGTAACGAAAACTGCCACCAGAAGACCGATTACCATAGCGGCACCTAGAATCCAAGTTACCTTCCATACTTCGTTGATTTCAACGTGCACCCCGTTATCGGTTAGATTTGAGGCAATGATGCCTTGAAAAATTAGGCCATAGCTAATAGGTAAGGCGAGGTAGGGCGCTTTCAAACCGAAGGCCAACGAACAAGCGGCAGCCCTTCGATCCAACTTCATCTGATTCATCAAAGCTAACATGGGGGGAATCAAAATCGGAATAAAAGCAATGTGAACTGGAATCAATGTGTCAGCTACAACGGAAATAATTGCGAATGCGCCCAAAAGAATGAGCGGATTACCGCCAATCATGCGAGTGAGCTTTTTGGAAAGAATATCAGCCAATCCAATGTCAGCCAACATTGCGGCGAAAACACCCATCAGTACGTATGCAAGTGCTGCCGAAGAATTACGGATAAAGCCGGAGGTCAAAAGTGCCATGATGGAGTTTTCGGCACCAAACAGCGGTAAGGAGCCTGCGAGGCCTCCGACAACGCAGGCAATCAGCATTGATAAAATAATATTTAACCTCATGAGGCAAAGAACACAGAGGACAACCACAGATATGGTTACCGGATTTAATAGAATTGACATACTCACAACTCCTATCATTAAATGTTTGAACTTCTTGATTTGGTCCTGTGCTGCCGGTCTTAGTTGAGGTGTATCATCTTCCTTCGACTCAAAATTTTATGTTGTATTTTCTAAGGACCAAAACGGGCCTTAAGCAACAGTGAAAAATTATTTAGGTGAACCAAATAAATACGAGGATATAAAACGCGTCGATTTTAGTGAAATCAGCTTTACAATTTCATATTACCATATAAACTTAAGTAAAGTCAATCAAAAAAATATTTTTATACTGTATTACTAAAAATTCGGCATAAAAATGAAGTATTTGTGAAAAGGCGATTTTGTGGAATAGGATCTGACTGACATAAAAAGAGTGAATTATTAAAGTTAAATATATGGACTTATTTTAGACTTACTGAAATTAACAAGGAAAATACCGAAGCATACCATTCCAAGTGCCGCCAGATTCTGCACATTGAATGTCTTCTCATGAAGCACTACGGAGGAGAAGAGGGTGCCGAAGATGGGGGTCAACAAATGAAATACTGCGATCTGGCTTGGATCGTTGTATTTTAGAAGGATGCTCCAAATCGTGACAGCAAGACAGGAAAGGACGATTTGATAGCCTACCACCAGAAGGCCTTTGGCATTGAAGGTCAATCTTCCTCCCAGAAGAAAAGAGACCACCATTTGAAGGGAGCCTCCGATCAGCATTTGCCAGCCGCCGGTCAGGATGGGGTCATATTCTTCTGTAATACTCTTGGAGAAGAAAAAACTTATAGCAAAACAAAAGGATGAGATTGCCAGGAAGCCTTCCCCCGTGGGGGTAAAGATGAATAACTGCGATAGATCGGGCCCGATGGTCACCGTTAGAAGTCCGACAAGCCCGAATAGACAGCCTAGGACCTTGTTGCGGCCAATATGTACATTTTTATATAGGAGAGGGCTGAGAAGGACAACAAAGAAACAGCTGATGGAAGAGAACAGGGTCCCCTTTGTGCCGGTCGTGTAGCTGAATCCAATAAAGGAAAATGTGTATTGCAGTGTCGTTTGGGTAAGACCGAGCATAAACAGCTGGGGGAGAAGGCGCCTAGGGGGGGATTGGATGGTGCGACGGCGCAGCAAGGAGAGCACCAGCACAACGATCCCAGATAAGGTGAATCGGATCCCGGCCAACAGACTCTTATCAAGATTATTGTTAATTGGAATGGCTAAAAACTGATAGGCCAATTTAATGAAAGGCCCTGCGCTGCCCCAAAGGGCGGTACAAATCATAGCAGAGAGTACGATCACCGCAGGTTTTTGGAAAATTTCACCTCTATATTTCGCAATCACTTAAATATCCTCCTTGGTAAACACGGGCGTTTTTGGAATAGAAAAGGAATATATATTTAAATTATAGTTTAAAAAAACGCTAAGTCAATGAGAAAATAAAAGATGATTGTATACTGTGTACAACTTGTTGACAATTAGAACAAATAGAAAATATGAATAAAACATGAATATAAACATATAAAACAGAATATTTAGTAAGTAAATAGTCTAATTGGAAGAATATATAGTTATTAAAAGACAAAATACATTGTATTTTTTGTGTAATTTGCTAAAGATGAAAAATGGGCTTGACTTTTGACGACATGATAGTAAAATAAATTTAGTTATACGAAAATAAATTAAGTAAAAGCGAAATATATAGAAAACGAGGAGGATATTGTATGCATCACGATGTGGATAAAAGGCGCATAGGACTGATTCTTCCGTCGGTCAATATCCGAATGGAGCCTGAACTGAACCGCTGTCCGCAGCTGAACGGTTTCAACTTCTATGCAACGCGTGTACTTTTGGATGATACGACGGAGGATACGCTCAGAGCAATGGAACAGGATTTGAAGCATGCTGCTGATATGCTGGCAACGGTTTACCCGGAGGCTGTGGTTTATGGATGCACCAGCGGCAGCTTCATTGGCGGGACCGACGGAAATAGCAGGATCATTGATACCATACAGCAAGCCTGCCATTGCCCTGTCATTACCGCTTCTCAGGCCATGGTCGATTCGATTTGCGAGGTCGGAGCTAAAAAAGTGACTCTGGTCACACCCTATACGGATGATATCAATGAAAAGGAAAAGGCTTTTCTTGAGATGAACGGGATCCAGGTGGTGGCCATGAAGGGGCTGCAGATCGTACCGGCAGAGGAGCTCCGTACCACATCGGCGGAGGCTTTTGAGGAACTGGTACTGTCCACCGATGTGCCGGAGTCGGATGCAGTATTTATCAGCTGTACCAATGTGGAGGGCTTCCATATCTGTGATGCACTGGAGCGCAAGCTGGGAAAGCCTGTTCTGACCAGCAATGTTGCCTGTATCTGGAGTATGCTCTCCTCGATCGAAAATGATGTGACCGTGGACGATCACGGCATTCTTCTGAGAGAGCATCTGCATCGCAAATAATGAAGCGAAGGCCGCACAAGGTAGCAGAGGATCTGCCCGGAGTCAGAGTGTACGGGAGATCAGAAATTCCGGAGGTGAATCATATGTCTCAGTATAATGTGATCGGTAAAAATGTACCGCGCGTTGATGCGGCGGCAAAAGTAAACGGCACGGCAATTTATTGTGACGATGTGTATTTCCGTAATACCGTATACGGAAAACTTGTCCACAGCCCGTTTGCACATGCTAAGATTTTAAGCATTGATATTTCAGCGGCGCTGGCGTTGCCGGGCGTTGTGACTGTCTTGCTTGCAAAAGATATACCGGACAACCGCACGATCGGCGAAGAGCACGGATGGTTGCTGGCAGAAAAAGAAGTATGTTATATTGGCGACCCGGTTGCCCTTGTTGCAGCGGACAGTGAGCGGATCGCGGAAGAAGCCGCGAAGCTTATTAAAGTTGAATACGAAGAATTACCGGGTGTATTTTACCTGGAAGATGCCTTGAAAGAAGGGGCTCCGCTGGCACGTACAGATACAACAAGCAACCTGCTGATGGATTTGCATTCTGTGCGCGGCGAAGTAGACGAGGACTTTGCGAAGGCGGATCTTTTGTTGACACATACTTTCCACTTTCCACATATTATTCAAGGCTACTTAGAACCCAATTGTGCGACGGCAACTTACATTAACGGCGAACTATCGGTTTACTGCGGCTCCCAGGCATGGCATCGCCTGCGTCATGATATTTCTCAGCGATGCGGGATCGCACTGGACAGAGTTGTGGTCCACCCAATGAACATGGGCGGAGCATTTGGCGGTAAATCTGAGCAGGTGACACCTGTCTTTGCAAGCCTTTTGGCGATGAAAACCGGACGCCCTGCAAGAGTGATCAAGACGAGAGAAGAAGAATTCTATGATTCGCACCCCACGGTGGAGATGCAGGTCAAAGTGACGATGGCCGTAGACAAAGAAGGTCATTTCCTCTCTCGCAAGACGGAGTATCTCGGCGATGTCGGTGCGTATGCGGTGGCCGGCACATGGGTGCTGGGCGTTGCAGCGTATCGCGCGGATACGACATACAAATTCCATTCTGTTGAGGTGTGGTGCAAGGGAGTGCGTTTGAATCGTACGCCTACTGCGGCATATCGTGGGTACGGTAATCAGCAGGCACACTTTGCGCTGGAGAGCATGATCGATATGGTGGCGGAGAAGCTGGGCATGGATCCGACGGATTTGCGCAGGCTGAACTACATTGAACCGAACAGTATTAGTATCCATGGCTATCATATCAGCAGCTGCGGTCTGCAGGATTGCATGACGCGGGCTAAGGAACTGATCAACTGGGATGAGATCCGCCGCGAGAAGAAACGCGGACACGGCGTTGGCTGCGCCTCTCTTGTGCATGCTTCAGGCTCAAGAGCGGGAGATCCCGAGTTTCCGGGAGACAGCGCCATGCTGCAGTGTTCTTATGACGGTACGTTGACAGTATGGGCAGGCGAGTCGGAATTCGGTCAAGGCGCCAAGACGGTAATGGCGCAGGTTGTTGCGGAAGAGTTTGGCGTTTCACCGGACAGTGTGATCGTTCAACTCGGCGATACGAGACTTACGCCGTTTGCGACTGGTACACACGGGAGCAAACTGACGACTATTCTGGCGAATGCCGTGCTGGCAGCATGTGATAATGCGAAAAAAGAGATTTTAGACGAGATCACGCTGATGACTGGCAGCGGGAAGCTGCATATTGAAAACGGAGCGATTAAAAACGGCAGAGGCGACGTGCTGATGACGCTTACAGAAGCTTTAAACAAGGTATGCATCAAACGTAGCGGCGCTCCCGTTATCGCCATGGGAGAGTATCGTCCTGCAGCTGTTATGCTGGATTCTACCGGTTACGGCAATTTGGCACCGACTTATCCATTCGGCGTTCAAGCCGCGGAAGTGGAAGTGGACGAAACTACCGGCAAGATCATTGTAAAAAAGATTGTAGCAGTACACGACAGCGGAAAGATATTCAATCCGCAGATGGCGGCCGGCGGTGTGTACGGCGGCGTGGCGCAGGCATTTGGCTTTACCATGATGGAGCAGCTTGGCATCAATAATCAAGGTCTGCTTCATGGCGGCACATTACTTGAATACAAGATGCCTACTATGCTGGACGTCCCGGAACTTGTGGCCGATTTTGTTGAGACCGAAGATCCGCATGGACCGTATGGCGCAAAGGCGTTGGGAGAACCGCCGATCGTGTCGGTGCTACCCGCCATTGCCAATGCGGTGTATGACGCCATCGGCTTACGTCTGGATGATGCACCCTTTACACCCCAGAAGGTGCTTCAGGCAATCGAGAAACGAAATCGTGAAGCTATGTGAAAGGATAAGGAGGGCTGAACACAATGAAAATTGTTGTGTGTGTAAAACAGGTACCCAACACCATGGAAGTCAAGATCGATCCTAAGACCGGTACTTTGATTCGTGATAAGGCTCCCGCCATTTTGAATACGTTCGATGAATTTGCAATTGAAGAGAGCGTGCAGATCAGGGAGAAGCTGGGCGGCGAAGTGGTTGCACTGACCATGGGGCCTCCTAACGCAAAGGAGGTTCTGCTGGACGCATATGCGCTGGGAGCTGACCTCGGCGTTCATGTCAATGACCGAGCCGTCCGCGGCTCTGATACCTTTGCCACCGCCGGTATCCTTGCGGCGGCTGTGAAGAAGATCCAGGATGTGGACCTTGTCATCTGCGGCAAGCAGGCCATTGACGGTGATACCGCTCAGGTCGGACCGGAGATGGCTGAGATCCTGGGCCTTCCCCATGTGGCGTATGTGAAAAAGATCCGTGAGGTCACGGAGAGTGAAGTGGTCTGCGAGAGAGAGATTGAGACCGGCGTTGAGGTGATCCGGGTGAAGCTGCCTGCGGTCCTCACCGTGCTGAAGGACATCAATGTGCCCCGCCTGCCCTCCTATCGGATGAAGATGGAAGGCAAGGAAAAGGAAACCCCCGTCTGGGGCATTGCGGACCTGGGCCTGCAGGAAAATCAGGTTGGTATGGAAGGCTCCGTGACCACTGTGATGAAGACCTTTACTCCCGATCCCAGAGGCAACTGCCGGATGATCGAAGGGTCTGAGGAAGAAATGATCGGTGCGTTGCTGCCTGTAATCGAAGCAGTACAGTAAGAGGAGGCGTACATAATGTCCGGAATCGAAGTTCTGAAAGATAAATGTATCGGCTGCAGCCTGTGCAGTAAGATCTGCCCCCAGGGTGCCATTGAAATGAAGGATAATAAGGCCGAGATCGGCGACGCCTGCAATCTGTGCGGCACCTGCGTAGCGAAGTGCCCGGTGAAGGCTATTGTGAAAGCGGGAGCCACGCTGGACAATCTCTCCGAGTGGGATGTGTCTCACCTGAAGGACTGCCGGGACGTGTGGGTGGTCACTGAGCTGAGGGATGGACAGATCGCCGGCTGTACCTATGAACTGCTGGGTGAGGCCCGCCGTCTGACAGTGGGTACGGAGCATAAGGTTGCCGCTGTGCTGCTGTGCGAGGAAGCGGGAGACTATCCTGGTCAGCTGATCGCTGGCGGAGCAGATATTGTCTATCTGATGCAGGATCAGGTGTTCCATCGTTTCCTGGATCAGCCCTACAAGGAAGCCATTGTGAGCCTGGTCAAGGAGGAGAAGCCTCTGGCGCTGCTCCTGTCCGCTACGGCAATGGGCCGTTCCCTGGCACCTCGTCTGGCAGCCAACCTGCGAACCGGTCTGACTGCCGACTGCACTAAGCTGGAGCTGCGTGACAATGGCCTGCTGATCCAGACCCGCCCCACCTTCGGCGGAAATCTGTATGCCAGCCTGCTCTGCCCCTGCACCTGGCCCCAGATGGCCACGGTACGGGCCAAGGTGATGCAGCCCCTTCCCCCTGACCTGAAGCGGGAAGGAAAAATCGTGGAAAAGAAGTATCAGGCCAGCCAGACTGCCGTGCTGGCCGAAATCCTGGATTATCTGGAGCAGAAAAATGCGTCCTCCGTGGATGATGCGAATATCGTGGTCGCAGCCGGCGCCGGTATGGCGACGGAGCAGGGCATTGCAATGGTCCAGGAGTTGGCCGAGGTATTGGGCGGCGCTATGGGCGTGTCCCGTAAGGTCGTGGACGCCGGGCTGGTCTCCTATGAACACCAGGTCGGCCAGACCGGTAAGACGGTGGGGCCTCAGCTGTATATCGCCTGTGGTATCTCCGGCGCAGTGCAGCATGTGGTCGGTATGAGCTCCTCCAGAACGATCATTGCCATCAATCTGGACCCCGATGCACAGATTTTCCATGTCGCTGATATTGGTGTGGTGGCGGACGCCTACGAGTTCCTCCCCAAGCTGATCGAGGCACTGAAGGCCCGGAAGGCTGAAAAATAAGCGTGAGCGAAAGAAGGGTTACAATTATGGTAAATACGCGAAGCGCTCTGTTGGAAGTAACGATCAACGGTGAATTACACCGCGATATGATCCCTGAGGATTTGACTCTGTTGAAGTACATCCGCGACTATCTGGGGCTGACAGGCACAAAATGCGCCTGCAACAGCGCTGAGTGCGGGTCTTGTACGGTCATCGTAGACGGACGGGCCGTGTATTCCTGTTCCATGCTGGCCATGCAGGCCTATGGCCGACAGGTCACTACCATTGAGGGCTTGGAGCAGGATGGCGTTCTGGATCCCATCCAGTCCGCGTACATTGAGGCCGGTGCTGTCCATTGCGGATTCTGTACGCCTGGCTTTATTATGAGCACCAAGGCACTGCTGGACCGCAACCATCATCCCAGTGATTTGGAGATCAAGGAGGCGCTGGCAGGAAACCTCTGCCGCTGTACAGGATATGTTCAGATCCTGGATGCGGTCAAGCTGGCAGCGAAAAAACTGTACGGATCGGAGGTGGGCTGATGTCCTTCCATGTGAAACGTGTAACGGATTGGGATGAACTGTGGCAGACCTTTGAGGAATGCCCCTTTGCCTATCCCGTAGCCGGCGGCACCGACATCATTCCCCGGGTCAACCAGGGGATTGAAAAGCATGAGCAGTTTGTCTGTCTGGAAGGGCTGCCCGATATGCGCGGCGTAAGCTTTGAAGCAGACGGCTCTGTGCGGATCGGTGCGCTGACCAAGCTGGTGGAGATCAGCGAGAACGAAGCGCTGGCCCAGTATGGCGGTTTGCGAGAGGCTTGCTCCCGGGTCGCATCCCCTCAGATCCGCAATCAGGCCACCATCGGCGGCAATGTGCTGCAGGAAAACCGATGCGTCTATTTCAACCAATCCGTAAGCTGGAGACGTGTAGACCACTGCTTCAAGCTGGGCGGAGACCGTTGTTATCAGTATCCCAAGGCCCTGGGCTGTATGGCCCTGTTTCAGTCGGACGTGGCCCCTGTTTTGATTTCCTACAACGCAATAACGGAATGGAAGAGCCCCAGAGGGACCCGGACGGCACTTCTGTCTGAGCTTTATAAGGCCGCTGGCCGAAAAGCGAAGGAGCCGGATGAGATCCTGACCGGATTGGTCATTCCTCCCGTTACCGGTGCCCTTCACTCCGCCTATGTTCGCAAGACCATTCGTGCATCCATTGACTTCCCTCTGGTCAGCTGCGCTGTCTCTCTGGGGGTCGAGGATCAGGTAATCAAAACGGCGAAGATCGTGGTCGGCAGCGCCGGCGTTATGCCTCGAAACGTAAATGAGGCGCCCGTACTGCTGGAGGGCAAGACCCTGAAGGAAGCTGCGGGTATGTGCAAGGAACTTCAGGATGCGGTTACCAAAAAAATCGCACCCTTCCAGGACAGCCGTGTGGATGGACCGACCCGTCAGGCACTGGGGCGCGACGCGCTGAAGCGTGCGCTGGCACAGGCCTGTGAGGAAGTGTAAATGCAGCTGAACCGGCACAGCTTCTTTGAATTTTTTTGGTCAGAGGAGCTGAACTGAAGAAGGAGAGTGAATCGGTTGAAAAACTATGATGTTATCTTTATTGGTGGTTCGCTGATGGCGAGCTCAACGGCCTTTAATCTTTTGTCTGAAAGACCGGACCTGAAGATTTTGATGATCGAGAAGGATCCCACCTATAAGCATGCAGCCACGCCTCTGGCTCTGGGCGGCATCCGGCAGCAGTTTACGGAACGCACCAATATCCGTATGGCCAAGATGAGCGTTGAGACCTTCGAGAACTTTGGCGAGATCATGGAGACCAAGACCTTTGGCAAGCCCAACATTGATTTGCGTCAGGGCGGTTATCTGTTCTTGGTCAATGAAGATAAATGGCCCACCGCCCTGGAGAATGCAGAGATTCAGCGGTCTGAGGGCGTGGATATTCGACTGCTCAGCGTCAGTGATCTGGAGACCATGCTGCCGGAGACCGATCTGACCGGTATCGTGGGCGGTACCGTGTGCCCCCGCGAGGGTGTGCTGGATCCCGCTTCCGTGCTGAACGGCTATCTGCACAAAGTCAAGGAGATGGGCGTTACCATCATCAACGACGAGGTTGTCGATATTAAGATGAACGGCGATAAGATCGTCAATGTCGTCTGTAAGTCCGGTGACGAGTACAGCGCTGGCGCCTATGTCAACGCCGCCGGTCCCTGGGCCAATCTGATCGGTGATATGATCGGCATAGAGATCCCGATCAAGCCTCTGTCCCATGACCTGTATGTGGCAAAGATGCCCATGGAGGCCGATGTGGGTACCGCTTATACCACCCTGCCTACCGAGACCTACTGGTATCGTGAGCATAAGACGGCAGACACTCTGATTTGCGGCCGCACGAAGCTGGACTTTGAGTTTGGCTTTAATTACGATGTAGATGTTCCCTTCTTTGAAAAGGCTGTCTGGCCCGATCTGGCTGCCCATATGCAGAGCCTGGATCGGCTGAAGCTGATCAATTACTGGCGTGGCTGCTACGAGTACAACTACATCGATCACAATGCAATCATCGGACAGCACCCAGATGTTCCCAACCTTTATCTGATCAATGGATTCTCCGGCCACGGCATGATGCAGGCGCCGGCAGCCGGCAAGGGTCTGGCAGAGTACATTCTTCATGACGAGTACAGGACTCTGGATTTGTCCCGCATGAACATCAGACGGTTCCGTGAGAACAAGCTGATCGTTGAGAAGGCCATCATCTGATGCTTTAGGAGGTTTTAAAAATGAAAGATTTGCGCGAACTGAAGGCATGGTTGGAGGAGCGGGGAGAAGTCGCCCATGTGACCCGTGAGGTGGACCCGGAGTATGAGCTGGTGGCCGTTGCCAAGAAAATCAACGAAAAGTACGGCAAGGCTGTTTACTTTGAGAACGTCAAGGGCTCCAAGTATCCTGTGTTCACCTATGCGCTGGCAAACCGTGATGGGATTGCAGCCGCTCTGAATATGGAACCTACCCAGATGACCCACCAGTGGAGCCGTCGGGAGGAGCAGCAGCTGCCCTACAAGATCGTGGAAAGCGGTCCTGTCCAAGAGGTGGTGGAAGAGGAACCCAATCTGTATGACCTTCCTCTCTGCCTCCACAGCGACGGAAACAATGGTAAGTATATTACCGGCGGTGTACTGATCGCCAAGCATCCGGATATGCCCATGATGAATGCATCCTTTAACCGCTGCCAGCTGGTGGCCAAGGATAAGCTGCATGTGCGGATGATGCCTCCTCAGCATCTGGGTATTTATTATGAGATGGCAGAGAAGCAGAACAAGCCTCTGGAACTGGCCATTGTGCTGGGTTCTTCTCCTGCCATGATGTACAGCGCAGCTTCCAAGATCCCCATTGACCGGGATGAGCTGGAATTTGCCGGCGCACTGTCGGGGGAGCAGATGGAGGTAGTACGCTGCAAGACCATCGATGTTCTGGTTCCTGCCAATGCAGAGATCGTCATCGAGGGCAAGGTCCTTCCCAATGTCAGAGAGGAAGAGGGCCCCTTCGGCGAGTTTACCGATTCCTATGTGCCGATTATGAAAAACCATGCGTTCCAGGTCACTGCCATTACCCACCGCAAGGATGCCTTCTGGCATGATATTTATGCCGGAGGTCGTGAGGATCTGAATCTGCTGGGTCTGCCCATTGAATCGGAGGTCTTTAACCATATCCGTAAGTTTGCCACTCCGGAGGACATCCTTGATGTGTACGCAGCACCGTTTGTATTCGGCTGCTTCATTCGCATGAGAAAGAAGTCGGAGGATCAGCCCAAGAATGTGCTGCTGTCCGCCCTCGCATCCTATGCGTGGACGCAGTTTGTGGTCGTCGTGGATGAGGACGTGGATGTGCGTGATCCCAATGACGTCCTGTGGGCCATTCAGACCAGGTGCTGCCCGGAGCGGGATATTATGGTGATCCCCGGTGTGTCCTCGTATACCCGAGAGGACGTCAAGGAAGAAAATGTGGGTAAATTCGGAATCGATGCCACTGCCCCCATCAGCAAGCGGTACATTTACAAGCGCCGTACCAACTGCATGGAGGATAAGGTTGAAATCAGCGACTATTACAAGCCTTGATGGAATAAGGAGGAGAAGTTAACATGAAGGATTATAAGTTTATCGGTGAAGCAGTTGACCGTCTGGTGACCGTGCCTATGTCGAACTGGACTATCCTGAAGGGACTGCCTCTGACTGAAACCTATGAAGCGGCAAGAAAGAAGGGCGGCGGGGATCCCATGACCCTCCGTGCAGCCCAGCTGCTGAACGAGCGGGTGGGAAAGGGCGATACCGTTCTGCTCCTGTCCGGCTTCGTGATCTTGAACTGGAACCGTCCTGAGACGGACGGCCCTGTGGGTGTGGCAGCCCTGGCCCGCAGTCTGGATCTGGCCCTTGGCGCAGTGCCTGTCATTCTGACGGAGGACATCCTGGTGGACAATCTGGCCAAGACCACAGAATCTGCCGGTATGATCGTGTGCCACAGTGAAGAGGAGCTCAAGCGCGGCGGACGGGGACGCAAGGCCATGGTCATGGGCTTCCCCCTGGACCATGAAGAGGCCAAGAAGCAGGCCGCTGAGATCCTGAATCGACTGAATCCCAAGGCCGTGATTGCCGTGGAGCGTCCCGGCTGGAATGATAAACACGTCCATCACAGCGGCATGGGCTATGATATTTCTTCCGTGACCGCAAAGCTGGATTACCTGTATGAAGAAGCCAGAGCCAGAGGCATCCTGACCATTGGTGTGGGCGATCTGGGCAACGAGATGGGCATGGGCAACGTGGAGGAAGAGGTCAAGGCTGGTATTCCCAACGGCGCCACTTGTCTGTGCGGCTGCGGCGGCGGTATTGCAACCAGCGTAAAGTCTGATGTGGGCCTGATCTGCAATATTTCCAACTGGGGCGCCTATGGCATCTGTGCCTGTCTGGCCGCCTTAGCCGGGGAGGAAGAGGTCCTGCACAGCGGTGAGATGGAAAAACGCATGATCCGGGCCTGCGTGGATGCAGGAGCTCTGGATCCTGTCAGCGGTATGCTAATTCCCCGCGTAGATGGTGAACCGGAGGAAATCAACGCGTACATTATTGAAATGCTTCATGGCATCGTCCGTCATGCTACCACGGGAAGCATTTTCACCCGCAGCTATATCGACACCGGAAAGAATAAGATCACCAATCTGTAAAACAAGGCGTCGGGGATATGGCCAACGGCACATATACTGACATTAAAGATTCCCGACAAGCCGGACTGAACTGCACCCCATTTGTTAGACAGTATAATATACTATCTAAGAAGTGGGGTGTTTTTCTATGCCAAAAGGAGTACCAAACAAACGATATACGCCGGAGTTCAAGAGAATGGTTGTAGAAACGTAACCGTCAAACCTCCCCGCGCATAGACATGCATGAGACAATAGTAGCGGAACGTTGCGAAACGTTCCGCTACTATTGTATTGTGGGGGTGTCAGGATGACAAGCGCAGAGTTGAAACACCAGACGACGCTACAGGAGTGGTCGGCACAAATCCAGAATTGCCGAAGCAGTGGTCTGCCAGTGCGGGCGTGGTGCAGACAAGAAGGAATCAACGCAGCCACCTATTACCGCTGGGAACGGGAGCTGTTAACTGCTGCCGACCAAGCACCGTGCTCCGCTGTGCCGGCTGTGACCTTTGCGGAGATGCCGGAACCGAAGAAAATGTCTCGCAACGTTTCGGAACGTTGCGCCACACTGCGTATCGGCAGTGCCAGTCTGGACATTTACCCCGGTTGTGACGCAGAACAGCTGAGACTGCTGGTGGAGCTCCTGCGCCTATGCTGAACGACTTCACCGGTGCAGATCAAGTCTATATTGCCTGCGGCTACACGGATCTGTGTAAGGGCATAGATGGTCTGGCGCGGCTCGTCCAGCAGCAGTTTGAACTGGATCCGTTTACCAACACGCTGTTCCTGTTTTGCGGACGGCGGCGAGACCGTATCAAGGGCTTGTACTGGGAAAAAGATGGCTTTATCCTGCTGTACAAGCGACTGGAACAGGGCGCGTACCAATGGCCGCGCTCAGAATCCGAGGTGAAGACTTTAACACCGCAGCAGTACCGCTGGCTCATGGAGGGACTGCAAATCGAACAACCGAAAGCCCACCGCCCGGTGACAGGATTGAGCGCAGTCTAAGCAAGGAAGAATGTCCAAAAACCATTGAAAATACTGGCTTTTCTTTCTGATTTGTGGTATAATTTTCTCATGGAAAACAGAGAAATGCAGACAAGCAACACGTAAGAAATGGTGACCATTTCCCGTGCGGAATATGAGCGCTTGCAGCAGGAAAATGC
>ERZ791927.727-NODE-727-length-30942-cov-3.691488_pt1 | contig 30942 bp, 24 predicted proteins | sample MGYA00510130_ERZ791927 | MGnify/ENA primary metagenome ERZ791927 (study PRJEB30046, sample SAMN00792055) | human gut metagenome | study: EMG produced TPA metagenomics assembly of the A metagenome-wide association study of gut microbiota in type 2...
AAGCACCTTAAAATCACCATCATACACTAAATCAGTAAGTTGGCAGCATTACCATTTTGATAAATATCTATTGGGTGGAAATATATTTTATGATTATGACTTTACCCGTGGACATCGCCGTTTAGGTTTAGGCGCCGAAGCCTGGACGGATTATTTAAAATTCTCAGGCAACTATTATCACCCACTTTCTGACTGGAAAGACTCTGAAGATTTCGACTTTTATGAAGAACGCCCTGCGCGCGGCTGGGATATTCGCGCTGAAGCCTGGCTACCCGCTTACCCGCAGCTTGGCGGAAAAATTGTCTTCGAACAATATTATGGGAATGAAGTCGCGCTTTTTGGTACCGATAGTCTGGAGAAAGATCCCTTCGCTGTCACGCTGGGTGTGAAATACCAGCCCGTTCCGCTCATTGTTGTCGGTACAGATTTCAAAGCTGGCACTGGCGATAATACCGATCTTTCTGTTAACGCAACGCTGAACTACCAGTTTGGCGTCCCGCTCAAAGACCAGCTTGATCCTGACAAAGTGAGCGCGGCTCACTCGCTCATGGGTAGCCGTCATGACTTTGTTGAACGTAACAACTTTATTGTTCTGGAATACAAAGAGAAAGATCCCCTCTATGTCACTTTGTGGCTGAAAGCCGACGTCACGAATGAACATCCCGAGTGCGTGATTAAAGATACGCCCGAAGAAGCCGTCGGTCTGGAAAAATGTAAGTGGACCATTAACGCACTCATTAATCATCATTACAAAATCGTTGCTGCCTCCTGGCAGGTGAAAAACAATGCTGCCCGCACGCTGGTGATGCCGGTTATCAAAGAGAATACTCTGACAGAGGGTAACAATAACCACTGGAACCTGGTGCTGCCTGCCTGGCAGTACAGTTCCGATCAAGCCGAACAAGAAAAACTCAACACCTGGCGGGTACGCCTGGCGCTGGAAGATGAAAAAGGCAATCGGCAGAGCTCCGGTGTGGTGGAAATCACCGTTCAACAGGACCGTAAAATTGAGCTCATCGTTAACAACATCGCCAATGTCCCGGATAAGAGCAATCACAGCCACGAAGCCAGCGCACAGGCCGATGGTGTAGATGGTGTAGTGATGGATCTCGATGTAACCGACCGCAATGGCGATGCGCTGCCGGAAGATAACCTCACGCCGCAGCTTTACGACGCGCAGGACAAACGAGTGACGTTAACCAACAAGCCTTGCTCGACCGACAACCCCTGCGTTTTTATCGCTAAACAAGATAAAGAAAAGGGCACTGTCACCCTCTCCAGTACCTTACCCGGCACCTATCGCTGGAAAGCAAAAGCCGCGCCCTACGATGACAGTAACTATGTGGATGTCACTTTCCTCGGGGCAGAAATTGGTGGGCTAAATGCTTTTATCTATCGAGTGGGGGCGGCTAAACCCAGCAACCTGATAGGTAAAGATAAAGAACCGTTGCCGCTTAACAACATTTATCGATTTGTTTTATGGCGCGACAACAATAAAGACGGTGTCTTCCAGCAGGTCGAAAAACTGACTGACGAAGAGATGGCGCAGTACGACTACAAGTGGGAATTTACCGGCAAGAGCATCAATGGTGAAGTGGATGCACAGGCGAACACTTCCAATGAGGACATTGTGATTCCGGCCACTAACCGTGAAGCGGCGCAAACCTATGGCGCACAAGCGGGAGATGGCTTGCAGGGGTACGGTTTACGCGTGCTGTATACCAAAAAATAAGATTGGCGTAAGGCCAGTCGGCCAGTCGCTGAAGGTTCATTAAGGAGAGCATCAATGAAGCAGGATAAAAGACGCGGTCTGACCCGGATCGCATTAGCGCTGGCACTGGCAGGTTATTGTGTGGCACCTGTGGCGCTGGCTGAAGACAGTGCCTGGGTCGACAGCGGCGAAACCAATATTTTCCAGGGGACCATTCCGTGGCTCTATTCGGAAGGGGGAAGTGCTACGACAGATGCCGACCGTGTAACGTTGACTTCTGATCTAAAAGGCGCTCGCCCGCAAGGCAGTGAAACGGACAAGCGTCTTTACTCGGGTGATAAATTAACCGTAAGTTGGGAAATTGGTGATACCGAAGGCGACGTGGATCTTGGAGGATTGGGCGATAACGCGAAAACTATCGATACTATCCGCTGGATGAGCTACAAGGATGCGCAGGGGGGGGATCCAAAAGAGCTGGCAACGAAGGTGACCAGTTACACTCTTACCGATGCCGACCGTGGTCGCTATATCGGTATTGAAATTACGCCAACCACGCAGACCGGTACGCCAAACGTCGGGACTGCGCTGCATCTTTATGACGTTTCTACTGCCAGCGGCGGCGGAAGCGACAGCGATAACGTTGCACCGGGGCCGGTGGTTAACCAGAACCTGAAAGTCGCCATCTTTGTTGATGGTACCAGTATCAACCTTATCAACGGTAGCACGCCAATCGAACTTGGCAAAACCTACGTGGCCAAACTGTACTCGGATGAGAACAAAAATGGCAAGTTTGATGCGGGTACCGATGCTGACGTCACCGCCAATTATGACTTCCGTTGGGTACTTTCTGGCAGCAGCCAACAGCTTGGCACTTCGGGTGGCATCGTTAACTCAAGCTTCGATAATAACAATTTGGTCATCCCTGCGACCAACGACGAAGCCAGAACCAACCTTAACGGCCCTGCGCGCGATGGAAAAGAGGCACTTTCCATCCCGACCAACGGCGACGGGGTACAGGGTTACAAACTTCACATTATTTACAAACACAAATAACGCGTACTCAGCGACAAGCGTCCGTTTAACAACCGGTGGAGTTTCTGTCATGTCCCTGACCCTGAATAAAATCCTTGTGTTATGCGCATTGCTGATAAGCGCAATGCTGCCTGGGTGGTCATGGGCAGAATCTGCATGGCAAGACTCTTCAGATACGGTCGGCGAATTTAACGGTACCGTGCCTACTGCCGACAGCGCCAGCATACCCGTCTACCAGGGCAGTGTCTTTCTCGATCCTGCAAAGACGCATGATGTAGCGTTTACCGCTAAACCGAGTGAATTCAGCGCGGATGTTAGCGTCTCTAAATTGCTCGTCACCAATCCGCAAGACAGAGAAGGCGATATCATTGCCACCCCACGTTGGGAAAACCAAACGCCACCGGCAATATCTTTAGTTTGGGCGGATGCCGCGACGCCGGGCACCTTACTGGACCCACAGCCAGTCGCAGATCGCTCGTTTTGCGCTCAGGGCCTTGCCGGGCGTTTGCTGGTTGCCTGGGCGCAGCCTGATCCCCAGCAGACCATGCCGCTGTTATATTTACTCACCTCGACGGGCTATCCCTATGAAAGTGTTCTGACGCTCGCCGATCAGAAAGTGACGCTGAAGATTGCGCCCGCGCAGGGTGACCTTATTTCCGTCAGCGCTGCGGGCTATGACGAATCCTCAGGTGCGGCGAAAATGACGGTTGGCGGCAGTATCACGTTAACGGTCACCACCAAAGATTGCGTCGGTAATGTTGTGGGGAATATTCCTTTTGTTATCAAACGCAAAGATGCTGAAAACCGCCAGGGTGTGGTGAACAATACTGCGCCTGTAAAACTGGGCACGACCGAATTAACCACCACCGCGACGGAATATCGTGGTACTACCGATGCGAATGGTGTTGCCACGGTTACGGTCACCCAGGCCAACGGCCCTGGTGTAAAAACGCCGTTGGTCGCGAGCCTCGCGGGTATTGCTCAGGCCAGTGAAACGGCAGTGATCTTTACCGTCCTCACCAGCCCGGATGTCCCGCAGGCTACAATGTGGGGTCATATGCCCGATACGCTGAAGGCCCGTGATTACACTTTTAGTCGACCAAAACTGGCGGCGGAAGTCGATAATGAAGACGGTACGGTTAACGATCACAATGAAACCTGGTCCACCTTTACCTGGAGCGGCGCGGATAACCATTGCGACATTTTGCCCGGAATGCGTCAGTTCGGTGCGCTGGCGACGGTGGTGCCAACGTCAGTGCAGGATGTGGCTGGTTGGCCGATGCAGGGTAATTTCTACTGGTCATCACTGGCGGGGATGAGCGGCCAGCACCATGCGGCGGATGTTTCGAACCGCAGCGAAGCGCAAAAACCGGACGATACGACGTTTATTGTGAGCTGTGTCGATAAAGAAGCGCCCGATGTTGAACCGAAGCTGGTACTGACGCCGGGCAGCTATGATTCGACGATAAAAGCGATGAAAGTAAAGGTGGGGGAAGAGGCTTCTTTACGTCTGACGATTACCGATAGCAAGAACAACGATCAGCCGCTGGCTTACTACTACTTTTCGCTGCATCTGGATGACGGCATTAACCGTAAGAATCAAACTGACGCCGCGTGGGAGACGCATCCGGTACAAATTGATGGCGGCAGTAACGTTCGCAAAGTTGACGCCCATACCTATGAAGGGATCACTGATGCTAACGGAGAGGCCACTCTGACGCTGACCCAGCCAGGCGGCGTGGGGGTGAAAACTCACATCACCGCGAGAATGCGCAGTGATTTTACTGCCTCGGATGAGAAAGACGTTATTTTTACGGTGATCACCAGCCCCGATACCGACAAAGCGCGGATGTGGGGCCATATGTTGGGCATTATTGAAGCGAACAATATCTTTAAACGCCCACGGCTGGCGGATGAAACCGACAACGAACTGGGATCGGTGCGGGAAAATAACGAAGACTGGGCGCTGTTTGATCAGAATAGCAGTATGCAGGCTGAGTGTGGTTTAGGTCATATTCCGAGCCAAAGTTCATTGCACAGTTTGTTTGCCGCTCATCCAGCCAATGCCATCGGCACCGAATATGGCTGGCCAACGTTGCAAAAAGCGTATCTTAGTGCGGTGGAAGAGACGTCGCACGCGTCGGTAAACCTGGCCACGGGCAACATCGACACCTATTCCGGCTTTAAGCAAAACTATCTCTCTTGTTCGGGCAATGAGATGGTCGCCAAGATTGCCGCGACCACCGATCGTGATGTTTCCGCAGGCAGCAGAGCGCAGGCCAAAGTGGGTGACACGATCACCATGACGGTACGCACCTTTAATGCCTTGAATAATGCACCCGTGCCGTATACCGCGTTCACCATCACTAAAGATATGGGGAAAAATCGTCAGGGGCAGACTACAGGTTTTGATGATCCAACCCGCGGCGCAATCGAGATGAATGGCACACTCTACGGAACATCGCAACCGTCTTTAGTCTATGCCGGTACTACGGATGCGCAGGGTTTTGCGACTGTGGAAATTAAGCAATCGCAAGGTGTGGGCTTATCGACGCCGCTAAATATTGTGCCTGTGAACTCCTATATTCCCAATACTGTTAATTACAATGTGATTTTCACTACGCTCACCAGTCCGGATGCGGTTGGCGCGCAGATGTGGGGGCATATGGATGAGACGATTACCGTCGATGCTTTAACCTTTGCCCGACCCCGACTGGCTGCGGAAGTGTTCAGTCCGGACGGCACATTAACGGAAAATAACGAAGTCTGGTCGCGAGTCAGCCAGGCCAACGCCTCCAGCACCAGTAAAGGTGGCTGTGGCGCCAATATGCTCCCACGCCGTTCTCAGCTTAGCGCGCTCTATGATGCCAATAACGGTGACGGTGTACAGACAGTACACGGCTGGCCAACGCAGCGTCAGCCCTACTGGAGCAGTTCGCCCGCAGATCAGGTACCGCATTATTACACCATAGCCCTCAACGATGGGGCGCGGACCGTTGGCGGTAGCACGGCGGTTTATGTCAGTTGCCTGACGACGGCTAACAATCCTGCCAGTAGCATTACGCTGGAAGTGGTGGATCCGGCGCAGTGGAACGCGGCTGCAAATGCAGCGAAGCTGAAAAAAGGCGAAACGCTACAGGTAAAGGTGACGGTAAAAGATGCGCAGGGCAATCCATTGGGTGATATACCCTTTACCCTGAAACGTGGCGATGGTTATACCCGCTCAGAGGAAAAACACGTTGCTGGTAGCGGTGATGCGCTGGTTGCGCCGGTTGTGGTCAATGGTGGCCTGGCGGACGAAACTTCGCTTAATAATACCGCTGCAGCATACAGCGCCATAACCGGCAGCGACGGAACTAAAATTCTCACTATTACCCGCCCGGATACCCATGGCACGAAAACGTCGCTGACCGCTACGCTCTATTCAGATACAACGAAAAAAGCGACCCTCGATACCATTTTTACCGTTGTAACCAGTCCGGACAGCGATAAGGCGAAAATGTGGGGGCATATGCCTGAAACAGTGACGGCTGCAGATGGAGCGGTCTTTAAACGCCCATTATTGTTGAAAGAGTTATCCAGTACGTCGGGTCGAACAGCGATTGCGGAAGATAATGAAGACTGGGCGCAATTTACCCAAGCTCAGGCTATAAGCACATCCTCTAATGGTTGTGGTAGTGAATATGTTCCCTCTCAGGCCGGGCTGGAGTCATTGTATGAAGCCAACCGCGGAAATGCGATAAAAACGGTTCAGGGCTGGCCCGTCGCCTCAAGTTACCTTTCCAGCACGACAGGTAGTAGTAGCCTGGAACAGCGTGACTTCAAGGCCGTCAATCTCAGTTCAGGCACCAGTTCGATAATTCCATCTGCCACAAAAGAACTGCTTACCTGCCAGACGACGCCGATTGTTAAGGCAAGCCAAATTGTTCTTGAAGCTGCAGACCCCACAAAATTTGACCGTATGAATAATGTTGTCAAAGCGAAAAAAGGTGAAGAAGCCGTATTACGAGTGACCACTAAAGATGCGCAGGGTAACCCTGTGGGAAATACCGCATTTACCCTCAAACGAAACACCAGCGTGAACAGGGCCAATGTGTCAACTACGACGTCGATTGCTTCGCTGGCGGTAACGGATGCCTGGGGAAATACTCAAGATGATTTTCTTTCAACGACCCTGGTTATTTATGGCGTGACGGGTGCTGATGGCATCACCACTTTCACATTGAAGCAAGACCAGACTACCGGGCTAAAAACAGAACTCACGGCAGCGTTGGATTCCTCCAGCAGCACTAAATCGACGCTTCCCGTTGTCTTTACGGTGCTTACCAGCCCGGATTCGCCAAAAGCCAAATTCTGGGGGCATATGGCTGAAACGGCGACAGGCGATGACGGTCTTATTTATCGAAGGCCTTTACTGAGGGACGAGAATAGTGCTACCACCAGTATCGGTACCCTGGTGGAAGAGGGGGAGGCCTGGTCTACGTTCCCGTCGGGCCTGGCTAACGATACCTCGATAAATGGTTGTGGCGCGGAGTATGTTCCAACTGACAATGAACTTAGGGCCATTTATGCGCACCAGGGGAGTAGCGCATTACATGATGCTATTGGCTGGCCAGTGTCGAGGTTCTATATCTCGAATACCGTTGCAGATACGTTCACTCAAACCTTTACGTATGATGTCGTTTCGCTGAAGACAGGAGATGAAACGCAGATGCCCTCATCTGGTGGTGCATTACTGAGCTGCCGGACCACGCCTGTCGCCGTTGCCAGTCAGATCATTGTTGAGGCGAATGATACGGCGCAATTTGTCAAAGTTGACGACACCTTGAGTGCGTTGAAAGTGAAAAAAGGCGAAGACGCGGTGATTCGCGTGGTGACTAAAAATGCGCAGGGAAATGGCGTGCCCAATGTCCCCTTTATTCTCAGACGTGAAGGCTCGAAGAACCGTCAAAATGCCGAGATGATAAATAAGTCGATTACGGTAATTAACGCGGCAGGCGCTTCTGCGAGGATGAATAGTTCTTCAAGCCTGCTTTATGGGGTGACTGGCGCGGACGGGACTACCTCCTTTACGGTAAAACAAGATGATTCTATGGGCCTGGTAACCAATATGTACGCCCAGTTGTATCAGCTGACGATAGAATCCAACAAATTACCGGTCATGTTTACCGTCATAACCAGCCCGGATACGCCACTGGCAAGTTACTGGGGGCATATGCCTGAAACGTTTACTACCCGGTCGGGAATTGCCTTTAAGCGGCCATTGCTTACTGCCGAGCATCCAGCGGGGCAGTCAACCATGGCTAATAATGAATCATGGCTTTCTTTGAATACGGCAGCAAAAAATGATGTCAGCAAATCAGACTGCGGCGAACCTTATCAACCGTTATTAAGCGAATTTCAAGAGTTATACAGTGAACATCCTAATGGTGCGATAGGGACCGATTTAGGCCTTCCGCTGACTAACACCTGGTGGGCTTACGATAAAATTGCCTACGCGAACGTCTGGTACGATCAGTCTATTAATTTATCGAATGGATCAAGCTCCAGGGCATTATCAAACACCGTGGCATTTGTGTCCTGTCTGGTAAACCCTCATGCAGTGGCAGCTTCTATAGAGATGACCTCCACGGCACTGGATGCGGAGAAAACGGCCAGCAACGATGGTCGCCCTAGTGCAACGGCGGCGAAAGGTACGGCGATCCGGATGACGGTGATTGTGCGGGATAGCGGAGGAAATCTGTTGCCAGGCGCAAACTTTAATCTCATACGCGGGACTGCGTTGGATCGTGCAAAAAACAGGCTAGATTCTACGTATGATGATCTTACTATCGTGCCGGTCACCCCTGCCGGAGTAAACATGTCACTCTATAATAATGGGGCACAGGCACTTCTGACGACAGGAAGTGATGGTAAAGCGACTTTTGATGTGACGCAAAACGAGACTTATGGGCTGGCAACTCCGCTCACTGCAACATTGATGCGCGACACCACAAAAAGTGCCACGATGGATGTTATTTTCACTGTGATAACCAGTCCGAACTCACCGAAAGCAAAATACTGGGGTCATATGCCCGACACGTTTACCAGTAGGGCGGGGGTGACCTTTAAACGACCGCTACTGGCAGCAGAAGCGACCTTGGGGTCCTCGGTAAGTAATAATAATGAGTCGTGGTCATACTTTTTTATACCAATAAAGTTACGCCGGATTGCCCGGTTGAGTATCAGCCGCGTCTCAATGAGTTACAGGGGCTATATAATGATCATCCAGGCGGGACAATACTGACAGATTTGGGGTTGCCTATAACTGCCGGAAGTGGAAATTGGTGGACTTATGAAATGAGCACCACTGACGCGTTGACGTGGTATTACGGCGTCATTAATTTGAAAACGGGACAATCGACGACGACTATTAATGGATACGCTTTAATGCTCTGTCTGACGCAGCCACATTCGGCACCAGCAAGCCTTACGCTGTCATCGACTGCCTATGATGAGGGCCGAACTGCCAGCAATGGTGGTACCCCCACGTCATCTGTGAAAAAAGGTGAGATGCTTCCCATCGTGGTGACGATCAAAGATGCCAATGGTAATCCTGTTGGCGGCGAAGGTGTTACGCTCAAGCGCGTGCAGGCGAAAAGCCGTTCAGGGATCTCTGTATCCTCCAATACCGTAGATGATCTCATTTTAGATGAAGTCACCCCGACATCGGCGCGTATCTCCTTCAACCAGAATACGTCGGCATGGAGCGGCTTCACCGGCAGTGATGGCACGATAACGTTCAACGTTACCCAAAATAACACCGTTGGTCTGGTAACGCCGTTTACAGCTTCATTGGCGCGAAATCCGCAGGTTACGGCTAATCAGGACCTGATATTCACGGTAGTGACCAGCCCGGATTCTGCGAAGGCTAACTACTGGGGGCATATGCCAGCAACCTTGACGGCAGTGAATGGTGCGGTATTTGAACGCCCGAAATTGTGGAGTGAACTGACATCGACTTCTGGCGTCGGCAAGATCAATAACAATAATGAAGACTGGCCGTACTTTACCCCAACACAGAAATCAGATGCGAGTGTGAGCCCTTGTGAAGTAGCAAGGCAGCCACTATTCAATGATTTAAGTTCGTTGTCTGCGCGTTATCCGAATAACACGTTTGTCACTGAAACTGGCTGGCCTGCGTATTACACTTGGTGGGCAGAGGATAAATCCGCCGATGGTAAAGACCAGTCGGTTGATTTGAGAAATGGCACGCTGTATACGGGTTCAACAAAATCATTTCAGCCTTGCCTGGCTAACGCGCGTTCAACCGTTTCCAGCGTCACACTTACCTCAACAGCGTTTGATGCAGCCACTCAGGCGGCGAAAGTGAAAAAAGGCGAAGCCATGTCCGTTACCGTGACGGTGAAAGACAGCGCCGGGAATACGGTGCCGAATGTTGAATTTACTTTGAAACGTGGTGAGGCATCGCCGCGTAACGCTGGGGCAACGTTGTATGGCAATGTAGTGGCGATGGACGATCTCGTCGTTCAGCCGTTATCAGGTTCGGCTGTTACGCTGAGTGAAAGCGGTAATACCATTAGTGGCATGACAGGCGCGGATGGGACGGCAAGTTTTTCGCTCCGCCAGGATAATACCCCTGGTTATAAAATGCCACTGACGGTTACTCTGGCTAATTACGCTTCCGCGACAGACACGCTGGACGCTATTTTTACGGTGCCAACCAGCCCAAATGTTTCATCGGCGCATTTTTGGGGACATATGGCAGACACGGTAGTGGTGAATAGTAAATCGCTACATCGACCGTTGTTAACGACGGAATTGCCGTCCGGGGCTAATCCCGTATCCTCACCGATTATTAACTACGAAAACTGGGCTTCTGCACATATCATTGATGCCAGTAAATGGGATATCGCAAGGCAGTGTGGCAGCATAGAAAATACACCGACATACAATGAATTAGAGTTGTTGCATACTGTTTTTAATTCACTGGGATGGCCGTCTTCACCCAGTTTTCCTTATTTGTCCTCTCAACAGTGTGGGATGGACGAAGGTACCGGAGCACAGGATTGTAGTATCACGCTAATAAATAAACCGGGTCTGGTGACCTGCTTCCAGTAACCAGCATGGCGGATCTGGAGTAGCCTGGGAGTTATTGCCGGATGCGATGCTGGCGCCTCTTATCCGGTCTACGGATTAGACGTTTTTTTACGTGATTTGCGGGTTTTTGTTACGGCGCTGACTTCACTAATCACCACACCATCTCCCAGTCGTGTGATCAGTGTCTCACCCACTTTCACTTGCTTAACCTGTTTTAACACCGCGCCATCAGCGGCGCTGGTGACGCTATAACCGCGCGCCAGCGTTGACAGTGGGCTTACGGCTTCGAGGTGTGTTACTGCATTACCGAAACGTTCACGCGTGGCGCTAAGCTGTGCGCGCAGGGTTTCTGCTAAACGATATTCCAGTTGCTGAATGCGCGTTTGCGCGCGATGAATACGCGACTGCGGATTTTGCTGGACGAGTTGCCGTGTTAATCGCTGCTGTTGCTGACCCGCGCGTTTAAGCTGATTCTCCAGCGCAAAGCTCATCCGCTTTTGCAGACGTTCGAGCATAGTTTGCTGACGTGCCAGCCGGAGCTGCGGATGCTGTTGCTGTAATCGGTGATGGATCTGCGTAAAGCGCCGCGTGCGATTGGCGAGATAATAGTCCATCGCCATCTCCAGCCGTTGACGGGTCGATTGCACCTGACGTAGCAATTCTTGCTGATTACGGCTCACCACTTCAGCGGCGGCTGACGGCGTTGGCGCACGTAGATCAGCAACAAAGTCAGCAATTGTCACATCGGTTTCATGCCCGACGGCGCTGACTATCGGAATGCGACTGGCAAAAATCGCCCGCGCCACACGCTCATCATTAAAACTCCATAAATCTTCCAGCGAACCACCGCCACGGCCAACGATCAACACGTCACACTCGTTGCGCTTATTCGCCAGTTCAATGGCACGAACGATTTGCCCCGGCGCATCATCCCCCTGTACGGCGGTGGAGTAGATGATCACCGGCAGAGAAGGATCGCGACGTTTTAACACATGCAAAATATCATGTAGCGCAGCACCGGTTTTTGAGGTGATCACACCAACGCAATGCGCAGGGGAGGGGAGTGATTTTTTGTATTGCAGATCGAACAAACCTTCAGTCTGCAACTTCGCTTTAAGCTGTTCGTACTTCTGTTGCAGCAACCCTTCACCGGCAGGCTGCATACTTTCGACGATAATCTGGTAGTCACCGCGCGGCTCGTAGAGCGTAATATTGGCGCGAACTAAAACCTGTTGCCCGTGCTGTGGGCGGAAGGTGACCCGGCGGTTGCTGTTTCGGAACATCGCACAGCGCACCTGCGCGGTATCGTCTTTAAGCGTAAAGTACCAGTGACCGGAGGCTGGTTGTGTAAAATTAGAGATTTCGCCGCTGATCCACACCTGCCCCATCTCATGCTCAAGCAGCAGACGAACCGTTTGATTCAGGCGGCTAACGGTAAAAATTGCAGGGGATTGAGAAGGTAACATGTGAGCGAGATCAAATTCTAAATCAGCAGGTTATTCAGTCGATAGTAACCCGCCCTCCGGGGATAGCAAGCATTTTTTGCAAAAAGGGGTAGATGCAATCGGTTACGCTCTGTATAATGCCGCGGCAATATTTATTAACCACTCTGGTCGAGATATTGCCCATGCTACGTATCGCTAAAGAAGCTCTGACGTTTGACGACGTTCTCCTCGTTCCTGCTCATTCTACCGTTCTGCCGAATACTGCTGACCTCAGCACCCAGCTGACGAAAACTATTCGTCTGAATATCCCTATGCTTTCCGCAGCAATGGATACCGTAACGGAAGCGCGCCTGGCTATTGCTCTGGCTCAGGAAGGCGGTATCGGCTTTATCCACAAAAACATGTCCATTGAACGCCAGGCAGAAGAAGTTCGCCGTGTGAAAAAACACGAATCTGGCGTGGTAACCGATCCGCAGACCGTACTGCCAACCACGACGCTGCGTGAAGTGAAAGAACTGACCGAGCGTAACGGCTTTGCGGGTTACCCGGTCGTTACCGAAGAAAACGAACTGGTCGGCATCATCACCGGTCGTGACGTGCGTTTTGTGACCGATCTGAATCAACCGGTTAGCGTTTACATGACGCCGAAAGAGCGTCTGGTAACTGTGCGTGAAGGCGAAGCCCGTGAAGTGGTGCTGGCAAAAATGCACGAAAAACGCGTTGAAAAGGCGCTGGTGGTTGATGACGAATTCCACCTGATCGGCATGATCACCGTGAAAGATTTCCAGAAAGCAGAACGTAAACCGAACGCCTGTAAAGACGAACAAGGTCGTCTGCGTGTTGGTGCAGCGGTTGGTGCTGGCGCTGGTAACGAAGAGCGTGTCGATGCGCTGGTTGCCGCAGGCGTTGACGTTCTGCTGATCGACTCCTCTCACGGTCACTCTGAAGGCGTTCTGCAGCGTATCCGTGAAACTCGTGCTAAATATCCGGATCTGCAAATCATCGGCGGCAACGTGGCAACAGCTGCGGGGGCACGCGCTCTGGCAGAAGCTGGTTGCAGCGCGGTTAAAGTCGGTATCGGCCCTGGCTCTATCTGTACGACTCGTATCGTGACTGGCGTAGGTGTTCCGCAGATCACCGCCGTTGCTGATGCAGTAGAAGCCCTGGAAGGCACCGGTATTCCGGTTATCGCTGACGGCGGTATCCGTTTCTCAGGCGATATCGCTAAAGCTATCGCCGCTGGCGCAAGCGCGGTGATGGTAGGTTCCATGCTGGCAGGTACTGAAGAATCTCCGGGTGAAATCGAACTCTACCAGGGCCGTTCTTACAAATCTTACCGTGGTATGGGTTCCCTGGGCGCGATGTCCAAAGGTTCTTCTGACCGTTACTTCCAGAGCGACAACGCTGCCGACAAACTGGTGCCGGAAGGTATCGAAGGCCGCGTAGCCTATAAAGGTCGCCTGAAAGAGATCATTCACCAGCAGATGGGCGGCCTGCGCTCCTGTATGGGCCTGACCGGCTGTGGTACTATCGACGAACTGCGTACTAAAGCGGAGTTTGTACGTATCAGCGGTGCGGGCATTCAGGAAAGCCACGTTCACGACGTGACCATTACTAAAGAGTCCCCGAACTACCGTCTGGGCTCCTGATTCTCTTCGCCCGACTTCATGTCGGGCGATTTATATTATCTGTTTCACTTGCCTCGGAATAAGCGTCAATGACGGAAAACATTCATAAGCATCGCATCCTCATTCTGGACTTCGGTTCTCAGTACACTCAACTGGTTGCGCGCCGCGTGCGTGAGCTGGGTGTTTACTGCGAACTGTGGGCGTGGGATGTGACAGAAGCACAAATTCGTGACTTCAATCCAAGCGGCATTATTCTTTCCGGCGGCCCGGAAAGCACCACCGAAGAAAACAGCCCGCGTGCGCCGCAGTATGTCTTTGAAGCAGGCGTACCGGTATTCGGCGTTTGCTATGGCATGCAGACCATGGCAATGCAGTTGGGCGGTCACGTTGAAGCCTCTAACGAACGTGAATTTGGCTACGCGCAGGTTGAAGTCGTAAACGACAGCGCACTGGTTCGCGGTATCGAAGATGCGCTGACCGCAGATGGTAAACCGCTGCTGGACGTCTGGATGAGCCACGGCGATAAAGTTACCGCTATCCCGTCCGACTTCGTCACCGTAGCCAGCACCGAAAGCTGCCCGTTTGCCATCATGGCCAACGAAGAAAAACGCTTCTATGGCGTACAGTTCCACCCGGAAGTGACTCACACCCGCCAGGGTATGCGCATGCTGGAGCGTTTTGTGCGTGATATCTGCCAGTGTGAAGCCCTGTGGACGCCAGCGAAAATTATCGACGACGCTGTAGCCCGCATCCGCGAGCAAGTGGGCGACGATAAAGTCATCCTCGGCCTCTCTGGTGGCGTGGATTCCTCCGTTACCGCAATGCTGTTGCACCGCGCTATCGGTAAAAACCTGACTTGCGTATTCGTCGACAACGGCCTGCTGCGTCTCAACGAAGCAGAGCAGGTTCTGGATATGTTTGGCGATCACTTTGGTCTGAACATTGTTCACGTACCGGCAGAAGATCGCTTCTTGTCAGCGCTGGCTGGCGAAAACGATCCGGAAGCAAAACGTAAAATTATCGGTCGCGTTTTCGTTGAAGTATTCGATGAAGAAGCGCTGAAACTGGAAGACGTGAAGTGGCTGGCGCAGGGCACCATCTACCCTGACGTTATCGAATCTGCTGCTTCTGCAACCGGTAAAGCACACGTCATCAAATCTCACCACAACGTGGGTGGCCTGCCGAAAGAGATGAAGATGGGCCTGGTTGAACCGCTGAAAGAGCTGTTCAAAGACGAAGTGCGTAAGATTGGTCTGGAGCTGGGCCTACCGTATGACATGTTGTACCGTCACCCGTTCCCGGGACCAGGCCTTGGCGTTCGTGTTCTGGGAGAAGTGAAGAAAGAGTATTGTGACCTGCTGCGCCGTGCTGACGCCATCTTCATTGAAGAACTGCGTAAAGCGGACCTGTACGACAAAGTCAGCCAGGCGTTCACCGTCTTCCTGCCAGTACGTTCCGTTGGCGTAATGGGCGATGGTCGTAAGTATGACTGGGTTGTCTCTCTGCGTGCTGTCGAAACCATCGACTTTATGACCGCACACTGGGCACATCTGCCGTACGACTTCCTCGGCCGCGTTTCCAACCGTATTATCAATGAAGTGAACGGTATTTCCCGCGTGGTGTATGACATCAGCGGCAAGCCGCCAGCTACCATTGAGTGGGAATGATTTCGCGTTTGGCAACAGCCTGCACGTAAAAGCAGTAAAGTACCTCTAAGCCCGCGTAACAGCGGGCTTTTTTGTTTTTGTGTCTGGCACTTTCTGGCAGCTGTTAGCAACGGGAAGCACGGTTTTTTCAATGGAATTTTTGATGGTACTCTCTGGTTTTGAATTCAGGTTTGATAAAGTACCATGTGATAAATTTCGGTTGAGTTATGGTATTTGTTTTTTATAACTCGATTAAAAACAGATAGTTAAATAACTTTTCTGAATTTTTTACAACATGGTATTTTTTGATAAAGGAAAACAATAAACCATGTTGACTGACACCAGGCTGCGTTACCTTAAGCCGAAGGAGAAACTCTATAAAGTTAATGACCGTGATGGTCTGTATGTTGCGGTCACTCCGGCTGGAACTATTTCATTTCGTTATAACTATTCAATAAACGGAAGACAGGAGACCGTTACTTTTGGCCGCTATGGTGTTGGAGGGATCACGCTTGCAGAAGCGCGTGAACGGCTCAATGAAGCTAAAAAAATGGTTGCCAGTGGAAGATCGCCTGCGAGGGAAAAAGCCAGAGATAAAGCGCGTATCAAAGATGCGGAGACTTTTGGTGTGTGGGCTGAGAAATGGTTACGCGGTTATCAAATGGCTGAATCGACGCGCGATATGCAGCGTTCGGTATATCAAAGGGAGTTGAAGTCAAAATTTGCGCAGCAGAAATTGACCGAGATTACACATGAAGACTTACGCGCATTAACCGATAACATTGTCGAGAGAGGGGCACCGGCGACAGCTGTGCACGCCAGAGAGATTGTATTGCAAGTCTATCGCTGGGCTATTGAGCGCGGTCAGAAGGTTGAGAATCCCGCTGATCTGGTACGGCCTGCAAGCATAGCGAAATTTGAGCCTCGTGACAGGGCATTGACGCCAATTGAAATTGGTCTGATGTATCGGTACATGGAACGGGTAGGAACGACGCCATCAATCAGAGCAGCGGTTAAACTTTTGCTGTTAACGATGGTACGTAAAAGTGAGCTTACTAACGCAACTTGGAACGAGATCAATTTTAGTGAGGCATTATGGACGATACCAAAGGAGAGGATGAAACGACGTAATCCACATTTGGTTTTTCTTTCCAGACAGGCAATGGATATTATGATTGCCCTCAAAACCTTTGCCGGTAGCTCTGATTTTATCCTTCCTTCGCGGTACGATTCTGATGCGCCAATGAGTAGTGCTACTTTAAACCGGGTTTTGACACTGACGTATCGCCTGGCTCAGAAAGAAGGGGAGTTGTTGCCTAAGTTTGGTCCCCATGACTTACGGCGTACAGCCAGCACCTTGCTACATGAGGCCGGGTACAATACTGACTGGATTGAGAAGAGCCTTGCCCATGAACAAAAAGGGGTACGAGCTGTTTATAACAAGGCTGAATATCGTGAGCAGAGGGCTGAGATGCTACAAGATTGGGCGAATATGATTGATGAATGGACTAGTAAATAGTTAAAAATCAGTAAGTTAAGTGGGTATGCTTCTTTTATCTACGCTAGGAGAGCAATTTTAGCCGCTAAAATTTACTGAATCTTTACTGGTTTTATCTGGATTGCATAAAAAGGAGAAATAAGAGTGCCTGAGTTGTCTGTAATTATACAATGGATGAATCAATACCCTAAGACCGGTTGGCTATTGCTGTGTATCTATATTGCACTCGGTGTAGTTCGTCATAGAGTAATTAATGCTGAATCTGGCAGCGTCTTTCGTGGACTATTTAATCTTAGGAAGCGCAGACTAGAGCAAATGCTGACGCAGCCCTATTTGAATAAAAGTGCTGTTAGGCTGGTAAAGCGTGAGCTTCGTCAGCGTAGCCTTTATCGGCTCACAGGCTTGTATAATTATAGGCTTCAGGATTTGGCTATAATAATGTGCGATCGCTATGGGTTACGGGCTGGTTATCTTAGGCCGTGGCGTAACTGGCTTGAAGAACGGAATGGACGGATTGTGTTCAACAGGAAATGGCATTTTTTTCGTTGGTATCTTTTTCTGGCAGGTCAGATTGCAAACACAGTTCTACTGATAATATTCATTATCTATATAATTTCTCATGCTTCGGCCGAAATGATCGCCCCGCTTATGATGCTCTTCATGCTTGTATGGTGGTTTCCGTGGTTAATGGTCACTTCGGTACCTACCCCTAGGTGGACTCGCGAAATGGAAGTCTATCTTGAGAAATTTAACGCTGAACAGACCATGGTTTAAACTGTTCTTTGTTACCATGCATTCAGAGTGAATTGTCAGAGTTTTGGAAGATTCCATCCTACGAGTAATACTCACAAGGTAATTGACATAATCAATATATTAAGTCATAAGCTTCTTAATCCTACATGAGAAGACGAATTTTAGCTGCTAAAATTTTGGGCATATTTGGACCAAATGCCACCGACATGATTCTGACAATTAAGCCAGTACCTAATGAGCCAAGATAAGACAACTGTAAACGTCCCTTGGCTTAGACTTGCTTTCAGGAAAGCGAATGCTTTTATGGTCAGGGACAAGTAAGGGGATTAGCCATTGCATAACCATAAAATCAATTCGTTCTATGTCATTACAGATAGGCTTCAGTGATTTACTGGTGAGGTAGTATCACTGTGATCCATTTTGCATAACGCTTACAGCTGCGCTACAGACAATAAACTATAATACTGTATTTTCAAAATCATCAATTTGAAGCAGGGTAATCGCGAAAAAACACTCGTAAGTGGCTGGTTATAATTCAATAAAATGGATGATATTGAGACTTAAACTGCCACCATAATAGCTCGTGGATATACTATTTTAAATATAAAATTCTTTCCTCACAGACGCTAAGGCCTTGGACACAGCCTGCTTTGTCATAGTTGTGTAGTGATTTTTTTCTAAAACCTGTGCGGTTTCAAACTGGTTAAAACCTTGGTGTTTTAATATGATTATTTTTTTCTTAGTATCAGAGAATTTGGAGTCAACCATTCGTCTGGCGATATTCCTAAGTTTATCTAGATCTGCTGGGGTTAAAGTTTGACCCTGCATCCACTCATGAAAATATGTATCAATCAATATATCCCCTGTGTTTGCGTTAGCTTTATGCGGTTTAGCGCATTGCCGTCTAAGCCTTATTAATTCTTTATTGAACTGTTCGAGAGACCGCTTTCCTTGTCTGTATTTGGGATTCCATAGACCATTGGTGAGTTTGGGCCTATGGTCAGAACAATATCGATGACTAAGGACCTGTTTTTCATGAACGGGGAACTCATTATCGTTAGCAACAAATTCTGATATCTCACTGATCAACTTGGAAAATTCGGTTAGATTACCGCAGAACTCGCAATAACCGAGCTTACGCTGTGAATTTATAGTTACTCCTTTTGCAGGAGAGGATTTCTTCGGCCGCTTGGATGCGCACTCACTGACTAATTCAATAAGAGACTCAATCGTAGCGGTAAAGCATTTATCAAGAGAAGTTTGTTGATCTAAAGTCAGAACGAAATTACGCAAAAGAAGTCTTTGTGCCTGTACTACGACGTTTAAACCCACTTTTTTAAGTACTTCACTAAATCCTAGATTAGCTCCAGAAATGTAGTCTTTATGACTTGGTGGCAGGGAATTTACATAAGCAGCTACTGCTGGATCAATAACTTCCTGTATGAGACGCAGTATTGGATACCTCCGTGAAAATATGGAGTACGGAGAACTACGCTCTACAAATAATTTAATTGCAGCTGCAACTGTGAGGTCACAGCCTTCCCAGATAGTAATTTTCATGTCAACCATTTTAGCCAATGAATAGGTTTTAGCAAGTGGTAATGCTTGGCATTGTATAGGCCTGATTGGAAACAGGAGGAAGGTAGATGCAAACAAAGGCACATAGCACGCTCATTAACAGAAAAACACTTCTGGAAATGATCCCATTGTCAGCCCGCACTATTTATAACCTTGAACAGCGAGGCGAGTTTCCTCGCCGTATAGCGCTTACTAGTCGAAATGTTGCATGGCAGTTATCCGAAGTAGAACAGTGGATTGCGGATCGTAAATCAGCAATGTTTAAAGCGGCCAGACCCGGTATTGTTTTAGGCAGGTAACAGCAATGTCATTGAACATAATGGAAGCATTTGAAGCTAAGCCGCAACCAATTGATTACGTCTTGCCTAATTTGGCTATTGGTACTATTGGAGCGATTGTTTCTCCGGGAGGGGTTGGAAAGTCAATGCTGGCATTACAATTGGCTGTGCAGATTACTTGTGGTGTAGATCTTTTAAACTTTGGTGAATATCCGACTGGGTTGGTGGCATATTTACCTGTGGAGGACTCTGAAACCATCGTTCACCATCGTTTATATGCTTTGGGAAAATATCTAACAGCACGTCAGCAGCAGATTGTAGCTGATAAGCTACTGGTCGAACCTTTGGTAGGGAAGTGTCCAAATATTTTCTTGCCGGATTGGAGCAACTTGATCAATGAAGTTTCAAAAGGTAGACGTTTAATAATTTTGGATACTCTTCGCCGTTTCCACTTGGAGGATGAGAATAATAGCGCAGCAATGTCCAAAGTCATTGGAAAGCTAGAAGGTATTGCTGCTGATACTGGATGTTCGATTATATTTCTACACCATTCAAACAAAGGCGCTGCCACGATGGGCGTTGGTGATATACAGCAGGCAAGCAGGGGTAGTAGCGTCTTGGTTGATAATATACGGTGGCAATCTTATCTGGCGGGCATGACCGCCTTAGAAGCGAAGACGTATGGTATTTCTGATGATGTTCGAGGTCAATTTGTTAGATTTGGAATAAATAAAGCAAATTATGGGGAACGTGCGCCAGATCGTTGGTTACAGAGACATGAGGGGGGAGTATTAAAAATAACGGCGCTCAGCTCGAAGAATAATAAAAAGCGTACTAAAGAAAGAATATCTACCTGGAGTGGCGCTGACAATGACAACTGGTAATAAAGTGGCACCCACAAGTACAGCTTGGCAAGCCCGAGTAATTCTGTATCAGCCAAGCCAGCGTCCTAAGGAGGTGAAGGGACAGTGGATGGAGACAAGTTTCGGACGTTGTCGTGTTACCGGACGGCTCGGACAGCGTCATGCCGATATCGTAGAGACAATATTATATGTTGCCGAGCAACGTCGTGAAATTTCTGATGGTGGAATCGAATTATTAGTAGATCCAGCGAAAGTACGCCGAACGCTATCCGATGCACAATACAGTTATGGTCGTATACAGAAATTGCTTTTAGATCTGCGTGTCGCAACAGTTGAAATTATAACGCCAGAGCTGGAGAAAAGCGGCGACTGTATAATAGGGGGACTGATCGATCATGTAGTGTCATCACCTATGACGCGTCCAGATCCTTTGACTGGGGGAGAACGCCGTTTATGGCGTGTCCGTCTGGGTGTTGCATTAGCGATGTTACTCAAAAAAGATTTGCCATTTTATTATCATCCTGGCCCCATAGCTCGGCTACAACATGGTATTAGCCAGGCAGTCGCTCGTCATGTCTTAACCCATAGGAATAATCCTTTAGGAGGGTGGTATATGGATACGTTGATATTAGCAGTGTGCGGTGAAGGAACGAGTAATATGACTTTACGTAACTATCGTCGGAGATTGAAAGAAGATTCCGTGCAATTGCTGGAAATTGGAATTGATTTGAACGGTTCTAGGATAAAACGTGTCACAACGGCCCGATATTGTGTCACAACGGCCCGATAGCGTGTTATAGCGGCCCGGTAGCGTGCTACAGCGGCCCGATTTTTTACTATTCAGCAGTATTTACAGGATCGTTCAGGATCTACAGTCTTTGAAATCACCTGCCTGAGCAGGCGCTTTCAAATCTAAAATCGGCCAAAGGCCGATGGTTGTACGCCAGAAGAAGAGATTACTTACACGCTTGGTATATTGACACTTGAGGTAGATTTTATGACATATGAGGTACGCCCCTAGCTTTAGGCATAGGGAGGCAGATTTTAGCCGCTAAAATCTGCAATGCACATGCTCTGACAAGGTAAGTAAAAAAATGCATGAGAAAATAAAAGACTTCTTACAATATATCGAAACATAAATACAGTTGGTGGATGCCCATTTATAACTACTAAAGATCATTTTCAAAAGGGAGAAATATAGTTTCCTTGCAAAAAACACATTTGCTGCAGATCTTTACTCGAGTAATCCTATATTAATATGCTAAGAAAACACATCCTGTACACTGAAATACACATTGTCGTGCACAGATATACAACGGCAACTGTAGGGCAGGACATGTAAAGTAGGCCCACCGCTACGGTGTTCCAACTTTACCACTCCCTATTCGCCGCATCGCGGCTCAAGGGCGTCCTGCTCTGCGAGGCTGCCAGGCTACCGCCTGTATGGAGAGCTATATGAAAGTTACTCAGACTAGAAAAAATAGTACGCCAATAAAAGTTTATTGTTTACCCGAAGAAAAAATTCTCATCCAAGAAAATGCAGAAGCATCTGGATTAAGTGTTGCCTGTTTTGTTCGTAGAGTTGCACTGGGTTATCAGGTTGATTCTATCGTAGATATAAAACAGGTTAATGAACTTAGCCGAGTAAACGCTGATCTTGGAAGACTTGGCGGATTACTTAAATTATGGCTCGCAAATGATCCTCGAACAGTTGATTTTTCACCCACACTGATAAGAACCTTGCTTGCGAAAATAGAATCAACTCGGCAAGAACTAAGGAACATTATGGATAAAATCTTGGATAAATAAATATGTGGTTTCCTATATACCTGAGTCTGTTAACAGACAGTGTGTTGAATATTACTGAACTGATGAAAAAGAGGTGAGCAAATGAATTTAATGTTCCGAGTGGTTTCATTACAAAGAGGGATTTTAGCCGCTAAAAAAGCTTTAATAGTTCCTTTCGTGGCGTCCGTCATGGCATTACCGGTGAAGGCCGGAATTCCCGTTATTGATGGCACTAATGTGGTTCAGACCACAATCAGCGCAGTTAACAACGTTCAGGCTGTGACTAAACAAATCCAGCAGTACCAGACGCAGCTGCAGCAGTATGAAAACATGCTGCAGAACACCGTAGCTCCTGCGGCCTATATCTGGGATCAGGCAAATTCAACAATTAATAAATTGTTGCAGGTGCAGGATTCCCTTAATTACTACAAGAATCAGGCCGGGAGTCTCGATGCGTACCTGAAACGATATCAGGATGTTAACTACTACAGGACATCACCTTGCTTTAACAGCAATGTTGAATGTACCGCGTCTGAAATTAGTGCACTGCGTGAAGCTGAACAGAACAGCTCAGAGGCGCGTAAAAAGGCTAATGACGCAGTATTTAAGGTAATTGACGAACAGCAGAACACCCTGCAGAGCGATGCTGATAATCTTGCCGAATTACAAACTCAGGCAAGCGGCGCACAAGGGCAAATGGAAGCTATTCAGGCGGCAAACCAGCTTGCCAGTGCACAGACAAATCAGTTACTGCAAATCCGCTCACTTCTGGTAGCCCAACAAAACGCTGCAGCAACACTGGCACAGGCTCAGGCAGATAAAGAATCACAACAGATAGCCGCTGATGAAAAAGCGTTAGCTGGAGAGAATACACCAAGCCCGAAGCGAATTTGGTGAGGAACAACTGAATGAAAAATAAAATTATGATGGTTTTTATTCTAATCATTTCAATGATTATATGTTCTTGCGAAAAAAACGATAACGATTGCTTATCGACGGCAGAGAATAAATTTGATGCACATAGATCCGATAAGTGTGCATTGCGTAGTAATAACAATCCAAGCCCTAAACGAGAATGGTAATCATGAAAATAGTAAGTAAGCTCACCTTTTTAGGTATCATTCTTTTCTTTTCTATAAATGCCTATGCTGGTCAATTAGATAGTAGCGGGCTACTTGATACTTTATTAGATAAGTTTCAACAAGTAGCCAGTACATGGACAACAGTAATTGCTGACTATGCAAATTGGCTCTTCTGGGGACTGGTATTAATAAGTATGGTTTGGACATTTGGTATGATGGCGATGCAAGGGGAAGGGTTGACAGGCGTACTTGCTGAAATAGTTCGCTTTTTTGCTGTCATTGGTTTTTTTTATTATCTTTTAATCAACGGCCCATCCATATCGCAATCCATCATTAATTCAATGAGACAACTTGCAGCAAACGCGTTAGGAATAAGTACTGGTATTTCGCCCTCAAGCATAGTTGATATGGCGTTTGCGATATTAACAAAGGTCAGTTCAGCCGCATCAATTTGGTCGCCAATGATATCCACCATTATGATAACAGTCGCGATAATCGTTTTGGTAGTAATGTCCCTTATAGTGATAAATATGCTAATCATGTTGGTTTCTGCATGGGTACTATGTTATGCAGGAGTTATATTGCTTGGGTTTGGTGGTTCGAAATGGACCGCTGATATAGCAATTAATTACTTACGGACTGTTTTATCGATTGGCATTCAATTATTCACAATGGCATTAATTATTGGGATTGGACAATCATTTATAGATCAATATTTTTCTCTTATTAAAGATGATGTTCCTGATCTTAATAGTCTTATCGTTTTGCTTTTGGCGTCAATTATCCTATTAGTATTAACGAATAAGCTACCACTGTTGTTATCAGGTGTTGTAGGAGGGGCTTCTTTACAAGGGATTGGTGGATTTGGGGCGGGTATGATTACCGGCGCTGCCGCTACTGCCATCAGTGGTGCTGGAGCAATGGCAATGGGGGCATCAGCTCAAGTCAGCGGAGGAGCCTCTGCATTAAAGGCTGCGTTCGAGTCTGCGCAAGCTGCCATGGCTGAAGAATCTGGTTCAGGCGGTGGAGGCGGTTCCGGTGGAGGATTTGGCGGTGGGGAAGATACCGGTTCCGTAGATACTTCTGGCGGCCAACCCTCAGGCGGTTCCGGTGGTTCGTCTGCTGGGAGCAGTGCAGGTAGCGCCAGCGGAGGAAGTCAGGGGTTTGCTTCATTCTCACGAGCTGGCCGCATGGCAAGCCATATGGGAAGCAGTATGATTAACGGAGCTGCTGAGTACCAGAGAATGAAGCGAAGTAGCAATTCTTCCCGAGCTCAACAGACTTTTGGAGGGGAGTTGGCGACTCAGATACGTAAACAAACAGCTACTCGTCGAGATAACCGCGAACATGATGATTTTGCCGGAGATAGCTTATCCGGCAATAATAAATCTTGAATCACGCGCGTCAGTTAACGAGGTAGCGTGCGCTGACGCTTTCACTGAGCGAGCCTAACTCCCGGAACTAAAAGGAAAAAACATGTCCATGACTCCCGATTCACAGTTACGTATTGAGGGCTTTCGCAAAGCAGAGGCTTCCCTGAGACTTGAAGGAATGGACCCCAGTGGTAAGCCACTGTACGAGTCCATTAAGGCACGTATTATTTCAGGTGATCTTACGTATGAGCAGGGGCGTTCAGAGATTCTTGCATACTACACAAAAGCAGATACCGCCGGGCCTGTGACAGTGGGAGAAATTCTGACAGAAGAATTTTTGAAACCGCTGAACATGTCTAATGATGAACTGGCGGAAGCTATGGGTAGCTGCAAGCAGTATATTGACGATATTCTCTGCGGCTTGCGTCGTCTTACGGATGATGAGGCTCGCGTTCTTGCTGCCATATTTGATACTGATGAAGACTTCTGGAGTAATCTGCAGAAGTTGCAAGATCGGAAGAAACGACGGTAGAGATAATAACTCAATGCCATGATATCTGCGCAGCCCCTCAAGTGTCATGAAAGTAGTTCTTCAAGTCATAGCATCTTGAAACACCTTAGATTATTAGGTAACGATCTTATAGATTATATCTCGATGCCGTGATGGAGGACGTCGACCCCGCACTGATCGCGGCGGTGCTTGGAGACGTGGCTCGCGCCCGCAACCTCACCCAGCTTGCCCGCGATGTGGGAATGAGCCGCCAAGGACTGGACAAGGCCCTGTCCGGCGATGGCAACCCGACCTTCGCAACCATGGTGAAAGTCGCCCAAGCACTTGGCCTGCGGCTCGCTTACAAATCGACCCACGGCGGGCCCACACCGGCCGAGCACTGATAGTGCTGCGGCCTATATTTTGGATTGTGCAATCCAAAATATAGGTGCTGAAATTGTCTTGGATTGCTGCATGCTTTATCGTCACTGGAGAAAGGAGGATGACACATGAAAGACAGATCAGATGACACGGCGACGGCCGAGCACTTCCGCGCCGATCCGACCTATGCGGCGGAATTGCTTGTGAGGGTCCGTCGCAAAGGTGATCCAGCCGAACTCGCCATTCTGTTGCGGCAGATGGCCGCCGCTTCAGACAATGAAAACGATGAAGCGATCAGCTTGGGCGCTTGACGGGAGCCCATCAGATGCTTCCGAAATCCCCTTGGCCTACTGGGAGTATTGAAGCAGGCCACACAATAGGCGATTTTGAGATGGTATTTTGAAAGGCCTCGGTAGTCCAAAAGTCCAACATCACTGACCTTCCTGACTTTGCATATCTGACTGACGAACGCGATAACACGCTGAAGACAATTTGGCAAAAGGTTTGGCAGGTGGCGGTGCTGGCAACTCTAAGCGGCATGGTGATAGAGATCGTGAAAATATGGCAGGCCGCTCTCTCCCGACTGGGACAACTCCTTACGGTCGATCACCTGAACTCTTCAAGTTATTACGCTGTTAGTGCATAATCAGTGCGGTACAATTTGGAGTGTGCAGGATGGTGCAGACAAACTTTACGTGCCGCGTTGACGCTGACCTCAAGCACGCCTTTCTTAGGGCTGCTAAAGCGAACGATCGCTCGGCCTCCGTGCTTATCCGTGATTTTATGCGTGCCTACGTTCATCGTTCAGCGCAAGGTCAGCAAGCTAGTCTGCCCTTCGATACTAATGTAGACAGCCAAAAAGCTCATAGTGAGCTTTTAAGCAGGGGATAAGCCACATTTCTTGGGAAAATATAGGTATGGAAAGTGTCCTGATTCAGGACTTTGATGCAGCTCAGGCGCTTAGCTATTCTAGGTTTTCTGGGCATGTTCAGCAAAGTGACGATCAGCATCGTCTTGACATCGTGGAAAAGGAGCGAACTAGCGCCTTGCCTTGGCGGGGACAGTTCAGCCCTCAGTTAATTGAATACCTTCTTTCAAAACATTGTAAGAAGGGAGACTACGTCCTTGACCCATTTTGCGGGAGTGGCACAGTCCTCCGCGAAGCCGCTAGGATCGGCATTAACGCTCTAGGGATGGATGTTAATCCCGCTGCTGTTTGTCTTGCAAAAGTCAGTGAGTTGACAGGGGTTGAGCCTGGCTGCCGTTGGTCGCTCATTGCTCGCGTGCGCGAGTTTTGTCGGGATCTTCAATCGCTAAGTTATGAGAATCAAGGAAACGTTGAGGTTGAGCAGGCCGCCACTCTTTTCTCCAGCTTGAATCTCGGCGAAAAGGAAAGAATTGCTTTGGAGGGAATTCTTCTTTTTCTGTTTTCTAACGGAAGGTTGATTGCCGGGGATAAAATAACGAGAGGGGTTGAGCGTTATTTATCTGTTGTTTTTGATTCGATCAGCTATCAGGGGCGACTTTCTGCAAAGCTCGGTGATGCTAGGGCTGTGGATGAGTCAGAGAATACCTTCGATTACTTGGTTACGTCACCTCCCTATATAAATGTTTTTAATTACCATCAGAATTATCGTCCGATAATAGAGGCGCTTGGGCATCAGCCGCTCTCTGCAGCGAAGTCTGAGATCGGAGCTAATAGGAAGTTTCGGCAAAACAGGTATATGACTGTTGTGCAGTACTGTATGGACATTGCGCAATTTTTTGTAGAGGCAGACCGTGTTCTAAAGGATCGAGCAAAGTTGACTATAGTGCTTGGGCGCGAATCGAATGTTCGGTCAGTTTCATTTAGAAATGGAGAGTTAATAAGCGCTATTGCTTGTGAGGGGATGGGGTTTGAGCTTGTTGAATGGAATGAGCGGAAGTTCATGAACCGTTTTGGCGAGTTTATATATGAAGACGTTCTTACTATGATACCTGGTGAATGTGCGCTAGATAAAGCTGTGGAGATTGGAAGAGCAGTAGGGGCTCAGGCGCTGATAAACGCGCTGGATTATTGTCCTGAAGAGCGGAGAGGGGAAATCTCCGAAGCCGTTTCTTCAGTAAATAAAATCACGCCTTCTCCGCTAGTTAGGAATTCAGACAATGATTGATGTTGTTCAAGCGCGGACGCATGGAGATAAGTTGCATGCGCTAGCGGATAATGCAAAACTCCCCGCAAGTGACAAACCGCGGGTTGAGGCGCAGATACAGACTTATAATACATGGGTAGCGGAAATGAATGCTCTCAGAAGTGAGGGCGATGAGCTGCTAAACGAGTTGGTGAGTCTTCTTAATGCATACAAGAAATCAGTAGAATTTGATCTTATTTTTTGTTCTGACGAAGACTTTCTCTATCGTCAGAAAGGGCAGCTCAAGCTAGATAATACGATCCTTGAAGAGTTCCTTCCGCGTTTGTTTGATGCGCGCCTTATTCCAGGCTTTGCAAGGCAAAGGGGGCTTGAGTGTGGGCCGAAAGCAAGTTTTGCTGGCCTTTCCTTCGAAGGTCCACTGCTTGCGTTGTCTAGCGGAGGCGTTTACGTCAAGAGAAAAGATCAAGATTTTTCTGTGACGCGTCAGCATAAACTGCGGATCACGACTCCATCAAACCCAGATGACTTCTTTGAGCAAGATTTTCATATTTCCTATTTTGCTACAGAAATAAAAACAAACCTTGACAAGACAATGTTCCAAGAAGCGGCCGCGACCGCAGGGGAGCTTAAACGAGTGTCTTCTGGGTCAAAGTATGTGCTGCTCTGCGAGTGGTTAGATATGACGCCGATCAACACAAAACTGACGGCAATGGATGAAGTGATTGTACTTAGAAGAGCCAAGCGGCTGGGATCTAATCAGCGATCAACTTTCTCCACTGCGGCAGGGCGGCGCGAGAAAAGGCAATGGTATAGTGATTTTCTGGATAGCCATCCGCTGAGTTTTGAGGGCTTCAAGAGATTGATATGGCACCTTAATGAGTGTTTTCCCGCCGAAGAGCACGATTCAGAGGATATTGTGCTAGAGCGTGGATATTTCTAAAAAAATGTGTGCTTGTTGTGGTAAGTCTATAGATTTCGAGTGACTACGCCAAAATTAACTCAAAGCCAGAGATGTCTTATGACTTATGGGCCGGTCGTCTAGGTGGTGAAAGGTGATGATGGTTACCATTCTTTGAATCGCCAGCGGTCGAGACCAGAAGCCTGATTGGCCACAGCGTTGCTTTGGTGGTCTTCAGTGGCGTCGGAATGCTATGAGATCGCCATGAGCCTTATGTCATTTGAGTGCAGAAGAAATCAAGCATGGTATTTTTCATGGTATATGATTAAGCATGCTGTCAAAATGTGTTGATTTATAATGTTTTTTTCATTCCATTTACCATTGAGTGGGAATGATTTTGATCCCTGCACTATGAATGAACAAAACCCTCTGTTACTACAGAGGGTTTTTTATCTTCAAGAATTATAGGCTTGAAGTTACTTACATCGATTAATTAAACCAGCTGTCCGATTTGTTCTCTTCTGCTTTGCCCACGCTTTTCATCAGATCGCGACCGCCTTCAGTCATATTTCTGTTTGCGTCAGCTTCAGATTGCACCACATCGGTTTGCGCAGCTTTGTGCTTCAGTTCCTGATCGATAAATTCGTTTTCGCGCTTGACGCGGGCTTCTTCTTTCGCCAGCGCCAGTTTTTGTTTCTGAATCTCTAAGCTACGTAGCTCATCTTCATAACTTTGATCGCGTTTTTTGTCCGCAGTGGCTTCGGCGTCCAGTTTATCCTGACGAGCTTTCTTATTCGCTGCTGCCGTTGCCGCTCTTTTATTAGCCGCGGCCTGGGCGTTTGCGCGACGTTGCTTCTCTTGCTGGATTTCCCTGTTGCGCTCCGCGACCCATTCGTCATGCTGCCTTTGCTCTTCATTTTTACCTTGCTGTTCCGCTTCTGCGACAGCCGAGAGTTGATCCTGCAATGATGAGGCGATAGCCGGATAGCTTAAGGAGGCTAAGATGGCGCAAAGAAAAACTTTCTTCATGACTCCTCCTGATTATTAGCTCTTTTCAGGACATTTGGTATTTGGCTGAATACGCGTTTCGTTATACGTCGTGGTAATAACAACGGCTAAACCTGTCGTAAACTGGCACTCTTTACCCACCTGGGTGGAGGTATACACTTTGGTGCCTTCCTTATATGTTAAAGAAACACCTTCCACTAAGGTTTTATCATTCACCATCGAACCCGCTGCCGCGCCTACAGCTCCGCCGCCAACTGCACCTGCCGTCGTTCCGGAATTGCTGCCAGACCCGACGTTGTGGCCGATAACACCGCCAGCGACAGCGCCAATAAGCGCGCCGAAGGCTTGTGCGTTCCGTTTATTTTGGGCGTTGTCTACGGCAACTTTTGCGGGAAGAATGGAAATAATATTAACGGTTTTAGTTTCTTGTTTGGTATTCAGTTGATCGGTTTGATAAACATCGGCGGCATGATCATCAGCATTTGACTGGCATCCTGCTAGAGTGAATGACGCTAACATTGCCACAGGCAGAAGACATTTTTTAAATTTCATCACTATTCCTTGTTATACACATTACGAAAAATGAGACATTTAAGATCATCAAAAGAGGAAAGTAAATGTATTGCGTATAAAGGAATAGATTAAATTTATTAAAATTCATGCGGGAAATAATTTATAAAAATACATCATCACAACATATGTATTAATGATGTATTTATTTCGCAGCCGAACAGGATGAACTTCAGTCAGAACAAAGACGTAAAATTTAAGATGAAAGAATATCTGCCGCTTTGATAATCTCAAAGAGCAAAAGCATCCGACAGCGAGGTGCCGTTATGTTCTGTGAGAGTGGAGAAGGTAACCGCTAACGTTGTACCGGTGATTCGACGGAGAGTGTGGATTGCTGAGCTTCTTTTTTGCTCTGATGGTGCTGCCAGGCACCGACGGACGAGTAGATAAAACGGCCAAAGAAGAAGATAAAGCTGATGAGCAGTACGATACGGGTCATGCGACTGTTAAATCGGTGTCGTTTTCGCATACTGGTTGCCTGACTCACAAAAGGTTCCTTGAAGTATGTCCCACGCCGTGGACGGTACTTACATTAAGGCACAACAGGACAAAATGGTCAATTCTTCGTTATGTAAAAAAGCGTCAGTTGATACATATTTTAATGTTATGAAAGTTAATTTAATTATTTACAATGATGGTAATGCTGCCAACTTACTGATTTAGTGTATGATGGTGATTTTAAGGTGCT
>ERZ791927.751-NODE-751-length-30322-cov-3.062510_pt1 | contig 30322 bp, 29 predicted proteins | sample MGYA00510130_ERZ791927 | MGnify/ENA primary metagenome ERZ791927 (study PRJEB30046, sample SAMN00792055) | human gut metagenome | study: EMG produced TPA metagenomics assembly of the A metagenome-wide association study of gut microbiota in type 2...
GATATTTTTGCTGCGCACTGCCGGGCTGAAGATCTCTTCCGAAAAATAAAAGGAATTGTGATCTCCCTGCTCAAAGGACAAATAAGGATACGGCGCCAAATCGTCAAAAGACACCGCTTGGGCACCGGAGAGCGGGTGATTGCTGCTGAGAAACACATGCGCGTGGGCGGTAAACAGGGGCGTAAAATCCAAATCCGCCCCCCGCAGCAGCTTTTGCAGCGCCGTGCGATTAAAGTCGTTCAGATACAACAGACCGATCTCGCTTTTGCGCTGTGCCACATCCTCAATGATCTCGTAGGTTTGCGTCTCTCGCAAAGAGAAGTCGTAGCGGTCGCCGCCTCGCTCCCGGATCAGGTCCACAAAGGCGTTCACCGCAAAGGAATAGTGCTGGGTAGATACACAAAAGGCCTGCTTGCGCACCGGGTCGCCTTTGTAGCGGCTTTCCAGCAGCGCCGTCTGCTCCAAAATTTGGCGAGCGTAAGACAGGAACACCTCGCCTTCTTTGGTCACGATCACGCCCTTATTGGTGCGGCGGAACAGGGCCAGGTGCATTTCGCTCTCCAACTCCTGAATGGCAGCACTCAGACTGGGCTGGGCCACAAACAGCGCCTTGGCCGCCCCGCTGACGGTACCGCACTCCGCCACCTTGACCACATATTCCAGTTGTTTTAATGTCATAACGATCTCCCCTTTGCCATTATTATACGCCATTCGGCACCCGGGTGTAAAGGTTAAATCTATGGCAAAGTGATTCAATGTTCCCTGTTGCAGCAACCCTCCGTGGCTAACCATTTATAAAACGAAAAAGCGGCGGTGCAAGTGCACCGCCGCCAAAGGGACTTAAAATTACTCTACGATAGAGGTACCGGTCATTTCTGCCGGCTGGGGCAGACCCATCACCTTGAGCATGGTGGGAGCAATGTCGCACAGCTTGCCGCCCTCACGCAGGGTGCAGGGGTAGTTCACCACGATAAAGGGCACCGGGTTGGTGGTATGGGCCGTGAACGGCTCGTCGTTCTCGTCCAGCATCTTGTCTGCATTGCCGTGATCGGCAGTGACAAACAGCACGCCGTCCATATCCTTGACCGCCTGAACCAAGCTGCCAACGCAGGCGTCCACCGTCTCCACAGCCTTAACGGCGGCGGGGATAACGCCGGTGTGGCCCACCATATCACAGTTGGCGAAGTTGACAATCACCACATCGTACTTGCCGCTGCGCACGGCCTCGTTCAGCTTTTCAGACACCTGGGGTGCGCTCATCTCCGGCATCAGGTCAAAGGTTGAGATCTTGGGAGAGGGCACCAAAATGCGATCCTCGCCCGGATACGGCTCCTCTGCACCGCCGTTGAAGAAGAAGGTCACATGGGCATACTTCTGGGTCTCGGCGATTCGCAGCTGGGTCTTGCCCTGCTTGGACAGGTACTCGCCAAAGGTGTTCTCCAGGCTCTCCGGACCAAAGGCCACATGCACGCAAGGCATCTCCGCATCATACTGGGTCATGCACACAAAATAGGGGTTCAAGGCGCCACCCTTGCGGTCAAAGCCGGTGAATGCCGGATCCACAAAGGCGCGGGTAATCTCCCGGGCACGGTCCGGCCGGAAGTTAAAGAAGATCACGCTTTCGCCGCTGTGCACACGGCCCTCGTTGCCAACAACGGTGGGCAGCACAAACTCATCGGTCAGGTGCTTTCCGTCCTCGTCCACCGTCTCATAAGACGCACGCACGGCCGCCACCGCGTCCGTAGCCTGCACGCCCTCGCCGTACACCATAGCGGCATAGGCTTTCTCCACACGGTCCCAAATATTATCACGGTCCATGGCGTAGAAACGACCCATCACAGAGGCGATCTTACCAACGCCCAGTTCGTTCATCTTGGCCTGGAGCTGTTCCAAATCCTCCGCTGCAGAAGCGGGGGGCACATCACGGCCGTCCAGAAAAGCGTGCACATACACCTTGGAAACGCCCTGTTCCTTGGCCATCTCCAGCAGATTGTACAGGTGGGTCATATGGCTGTGTACGCCACCGGGAGACACAAGACCCATCAGGTGCAGAGCCTTATCCTTGGCATTCTCCATAGCGCCAACCAGCACTTCATTCTTATAGGCCTCGCCGTCGGCAAACGCCTTGGAAATGCGGGTCAAATCCTGGTACACCACGCGGCCGGCGCCCATATTGGTGTGGCCCACCTCGCTGTTGCCCATCTGGCCGTCCGGCAGGCCCACATCCAGACCGGAGGCGCCGATATAGGTATAAGGGCACTCGGCCATCAGCTTATCCAAATTGGGCTTCTTGGCCATGGCAATGGCATTGCCATGCTGGGACGGATTCTTGCCGAAGCCGTCCATAATGCAAAGCACATAAGGTTTCTTAGACATAGTAATAACTTCCTTTCACGGATAAAGTGACAAAGCAAGAGGGAGCAGCGACCATCGCCGCAACTCCCCCCCAGCCATTGATTTTTTATTTAGAAGCAGCCTTCACGATCACGGAGAAGTCCTTGGCCTTCAAAGAAGCGCCGCCGATCAGTCCGCCGTCTACATGCTCCTTGGCCAGCAGCTCCTCTGCGTTGCCGGCATTCATAGAACCGCCGTACTGCACCACAAAAGCATCTGCAGCAGCCTGGCCGTACAGCTGGGCGATAACGGAACGGATGTAGCCGTTCACCTCGTCAGCCTGATCTGCCGTAGCGGTCTTGCCGGTGCCGATGGCCCATACCGGCTCATAAGCGATGATCACGTTCTTCAGCTCTTCCTCGCTGACGCCCTGCAAAGCGATCTTGGTCTGCATGCCGACCACCTCAAAGGTGACGCCCTGCTCGCGCTCCTCCAGCACCTCACCAACGCAAAGGATCACTTTCAGCCCATTGTCCAGGGCAGCGCGCACACGCTTGTTCACGGTCTCGTTGGTCTCGCCAAAATACTGGCGGCGCTCACTGTGGCCGATGATCACATAGGGCACGCCCATGGCCTTCAGCATGGGAGCGGACACCTCAGCAGTGAAAGCACCTTTCTCTGCCCAATGGCAGTTCTCGGCGCCCACCTGAATGTTGGAGCCTTTGGTGGCGTCCAGGGCAGCCTGCAGATCCACAAAGGGTGCACAAATAATTACATCGCAATCTGCGTCTGCCACCAGGGGTTTCATCTCCTCCAGCAGAGCAGTGGTCTCTGCGGGGGTGTTGTTCATTTTCCAGTTGCCGGCAATGACGGCCTTACGAAGTGCTTTGTTCATAATTCACTTACCTCTTTTATAGAAAAAATAGATTTAGCAATTAGTCCTTATCCTGCAATGCAGCGATACCGGGCAGTTCCTTGCCCTCCAGGAATTCCAAAGAAGCGCCGCCGCCGGTAGAAATGTGGCTCATCTTATCGGCAAAGCCCAGCTTGGTCACAGCAGCCACAGAATCGCCGCCGCCGATAATGGAGATGGCGCCGCTGTCTGCAATAGCCTTAGCCACAGCGATGGTGCCGCTGGCGAAATTGTCCCACTCGGACACACCCATGGGGCCGTTCCAAATCACAGTGCCTGCGCCGTCAATGGCGTCAGCAAACAGTTTCTCGGTCTTAGGACCGATGTCCAGGCCCATCCAGCCGTCCGGAATATCGTCGGACTTGCAAACCAAAACCTCGGTATCCTCTTTATACTCTTTGCCGCAGCGATTGTCTACGGGGATCAGGAACTTTACGCCCTTATCCTTGGCAGTCTGCATCATCTCGCCGGCCTTGTCCACCCAGTCAGCCTCCAGCAGAGAGGTGCCGATGTTGTGGCCCATGTACTTCATAAAGGTATAAGCCATACCGCCGCCGATGATGATGGTATCGCACTTGTCGATCAAATTAGAAATCACACCGATCTTGTCAGACACCTTAGCGCCACCCAGAATGGCAACCAGCGGGCGCTTGGGATCTGCCAGTGCACCGCCCATAAACTGGATCTCCTTTTGGATCAAATAACCGCAGGCAGCCGGCAGGTAAGAAGCCACACCGGTGGTGGAGCAATGGGCACGGTGTGCAGTGCCGAATGCGTCGTTCACAAACAGGTCTGCCAAAGAAGCCAGCTCCTTGGAGAAGTTCTCCTCGTTCTTGGTCTCCTCTGCACGGTAACGCACATTCTCCAGCAGCATCACCTGGCCGTCCTGCAAGTCGGCAGCCATCTTCTTAGCATTGTCACCGACTACATTCTCGTCCTCAGCCAGCGGCACATCCACGCCCAGGTACTCGCTCAGGCGCTTGGCCACGGGAGCCAGGCTGAACTCAGGCTTGTACTCGCCCTTAGGTCTGCCCAGGTGGGAGCACAAAATCACCTTGGCGCCCTGCTCCATCAGGTACTTAATGGTGGGCAGTGCAGCCACAATACGCTTGTCATTGGTGATCTCGCCGTCTTTCAGCGGAACATTAAAGTCGCAGCGTACCAGTACGCGCTTGCCTTTAACATCCAAATCTTCAACGGATTTTTTGTTCAGTGCGTTCATAAAATAACAACTCCTTCAAGTTAATCTGTCTTCTTAGAAAAGTCTGATATTTTTACCGATACAATTATAGCCGATTTGCCCCTATATTGCAAGAAAAAATTGGTCTCTGTCTGCAGATTTGTTATATTATTCACAACTTGCCCGCCACTATGCAAAATCTTGTGCAAGGTGAATAGAATTCCGAATTGTTCGGGGGAGCAGACCGCCGGTCGTTTTTATCCCCTCAGTGGCAAAAATACGATAGCGCCTAACCGGCGCCCGTCCCCTCTTTCGCTACGCGACATTTCCCCGCACTGCGGGGAGTCACCCTTTACAAGGGAGACAAATCGGTTTACAAACGCAAAAAGAACGGATACCGAAGTACCCGTTCTTTTGATTGATCATCGGAACTTATTTCTCCAGGTTGGCTTTTACGGTAGCCAGCTCGTCGGCCAGTTCCTCAGGCAGATGATCGCCGAACTTTGCGTACAGCTCCTCAACGCCCTTCAGTTCTTCTTCCCAAGCGTCCTTATCCACATCCAGGATCTTGTCCAGCTGCTCCTCGGTCATATCCAGGCCGTCCAGGTTGATATCCTTGGCATAAGGCAGGTAGCCGATTGCAGTCTCCTGCGCATCCACCTTGCTCTCGCAACGGTCAACGATCCAGTCCAGAACGCGCATATTGTCGCCGAAGCCGGGCCACAGGAAGTTGCCCTCATCGTCCTTACGGAACCAGTTTACATTAAAGATCTTGGGAGCCTTATCGGGATCCAGGGTCTGGCCGATCTCGATCCAGTGCTTCCAATAATCGCCCATGTTGTAGCCGCAGAAGGGCAGCATAGCCATGGGGTCACGACGAATCACACCAACAGCGCCGGTAGCGGCAGCAGTGGTCTCAGAGCCCATAACGGAGCCCACGAACACGCCGTGGTTCCAGCTCTTGGACTGGTACACCAGAGGCGTCAGCTTTGCACGACGACCGCCGAAGATGAAAGCGGAGATCGGCACGCCCTGCGGGTTCTCAAACTCGGGAGAAATGCAGGGGCAGTTCTTTGCAGGCGCGGTAAAGCGGCTGTTGGGGTGTGCGCCCTTCTCGTCGCTGGTCTGGCCGTTCCAGGGATTGCCCTTCCAGTCAATGGCATTGGTAGGCGGATTCTTATCCAGGCCTTCCCACCACACGGTGTTGTTGTCCATATTGTGGCAAACATTGGTGAAGATGGTGCCGCTCATGGTGGACTTCAGTGCGTTGGGGTTAGACTTCATATTGGTGCCGGGAGCCACGCCGAAGAAGCCGTTCTCCGGGTTGATGGCATACAGACGGCCGTCCGGGCCCTTGCGGATCCAGGCGATATCGTCGCCAACGGTCCAGATCTTGTAGCCCTTCTTCTGATAGCCTTCCGGCGGAATCAGCATAGCCAGATTGGTCTTGCCGCAAGCAGACGGGAAAGCAGCACACAGGTATTTGATCTCGCCTGAGGGCTTTTGCAGACCCAGGATCAGCATATGCTCAGCCTGCCACATCTCGTTCTTACCCAGGTAAGAAGCGATACGCAGAGCGAAGCACTTTTTGCCCAGCAGCACATTGCCGCCGTAAGCAGAGTTCACGGAAATGATGGTGTTGTCCTCCGGGAACTGGCAGATCCAGCGATTCTCCGGATCCACATTGCACTTGCAGTGCATACCGCGCACCCAGTCGTTAGAGTCGCCCAGTACATCCAGAACAGCCCTGCCCACTCTGGTCATGATGTTCATGTTCAGCACAACGTAGATAGAATCGGTGATCTCGATACCGATCTTGGAGAAGGGAGAACCAACGGGACCCATGGAATAGGGAATGATATACATGGTTCTGCCCTCGTAAGCACCGGCAGCGATGTCATAGAGCATTTTATAAGCCTTAGAGGGCTCCATCCAGTGGTTGGTGGGGCCGGCGTCCTCTTCTTTTCTGGAGCAGATCAGAGTTCTGTCCTCCACACGGGCCACGTCGTTCTCTGCGGTTCTGTGCAGATAGCAGTCGGGCAGCAGCTCCTCATTGAGCTTGATCATCTCGCCGGTTTCCACAGCCTCCGCCTTCAGGGCGTCGATCTGTTCCTTAGAACCGTCGATCCAAACGATCTTAGAGGGCTTGGTCAGTTCCACTTTTTCGTCCAGCCACGCAAGCAGGGACTTGTTGGAAGTCAAAGTTGTTTCCATAACTCTATTCTCCTTTAAGTTATTTGCAAAAAATCCAAAAAATCAGTGCATTTTTTGTTACTATCATTATACCAAAAGCGGCAAAAAATTCAATAGATACGGCTTCTAATTAGAACTTTTTCACAATTTTTTCAAAAAGTCGGCCGATCAATTGGCATAGTTGCATAAGCGTTCAGATCCGGTTGTGCGCGCACGCCGGACACATACTCATAGTAACCCTGAGCGCCCACCATGGCGCCGTTGTCACCGCAGTATTTCAGTGCCGGCAAATGCAGCTGCCAGCCCTTTTGGCGGCACAGGCGGCCCGTCTCTCGGCGCAGGCGGGAGTTGGCGGACACACCGCCGGCCAAGGCAATAGAAGTGTAGCCGTAATCCGTGGCGGCCTTTTCCAGCTTCTCCACCAGGCAATCGGTAACGCCCTTTTGGAACGAGGCAGCCAGGTCGGCCACCGGCAGGGTCTCCCCCTTCTGCTCCATCCGGTACACGATGTTAATTACCGCAGTCTTTAGCCCACTGAACGAAAAATCATAGGGCGTGTCCAGCCGCGGGTGGGGAAAGGCAAAGGCATTCTCGTCCCCGGTGGGGGAGATCTTGTCTATGCTGATCCCGCCGGGGTACGGCAGCCCCAAGGTGCGCCCGGCCTTGTCCAGCGCCTCGCCGGCAGCATCGTCTCGGGTCTTGCCCAGCACTTTATAAATGGTGTAGTCCTCCACCGCTACAATGTGGCTGTGGCCGCCGCTGACCACCAGGCAAAGAAACGGCGGTTGCAGATCGCCGGTAATGTAATTGGCTGCCACATGGCTGCGCAGGTGGTGCACCGGCACCAGGGGCGTATTTGTAGCCACAGACAGCCCCTTGGCAAAGTTCACCCCCACCAGCAGGGCGCCGATGAGCCCGGGGGCATAGGTCACCGCAATGGCGTCAATCCCTGACATATCGCAATTGGCGTCCGCCAGCGCCTGGCGCACCACGCCGCTGATACTCTCTGCATGGCGGCGGGAGGCAATCTCCGGCACCACGCCGCCGTACAGCTTATGCTCCTCCAGCGAGGTAGCGATCACATTGGACAGCACCTGCCGTCCGTCCTGCACCACGGCTGCCGCCGTCTCATCGCAGGAACTTTCAATTCCTAAAATTCTCATTTTTTAATGTCCTCTTGGGTCTTGACCGTCGGTATGGTCTGGCCGTTTTTCTCCGCAATAGCCAGCAGCTTTTTCTCCGTCGGGCCGCCGGGCACCAACTCGCCCACATAGTAGGAATGATCCTTGCCGTCCGAAATGGCGTAGCCGTTCTCCACCGGGGCGAATGTGCCGTCCTCGTCCGTCTCCCCCTCGACTCTGTAAACCCGCAGGTTCCGGTTTTCCACCTGCACCACCTGGAAGAGGGAGCCGTCCGGAGAATAACGCACATATTCCCCACCAATGCCAAAATTATTGGTAGCCGCATACACAGACAGCAGTACCATTAAAAGCATACCTACAACAGCCTCTGCTACCTGCTTGCCGGTGCGGGCACTCTCATTCTCCCGGGCATAATAGGCCCGGCTTTTTTCGTCCTTGGGATAAAAGCGCTTCATCAAGGGCGTGCCCAACAGCACCTTGCCGGTACTAAATATACCGATTGCGCTGATCAGCCCGAACAAAATACACTTGGCCGTGCCCACGCGGATCTCCAGCGTACCGATGGGCAGCGTGTACTCCACCAGCCGGGTGCCCTGAAACAGCAGGGCACGCAGGCCGAACACCAGTACCATGGCCACGATCAGTCCAACAACAGCAATCATCCCATTCACCTTGCGGGCGCAGCGCTTATACTGCCGCTCAAAATCCTGCTTGGCTTGCTCGGTTTGGTCCACCACCGTATTGCCCCGGCGCATATAGTCCAGCAGGCGGCGTTCATAGAGGGTGTCCAGTCGGCCCTTAGCCTCTGCCTTCTCCAAGTGCCGCAGCAGCTTGACGCTGTCCGTTGCGCCGGACACGGCGGTGACCATTGGGTGCGTAGGCAATATGCCCAAGATCTCCTGTTCTTCCCCGTCCGGGTCGCTGGGGTCAAAGTGCTTACCTCGCACGGCTTTCATATCTGCCAGGCGATTGGCTTTCATCTGCGCCAAAAGCTGCGGTTCTGCCGCCCGGCGCAAGTCGTAATCGTATTTATGTACCGCCTCCAGCAGCTCCCGCACCAGACCCGGCACCTCGCCGGTGGTGGAAAAACCGCTGTGGTAATACTGGTTAAAGTCCTCGATCTCCAGCACATTGAACACATCATAGAGTGTAAAGCGCCCGGCGTCGCCGTAGTCCAGGTCTATGTCCAAAAAATTGTCAGTCAGCAGCATCACCGAGGGCAGATACCGCAGCCGCAGCCGGTATTCGCCGCAGTCAAACACGGCGGTCAAGCGGTAATCATCTGTCGTGTGACTCTCCTCAAAGCCCATAAACCGACCGTACAGCCCGGTGGCGGCGCAGTCCTCCACGGCGCTGCGCACAGCGGCGATCATTGCCTTGGTCTCCGGCTCTAATTTATAGAGCTTGTCTTTCTTTTTACCCATCCGGTTCCTCTTTCTTAAAGGTTTTTGTCAGCAGCAGCGCGTCCTCCGTCGGGTCCGTATAGAAGTCCCGGCGCCGCCCCACCGGCTGAAAGCCCAGTTCCCGGTACAGTGCCAGCGCCGCCTCATTGGACGGCCGCACCTCCAAAGTCAGAAAATCCAGTTCCCCGGCGGCAAAGCAGGCGCCGAACAGCGCCCGTGCAATACCCCGGCGGCGATAGGTGGGATCCACCGCCACATTGGTGACGCTGCCCTCACCGCAGACCACCTGCACCCCCAGGTAGCCTACCACTTTATCTCCCAGCACCGCCACTAAAAAGCGGGCGCAGGGGCTGGTCAGCTGGGCCTCTAAATCCGCCCGCTGCCAGGGGTGGATAAAGCACAGCTGCTCCAGCCGCTCCACCCCGGCCAGATGCGCCGGGGCAAAGGGCAAAATTTGCAGCTTGTGGTCTTTAATGTGCATCATACCAAGTTTGGCCGATCTTGCCGTCGGCTCGCAGCAGCACCGCCATATTGCAGGCGTGCTCCATCTCCTCCGTTACAATTTGCAGTGCCCGGTCGGCCTCTGCCTCCGGCGCCTCTACGATCAGTTCATCGTGCACCTGGAGGATCAGGCGGCTCTCCATTTTCTCGGCATACAGCCGCCGATCCACCCGCACCATGGCAATCTTAATAATATCAGCCGCAGTGCCCTGGATCGGCATATTCCGCGCCACCCGCTCTCCAAAGGCGCGGAGCATGTGGTTGCTGGCAGCCAGCTCCGGCAGATACCGCCGCCGACCGAACAGCGTGGTGGCATAGCCGGTGTCCTTGGCGGCGTCAATCATCCGCTGCATATAGGTCGCCACGCCCTGATAGGTGTGCATATAGGAGTCAATATATTCCTTGGCCTCTTTGTTGCTGACCCCAATATCCTTGGCCAGCGAAAAGGCGCCGATGCCGTAAACAATGCCAAAGTTCACCGCCTTGGCGCGACTGCGCAGCTGGGGGGTGATCATCTCCGGCGGCAGACCAAATACCTGCGCCGCCGTGGCGGTGTGAATATCCGCGCCGCTGTTAAAGGCATCGATCATCGTCTGATCTTCGGCCATGGACGCCAGCACCCGCAGTTCAATTTGGGAATAGTCCGCGTCCACCAGTCGGCACCCGGGGGCGGCGATGAAGAACTTGCGCATTTCCCGCCCCAGATCCGTGCGAATGGGGATGTTCTGCAAATTGGGCTCCAAAGAAGAGATCCGCCCGGTGCGGGTCTCCACCTGATTAAAGCGGGTGTGTATCCGCCCATCCGTATCAATCACTTTCAGCAAGCCGTCGCAGTAAGTGCTTTTCAGCTTAGTCAGTGTGCGATATTCCATGATTTTTTCCACCACCGGGTGGGCAGAGCGCAGACCCTCCAGCACCTCGGCATTGGTGGAATAACCGCTTTTTGTCTTTTTCTTACAAGGCAGACCCAGGTCCTCAAACAGGGCAACGCCCAACTGCTTGGGCGAGTTGATATTAAACTCGTGTCCCACCGCCTCAAAAATGGCATCTGTCAAGGTGGAAATGCGGGTGCTCAGCTTCTTGGAGAACGCCTCGATTCCCGCCTTGTCCACATCAAATCCGGCGCACTCCATGCGTGCCAGCACACCGGCCAGGGGCAGTTCGATTTCCGTCAACAGTTTGCGCTGCCCGGCATCGTCGATCAAAGCGTCCGTCTTGGCAAACAGCTCCGGCAAGATCACCGCCAGCGCCACCGCCGGCTCCTCCTGATCCAGGCTGTTGCGGTACGCCGGCACCGGCACATTGTATTCCAGCGCCAGCTGGGCCAAATCGTACTTGGCGTCCGATGGGCGCAGCAGATAGGCAGACAGTTGCAAATCGCCGCAGATATTTCCGCACCGCACCCCCTGCTTTTGTGCCAGGCGGTGCAGTTCCTTGGTGTTGTAACCAAAAATGCGCACCGTATCCTCTGCCAGCAGCGTGCGCACAAAATAGCCGAATTCCGGTGTGTCTGCCGGCATTACGAACACTGTGTCCCCCAGGGGGAAGAACAGATCCGTTACCGTGCCCTCTGCCATCTGCGGCACCACATACACATTCCCCGCCTTACGCAAGCGGGTCAGCAGATCGTCCGCGTCCACACAGGTGAGCCGCTCCGGCTGGTGGGCAGGGGCAGGGGCTTCCGTCTCCCCGCCGGGCACCAGATCCCGATCCAAATTGAATTTATCAATAAGAGAAAACAGTTCCAATTTGCGAAACAGGGCTACCGCTGCCGCCGGGTCGCCGCCGGTAACGGCATAATGGGCAGGAACGGTATCAATAGGCGCATTGGTGCGAATGGTGCCCAAATTCAAAGAAAGATAAGCCTTGTCCTTGTCCCGCCGCAATTTTTCCCGCACGCCGGGCTTAATATCCAGCGTGTCTAAATCCTTGTAAATGGCGTCCAATGTGCCAAAGCGCTGCACCAGATCCAGCGCCGTCTTGGCGCCCACCCCGGCCACACCGGGAATATTGTCCGAGCTGTCCCCTTGCAGGGCTTTTACCTGGATCAGCGCCTGGGGGGTAATGCCATACTCGGCGGCAATGGCCGCCTCATCGTACACATCGGTCACCGCCTGACCCATTTTGGTACGCGCCAGCAGCACCTTCACCCCGCCGTGGGCCAGCTGCAAAGCGTCCCGATCCCCGGTGGCAATAAAGCAGGCGTCGCCGCTGTCTCGGCAAGCGGCAGCCAAAGTACCCAAAACATCGTCCGCCTCCCAGCCGGGGCACTCCACGGTGGTGTAGCCCAAAGCGGTAAGCAGTTCCTTGAGCACAGGCATTTGGGCCCGCAGCTCCTGCGGCATGGGCTTACGCCCGGCCTTATAGTCCGCATACTGCTTGTGGCGGAAAGTAGGCTCATGCACATCAAAGGCCACCGCCACACCGTCCGGGTGGCAAGTGTCCTGCAACTTAAGCAGAATATTCAAAAAGCCGTAAATGGCGTTGGTATAATAGCCGCTCTTGGTGGTCAGCAGCTTAATGCCGTAGAAGGCACGGTTGACGATACTGTTCCCGTCCAGCACCAAAAGATTCATGAAAGCCCTCCTAAAAATCGCGCTGTGTCCCCGACCAAACGCCCGGGCGCACTCTGTTTTTTATTTTATCACAGTTTGATTTGAATTACAATTCCTTATGTGGTATATTAGTAAGACAGAAAAGGCAGGAGATACCATGGACTTTACAAATTTACCGCCCGACAGCAAGGCGTTTTTGGCCCCTATGGCAGGGGTAGCCGACCGGGCGTTTCGCGAGATCTGCCGGGACTTTGGCGCCGCGTACACGGTCACGGAGATGGTCAGCGCCAAGGGGTTGGTAATGGGTGACCGGAAAAGCCGGGAGTTGATGACCCTAGGCAGCGACCGCCCCGCCGCCATTCAGCTGTTTGGCACGGAGCCACGGGTGATGGCGCAGGCGGCCAAGCTGTGCCTGGAATTTGAGCCCCAAGCCATTGACATCAATATGGGCTGCCCGGCGCCCAAGGTAGCAAACAACGGCGCAGGCTCCGCTTTGATGAAAGACCCGCAGCTGGCAGGTGAGATCATCTACGCGGTGGCAGAGGCCGTTGACCTGCCGGTAACGGTGAAGCTGCGCAAGGGCTGGGACAAGGCGCACCCCAATGTGGTGGAGCTGGCCCAAATCGCGGAGCAAAACGGCGCTGCCGCCGTGGCGGTACACGGCCGCACAAGAGAAGAAATGTACAGCGGCCACGCAGACTGGGACTGTATTCGCCGGGTAAAAGCGGCGGTGCACATTCCGGTAATCGGCAACGGCGATGTAACCGATGTGCAAAGCGCTGCCCTGCTGCTGGAACAAACCGGCTGCGACGCCATTATGATTGGACGGGGCGCCATGGGCAATCCCTGGCTGTTTCGCCAAATAGGCGCCTATTTAACAGACACAAGGGTGCTGCCGGAGCCGGGCATTCACGAGCGTATGGCCGTTATGCTGCGCCATATTGACCGCACCATTCAATATAAAGGCGAGCGCACCGCCATGATGGAGGCGCGCCACCATGCCGCCTACTACACCAAGGGACTGCGGGGTGGCGCCGGGTTCCGCCGCCGCATTTGCCAAATGAGCCACTTTGAGGAGCTGGCAAAGCTGGCTGCGGAAATTGCCAAGGAGAATGCAGAATGATTTTTAAGAATGTGACCTTTTATAACGAAGTGTTCCAAAAAGATGTGGCGGATATTCAGGTGGAAAACGGCCGCATTACCGCCATCGGTGTGCTGGAGCAGGAGGGTCGGGATATGCAGGGTTACACCCTGCTGCCGGGCTTTGTAGACATTCATATACACGGCCGCGGGGGCGGTGATTTTTCCGACGGCACGGTAAGCAGTATGGATCGGATCAGCGCCTCCCTGGCTAAGTGCGGGGTCACCGCCTTTTGCGGTACCACCATGACCCTGCCCAGAGAAAAGCTGACGAACATTCTCACCACCGCCCGTGGCTATATGGGCAAGGAGGCCGGCGCCCGCCTGCTGGGCGTGAACCTGGAGGGGCCGTTTATTGCCCCTGCCAAAAAAGGCGCTCAAAACGGCGACTACATTCGCCCGGGCACCGTGGAGGAATGGAACGCCCTGTTTGATGCCTCCGGCCGCAGTGTAAAGCTGATTACCCTGGCGCCGGAAGCCTTTGACAGCGCTGACCTGATCCGCCAGATCAGCGGCTGCTGCCGGGTGTCCCTTGGGCACAGCTGTGCCACCGCAGAGGAAGCAAACACCGCCTTTGACGCAGGGGCGGGCCATGTGACCCACCTGTTTAACGCCATGCCGCCCATGAGCCACCGGGCGCCGGGGCTGCCGGGGGCTGCACTGGATCGGTCGGAGGTCACCTGCGAGCTGATCTGCGATGGGGGTCACATTGATCCTATTATGCTGCGCAACGCCTTTCGCCTGCTGGGGCAGGACCGAGCCTGCGTCATCAGCGACAGCATGCGAGCCGCCGGGCTGGGGCCGGGCACCTACGAATTGGGCGGCCAGACTGTGTATGTAAAAGAGAACGGCCGCTATGCGGTGCTGAAGGACGGTACCATTGCCGCCTCCATTACCGACCTGTTTACGGAATTTAAGAATTTGCTGCGCTTTGGCATTGATTTTGAGACTGCCTTGCGCAGTTGCACCATCAACCCGGCGCGTGCCATCGGTATGGACGATCAGATCGGTTCCATTGCCACCGGCAAGTACGCCGATCTGTTGTTTGTTGATGAAGATCTGAATGTAGCGGAGGTATATGTAGATGGAATACAGGCTTAACATTGCGCTCATCGAGCCGGAAATTCCCCAAAACACCGGCAACATTGCCCGCACCTGCGCGGCCACCGGCGCCCGGCTGCACCTGGTAGGGCCCATGGGATTTACCATTACGGACAAGCAGGTCAAACGCGCCGGGCTGGACTACTGGGACAAGCTGGACATTACCTATTATGACAGCCAGGCGGATTTCTTTGCCAAGAACGCCGAGGCAGAATTTTTTTACTTCTCCACCAAGGCGGAGATCGCCCACAGCGATATGCAATACCCAAACGGCGCCTTTTTGGTGTTCGGCAAAGAGACCAAGGGGCTGCCGGAGGAGCTGCTGAAAGCCAACCACGACCGGTGTGTGCGGCTGCCTATGCGAGGCATTATCCGCAGTCTAAACCTTTCTAACGCCGTGGCGGTGGGCACCTACGAGGTGCTGCGCCAATGGGGCTACCCGGCACTGACCTCCAAAGGCCACCTGACCCAATACGACTGGTAAAAGCAAATCTAAAAACACGCGGGACGGCTCAAACAGCCGTCCCGCTTCTTTTATCTCCCGCTCTATAAATTGCATAAAAAAGAACCTCAAGTAAAAAACTTGAGGTTCTGCTGTACTGCAATTAGTCAGCGGTATAAGGCATAATGGCGATCTGACGCGCTCTCTTGATAGCGGTGGTCAGCTCACGCTGATGCTTTGCGCAGGTGCCGGTCACACGACGAGGCAGGATCTTGGCGCGCTCAGAGGTGAATTTCTTCAGTCTGGTCACATCCTTGTAGTCGATCTCGTCTACCTTTTCTACGCAGAAAACGCACACCTTTTTGCGCCCTTTGCGAGCGCCGCCTTTATTGTAAGCCATGCTTGGTTTCCTCCTTCGTTAAAATGGTAAATCGTCGTCGTCATCCACGATCTCTTCAAAATCGCTGTTATCTGCGCTGGCGTAGCTGGGCGCCGGTTGCGCAAAAGCGGGATTGGAGTTTGCGCCGGTAGTGCCGCTCTCTGCCTTAGAGCCGCAGAAGGACACATTGCTGGCAACGACCTGTACACTCTTTCTCTTGTTTCCGTCCTTATCGGTGAAGTTATCCGTCTGGATAGAGCCCTCCACAGCGATCATGGAGCCTTTGCGGAAATACTTAGATACGAATTCCGCAGTTTGGCGCCAGGCGGTCACATCAATGAAGTCTGCCTTGCGCTCCTCGCCGGCCCGCTGAAAGTTGCGGTCCACAGCTACCTGAAAACGCACGACAGAAACGCCTGTGGGCGTTGTTCTCAGTTCCGGATCATAGGTCAGGCGACCCATGATAGCCACTACATTGATCATGTGCTCCCCCTTACTCGCCCTTAGCGACGATCAGAGAACGCAGCACGCCGTCAGTAATGTTGATCACACGATCCAGCTCTGTCGGGAAAGACTCCTCACTGCTGAACTGCGCGATCACATAGTAGCCCTCGGTCTCGTAGTTGATGGGATAAGCCAGCTTGCGCTTGCCCCATTCCTCAACTTCGCCAAGAGTGCCATGCTTGCTGATGAGATCCGTAAACTTGGTCTTGAGCGCCTGAGCAGCCTCCTCACCCTTGGACAGGGAGAAAACCAATACGATTTCATAGTTCTTCAATGCCATTCTAAAGCACCTCCTTCTGGTCTTTTGGCCGTACATCCTGTGCACGGCAAGGATTACTGTTCCACGGAACAGCCTATGTAGTATAACAGAAAGCGCCGCCCCTGTCAAGCAAAACTTGCACACCGGGCGGCGTTCTTTCGTTTATTTCATATAGTGGGGGCAATTGGCATTACACATATTGCAGCACATCGCTGACCTTTCCAATCACCGGCACATCCGCGCGCAGGTCTTGGTCCTTAAACCAGCCCCAGTTCATCCGCACCGCCTGCATACCCGCAGACAGGGCACCGGCAATGTCGTTTACCGGGTGGTCGCCTACATACATACAGTCCGCCGGAGGCAGCTGCACTTTGTCACAGGCGTAGAGGAACAGCGCCGGATCCGGCTTGTGAACTCCTACATCGCCGCTGACGATCACCAGATCAAGATAAGGCCGCAGGCCGCTTTCGTCCATCTTGTGATTTTGCAAATACGACGGGCCGTTGGTGATCACGCCGGTCACAATGCCTTTCTTCCGCAGCGCCTGCAACATAGGTACCGCGTCCGGGAAGATCACGCAGCAGTCGCCGAAGGTGCGGTCATAATGTTCCGCCAGCGCTTCTGCCGCAGGGGCGTCCGTCCAGCGCCAAAGGGCAATCAGCCCTTTGTACCACTCTACCCGATCCACATAGCCGCCGTTGCCGCTTTGGCGCATTTGGCGCTTTTTCTCCTCCAGTTCCCCACCGGTCACACCGGGAAAGAACCGGGCAAAAAAGCCGTCCATATACCGCTCAAAGGCCGCCGTACGGTCCTGCAAAGTCTCGTCAAAATCAAAGAATACTGCTTTTATCATGATCCAGTTGCTCCCGCAGCGCCCCGATGGAAGAAAACTTCTGTTCCGGGCGCAAATAACGCACCAGCTCTACCTGCACCGTTTGACCGTACAGGTCGCCGTTGTAGTCAAAAATATGAGTCTCTGCCAAGGGGGTCTCTACCTGCCAGGTGGGGCGCACGCCAATGTTCGTAAAGCCCCGATACCAAGTGTCCCCCACCAAAATGCGGCTCTCATACACACCGAACTTGGGCAGCACCAATCCATCCGGGTACTGCTGGTTGATGGTGGGGTAGCCGATGGTGCGACCCCGAGCGTCGCCGTGGAGCACCGGGTTCTCAAAAGTAAAGTTATAGCCCAGCATGGCCGCCGCCTGCTCCATCTCGCCTGCCTGCACCGCCGCCCGAATACGGGTAGAACTGATCGGCGCGCCCTGGTAGTCCTGGTGCTCCAAGATACGCACCCAAATGCCCCGATCCTCCAGGTACGCCCGCAGACGCATTGCATCCCAGGCAGCGTTCTTGCCAAAGCGGAAATTAAACCCGCACAGTACCATACCGGCGCCAAATCGACCGATAAGCACATCCTCCACAAACTGCCGACCTTCCATATTGCGAATGGCATCAAAATCCGCAAACACCGCCGTCGGGTAGCGACGCTGGAAAATGCTTTTTTGCAGCAGGGAAAAGCGGTTGTGCACGCAGTAGATGATCACCTGCTCCGCGCCGGTGCACACAATATTGTGTGCCCGGTGCATACCGTCAAAATCCCCGATGGCCACCGCCGTTATTCTCTTTTGGTTCTCACACTCTTGCATACAAATTTATCTCATTACCATCACGCGATCCACTTGCAGCTGGCTGCCGTCTGCCGACGGACTGCCCAGTCCCAGGAACACACCCGCCGGGTCATATACCCGGTAATAGGGCTCCGTCAGCTGCCGATGCAATCGCACCGCATCCAGCGCGCCACCGTTGCCAAAGCGCCGTGCCTGAGGCGCCGTTACCTGCAAGGCCGGATACGCTGCCAGCAGTTCGTCCACCGGTCGCAGGCAGGGGGCAAAATCACTGCCGTTGTCTCGCAGGGCTTGCAGCTGCTCTAAAGTTACGCAATCCGCCAGCGCCACACCCATGGCGCAGGTGCGCTGCAAGGCGGTCATCACCGCGCCGCAGCCCAAAGCCTGTCCCAGATCGTGGATCAAGGTCCGAATATAGGTGCCCTTAGTGCAGGTCACATCTATGGTATAGGTATTTTTTTCTTCTTCCGCTGCCGTCAGGCGCAGATCCAAAATGGTCACCGGACGGGCTGCCCGCTCCACGGTCTTACCCTGGCGGGCCAGTTCGTACAATCGCTGACCGTCCACGCTTACCGCCGAGTACATGGGCGGCACCTGCATGATCTCGCCCCGAAAGGCAGAAAGCGCCGCCTCAACAGCCGCCCGATCCGCAGTGACCGGTCGGCGGGTAAGCACCGTGCCGGTACAATCCTGGGTGTCCGTTGTCTCTCCCAGGCGGAAGGTGGCCAGGTAGCGCTTGTTGCTGTCCGGCAAATAATCAAGAAAGCGGGTGGCGCCGCCCAACAGCACCGGCAGCACGCCGGTAGCCATAGGATCCAGCGTACCGGTATGACCCGCCTTGCGCTCCCGGGTGATCCCCCGCACCTTAGCCACCACGCCAAAAGAGGTGATCTCCGCCGGCTTGCAAATACACAGAACGCCGGTCATACCAGCAGCTCCCCGCACTTCTCCACCAGCTTAGCGCGAGCGGTCTTTACATCCATATCCAGGTTGCAAGCCGCCGCCTGGGGATGGCCGCCGCCGCCAAAGGCCTTGGCGATCTCCGCCGCGTTCACGCTCTCAAAGGTGCGCAGAGAGGCTTTACATGTGCCGTCCGGCTTCTCCCGAATGGTAATGCCCACTTCCACGCCCTCAATCTGGCGGGTCAGGGGCGCCAGGCCCTCTGTCTCCTGCTCGTTGGAGCCGGTTAAGTGGTACATCTCCTGGGTCACGGTGATAATGGCTACCCGCTCGTCCAGGTAAAAACGCATAGACTCCAGTGCCAGCCGTTCCAGCCGGGCATAGGTCTTGGTCTTGGTCTCAAACATGACTCGATTGATCCGGCCGTTATCTGCCCCGGCTTCAATCAAATCCGCTGCAATGCGGTAGCTCTCTGCCGTGGCAGAGGCGTAGCGAAAACAGCCGGTGTCCGTAGAAATGCCGGTATACAGGCAGTTGGCCATGCCTTTATCCAGGGGCACGCCCATCTCCCGGATCACCTTGTAGATGATCTCGCTGGCAGCAGCGGCACCGTCGTCCAGCAGCAGCCGATCCGCATAATCCGTGTTGGTGCCGTGGTGGTCAATACACAGATCAATATGGTACTTGCCCTGAATGGCACCCAGCAACCCCTCGGTAGCCACATCCACCGCCACCACAAACCGGGGGGTGAACTTCATAGGCACAATATCGTCAAAGAGATAATTGTACTTGGGGGGAATGTCTGCCTCGTTCTTCACATAGGCAAACTTGCCCTTTTGCAGCAGCGCCCGGCAAAGGGCAAAGCCACAGCCCAAAGTGTCCCCGTCCGGGTGGGCATGGGTCAGAATTAAAATGTCGTCCTGCTCCAGCAGCAGCCGGGCACATTCCTTTACATCAATCCTCATGTTCCAGTTCCTTCAGCTTATCCCAAAGGGCAAAGCCCTTTTCAATGGAGTCGTCGGCAATAAAGCGCAGCTCCGGGCACTTGCGCAGGTGCAGCCGCCGGCCCAGCTCGTGGCGAATATAGCCCTGGGCGGCGGTCAGGCCCTTAACGGACGCCTTGGCCGCCTCCATGCCCTCCATGGCGCTCACATACACCTTGGCATAGCTAAGATCGTTGGTAACGCTCACCTTTACTACCGTAAGCATACCGCTGATCCGCGGGTCTTTGAGTTCCCGCAGGATTGCCACGATCTCCCGCTTAATATCCTCTGTAATTCTGTCAATATGATAACCGGGCATTTTGCACTCCTACTCAGTCTCTGTACTCCTCGACCACATAGCACTCCAGCACATCGCCGGGCTGAATATCGTCCCAGCCCTCCAGGCTGATGCCGCACTCATAGCCGGAAGATACATCCTTTACATCGTCCTTAAACCGCTTTAAGCCCTTCAGCGGCACATCGGCCAGCTGTTTGCCGTCACGCACCAAACGCACTTTGCCCTCCCGGCGGATATTACCGCTGGTGACCAGGGAGCCTGCAATGGTGCCGGCAGACGAGATCTTGTACACCTCGCGCACTTCGGCGGTGCCGGTGTCCACATCTCTGTACTTGGGGGCGCGCATACCGCGCATAGCCGCCTCAATCTCCTCAATGGCGTCATAAATAATATTGTAGCTGCGGATCTCCACGCCGTCCCGGTCTGCGTTCTCCTTGGCCACCGGGTCTACGCCGGTGTTGAACGCTACGATAATGGCATTGGAGGCAGCGGCCAGCATCACATCGCTCTCGCTGACGGAGCCAACGGCGCCGTGGATCACATGAACCCGCACCTCATCGTTTTCAATCTTCAGCAGGGACTGCTTTACAGCCTCGACAGAGCCTTGGACATCGGCCTTGATAACCACATTAAAGGCCTTCAGCTCGCCGGCCTGCAAGGTGTCAAACAGGGTGTCCAGCGTCACCTTATGGAAGGCGTTGAATTCTTCTTCCTTGGCAGCTTCCTTACGCTGCTCCACCAACTGGCGGGCCAGCCGCTCGTCGGACACGGCATTAAAGCCATCGCCGCTCATGGGCGCACTGTCCAGACCCATGATCTCCACCGGCACGCTGGGACCGGCCGAATTCACCTTACGACCGCGATAATCGGTCATAGCGCGCACCTTACCCACTGCCATACCGGCTACAATCACATCGCCGGCATGGAGCGTACCGTTCTGCACCAGCAAGGTAGCAATGGGACCGCGGCCCTTATCCAGCTTGGCCTCGATCACCGTACCCTTGGCGGTACGATCCGGGTTGGCCTTCAGCTCCTGCATCTCCGCTACCAGCAAAATGGTCTCCAGCAATTTGTCAATGCCCATCTTGGTCTTGGCAGACACAGGCACACAGATCACATTGCCGCCCCATTCCTCCGGCACCAGTTCGTGCTCGGTAAGCTGCTGCAGCACCCGATCTGGGTTGGCGCCCTCTTTATCCATCTTGTTAATGGCAACGATAATTTCAACGCCCGCTGCCTTGGCGTGGTTAATGGCCTCAATGGTCTGGGGCATAATGCCGTCGTCCGCAGCCACAACCAGCACGGCAATATCCGTAGCCATGGCACCGCGGGCACGCATGGCGGTAAAGGCCGCATGGCCGGGGGTGTCCAGGAAGGTGATCTTTTCGCCGTTCGCTTCTACCTGATAAGCGCCGATATGCTGGGTAATGCCGCCGGCCTCGGTAGAGGTCACATCCGTATGACGAATGGCGTCCAAAATGGAGGTCTTACCATGGTCAACATGGCCCATTACGCAAACCACCGGCGGGCGCTTCACGGCATTCTCGTCGTTCTCGTCGTCCTCTTCAATGATCTGCTCCTCAATGGAGACCACAACCTGCTTCTCCACCTTGGCACCCAGTTCGGTAGCCACGATCTCTGCAGTATCGTAGTCGATCACTTCGTTCACGCTGGCCATCACGCCCAGACTCATCAATTTTTTAATCACTTCGGTAGCCGTCATACGCAACAGACTTGCCAGTTCACCCACGGTGATCTCCTCCGGCACCTTAATGGTGATCTGCTGCTTTTTACGCTGCTCCGCAATGCGGGCCAGGCGCTGGGCCTCCGTCTCTCTCTTGGAGCGGGCGCGCATACCCTGGGGCCGCTTTTTGCGGTACTGCTTGCTCTTTTGGTTGAGCTTCTGCTTCTTCTGGTAATCGCCCATGTTGGAAGCAGGCGCAATATCCTCGTACTTCTGGTTGTACTTTTCCAGATCCACATTGTTCACTCGGGTGTCCACATGGCGAGCCTCGCCTTTGGTGCGCGCCTGGGGCGTCTGATTGGCCTTCTTCTTGGCCTTCTCCTCAGCCCGCTTAGCCGCCTGCTCCGCCATCTGCAAAATGGCCGCCTGGCTCTGACGCTTCTTGTCCTTCTCCGTATTACCGGCGGACTGGGGCTTCTTCTCCTTTTTCTGCTGCGGCGCCTGGTTCTTAGGCTTATTGGACCGCAGCGCATAGAACTTGTCAAAATTCTCTACGCTGTGGGTCTTGGTAATGCGGTCAAAGAGGGCGTTCAGCTCCCCCTCCTCCAGCACAGTGGACGGCGACTTCTTGGCCGCGCCGCACTGGGCCAGCAGATCCAAAACTTCTTTATTCTGTACGCCGAAGCCGGCAGCCACATCGGATACCTTTACTTTTATGACCATTCCTTTTCCTCCTGTTGCAATAATTCTTCAATGCGTGCTGCAAAGCCTGCGTCCTCCACCGTAAGTACCCCTGCCCGATAACCCAGGGCAAAGTGTATCTCATCTATGGTGCAGGGCAGGGCACGCATGCGGGGGGCTTTGGCACGCTTTTGACCGGCGGTCTCAAACTCGCGGACCAACCGGGGCGACGCATTCCGCGCCGTCAGCACCAGCTGCGCCTTGCCGTCGCGTACGCTCTGCAAAGCCAGGTCGTGCCCCATAGCCAGCTTGCCTGCACGGCGGGCAAGCCCCAACATAGAAAGCCACTTGGCGTTATTCATCTTTCAGCTCCGCCTCCATACGGTCATAGACCGCGTCAGAGATGGTCACCTCCAGCGCCCGCTCAAAGGCACGCTTCTTCCGCGCCTTCTGCAGGCAGGCAGGATCGTGGCACACATAGGCGCCCCGCCCGGCCATCTTGCCGGTGAGATCCAGCTGCACATCTCCCTGAGGGGTGCGCACCACCCGCACCAGGTCGCGCTTGTCAAACCGTCCGCCGCAACCGGCGCACATACGCACAGGCACTTTCTTTGCTTTCATCTTTCCGCCTCCCTGTTTGCAGGCAGCCGCTTACTGCTGCGTGCCGTCGTAAAAGCCGGACTCCGGCTTAATATCAATCTTCCAGCCGGTGAGTTTGGCAGCCAGGCGCACATTCTGCCCCTTGTTGCCGATGGCCAGGCTCAGCTGATCATCCGGCACGGTGGCACGGCAGCTTCTGGCTTCCTCATCCAAGATCTCAACCCCAACCACATCAGCCGGCGCCAAAGCGGCAGCAATGTAAGTGGGCACATCGTCGTTATACTTTACAATGTCGATCTTCTCGCCGCCCAAAGCGTCCACAATATTGGACACACGCTGGCCGCGAGGACCGATGCAGGCACCTACCGGATCCACATCTTCCTCTTTGCTGAATACGGCGATCTTGGTACGGGAGCCGGCCTCACGAGAGACAGACTTAATCTCAATGGTACCGTCAAAGATCTCCGGCACCTCCTGCTCAAACAGGCGGCGCACCAGACCCGGGTGGGTACGGCTGATCATAATCTTGGGACCCTTGCTGCCATCTTTTACATCCACAACAAAAATCTTGATCAGGCTGTTCTCTACCAGCTCTTCGCCGGGCACCTGCTCGGCCTTGGGCAGCACAGCCTCATTCTTGCCGATCTCCAAGGTGGCATTGCCGGTGACCGGGTCTACCCGCAGCACCTTGGCAGAGATCAGCTCCTGATTCTTGCTCTGGAACTCCTCCATCAGCTTGCCCCGCTCCGCCTCGCGAATACCCTGGCGGATCACATGCTTGGCAGTCTGGGCAATAATGCGGCCGAACTCCTTGGTCTTCAGCGGAATGTCAATGGTCTTGCCCACCTTGGCGCTCTTCTTGATGGCCTGGGCCTCTTCCAAAGTCAGATCCGTGTCCGGGTCCTCCACTTCCTCAACCACATTCTTGGTCACATACACCTTAAAGCGCTGCTTCTCCGGGTCAATGTCGCAATGGACAATGTCCTTGCCGTTGTAGTCGTGCTTGGCAGCCACCACGATGGCGGCAGAAATTTTTTCATACAGGTAATCCTCCGGGATTCCCTTCTCCTGCGCCAGCATTTGCACTGCATCAAATAATTCCTTACTCATTTTCCGATCACCTTTCCTTTATCCCTGAAAATCCTGTTCAAAATCTGCTATATTAAAATCGTCCAACTTCACAAAGGCTGTATCCTTCTTTTGTACACACAGCGCTTTGCCGGAAGTCAGGCGAACGGTTATCTCGCCGTTATTATACTGCTCCAGCGTGCCGGAGAAATCCCGCGCCCCGTCAACCGGGCGAATGGTGCGCACCAGTACCGGCGCGCCGATATACTGCAAAAAGTGACTGTCTTGCACCAGCTCCCGCTCAATACCGGGAGAGCTGACCTCCAAGGTGTAGGCCTCCTTAATGGGATCTTCCTGATCCAGCGGCTCCTGGAGCGCCCGGCTCATAGCCACGCAGTCGTCCATACTCACGCCGCCGTCCTTGTCAATAAACACCCGCAGATAGTGCTGCGTGCCCTCCTTTACGAACCGTACATCCCAGAGCGAAAGCCCCAGATCGACCGCAATGGGGGCGCACAACGCCTGCACACGGGATACCACATTTCCCTTGCCTGCCAATGAAAAACCTCCCTACAAAAACAGGAGAGCGGTCCCCGGGGACCACTCTCACTGAATAACTTACAACTTACCGATAACTATAATAGCATATTATAATCAAATGTCAAGCCTTTTTTCCGTCTGTGGAGAGCGAATGCACAAACAAACCGCTAAGCAGCTTAGGCTCAAACCAGGTGGACTTAGGGGGCATCATGCGCCCGGCGTCCGCCACCGCCATCAGTTCCGCAATGGTGGTGGGATAAAGCGAAAACGCCAGCTTCATATCCGTCTTGGCCCGCTTCTCCAGCGCCCGCACACCGTAAATCCCGCCTACAAAATCAATACGCGGATCTGTCTTTGGGTCTTTAATACCCAAAATGGGCGACAGCAAATTGTCTTGCAGCAGCGACACATCCAAAGCGCCTACCGGGTCATCCGGCACCAGCGCCGGCTTGATTTGCAAGGTGTACCACTCCCGATCCACCACCATACCGAAGGTGCCCTTTTGTTCCGGTTCCACCGGCTCATCCCTGTGCTTTACGATAAACCGCTGCTCGATTTGGGAAATCAGTGCGTCCGGTGACAGACCGTTCAAGTCACGCACCACCCGGTTGTAAGGCAAAATTTCCAGCTCGCTGTCCGGGAACGCCACCGCCAAGAAAAAATTAAATTCTTCCTGCCCGGTATAATCCGGTTTTTCTTCCCGCCGCTTGAGCCCCACTTTTACTGCGGAGGCGCAGCGATGGTGGCCGTCGGCAATATACAGCGCCGGGATGGCGGCAAACAGCCCTTGCAGCTTTTCGCACAGAGGCGCGCTATCCACCACCCACACCGTTTGCTGCACATCATCCTGCATAAAATCATATACCGGGGTGTGTTCGCTCATCCAAGTAGAAAGCGCCAACTCCACCGCCGGGGAGCGGCGATAGGTCAGGAAAATGGGACCGGTATTGGCGTCGCAGGTGTCCACATGGCGGATTCGGTCCGCCTCCTTGGCGGCCAAAGTGTGCTCGTGCTGTTTGATCACGCCGTTTAAGTAATCGTCCACCCCGGCGCAGCCTGCCAGCCCCACCTGGGCACGGCCGTTCATCACCTGCTTGTAAATATAAAAGCAAGGCGCCGGATCCTGCACCAGCGCGCCGGTATGCTCCAGCGCCAGCAGGTTCTCCCGGGCTTTCTCATACACCGCCGGACTGTACGGATCCGTCTCCAGCGGTAGGTCAATCTCTGCCTTATCTACATGTAAAAAGGACAGCGAATTGCCCGCTGCCCGCTCCCGCGCCCCGGCGGCAGTGAGCACATCATAGGGCGGCGCCGGAATCAGCGCCTGATAATCCGGCAGCGGACGAAATGCCCGAAACGGACGAAATACAGCCATAATGCCCCTCCTTTAGGTTCTTATTTTCCAATATATTGTATGCAGTTTCATGTAAAAAGCGCACAGGTCGCCCTGTGCGCCGTTTTTATTTCTGATTTTTTTGGTACACGATACGCAGACCGTCCAACAACAGATCCCGATCCACCACAGCGTCCACGGTACAGTATTTGGCAATGGCCGCACCCAGCCCGCCGGTGATCACCACCGTAGCCGGTTGACCCAGCTCCTGCTGAAAGCGCGCCACCATGCCGTCAATCATGGCAGCCGTGCCGTACACGGTGCCGGAGCGCATACAATCCACCGTATTGGTGGAAATAGCGCTGGTCGGCGCTGCAATATCAATCTGAGGCAGTTGGGCCGTACCGGTGGCAAGGGCGCTCAGGGCGGTCTTGACTCCGCACAGAATCGCCCCGCCGATAAAGCTGCCGTTCTTGTCAATGACAGAGGCAGTGGTGGCCGTGCCCAGATCAAAAAGGATAATAGGTGCCGGGTATTTGGCAATGGCAGCCACAGCGCCCACTACCATATCCGCACCCAGCTCGCCCGGGTTATCGGTCTTGATATTCAGTCCGGTCTTGACCCCGGGACCCACTAAAATCGGTGCTTTGCCGGTAACCAACACCACAGCCTTAGAGATGGTGCGAGCCAGGGGCGGCACCACCGTAGCCAGCACGGCGCCCTCCAGCGCAGACGGCTCCAAGTGCATCAGATCCAGCACACTGTGCAACTTGATGGCATACTCCTCCGCCGTCTCGTTACTGTTGGTAGACAGGCGATATTTGTCCACAATGGTATCGCCCTCGATAAAGCCCATGACTACATTGGTATTGCCCACATCAATGGCCAGAATCATAGCCGTACCTTCTTTCTCTTAGCTTAACTGCTTTTTGCTGATATTCACCAGCCGCACAATCACAGGACTGAGCACCACATTCACAGCCAATTCTACCACGAAATTCAGCCCTACAAAGCCGGTGATCATAAAAATGAACGCATTGGCGCCGCCTGCATTCTGCAAGATCCAGTCAAAGAAAAACAACCGACAACCCAGCAGGAAGATCCCGGTATTCACCACCGGGCACACCACAGCGGCACAGACCACGCCGGCGTACTTATGCTTCTTGCTTAGCACCCGATACACCAGTCCGGATAATGCCCCGGCCAAAATGCCCTTGAGCATCACCGTTAAAATGGTGCCAAAAATGCTCATGTTGAGAAACAGCGCTGTATCCGGCTGGCACAGCACCACCACGGAGAACACACCGCCCAGCCAAGCGCCGGCACCTACACCGTAAAGGGCAGCGCCCACCACAATGGGAACGAGCACCAGGGAGATAGACACGGTGCCGAACTTAATAAACGAGCCCAGCAGCTGCAATACCACCACCAGGGCCGTGAGCAGACCTACGCCTGCGATCTTTTTTGCGTTCACTTTCATATTCAATTTTCCTTTCTGCTACTGTTCCAAGCCGCGCACCACGCAAACCGTGCGCCGCCTCGAGAAAGTTCGTTTTTTCTCTACGGATACAATGCGCCCTCATTATAGCCTATTCCCCGGCAAATGTAAAGAGACTTTTTGTACAGAAAATTGCCGAAGAAATGCGGCACCAACCTGCCGCTTGCCAATTCCAGAAGTAAGACGATTGCGGTGAACCTCCCCTGCAGTTACGCCGCCGGGCGTTGACGGAGAGATTGCCCTATTGCAACTGCAAGCCCACAAAAAAGCGCACACGGCAGAAACCGTGTGCGCTTTGCTGTACCGATTTACTTGTTCTTCTCCTGCACCACGCGGGTGATAATCTCCACGCAGCCCTCCGGGGTCAGGCGGCCGGAGTCCAAGGACAGATCGTAATTGTGCACATCGCCCCACTCCCGGCCGGTATAATGCCGGTAATTCAGCGCGCGCTTTTTGTCCTTCTCCGCCAGGCGCTTGGCCGGCGGCTTATCCGTTTCGCCGTAAAGCAGCACAATGCGCTTGGCCCGATAGTCCTTACCGGCGTGCACAAACACATTGAGCACATCGTCCCGGTCCTCCAGAATATAATCCGCGCAGCGGCCCACGATCACGCAGTTGCCTTTTTCTGCCAAATCCAGAATAACCTTGCGCTGCACCGTCCACAAATAATCAGACGCAGACAGGCCGTTCATCACCTCCGGCGAACCAACGGATGAAAAGGCGTAGGCCAAGCGGCTCTTGCTGGCGGAATACTCGCCGGTCTCCTCAATATAGCGCTCGGCAAACCGGTTTTCTCCGCCACATGGCGCACCAGCTCCTGGTCATAATAATCCCAGCCCAGCGCCGCAGCAACAGCCTTGCCCACGGAGCGCCCGCCGGAGCCGAACTCTCGACCAACGGTAATTACTTTTACAGACATGGTAAAGCCCCCTTGCCCGGCGCTGCAAAATTGGGTACACCGCACCGAGTCTATGTTCAGTATAGCACACCTTCACCAAAAAAGAAAGGGGATCTTTACCGAAAAAACAAGACGGCATAGGTGGTGCCGTTCTGATTTAGGCAGGCATACTCCTGGCCGGTCACCGGCGACACGGACTGATTCACCGTCAAACTGGTGTCATCCAGCGTCATGCCAATGGTGCCGCGGGTCTGGCTGGCAAAGGCCACATAGTGGTAGTTGGCGCTGCTGGAGAATTTGCACACAGAGGGCGCCATACCGTCTGCAAAGACAATGGCAAAGCGAGGGCGGAAGGGGCTGGGGATCTCCACCTTGCGTGTGGCCTTGCCGTTACCGAAATAGTTGTAATAGTAGAACGGCAGCCCCCACAGGTCCCGCTCCGCCTGGGTGATATGCACCGTGGTGTTGCCGGTGTGGTCGCCAATGGCCTTATCAATCCGCTGATTATCCGCGTTAAAATCCTCTCGCTGAGGCACATCGGTACCCACCCAGTCATTCAGTTTTAAGTTGGTGGTTTTGTTGGTACTGCTCATGTTAATCCTCCGTATCTAAAATATCAAAGGGCAGCGCCGCCCGATCAAAGACGGCATAAGGCACCGCGTCTGCGTCCAACGCATTCCAGGTGCGCCCGCTGCCCGACAAATGGGCATAGAGAAAGGGTGGAACCCAGTCCCGCAGCAGGCGGCCCAAATTGGCCCGCCCGGCGGCAGGGATCACCAGTTTCAGATCGCCGTCCGTGCAATGATAAGTTGCGTCCGCGCCGCACAGATCGCCGAGTGCCTGTTGAAAGCCCGCTAAAGAAAAATCGCCCCAGGGCATTTGCCGCCGCGTCAGCAGCTTTTGGCGAGTCTCTTGCAGGGTATCCCCCGGCAGCAAACCGCGAACCGTCAGCCAGCGCCAAAGATTTTCTTCGGCAGCAGTAGCGGCAAAGGCGCCCTCCCGGGCGTCCGTCAGTTGATCATAGACCAGCGCGATCCCCGCCGCGTAGGCTCGCAGCTCGCCATCGATCACCGTGCCCGGTTGCGGGTCAAAGCCCTCTGCCTGCGCCAGTGCCTGCAAACGACCCAGCACCGTCTCAAACATAGCAGGTCACCTCCACCGCCGTCACCTCCAGGTACGCGCCGGTGCTGCAAGGGATCACGCCGCCTTTTTCGCCTGCCGCATGCACCTCCGGGGTGCCGCACAGGCCGTCCGTTTGCAGCGCTGCCGACAGGGCGGAGGGATTCAAGCTGCCGCCGATCACCCGAGCGGAACACAGTTCTTTCAGCTGATTTTCCAGTGCAGAGCGCACCGTTGCCGGGTCCGCTCCTGCTAAAATTTGCGCCGAGCACACCAACTGTACCGGTTGCTTTTTTGCCTCCTGCACATCAATAAAGCAACCGGCCAGAGTGAGAATATCCAACTTTTCCGTCACCGCCAGGCGCAGTTCGTCGTCCACCTGACCCTGACGGCTGCGCACATATACCGTGACGATATAGTCGGAACCGCCGGGGCACACTTTGCACGACAGCACCCGATCCAGCTGCTCCACCGCTGCGGCCAAGCAGGCGGTGTTCACCCCATTGGGCGGCACCTGCTGCACCTGACAGATCCTTTGGCGCAGGGCGGTATCCGTTTCTACCGCCGCGCCGCCCGAAAACCGATTGGCGTTGGTCACCCCGCGGATGCCCGCCGGGGGATTGACCATCACGGTAATGCACCCCGGCTCCACGTTATGGGCAGTGGTCTTGCCCAGAGAAACGGCCGGCACATCCACCGTCCATTCTCCGGCAGGAATGGTAGCTGCCTTGGTGGTGGCAAACTGCAAATAGGGCTGCCCGGCCACAGAACACACCGTGTCTGCCGGTACGGTCACCGCCGCCTCTGCTGCTTGCGCCAGCGAAAATGTCAGCACCCCGGCGGCGGCAGAAGCGCCCTTGCGCTGCAAGCCCACGTCCGCCGCGTGCCGATCCAGGTCCGCACCCCGTGCCGTATCGGCAAACACCTGGCTTTGCACATGGTCGCCAAACACCGACAGGGCATACAGCTCCGTTGCCACACTGCGAAAGCGGGCGTCCAGCTCCGGCAGATCCTCCGGCTTTTCGCCGCAAGCGTCGAAAAATGCC
>ERZ791927.754-NODE-754-length-30143-cov-9.175485_pt1 | contig 30143 bp, 20 predicted proteins | sample MGYA00510130_ERZ791927 | MGnify/ENA primary metagenome ERZ791927 (study PRJEB30046, sample SAMN00792055) | human gut metagenome | study: EMG produced TPA metagenomics assembly of the A metagenome-wide association study of gut microbiota in type 2...
ACAAGGCACTTTCAGAAGCTGTATATAAGTATATTCAAGATAATAATGTATCTATCCTCGGCGAACCGTTGCCAAACGAAGACAAGCAACCGGAGATCGACTTCGACACTATGGAAGAATTCGAATTTCTGTTTGATATTGCTTTGGCACCTGAATTCAAGGCTGAAGTAGACGCTAAAGATAAAGTAGACTACTATTTGATTGATGTTACCGAAGATATGGTAAACAATCAGGTGAAAGCTTATACACAACGTAACGGTAAGTACGAGAAAGTAGACGTTTACGAAGATAAGGATATGTTGAAAGGTCTGTTGGCTGAGCTGGACGAAAACGGCAATACCAAAGAAGGGGGTATCCAGGTAGAAGGTGCTGTAATGATGCCGTCTTATATGAAGAACGATGAGCAAAAAGCTATTTTCGCCAATGCAAAGGTAAACGATGTACTTGTATTCAATCCTCACACTGCATGGGAAGGTAATGCTGCCGAACTGTCTTCTCTTTTGAAGATTGACAAGGAAGAGGCTGCTGAAATGAAATCTAACTTCAGCTATCAGGTAGAAGAAGTTACTCGTTTCGTAGAAGGAGAACTGACTCAGGAAATCTTTGATCAGGTATGTGGTAAAGACGTAGTGAAGACTGAAGAAGAATTCCGCGCTAAAGTAAAAGAAGTAATTGCTAATCAGTTCGTAGCAGACAGCGATTATAAATTCCTGATCGATGCTCGTAAGATGTTGATGGAAAAGGTTGGCAAACTGGAATTCCCGGATGCATTGCTGAAACGCATCATGCGTATGAACAACCAGGATAAAGACGAAAAGTTTGTTGATGACAACTATGATAAGAGCATTGAAGAACTGACATGGCACCTGATTAAGGAACAGTTGGTGAAAGCAAATGATATTAAAGTTGAACAGGAAGATGTAGTCAATATGGCTAAGGAAGCTACTCGTGCTCAGTTTGCACAATATGGTATGATGAGCGTTCCCGAAGATCTTCTGGAAAACTATGCAAAGGAAATGCTGAAGAAGAAAGAAAGTGTAGAAGGTTTGGTGAACCGCGTTGTTGAAACCAAATTGGCTTCTGCTTTGAAGTCTCAGGTGAAGCTGAATAACAAAACAATTTCTGCAGAAGAATTCAACAAGATGTTTGAATAAGCTTTTTTATTCTGAAAACAGTTTAAAAACATTAAGAAACACAGAGTCTTATATCATATAACTCTGTGTTTTTTTGTGTCTCTGTGTTCTTTTTTGTTTCTTTGCATTTCAATTTACTAAACCTAAAAAAGAAAGTAATATGGATGATTTTAGAAAATACGCTACCAAGCATTTAGGTATGAATAGCTTGGTGCTGGACGATGTGATTAAATCACAAGCCGGGTATTTAAATCCTTATATCCTGGAAGAACGTCAACTCAATGTAACCCAGTTGGACGTTTTCTCCCGTTTGATGATGGATCGCATCATTTTCCTTGGTACACAGGTTGACGATTATACCGCTAATACTTTACAGGCGCAGTTACTGTATCTGGATTCGGTAGAACCGGGTAAAGATATCTCTATTTATATTAATTCACCGGGTGGCTCCGTATATGCGGGATTGGGTATCTATGATACAATGCAGTTTATCACGAGCGATGTGGCTACTATCTGTACAGGTATGGCAGCAAGTATGGCTGCGGTGTTGCTGGTGGCAGGTGCAGAAGGCAAGCGTTCGGCGTTGACTCACTCTCGTGTAATGATACATCAGCCAATGGGTGGTGCACAGGGACAGGCTTCGGATATTGAAATCACGGCACGTGAAATTCAGAAGCTGAAAAAGGAACTGTATACTATTATTGCTGATCACTCTCATACTCCTTTCGATAAAGTTTGGGCAGACTCTGACCGTGACTACTGGATGACGGCACAGGAAGCCAAGGAGTATGGCATGGTAGATGAAGTGTTGATTAAAAAATAAATATGGCAGACTCAAAAAGAAACAAAAACAGGTGTAGTTTTTGTGGGCGTATGGAAGATGAAGTCGGATTCCTGATTACAGGAATGAACGGCTACATTTGTGATAGTTGTGCTACCCAAGCCTATGAGATTACTCAGGAGGCATTGGGTGGAGCAAAAAGAGGTGGCGCTGCAACAAAACTGAATCTGAGAGAACTTCCGAAACCTTTAGAAATAAAAGAATTCCTTGATCAATATGTCATTGGACAGGACGATGCTAAGCGTTTCCTTTCCGTGTCGGTATACAATCACTATAAGCGCCTGTTGCAAAAGGACGGCGGTGATGATGTGGAAATTGAAAAGTCCAACATTATTATGGTAGGAAGTACAGGTACGGGAAAGACCTTGCTGGCGCGTACTATTGCCAAGCTGCTTCATGTTCCTTTTACGATTGTAGATGCCACGGTGCTTACCGAGGCAGGATACGTAGGTGAGGATATTGAAAGCATTCTGACTCGCCTGCTGCAGGTGGCAGATTATAATGTTCCCGAAGCAGAACAAGGTATTGTGTTCATTGATGAAATTGATAAAATAGCCCGTAAGGGTGATAATCCTTCCATCACCCGTGATGTGAGTGGAGAAGGTGTACAGCAGGGTTTACTGAAATTGTTGGAAGGTTCAGTGGTGAACGTACCGCCTCAGGGTGGACGTAAACACCCCGACCAGAAGATGATTCCGGTGAACACGAAGAATATCCTTTTCATTTGCGGAGGTGCATTCGATGGTATTGAGAAGAAAATAGCTCAACGACTGAATACGCATGTGGTGGGTTATAGTGCAGTGCGTAATACTGCGGTGATCGATAAGAGCAATATGATGCAATATATCGCTCCGCAGGATTTGAAGTCATTCGGTTTAATACCTGAAATTATTGGTCGTCTGCCGGTGCTGACTTATCTTAATCCATTGGACCGTGCTGCTTTGCGCTCCATCCTGACTGAACCTAAGAACTCTATTATCAAACAGTATGTAAAGCTGTTCGAGATGGATAAAGTGGAATTGAAGTTCGAAGATGAGGTTTTTGAATACATAGTCGATAAGGCTGTGGAATACAAATTGGGAGCCCGTGGATTGCGATCTATTGTGGAGACCATAATGATGGATGCTATGTTCGAAATCCCTTCTGAACACAAAGATACCTTTGTTGTGACGTTGGATTACGCAAAACAACAACTTGAAAAAGCAAACATTGCAAGACTGCAAACTGCTTAAAATCAAACGATAAGGATGCACAAAACTGACTTTTTTGTTTTTTATTGAAAAATATTCATTGGATTATGCTTGAAAATTAAGAAGTTGTTTATAACTTTGTTAGAGTTCTTATTAAAAAGAATGGCTAAACGAGATGTTGAACAATCACTCAAAAAAACAACCTAATGAATCATGGCAGGGAAGAAGATTAATTTGACAGACCAGCTGAAGAAATACTTCGGATTTGACACGTTTAAAGGGAATCAGGAAGCTATCATACAAAACCTGTTAGCAGGCAACGATACATTCGTGCTGATGCCTACAGGCGGTGGCAAATCATTATGTTACCAGTTACCTTCATTAATGATGGAAGGCACGGGTATTGTGATTTCTCCTCTGATTGCTCTAATGAAGAACCAGGTCGATGCGATGCGTAACTTCAGTGAAGAAGATGGTATTGCCCATTTTATAAACTCTTCCCTTAATAAAGGTGCGATAGATCAGGTAAAGTCTGATATCCTCAGCGGTAAGACGAAGTTGCTGTATGTGGCTCCCGAATCGCTGACGAAAGAGGAAAACGTGGAGTTTCTGAAGACAGTGAAGATATCCTTCTATGCTGTAGACGAAGCACATTGTATCTCCGAGTGGGGACATGATTTCCGTCCGGAATACCGACGTATCCGCCCTATTATCAATGAAATCGGAAAAGCTCCGGTGATTGCTTTAACGGCGACTGCTACTCCTAAGGTGCAGCACGATATTCAGAAAAACCTGGGTATGGTGGATGCAGAGGTGTTCAAGTCTTCGTTCAATCGTCCAAACCTCTATTATGAGGTACGTCCCAAGACTAATAATATAGATAGAGATATCATCAAGTTCATCAAGAATAACTCGGAAAAATCAGGTATTATTTATTGCCTGAGCCGGAAGAAAGTAGAGGAACTTGCTGAGATTCTGCAGGCAAACGGCATCAATGCCCGCGCTTACCATGCAGGCATGGATTCTGCAACACGTACGCAAAATCAAGATGACTTCTTGATGGAGAAAATAGATGTGATTGTGGCGACCATTGCTTTCGGTATGGGTATTGATAAGCCCGATGTACGTTATGTCATTCACTATGATATTCCGAAAAGTCTGGAAGGATATTATCAGGAAACAGGACGTGCCGGAAGAGACGGAGGTGAAGGACAGTGCATTACCTTTTATACCAATAAAGACTTGCAGAAACTGGAAAAGTTCATGCAAGGCAAACCTGTAGCAGAACAGGAAATTGGCAAACAGCTTCTGTTGGAAACAGCTGCTTATGCCGAATCTTCTGTATGCCGCCGAAAGACGCTGTTGCATTACTTCGGCGAAGAGTATTTGGAAGAGAACTGTGGAAATTGTGACAACTGTTTAAACCCGAAAAAACAAGTGGAGGCTCAAGATTTATTATGTACCGTGATAGAGGCTATTCTCGCGGTGAAAGAGAATTTTAAAGCAGATTATATTATCGACATTATACAAGGACGCGAAACTACCGAAGTACAAGCGCACCTGCATGAAGATCTGGAAGCTTTCGGTTCTGGCATGGGCGAAGAGGACAAGACATGGAATGCTGTCATTCGTCAGGCGTTGATTGCCGGTTACCTGAGTAAAGATGTGGAAAATTACGGTTTGCTGAAAGTGACGGATGACGGAAAGAAATTCCTGAAACATCCTAAGTCATTTAAGATAACCGAAGATAATGATTTCGAAGAAGTGGAAGAAGAAGCTCCGGCACGGGGAGGTGGTTCTTGCGCTGTCGATCCGGCTCTTTATTCCATGCTGAAGGATTTGCGTAAGAAGCTCTCTAAGAAGTTGGAAGTGCCGCCTTACGTTATATTCCAGGATCCTTCGTTGGAAGCTATGGCTACCATCTATCCGGTGACATTGGACGAACTGCAGAATATTCCTGGCGTAGGAGCCGGTAAGGCGAAACGTTATGGTGAAGAGTTCTGTAAACTCATTAAGCGTCATTGTGAAGAGAATGAGATCGAACGCCCGGAAGATTTACGTGTTCGTACGGTTGCCAATAAGTCAAAACTGAAGGTTTCTATTATTCAGTCTATAGACCGCAAAGTGGCACTGGATGATATTGCTCTCTCTAAAGGTATCGAGTTCAGTGATTTGCTGGACGAAATAGAGGCTATCGTTTATTCCGGTACGAAGTTGAATATCGACTACTTCCTGGATGAGATTATGGACGAAGACCATATGCTGGATATCTATGATTATTATAAAGAATCCACCACAGACAAAGTAGATGATGCCCTCGATGAGTTGGGGGATGATTTTACGGAAGAAGAAGTACGTTTGGTTCGCATCAAGTTCATTTCTGAAATGGCGAATTAACCCTTGACTGTTGGTTTAAAAAAAGAAAAAAATATTGCGTGCAGATATACGGAATGGAATAAAAACCGTATATTTGCACGCAATAAATTTTAAACGCATAGCCCTATGTCATTTATTGCTGATAAGATTGTAATGGATGGATTAACTTATGACGACGTTTTGTTAATCCCCGCTTACTCTGAAGTACTCCCTAAAACTGTCGAACTCTCGACAAAGTTTTCAAAAAACATTGAGTTAAAAATTCCGTTTGTAACGGCCGCTATGGACACGGTTACTGAAGCGAAAATGGCTATTGCCATTGCACGTGAAGGTGGTATCGGTGTTATTCATAAGAATATGTCCATTGAGGAGCAGGCACGTCAGGTTGCCATTGTGAAGCGCGCTGAAAATGGTATGATTTATGATCCGGTAACCATTAAGAGAGGTTCTACTGTAGGAGATGCATTAGCATTGATGGCAGAATATAGAATCGGTGGTATTCCAGTAGTAGATGATGAAAGATATTTGGTAGGAATTGTTACTAACCGTGACCTTCGCTTCGTAAGAGATATGAATAAGCATATCGATGAAGTGATGACAAAAGAAAATATCATCACGACAAATCCGACTACTGATATGGAAGCTGTTTCTCAGATTTTGCAGGAACACAGAATTGAGAAATTGCCGGTTGTGGATAAAGAAGGTAAGCTGGTAGGACTGATTACTTATAAAGATATTACGAAAGCTAAAGATAAACCGATGGCTTGCAAAGACTCTAAAGGCCGTTTGCGTGTAGCTGCCGGAGTAGGAGTTACTGCTGATACCCTTGATCGTATGCAAGCTTTGGTGGATGCTGGTGCCGATGCTATTGTTATCGATACTGCTCACGGGCATTCCATCTATGTGATAGAGAAATTGAAAGAAGCAAAGAAGCGTTTCCCGAATATTGATATTGTGGTAGGTAACATTGCTACCGGAGAGGCTGCAAAGGCATTGGTGGAAGCTGGTGCTGATGGCGTTAAAGTTGGTATCGGTCCGGGTTCTATCTGCACTACTCGCGTTGTAGCAGGTGTGGGTGTTCCTCAGTTGTCTGCTGTATATGATGTAGCCAAGGCATTGAAGGGAACAGGTATTCCTTTGATTGCTGACGGTGGGTTGCGTTACTCAGGAGATGTTGTGAAGGCTTTGGCTGCCGGAGGTTATAGTGTAATGATCGGTTCGCTGGTTGCCGGAACGGAAGAATCTCCGGGTGATACGATTATCTTCAATGGACGTAAATTCAAGTCGTACCGTGGTATGGGCTCGTTGGAAGCAATGGAAAATGGTTCAAAGGACCGTTATTTCCAGAGCGGAACCAATGACGTGAAGAAGTTGGTACCCGAAGGTATTGCTGCTCGTGTACCTTACAAAGGAACTTTGTATGAAGTAATCTTCCAGTTGGTTGGTGGTCTGCGTGCTGGTATGGGTTACTGTGGTGCAGGCAATATCGAGCAGTTGCATGATGCTAAGTTTACCCGTATTACCAATGCAGGTGTACTCGAAAGTCATCCGCACGATGTATCGATTACAAGCGAGGCTCCGAATTACAGTCGTCCCGAATAAAAGTATAGGCAAGTTAGATAAGAATACCCGGAAAGGAGCAGTTTCTTTCCGGGTATTTTAATTTCTGAAAACAGATGGTCTATTCGACATAAACAGACCATCTGTTTGAGGCAGACAGATGATGTGTTTAAAGAAAGCCGTTGAAGGCAAACAATATAAAAGATGTTTCCCCGTTATTACATTGTTCTTTTTCAAAAGAAAATAGTTATGATAAGAAGTGGATTGACAATAATTCTCCTTTGTCTGGGATGGACAGTTTTTGCTCAGCAAGATCCTGTGCTGATGCGTATTAACGGGAAAGATATTCTCCGTTCGGAGTTTGAATATATCTATAATAAGAATAATGCTCTTTCTGGTATAGAGCAGAAAACATTGAACGAATATGTTGATTTGTTTGTAAACTTTAAGTTGAAGGTTGCCGCAGCTGAGGCTATAGGATTGGATACTACCCGTGCTTTCCGTGAAGAGCTGGAAGGGTATCGCCGTCAGTTGGCAAAGACTTACTTAACAGATGAAACCGTATCAGAACTTGCTGCGCGGCAAGCATATGACAAGATGAAAGTCAATCAGCGTGCGGGACAAGTACGGGTTAGTCATATCTTTAAATCCCTGCCTCAGACAGCTACCAGTCATTTGCTCCGTACTACTGAAACCCGCATGGATTCTCTTTATACTGCATTGCAGAACGGACAAGCGGATTTTGATGCTTGCGTACGTAACTTTTCTGACGAAAAGAAGTCTTTCTGGGTAAGTTGGCTACAGATGCCGGCTGAATTTGAAGATACGGTCTTTGAAATGAAACCGGGTGAAATATCCCGTCCTTTCTTCACTCCGCAGGGTATTCATATTGTCAAGGTGCTTGAACGGAAAGATATTTTGCCTTTCGAGGATGTGAAAGATGAAATTATCCGTCGCCAGACCCGCCGTCATGGAATGGATAAGGGAACAGAATCTTTGGTGGAGAAGTTGAAAAAAGAGTATCAATACACACCGGATAAGGTGGGAATGGATGAATTGTTGGCAAAAGGGCAGACTGAAAAGAAACTTTTTACTCTTGGTGACAGAGAATATACGGGGCAAATGTTTGCAAATTTTGCTATTGCCCATCCTCAGGGGATACAACGTCAGTTGAAAGGGTTTATCATGAAATCCGTGCTCGACTATGAATACGGTCGTTTGGAACAGAAGTATCCGGAGTTTCGTATGCTTATGCAAGAGTATCGTGATGGTATGTTGTTATTTGAAATCAGTAACCGGGAAATATGGGAACGTGTGCCTTCGGATGAGGTGGGAATGGCTGCTTACTTTGATAAGCATCGTTCAGATTACCATTGGAAAAATCCTCATTATAAAGGGATTGTGATACATTCTGCAACAAAACGAATAGGGAAGCAAGTTCGTAAGCTTTTAAAATCTTTGCCGGAAGAAGAGTGGCAGGATGCCATCCGGTTGACATTTAATGCCAAAAAACAGCAAGTACAGGCCGAACAAGGATTATTTGCCCTTGGAGATAATATCTATGTAGATGATGAAATCTTCAAAAAAGAGAAGGCTGAACCTATACCGTCATTTCCTTTTACCACTTTTCTGGGTGAGAAAATAAAGGGTCCTGAGAGTTATCAAGAGGTGCGTGGACTACTTGCCGGTGATTATCAAAATTACCTGGAGGAGCGTTGGGTAGCACGATTACGGGCAGCTTCTAAGGTTGAAATAAACCAAGAGGTTTTAAAAACCGTTAATAAGCACTGATGCAACCGATTAAACCGCTATCTTCGTAGCTTGAAATAAAGTAAATATCAATCGGTAATGCGAATAATCTTTCTGGGAATCCTATCCATCCTTTTCTGTGTGGCTTGTAGCGAGCAGCACGACCATAAAGGTAAGACGCCATTGGTGGAGCTGGACGGCAATTTCCTTTACCAGGAAGATTTGCAATCTGCACTTCCGGCAAGATTGTCGAAAGATGATAGTTTGCTGTTTGCTGAACATTATATCCGCAACTGGGTGGAAGATATCTTGCTGTACGAGAAAGCTCAAAGCAATATCCCTGATAATGGGGAAATAGAAAAATTAGTGGAGAACTATCGCAAGGCATTGATAATGCACACTTATCAACAAGCGTTGATTCATCAAAGGCTCTCGAATGAGATATCAGAAGGGGAGTTGACGGATTATTATGAAAAGAATAAAGAACTATTCAGATTGGAACGCCCGCTTATGCAAGGGTTGTTCATTAAAGTACCCCTCACTGCACCGGAACTAAACAAAGTACGTCGTTGGTATAAGACTCCTACGCAAGATGCAGTGGAGCATTTGGAGAAGTATAGTTTGCAGAATGCTGTAAAGTATGAATACTTTTATGACAAATGGGTACCGATGGCGGATGTGTTAGATCTGATACCGCTGAAAGTTCCGGAGGTAGAGGATTATGTGAATAAGAACCGTCATATCGAACTGAAAGATACGGCGTTTCATTATTTTCTGAATGTGAGTGATTTCCGCACGGTGGGCCAACAGGAACCATATGAGTTTGCCCGTCCTAAAGTAAAAGATATGGTGTTGAATCTGAAACAAGTGGAATTTATGAGAGCTGTGAAAGATGACTTGTATCAGCAGGCAGTGAAAAGAGATAAGATTAAATATAATTAGTTTAGATACACAGAATGAAGAATTTTATGAACTTTAAGTTTGTAGTTTTATGTGCCTTGGCGCTGATGACCGGTTCTGCCGTTTATGGACAAGACAACGTGATTGACGAGGTAGTTTGGGTAGTGGGCGACGAGGCTATATTGAAGTCTGAAGTGGAAGAAGCACGTATGAGTGCTGCTTACGAAGGACGCAAGTTTGACGGCGATCCTTACTGCGTGATTCCGGAAGAAATAGCTGTGCAGAAGCTGTTTTTGCATCAGGCTGCTCTCGATAGTATCGAAGTACCTGAAAGTGAAGTTATCCAGCGTGTGGACTATATGACGAATATGTATATCGCCAATATCGGTTCGCGTGAAAAAATGGAAGAATACTTCAATAAGACATCCAGCCAGATTCGTGAGACTTTACGTGAAAATGCACGCGAAGGTCTGAAGGTGCAGAAGATGCAGCAGAAACTGGTGGGCGAGATTAAGATTACTCCGGCAGAAGTACGTCGTTACTTCAAAGACCTGCCACAGGATAGTATCCCTTATATCCCTACTCAGGTAGAGGTGCAGATCATCACACAGCAACCAAAGATCCCTTTGGATGAGATTGAAGATGTGAAAAGAAAACTACGTGAATATACTGAGCGTGTGAATAAGGGGGAAAGTTTCTCTATGTTGGCACGTTTGTATTCTGACGACCGTGGTACGGCTATCAATGGTGGTGAAATGCCATTTACAGGACGTGGATACTTAGACCCCGCATTTGCAAATGTGGCTTTCAACTTGCAAGACCCTAATAAGGTTTCTAAGATTGTAGAATCTGAGTATGGTTTCCACATTATCCAGTTGATGGAAAAGCGTGGTGACCGAATCAAGGTGCGTCATATCTTGCTGAAGCCTCATGTACCGGAAGAAGCGTTGATGGCAGGTACTGCCCGTCTGGATTCTATTGCAGATGATATCCGTAATGGTAAGTTCTCTTTTGAGGAAGCTGCTTCTGTACTTTCGCAAGATAAAGATACACGCAACAACCATGGTTTATTGCCTAATCCTAACAATAATACTTCCAAGTTCGAGATGCAGGAACTCCCGCCCGAGATTGCCAAAGTGGTAGATAATATGAAAGTAGGAGAAATCTCCACAGCATTTACTATGATTCCGCAAAAGACCGGTAAAGAAGAGTGTGTGATCGTGAAACTGAAAAGCCGCATCAATGGCCACAAAGCTACAATTTCAGAAGACTATCAGAATCTGAAAGAAATCGTTTTGGAAAAACGCCGTGATGAAATGCTGGATAAGTGGATTCGTGAAAAGCAGAAGCATACGTACGTACGTATCAACGATAACTGGAAGAACTGTACATTCAAGTATCCGGGTTGGGTTAAAGACTGATTCCGGATGATACATTGATTCTTTTTGTATGCAGAAAAAAAATACAAGAACTAATTTTCTGAACAGGCATAGATTCCTTCTCGCAGGCCTTCTATGCCTGTTTGGTGTCTGTTTACTGAGCGCTCAAGATAAGAAAAAAGAACCGGAAAAGAAGAAAACCCGGGTCGATTTGCTTTATGCTGAAGAGGCACAGGCGGACAAAGTGTTACATCCGGATATCCAGATACTGATCCGGTCGGTGAAGTTGCGTCACGACAGCATGTATATGTATTGTGACAGTGCGTTGATCTATGAAAAGACAAATTCGGTAGAAGCGTTTGGTAATGTTCGTATGGAGCAGGGAGATACGCTTTTTATCTATGGAGATTATCTGTATTATGACGGTATGGCACAGTTGGCCATGATTCGTGAAAATGTCCGTATGATCAACCGAAATACTACCTTGACTACTGATAGTTTGAACTACGACCGTTTGTATAATCTGGGTTACTACTTTGAGGGCGGTACATTGACTGATGAAGAGAATGTACTGACGTCTGAGTGGGGGGAATATAGTCCGGCAACGAAAATTTCTGTATTCAACCATGATGTGAAGTTGGTGAATCCGAAATTCATATTGACTTCGGATACCTTGAAATATAGCACTGCAACTAAGATAGCCACGATTCTGGGGCCTTCGGATATCGTGAGTGATAATAACCATATCTACTCTGAACGAGGATTTTATAATACTACTACTGAACAAGCTGAACTTCTGGATCGCTCTGTGTTAACTAACGAAGGTAAGAAGTTGACAGGTGACAGCATTTTCTACGATCGTGTATTAGGATATGGCGAAGCATTTGAGAATGTGCAGATGAATGATACCATCAACAAAAACATGTTGACAGGTAACTATTGTTTCTATAATGAAATAACGGGAAGCGCTCTTGCTACTCAGCGTGCTGTCGCCATTGATTATTCACAAGGTGACAGTTTGTTTATGCATGGTGATACGTTGCGGTTGATTACTTATAATATAAATACGGATTCCATGTATCGTGAAATGCGTGTTTATCATAAAGTCCGTGCTTACCGTACCGATGTACAGGCTGTGTGCGATTCTTTGGTTTATAATTCAAAAGATTCTTGCATGACGATGTATACTGATCCTATTTTGTGGCACGGTTCGCAACAGATATTAGGTGAGGAGATCAAGGCATATATGAATGACAGTACTATAGACTGGGTACATATCATTAACCAGGCTTTTACCATAGAACAGAAAGATTCTATCCATTATAATCAGGTATCGGGTAAAGAGATGAAGGGCTTCTTTGTAGAAGGAGACATGCGTCAGGCTGATGTGAACGGCAATGTGCTGGTTATCTTTTATCCGGTGGAAGAAAAAGATAGTAGCCTGATAGGACTGAATTATGCCGAAGGTAGCTTCTTGCGTATGTTGCTGAAAGATAGGCGTATGGAGAAAGGAGCTTTTATTGGTAAAGCTAACGGTACGATGTATCCGATGGATCAGATTCCTGCGGAGAAATACAAATTGCCTACCTTTGCCTGGTTCGATTATATTCGTCCGCGAGATAAGGAAGACATATTTGAATGGAGAGGAAAGAAGGCCGGTCAGCAATTGCAGAAATCAGACCGGAAACCTTTAACTTCACCAAGGAATATGAATATTAAACGAAATAAATAAACGCTATGGGAATGTTCACTATGAGAAAGCCGCGCGGCTTTAACCATCCATACATATATGTGGATGAGCGGAAAGAGAAGTTGGCGAAGATGGAAGAGAGCGCCAAGCGTGATTTGGGGATGTTACCTGAAAAAGAGTTCTCACCGGAAGATATCCGGGGGAAGTTTGTAGAAGGAACTACTCACCTGAAGCGACGCAAGGATAGCGGGCGTAAACCGGTACATCTGGGGGTGATACTGGTTGTTATTGCCTTGCTGATATACTTGTGGTATGCAATAAGTACCGGAATCATTTGATTCTGGTAGTTGCTTTCCTAACTTAACTAATTTAAAAAACAATTTATTGTTCTTATGAGCGACATTATTCATTTGCTGCCCGATTCGGTTGCCAACCAGATTGCTGCCGGAGAGGTGATTCAGCGTCCGGCATCTGTGATAAAGGAATTGGTAGAAAATGCGATTGATGCCGAAGCACAAGAAATACACGTATTAGTAACGGATGCAGGGAAAACCTGTATTCAGGTGATTGATGATGGAAAAGGTATGTCCGAAACGGATGCACGCCTTGCCTTTGAGCGCCATGCCACTTCTAAGATAAAAGAAGCAGCCGATTTGTTTGCTTTGCGTACGATGGGATTTCGTGGCGAGGCATTGGCCTCTGTTGCTGCGGTAGCAGAAGTAGAATTGAAAACCCGTACGGCAAATGGAGAGCTGGGTACACGGATTGTGATAGCCGGTTCTAAAGTAGAAAGCCAGGAAGCGGTATCCTGCCCTAAAGGAAGTAATTTCTCCATTAAAAACTTATTCTTTAATATTCCTGCCCGTCGTAAATTCCTGAAAGCGAATTCTACAGAACTTAGCAATATCCTTACCGAATTTGAACGCATCGCTTTGGTACATCCCGAAGTGGCTTTCTATTTATATAGCAATGACACCGAACTGTTTAATCTGCCGGCTATGCCGCTTCGGCAACGTATTCTTGCTGTGTTTGGCAAAAAGCTGAACCAGTATTTGCTATCGGTGGATGTGGATACCACCATGGTGAAGGTATCGGGTTTTGTAGCCAAGCCGGAAACGGCACGAAAAAAAGGTGCTCATCAGTACTTCTTTGTGAATGGCCGTTATATGCGTCATCCATATTTCCATAAAGCAGTGATGGATGCTTATGAACAGCTGATTCCGGCTGGTGAGCAGATCTCTTACTTTATTTATTTTGAGGTAGATCCGGCAAATATAGATGTGAATATACATCCCACAAAGACGGAAATCAAATTTGAAAATGAACAAGCGATTTGGCAGATACTTTCTGCGTCTGTTAAAGAATCATTGGGCAAATTTAATGCTGTACCATCTATCGATTTTGACACCGAAGGTATGCCTGATATTCCGGCATTCGACCAGACACGCCCGATAGAACCGCCGAAAGTGCATTATAATTCAGACTTCAATCCGTTTAAAACTTCTTCTGCCTCTTCTTATAGCGGTGGCAACTATTCCCGTCCGAAAGTAGACTGGGAAGGATTGTACGATGGGCTGGAAAAAGCCAGCAAAATGAATGCTCCTATGGAAGAAGAACCCTTTGTAGATGAAACAGATTGGGCTTCTGCGCCGGTATCGACTGATATGTCCGAAGAACGTACACCATATATACCGGAAACGCAGGCTTCTTCTTCCTTATCTGCACCGTTGTATGCTAATGAGCCGGCAGTGGAAAAGGGAGCGCAGCATTTCCAATTCAAGGGACGTTTTATTCTGACTTCGGTGAAGTCCGGCTTGATGTTGATAGACCAACACCGGGCACATATCCGGGTATTGTTTGAACGCTATATGAATCAGATCAGTCAGAAGCAGGGAGTGTCTCAGGGCGTCCTGTTTCCGGAAATCGTACAGTTACCGGCTTCGGAGGCTGCTGTGCTGGAAAGCATTATGGAAGACTTCTCGGCAGTTGGCTTTGAATTAACCCCGTTGGGCGGTGGCAGTTATGCTATCAATGGTATTCCGTCTGGCATTGAGGGACTGAATCCTGTGGAACTGGTACGTAATATGGTACATACAGCCATGGAAAAGGGAAGTGATGTAAAAGAAGAAGTGCAAACCATGTTGGCTTTAACGCTGGCAAAGGCTGCGGCAATCGTTTATGGACAAGTACTGAGTAATGAAGAAATGGCTAATTTGGTAGATAGCCTGTTTGCTTGCCCTACTCCAAACTATACGCCGGACGGACGTACTGTATTGTCAACTATAAAAGAAGAGGATATTGAGAAATTATTCTCGCGATAAAGATTAAAGGTAATAACAAAAAATAATCTCTTTCAAAAACCTTTTAGTGGGGATGGTGTTATTTAGTCAGTTATAATAATGAATTTAAATTAACCACTTAACTATTTAGGTATATGAAAAAGATTCTAATGTTGCTGGCTTTGGCCGGCCTCACTTCTGCCGCCTGGGCGCAGAACAGTACAAGTGAAGTTGTAGAGTATGAAGTAATCCAGGTACAGGATAAGTATCAGGTGATAACGAATCCTTTCTGGAGCAATTGGTTCTTCTCTATTGGCGGTGGTGCCGAAGCTACATTTGGTGACAATGATTCAGCCGGAAGTTTTGGCAAACGTATTAGTCCGACGCTGAATGTTTCCGTCGGTAAATGGTTTACCCCCGGTTTAGGATTGCGTTTGCAATATAGCGGTCTTCAAGCAAGAGGTTTTACATATGATGCAGGGGCAGATTATGTAAAAGGTACTCAAATGAAAGACGGTTATTATAAACAGCGTTTTGATTATATGAACCTCCATGCTGATGTGATGTTTAATCTGAATGCGCTTTTCGGTGGTTACAATCAGCATCGTGTCTATGAAATTATTCCTTATGTCGGTGCCGGTTTTACCCACAACTATTCAAAACCTCATCGCGAAGCATTGTCTGTGAATGCAGGTATCATCAATAAATTCCGTATTTCGAATGCGTTCGATATTAATCTGGAATTAAGTGCAATGGGCGTTGAAGATAAATTTGATGGTGAAGTTGGTGGCGATCATGGATATGATGGCGTACTGAGTGCTACAGTCGGTTTGACTTACCGTTTCCCTGCCCGTGGTTTCCGTCGTCCGATGCCGCAGTTGATTTCTCAAATCGAGTTGGCTGCTATGCAGGATAAGTTGGCCGCAATGGGTGCGCAGAATGCACAGTTGAAGAATGCTTTGATACAGGCTCAAAACCAACCGGTAGCTGAAGTTACAGAAACAGAAGTCATTGTTCCGGATCCGGATATCGCACCGCGTACTGTATTCTTCACAATCGGTTCTGCTGAACTGTCTCCGCGTGAAATCATGAACCTGTCTTATCTGGCAGAACAGATGAAGCAGTTCCCGAATGCAACTTACACCGTGAATGGTTATGCAGACTCTGCAACCGGTACTCCGGCATTCAATAAAGAATTGAGCTTGAAACGTGCACAAGCTGTTAAAGATGCACTGGTTAAGAATTACGGTATTGCTGCCGACCGCTTGAACATTGAAGCCGGTGGTGGCGTAGACAAATTTGGTCAGCCAATTCTGAACCGTGTGGTATTAGTAAAATCTGCCAATTAATAGTTCTTTCATAAGCAAGGAAACGCCCTGTCTTCTCGTTAATCTACGGGAGACAGGGCGTTTCTCTATTTAATAATAGTGCGGAAATTACTCTGCACTGAATTTCTTCACTTGTTCAGCTATCAATTCTGCATCGTCGAAGTAGTTTATCTTCATCGCTTTGCGTACATCGTCCAGTGTGGCAGCAGCAACTTCGCGGGCTTCATCACAGCCTTTCTTCAGCATCTCATAGATGGCAGGTATATCTTTCTCAAACTCTTTGCGACGGTTGCGAATCGGTTCCAGTGTCTCCTGCATGATGGAGTTCAGGAATCCTTTCACCTTCATATCACCCAGACCGCCACGCTGATAATGCGCTTTCAGTTCATCGAGATTCGGATAGTCGGGCAGGTAAAGGCCGAAGTGCTCGGGACGGCAGAAGGCATCCAGATAAGTGAAGACAGGATTGCCCTCTACTTTACCCGGGTCTTGTACACGCAAGTGATCGGGATCGGTGTACATGCCCTTTACTTTCTTTTGTATTTCGTCGGCAGAGTCGGAAAGGTAGATACAGTTACCCAGGCTCTTGCTCATTTTGGCTTTTCCGTCTGTTCCGGGAAGGCGCAGACAAGCAGCATTGTCGGGCAGAAGGATTTCCGGTTCAACCAGTGTTTCGCCATAGATATAGTTGAAGCGACGAACGATTTCGCGGGCTTGCTCCAGCATTGGCTCCTGGTCTTCACCTACAGGGACAGTCGTTGCCTTGAAAGCTGTGATATCTGCTGCCTGACTGATGGGGTATGTGAAGAACCCCACGGGAATGCTGGCATCGAAGTTGCGTAGTTGGATCTCGGCCTTCACAGTAGGATTGCGTTGCAGGCGGCTTACAGTTACCATATTCATGAAGTAAAAGCTCAACTCGCATAACTCGGCAATTTGTGATTGGATGAAGATAGTGCTTTTCTCCGGATCCAGTCCGCAAGCCAGATAGTCAAGGGCCACTTCGATAACGTTCTGACGTACCTTTTCCGGATTGTCCACATTGTCTGTTAATGCTTGTGCATCAGCAATGAAGACAAATATCTTGTCATACAAGCCGGAGTTCTGTAACTCCACTCTTCTTCTCAATGAGCCTACATAGTGTCCTATGTGCAGGCGTCCTGTTGGGCGGTCGCCCGTGAGGATGATTTTCTCTTTAGTCATATCTATGATTTTCTTTGTTTTTTGCTTTCGTGAATTTTAATATGACTGCAAAGATACCGATATTTATCGAAACCTCAAGGGAAAGCTGTTTCTTTCCGCTTCACATAGAGCTTATGCGAACCTCGTCCGTTGGTGGTAATGCATGTTTCCGGCGTTTCGCTCCAGTGTTTCAGCTCCTTGGCGGCGGTGTTTCGCAGCAGACCGGTTAGTTGGCAATAGTCGTTCACTCTCATATAAGGATGCTCTTCCAGATATTTTTGTGCCAGTTGCAACCGTTGTTCCGGCGTGTACTTTTGGGATGAGCGGCCGGGCTTTATCTCCGAGCGGTTCAATATGCAGCGCCTTCCGGTTTCTTCGATGAACTGACTGTCGGCGCGGAAATTAATATTCTGTATGCAGATGCTCATTGCATTTCGTCGCTGTCCCTTTTTCTCGCCCGACTCCCGTTCTTTGCCTTTGCGTAATCCCAGTGCTGGTGTGAAGATGCCTAACCCGTCTACCTTTACCGAGTTGCCTTGTGCCATTTGGTAGGCAATCTCTTGTGTGAGCGAGCGTACCAATCCAATGATGTCTCCCGGGGTGAAGGTACTGGCATAATTAATGTTGTTGGCAATGTATTCCAGATTTACTTGGTTCCATAACTTCATGCGTGGAAAGAGGATTCGTTTGCCCTCTTCATTTGGCAGGTTCGACTCCTGCATTTCATATTCAGCCATTGTATTTTAATGCTATTAATAATGTTCGTGCTAACAGTTAATGATAAAGAAGACTCTCCTTAACTTTGAGGTGCCTTCTCTTTAGGGATGGAGATACCTATGATTAGGAAGAAAAGTTATATCCAGGTTGGAGATAAATATCTTCAAGTTGAAGATGCTTATGTCTAGTTTGAAGATATAGATCTTCAGTGCAAAGATAAAGTTTAAAACTGAAGGGGGAAAGTTTTGTAGCAGGTTTATTGTGTTTTTGTAATAAAGAGAGTATGACTTTATAATAAAGCTAATTTCATGGGCTATAATTTGTTTATTATTGAAATAAGTCGTTACTTTGCACAAATTTTAAAGCAACGATGCAACAACACGGGAAAAGAGATACATATAATCTGCATTCGAATGAATTTCATTCGTTAGTCGATGATTTCTCTTTCTCTGAGAAGATATTGTTAGTTCTTTGGTAATGCGTTAATCCTTTGTTGGGTAACGCATTTTTTTTGTGCCCGAATGTATAGGAAGAAACTTAATAGACAACAAGAGAATATATGGAAAAGAATTTGAAGAAAGTGTTGGTCTTGGGCTCAGGTGCACTCAAGATCGGTCAGGCCGGGGAGTTCGACTATTCCGGTTCGCAAGCATTGAAAGCTTTGCGTGAAGAAGGTATCAGTTCAGTATTGGTAAACCCGAACATTGCGACTATCCAGACTTCGGAAGGTATCGCAGATAAGGTTTATTTCCTGCCTGTAACTACTTATTTCGTAGAAGAAATCATCAAGAAGGAACAGCCTGATGGTATCCTGTTGGCTTTCGGTGGTCAGACTGCTTTGAATTGCGGTGCTGAGTTGTACACAAGCGGTATCTTGAACAAATATGGTGTACGTGTATTGGGTACTTCGGTAGAAGCTATCATGTATACGGAAGACCGTGACCTCTTCGTGAAGAAACTGGACGAGATCGAGATGAAGACTCCTGTCAGCCAGGCTGTAGAGAGCATGGAAGATGCAATTGCGGCTGCTGAACGCATTGGTTTCCCGGTTATGGTTCGCTCCGCTTACGCACTGGGCGGTTTGGGTAGCGGTATCTGTCAGGATAAGGAAGAATTCCTGAAACTGGCTGAAAGCTCCTTCGCTTTCTCTAAACAAATTCTTGTAGAAGAGTCTCTGAAAGGTTGGAAAGAAATTGAGTTCGAGGTAATCCGTGATGCAAACGACCACTGCTTTACAGTGGCAAGCATGGAAAACTTCGACCCGCTGGGTATCCATACGGGAGAGTCTATCGTAGTAGCTCCGACTTGCTCGCTGACTGACGAACAGGTGAAGATGTTGCAAGACCTCTCAACAAAGTGTATCCGTCACTTGGGTATCGTGGGCGAATGTAACATTCAGTATGCATTCAATGCTGAAACAAACGACTACCGTGTGATCGAGGTAAATGCTCGTCTGTCACGTTCTTCAGCTTTGGCTTCTAAGGCTACAGGATATCCGTTGGCATTCGTTGCCGCTAAGATTGCATTGGGGTATACGCTCGATCAGATTGGTGAAATGGGAACTCCGAACTCTGCATATGTGGCTCCGCAGCTGGATTACCTGATTTGTAAAATCCCTCGTTGGGACTTGACGAAGTTTGTTGGTGTATCTCGCGAAATCGGTTCCAGCATGAAGTCTGTTGGTGAAATCATGTCTATCGGACGCTCTTTTGAAGAAATTATCCAGAAGGGTTTGCGCATGATCGGTCAAGGTATGCATGGATTTGTAGGTAATGACCTGCACTTTGATGATCTGGACCGCGAGCTTTCACGTCCTACGGACTTGCGTGTGTTCGCTATCGCTGAGGCTTTGGAAAACGGTTATACAATAGACCGTATCTTCGACCTGACGAAGATCGATCCCTGGTTCCTTGGCAAACTGAAGAACATTGTTGACTATAAGTTGAAACTTTCCCAATATAATAAGGTGGAAGATATTCCGGCAGATGTATTGCGTCAAGCAAAAGTGCTGGGCTTCTCTGACTTCCAGATTGCACGTTTCGTACTCGATCCGCAAGGCAATATGGAGAAAGAAAACCTGATGGTACGTGACCGTCGTAAAGAATTGGGTATTCTGCCGGCTGTGAAGCGTATCAATACGATAGCTTCCGAGCATCCTGAACTGACCAACTATCTGTACATGACATACGCCGTTGAAGGGTATGATGTGAACTATTATAAGAATGAAAAATCAGTAGTTGTACTGGGTTCCGGTGCTTATCGTATCGGTTCTTCCGTAGAGTTCGACTGGTGTTCGGTAAATGCAGTGCAGACAGCACGTAAGTTGGGTTATAAGTCTATTATGATCAATTACAACCCCGAAACAGTGTCTACCGACTACGATATGTGCGACCGTCTTTACTTCGACGAACTTTCTTTCGAACGTGTACTCGATGTTATCGACTTGGAACAGCCTCGTGGTGTAATTGTATCTGTAGGCGGACAGATCCCGAACAATCTGGCAATGAAGCTGCACCGTCAGTCAGTGCCCATCCTGGGAACTTCTCCTATCTCTATCGACCGTGCTGAAAACCGTAACAAGTTCTCTGCAATGCTCGACCAACTGGGTATTGACCAGCCGGCTTGGCAGGAACTTACCAGTCTGGAAGATGTGAAAGGTTTCGTAGAAAAGGTAGGTTATCCGGTATTGGTTCGTCCGTCTTATGTACTTTCGGGTGCTGCGATGAACGTATGCTATGATGAAGAAGAATTGGAAAACTTCCTGAAGATGGCCGCTGAGGTATCAAAAGAATATCCGGTAGTAATCTCTCAATTCTTGCAGAATACAAAGGAAATCGAATTCGATGCTGTAGCACAGAATGGTGAAGTGGTGGAATATGCTATTTCCGAGCATGTGGAATTTGCTGGTGTGCATTCTGGTGATGCTACATTGGTATTCCCGGCACAGAAGATTTACTTTGCTACGGCACGTCGCATTAAGAAGATCAGCCGTCAGATTGCGAAAGAACTCAATATCTCCGGCCCGTTCAACATCCAGTTCCTGGCACGTAACAATGAAGTGAAGGTAATCGAGTGTAATCTTCGTGCTTCTCGTAGCTTCCCGTTTGTTTCTAAAGTGCTGAAACGTAACTTTATAGAAACGGCTACCCGCATCATGCTGGATGCTCCTTATACACGTCCTGATAAATCAGCATTCGATATTGATTGGATCGGTGTGAAAGCTTCTCAGTTCTCCTTCTCTCGTTTGCACAAGGCAGACCCGGTACTGGGTGTGGATATGTCTTCTACGGGTGAAGTTGGTTGTATCGGTGATGACTTCTCAGAAGCATTGTTGAGTGCAATGATTGCTACAGGTTTCCAGATACCTCAAAAAGGTGTTATGTTCTCGTCTGGTGCAATGAAATCAAAAGTAGATTTGTTGGAGTCCAGTCGTGTACTTTTCGATAAAGGCTACAAGATTTATGCAACGGCAGGTACGGCTGCGTTCTTGAATGCTCATGGTGTATCTACCGAAGCTGTTTACTGGCCGGATGAACGCCCTGATGCTGAGAACAACGTAATGAAGATGATAGCTGAACACAAGTTCGACTTGATCGTTAACATTCCGAAGAACCATACGAAGCGTGAATTGACGAACGGTTACCGTATTCGTCGTGGTGCTATCGACCATAACATTCCGTTGATTACGAATGCTCGTCTGGCAAGCGCCTTTATCGAAGCATTCTGCGAATTGAAGCTGGAAGATATTGCTATCAAGAGTTGGCAAGAATATAAGTAATCAGGTGTTTACCTGAAGTTAAAAAAGAGATGCTAAATAAATTGGCATCTCTTTTTTTATGCCTATCTTTGTGGATAGATAGTACCTTTTAAAGGTGTCTGTTATTTGTTCAATCAAAATACGTTCTTAAACTATGAAAAAAATCCCCCTTTTCTTTATTGTTTTGGTTTGTATGTTGGCTGCACAATTAAAAGCAGCAGATGATTTCCTTCCTCAATCCAAATGGATTGGCAGTGAACAGTGTCAAAGTACTCCGAATACCTGGCTTTGTTTTCGTAAAACGGTGCATCTGCCCGGCGTTCCGGGTGAGATGATTGCAAATATCGCTGTGGATTCCAAGTATTGGCTATGGATTAACGGCAAGATGGTGGTGTTTGAAGGCGGATTGAAGCGGGGACCTGCTCCCGGAGCGACTTATTACGATCAGGTGGATATTGCCCCTTATCTGGAGAAAGGTGAGAATACCATTGCTCTGCTGGTGTGGCATTTCGGGAAAAACGGATTCAGCCATGTGAACAGTGGAACGGCGGCTTTGTTGTTTTGTGCCCAAGGGGCAAATTTATCCATTGTCAGTGATAAGAGCTGGCAATGTAGTGTGTATTGGGCTTATCAGAATACAGAAGCACCATTCCCCAATTATCGTTTATCCGAAAGTAATATCCGCTTTGATGCCCGCATGGAATTGGCAGGTTGGAATATGCCGGATTTCAGTGGAAAGCTGGGAGCATCTATCGAAATTGTGGCTCCGAACGAAATGCCGTTTGGAAAATTGGTGGCCCGTCCCATCCCGATGTGGAAGGATGGTGGTCTAACGGATTATCCGGAAGTAGTCAAAAATGAAAAAGGAGATACTATTCGGTGTCGTTTGCCCTATAATTGTCAGATAACCCCTTATTTGCATGTAAAGGCTCCGGCCGGATTGGTGGTTGGTATGCTGACCGATAATTATACAGGAGGAAGTGCTAATAATGTGAGAGCTGAATACATTACCCGTGAGGGTGAGCAGGAATACGAAAGCTTCGGCTGGATGAATGGTCATGAGGTGCTTTACGTTGTTCCTGCCGGCGTGGAAGTGCTGGGCGTTAAATATCGGGAAACGGGTTATAATGCAGATATGAAAGGTTCTTTCGCATGCGATGATGATTTCTATAATGAATTGTGGAAGCGAAGTGCACGTACTTTATATATTACCATGCGCGATAATTACATGGACTGTCCTGACCGTGAGCGTGCGCAATGGTGGGGAGATGAAGTAAATGAGTTGGGTGAAGCTTTCTATGTACTTGATCCGCGCGGCTGGCAGTTGGCCACAAAAGGTATCTATGAACTGATGAACTGGCAACGTCCGGACGGCGTTATTGCTTCTCCTGTTCCGTCGTTGAACTGGTGTAAGGAACTTCCTTTGCAGATGCTTGCGTCTGTAGGTTGGTATGGATTCTATACGCAAGCGTTCTATAGTGACGATTATTCTTTTGTTCCGCATATTTACGATGGCCTGAAGAAATATTTGCATGAAGTCTGGCAGGTTGATGACCAAGGTATGCCTGTGGTTCGTCCGGGTGATTGGAACTGGGGCGATTGGGGAACGGATGTCGATATGGAGGTTCTTACTACTTGTTGGTATTATCTGGCTCTTAAGGCTGAAAAAGAGTTTGCCCTTCATCTGCGTAAACTGTATGATGCCAATCAGATCGGTGAAATGATGAAACGTATCTCTGCGGCTTTTGACGCTCGCTATTGGAATGGTAAGGCTTATCGTTCCAAATTGCATAATGGGGAGACGGATGACCGTGCGCAGGCAATGGCTGTAGTGAGTGGATTGGCGCCGGCCGGTAGATATAAAGCTTTGCTAAAGGTTTTCAAGAAGGAATATCATGCCAGTCCTTATATGGAAAAGTATGTAATGGAAGCCTTGTTTATGATGGGCGAACCGGAGTTTGCATTGAAACGTATGCGCGACCGTTATGCTAAAATGATGTCATATCCTTATACCACCTTATTTGAAGGGTGGGGGATAGGTGCCGAAGGTTTTGGTGGAGGCACTATAAATCATGCATGGAGTGGTGGTCCGCTGACTATATTGAGTCAAAAACTGTGTGGAATAGAGCCGCTTGCTCCCGGATTTAAGCAATTCCGTGTTGCTCCGCAACTTGGTTCGTTGAATAAAGCTTCGGCGGTGGTGCCTACTCTTTATGGTGACATCAGGGTTGATATAAGGCAGCAAGATCATAAACTCGGTATTCAAGTGGTTGTTCCGCAAGGTACCACGGCAGTAGTGGCATTGCCTGGCAGTAAAGAAAAAGTGCTTTCACCGGGTACTCATATTCTTCCGTAAGGCGAAGAATTGGTTTATAGCGATTATGTTGGTGAAATGCCTCTGAAAAAAGTTACTTATTTAAAATGCTGAAATTCAATAAGTATATATCTTTCTGTATAAATTTCTTAGAAAATAGTTCGCAATTGTTTTGGTAATATCAAAATAAGCTGTACCTTTGCATCGCTTTTGAAACGAAAGTGTACGGGCGTTTAGCTCAGCTGGTTCAGAGCATCTGCCTTACAAGCAGAGGGTCGGCGGTTCGAATCCGTCAACGCCCACTAAAAAAATAAGCACTTTCGGTCCAAAAGGGCGTTTAGCTCAGCTGGTTCAGAGCATCTGCCTTACAAGCAGAGGGTCGGCGGTTCGAATCCGTCAACGCCCACAGATGTAAAATTATTAAATAGCCTTGCAAGTTTTTGCAGGGCTATTTTTTTATCTGTTAACGTCCTTTCTTAACTTTCTTATCCCTTTATGGCTTGTTACTCAGAAAAAAACGCTAATTTTGCGGCTCGATAATTATCAAAATACGACGTATGGAACTTGATTTACTTACAGCTATCTCTCCGATTGATGGTCGATATAGAGGAAAAACGGATGCCTTGGCGGCTTATTTCTCGGAGTTTGCCTTAGTGAAATACCGCGTGCAAGTGGAAGTGGAATACTTCATCACCTTGTGCGAGCTGCCTTTGCCGCAGTTGAAAGGCGTAGACAAAAGTGTATTCGAAACTTTAAGAAATATCTATCGTAACTTCTCAGAAGCTGATGCACAGCGTATCAAGGATATTGAGAGTGTGACAAACCACGACGTGAAAGCCGTGGAGTATTTCCTGAAGGAAGAGTTTGATAAGATGGGTGGAATGGATGACTATAAAGAGTTTATTCATTTCGGACTGACTTCACAGGATATCAATAATACTTCTGTGCCTCTGTCTATCAAGGAAGCTCTGGAACAAGTATATTATCCGCAGATAGAGGAATTGATAGCGCAGCTTCGCACGTATGCGGAAGACTGGGCTGCTATCCCTATGCTTGCTAAAACACATGGTCAGCCGGCCTCTCCTACTCGTTTAGGAAAAGAAGTAATGGTGTTCGTCTATCGTCTTGAACGCCAATTGGCTACATTAAAGGCTTGTCCCATTACTGCTAAGTTTGGTGGTGCTACCGGAAATTACAACGCACATCATGTTGCTTATCCGGAGTTTGACTGGAAAGCATTCGGTAACAAATTCGTAGCTGAAAAGCTGGGATTGGAACGCGAAGAGTATACTACGCAGATTTCCAATTATGATAATCTTTCCGCTATCTTTGATGCAATGAAACGCATTAATACAGTGATGATCGATATGAACCGTGACTTCTGGCAATATATTTCCATGGAATATTTCAAGCAGAAGATCAAAGCCGGTGAAGTGGGTTCCAGTGCTATGCCGCACAAGGTGAATCCGATTGACTTTGAAAATGCGGAAGGTAACTTGGGTATAGCTACTGCAATTCTGGAACATCTGGCTGTGAAACTGCCGGTATCTCGTTTGCAACGCGACCTGACAGATTCTACTGTATTGCGTAATGTAGGTGTTCCGTTCGGACATATTGTAATTGCCATTCAAAGTTCGTTGAAGGGTTTGCGTAAGTTGTTGCTGAATGAAACTGCTATTTATCGTGATTTGGATAATTGCTGGAGCGTGGTAGCTGAGGCTATTCAGACTATTCTGCGTCGTGAAGCATATCCGCATCCGTATGAGGCGTTGAAAGCATTGACCCGCACCAATCAGGCTATTACGGAAGCTTCTATAAAAGAATTTATCGAGGGGTTGAATGTAAGCGAAGATATTAAGAAGGAATTGCGCGTCATTACTCCCCATACATATACAGGTATTTAAAAGGAGTAGGAAAAAATAGCCGGATAATGAAGCCAACATTTTAAATCCGGTGATTGTTAATATAGTATACATATATAATATAAGGTATAAGAGTGATAATAGAATGGCCGTGAGGCCAACGTTTAATTTTATTCGAATAAAACAATGAGTACAGAAAACGAAACTTGGCGTGACGATTCTTCCAATGAGGAGAATTCAGGCAACAGATTTGACAGAGAAAACAATTACAGCCGTCCGTCTTACAACCGTGAAGGTGGTGACCGACCTTATCGTCCGCGTTTTAACAGCGAAAGTGGTGATCGTCCACAGCGTGCTTACAGCAGTGATCGCCCGTATCGCCCGCGCTTTAATCCTAATGCCGAAGGGGGTGAACGTCCGCAACGTTCATATGGTGACCGTCCGTCTTACAACCGTGAAGGTGGAGACCGTCCTTATCGTCCGCGCTATAACAGCGAAGGTGGCGATCGTCCGCAACGCCCATCCTATGGAAATAACAGTGGTGGTGACCGTCCTTACCGTCCGCGCTACAATAGTGGTGAAGGTGGCGACCGTCCTCAGCGTCCTTCTTATGGTGACCGTCCTCAACGCCCACGTTTTAACAGTAGTGATGGTGGACAGCGTTCCTATAACAATGATCGTCCTTACCGTCCACGCTACAATAGTGGTGATGGTGGCGACCGTCCTCAGCGTCCTTATGGAAGTTCCTCTTATGGTGGTTCTTCTTATGGTGGCTCTTCTTATGGCGATCGTCCTCAACGTCCGCGTTTTAACCCCAATGGTGGTGGAAGACCGGGTGGATATGGCCGTCCGCAACAACGACGTACACCGGATTATGATCCGAATGCAAAGTACAGTCGTAAGAAGCAGATAGAATATAAGGAGCAGTTTACTGATCCTAATGAACCGATTCGCTTGAATAAGTTCCTGGCTAATGCAGGCGTTTGCTCTCGTCGTGAGGCAGATGAATTCATTACAGCAGGTGTCGTTTCAGTAAACGGAGCAGTGGTTACAGAACTCGGAACCAAGATTAAACGCGGTGACGAAGTGAAATTCCACGATCAGACGGTAAGCATCGAACGTAAGATTTACATCTTGCTGAATAAGCCGAAAGACACTGTGACTACCTCGGATGATCCGCAGGCACGCCGCACGGTAATGGATTTGGTGAAAGGTGCTTGTGATGAGCGTATTTATCCGGTAGGTCGTCTGGACCGCAACACTACAGGTGTATTGCTGTTGACGAATGACGGTGACTTGGCTTCTAAGTTGACTCACCCGAAGTTCCTGAAGAAGAAGATTTATCACGTACATACAGATAAGAATGTGACAAAAGCTGATATGGATCAGATTGCAGCCGGTATCCAACTGGATGACGGTGAAATCCATGCAGATGCTATCAATTATACGGATGATGTTAGACGGGATGAAGTGGGCATTGAAATCCACTCAGGTAAGAACCGCATTGTTCGTCGTATATTTGAGTCACTGGGCTACAAGGTAGTGAAACTCGACCGCGTATTCTTTGCCGGACTGACTAAGAAAGGCTTACGTCGTGGCGAATGGCGCTATTTGAGCGAACAGGAAGTAAACTACCTGCGCATGGGCTCTTTTGAGTAATTATATAATATAGGTTTAACACAAATTTATGGAAAAGATTAGTAGAACAAAGATTGTTGACGTATTGAAGCGCGAAGATTTTGGCGCTATGGTCAACGTGAAAGGCTGGGTTCGTACCCGCAGAGGTAGTAAACAAGTTAATTTTATCGCCCTGAATGACGGTTCTACAATAAATAATGTGCAGGTTGTAGTAGATTTGGCAAGCTTTGATGAAGAGATGCTGAAAGATATTACCACCGGTGCTTGTCTGAGTGTGAACGGTGAATTGACGGAATCTGTAGGTTCCGGTCAGAAAGCTGAGATTCAAGCTCGTGAGATTGAAGTTCTGGGAACTTGTGATAATACATATCCTTTGCAAAAGAAAGGCCATACACTGGAGTTTCTGCGCGAGATTGCTCACTTGCGTCCCCGTACGAATACTTTCGGTGCAGTGTTCCGTATTCGTCATAACATGGCGATAGCTATCCATACTTTCTTCCATCAGAAAGGTTTCGTTTATTTCCATACACCTATCATCACGGCTTCCGACTGTGAAGGTGCCGGACAAATGTTCCAGGTAACAACGAAGAACCTCTATGATTTGAAGAAGGATGAAGCAGGTTCTATCATTTATGATGACGACTTCTTTGGTAAGCAGGCCAGTCTGACGGTTTCCGGACAGTTGGAAGGTGAACTTGCTGCTACGGCATTGGGAGCTATCTATACGTTTGGTCCTACATTCCGTGCAGAAAACTCCAATACTCCGCGCCATTTGGCTGAGTTCTGGATGGTAGAACCGGAAGTTGCGTTCAATGATATTACGGACAACATGGATCTGGCAGAAGAGTTTATCAAATTCTGTGTGAAGTGGGCTTTGGATAACTGCGCTGATGATGTGAAGTTCCTCAACGATATGTTCGACAAAGGTTTGATTGAACGTCTGCAAAGTGTATTGAAAGAATCTTTTGTACGTTTGCCTTATACGGACGGTATCAAGATATTGGAAGAGGCTGTTGCTAAAGGCCATAAGTTCGAATTCCCGGTATACTGGGGTGTGGACCTGGCTTCTGAGCACGAACGTTATCTCGTGGAAGAGCACTTCAAACGTCCGGTTATCTTGACTGACTATCCGAAGGAAATCAAAGCGTTCTACATGAAGCAGAACGAAGATGGTAAAACGGTACGTGCAATGGACGTATTGTTCCCGAAGATTGGTGAGATTATCGGTGGTTCCGAGCGTGAAGCGGATTACAACAAGTTGTTGACGCGTATTGACGAAATGCATATTCCTATGAAGGATATGTGGTGGTATCTCGATACTCGTAAGTTCGGTACATGCCCTCACTCAGGTTTCGGTCTGGGCTTTGAGCGTTTGCTTCTGTTCGTGACGGGTATGGCGAATATTCGTGATGTGATACCTTTCCCGCGTACACCGCGTAATGCAGAGTTTTAACTCGTAAATACATAGATGAAGTAGCCCGCACAATCTTGGTTGTGCGGGCTCTTTTTTTACTGATAAATTGTTATAATATCAAAATAAATACTTATATTTGTGACAGTCGGATGCCAATACGTTAACCCAATATATACGAACATGAAGAAGAAGTATTTCATTACCATGTTGGCAGCGGTGCTGCTGGCGGTAACAGGAGCGATGGCACAAAAAAAGGCGAGTTTCAAACCTGCGGATTTGAAAGGCATCTGGCAGTTGTGCCACTATGTATCTGAAATTCCGGATGTTCCCGGTACTTTGAAGCCCAGTAACACGTTTAAGGTGTTGAGCGACGACGGGCGTATTGTCAATTTCACTCTTATTCCCGGCAAAGATGCTATAATCACCGGATATGGTACCTATACCCAACTGACGGATAATAGCTATCGGGAAAGTATTGAGAAAAACATTCATCTGCCCATGCTGGATAATAAGGATAATATTCTGGAGTTTGAGATGGGAGAAGGCGGACTTATGCATCTGAAGTATTTTATTTCTAAAGATTTGAACGGCAATGAACTGAATTGCTGGTATCATGAAACTTGGAAACGGGTAATGATGCCATCTGCATTCCCCGAAGATATTGTCCGCTAAAGCGGGCTATCCTGATATAACAAGCAATGTTACGATGCAGAACAAGTAATCTTGTGCATCGTAACATTGCTTGTTTTGTACCATAACATTGCTTGTGATTGATAGTTAGCTTCTTTAAAAAAAAGAAGAAAACGTTTGCCAGTTTTGGGAAAATCCGTACCT